>Ga0209342_10004698_pt1 | contig 14116 bp, 13 predicted proteins | sample RifCSP16_2_FD_184023 | JGI IMG/M metagenome (GOLD analysis project Ga0209342, IMG submission 184023) | Soil microbial communities from Rifle, Colorado - Rifle CSP2_sed 16_2 (SPAdes) (version 2) | ecosystem: Environmental > Terrestrial > Deep subsurface > Rock core/Sediment | place: Rifle... | reverse complement strand
GCCCAGAGCCGGAACGCCACGTGGTGCACCCCGGAGGCGTGCAGCCGGTTCACGACCTCCGCCACGTCCTCGGGAGTCCCCGCGGCCGTGAACGCATCCACGAGCGCCTCGGGCACCAGGGCCAGCGCGTCGTCCGGAGCGTTCCAGTGGTACCCGTAGGGCGCACCGTCGATGACGCGCGCCAGATCGGGTGGGATCTCGATGCCGATCGCGCCGATGATCTCCCGGCTCGACTGCAGCACCGAGATGATGATGCGGCGGGCCGAGGCGCGCGCGGCCTGCCCGTCGTCGTGCACATAGGTGTGGAGCCAGATCATCTTCCGTAGGTCCGCGGCGTTGCGCCCGGCGCGGCGGCTTCCCGCCTCCAGCCGCCCCGCCGCGTAGGCCAGGCCGTCCGGCGAGGCCAGCGAGCCGATGATCACCCCATCCCCGATCTCGCCGGCGAGCTCGAGCACTCTCGGACCCCGCCCGGCGATGAAGACGGGCACGGGCTGCGCGGGGAAGTCCAGGCGGCCGCGGAACCGGAGCAGTTCCCCCGAGGCCTCGGCCTGCCCGTCCCGGAGCAGCGCGCGGATCAGCCCGATGGCCTCCCGCATCCTTCGCAGGGTCCGCTGCGGGGTGATGCCCAGCGCGGAGAAGCCGCTGATGCCCGTCCCCATCCCCAGCACCGCGCGGCCGCCGCTGATCTCGTTGATCGTCCCGATCGCCATCGCGGTGAGCGCCGGATGACGGACGAAGGGATCGGTCACGCACGGCCCCACATGGACCCGCCGCGTCCCGGAGGCGATGCCCGCCAGCGTGGCGTACGGGTCGCGGAAGAAGCGCTCGTCGGGCACCCACACGCCCTCACATCCGGCGGCTTCCGCCTCCCGCGCCGCGCGCACCAGCTCGGTGACGGGCCGGTCCCCGAGCAATCCGACGCCGACGCCGGCGAGCGTCACCGGATGATCAACTCCCGCGGCGCGTTGGACAGCAGCTCGCAGCCCTGCTCCGTGACGACGACGTTGTCCTCGATCCGGAACGCGCCGATGCTGAAGTCGTAGATGCCGGGTTCGATGGCCAAGACCATGCCGGGCACCAGCGCCGTTCGTTCGCCCGGGCCGATGGACGGATGCTCGTGGACCTCGGTACCCACGCTGTGGCCGGTGCGGTGCAGCATGTACTCGCGGTAGCCGCGCCGTGTGATCGCCTCTTCCGCCGCGTGATCCACGTCGTGGAAGGTCTCCCCGGGCCGGACGGCCTCGCAGGTTTCGTTGAAGATCTCGAGGGCGGCCTGGTAGAACTCACGCTGCCGCGGCGAGGCCTCGCCGATGAAGAACCCCCGCGTCAGGTCCGCGTGGTACCCGCGGTAGATCGCGCCCACGTCGAAGTTCACCATCTCGCCCCGGCGCAGCCGCCGGTCCGAGGCCGGCGGATTCAACATGGCGTACCGCTGCGGCCCGGAGGCCACCGTGAGCGACCGGATCGTATCCGCGCCTTCGCGCATCATCGTCTCGCCCATCGCCACCTGCAGCTCCACCTCGCTGACGCCTTCTCGGGCCAGGGAGACCGCGGCGCCGATCGCCTGGTCCGTGATCCGGCAGGCGCGCCGCATGTAGGCAACCTCGGCCGGTGACTTTACCATGCGCAGCTCCCAGAGGAGGGCCCCACTGTCCGCCCAGGTCACCGCGGGAAGAAGGCGCCGCAGGTCGTCGAACTGATCGAGCGTCATTCCCAGCCGGTGCCCCATGCCCCGCTCGATCCCGACGCGAACCTCGGCGAGATCCTTCTCCTTGAAGACCTGGGCGGCGAGGGTCAGCGGATCCTTGGCCTCCGCGCCACCGCCCCAGATCCGGATGTCGGCGAACCAGCAGGTGCCTCGGCCCAGCCCTTCCTCCAAGTTCGGGAGGAGCAGCACGGGGTCGCCCGCCAGCGGGATCACCGCCGTGAACGGCCGGAACGTGCTGCTGAAGAGGTTCGTCCGGTAGCCGGTCAGGTAGGTGAGGTTCTTCGGGCCGGTCAGGAAGAGCGCGGCCAGGCCGGTGCGCTCCATGACCTCGCGGGCCCTGCCCAGCCTGGCCGCGTACTCCTCACGCGGGAAGAGCGTCATGCCGTCCAGCGCCGGCATCTAGCGTCCCTCGACCCAGGTGTCGGTGAGATCCACCAGCTCCAGGGGGTGGGCGCCGAAGTTGTGGACGCGCCGGCGCACGGCGTAGATGTTGTTCTTGTGGTAGATCTCCTTGCCCACGACGTCGCGCACGAAGAGCATCTCCGTCATGCGCTGGTAGATCTGCGCCCGGCGGGCGGGATTGAACTCGGCCTCCGCCTCGTCGAGCATCCGGTCGAGCTCCGCGTTCTTGTAGTCGGAGTAGTTGAACGCGCTGCGGGACCAGAAGTTCTGCCGCATCGCCGTGGCCGGATCACCGGTCGTGAAGCCCCACCCGATGATGAAGGCCTGCCCCTCGCGGCGGCCGAGTGCGTCCAGATACGCCCCCCACTCCACGACCCGCAGCCGCGTCCGGATACCCACCCGGCCGAGCTGCTGCTGGATCGCCTCGGCGATGGCCTTGTCGCGGAGATAACGCCCTTCGGGGGTCCAGAGGTCGAGGTCCAGGCCGCCGGCCTTGCCCGCCTCCGCCAGCACCGCGCGGGCCCGCTGCGGATCGTACTCGATGCTCACGCAGGGGTTGGTGCGCATCAACTCCGGCGGGATGACGCCGCAGGTGGCCTCCCGGGCCAGATCCTCGGCGACGAACTTGACCAGGGACGCGCGGTCCACGGCCAGGGCGATGGCCCGCCGGATCCGGACGTCCTGGAGCGTGGGATGGCTCACGGTGAACCCGATGCGGAAGTCCCGCGTCGCGGGGCTGAGCAGGACCTCTACCGTGGGATCCCGCTTCAGCTGACCCAGCAGGTGCGGCGGCGGGTCGGAGAGGACGTCCACCTCCCGGCCGCGGAAGGCCAGGTACCGCGTGCTCTCATCGCCGATCGGCCGGAATACGACCTCCTCGATGTACGGCGCCTTTCCCCAGTAGGTCGGGTTGGGCACCAGCACCGTCCGCTGGTTGGGGACCCACTCCTTGAGGATGTACGGACCGCTCCCAACGGGATTGCGGTCGATCTGTTCCTTGAACCGGTCGAGCGCCGCCGGGCTGATGATGCCGGCCACGGGGCTCGTCAGGTGGTTCAGCAGCGGGGCGAACTGCCGGCTGGTATTGATGATCACCGTGAACTCGTCGACGACGTCCACCTGGGAGATGGCGCCGACGAAGCCGGCCGCGCGGGGCGCCCGCGCCGCGCGCTCGAGACTCGTCTTCACGGCGCGGGCGTTGAGGGGCGTGCCGTCGGAGAACGTGACGCCCCGGCGGAGCTCGAACCGCCATGCCGTCGGCCCGAGGTTCAGCCAGCGGACGGCCAGGTTCGGGCGCAGACGCATCTGCATGTCCAGCGTGACCAGCGTGTCGTAGATCAGCCGGTCCACGATGATATCGGTCGTGGCCCGGTAGTTGTGCGGATCGAAGGTGAGGACGTCCGTCCCCACGGCGATCACGATCCGTCCTCCCCGCTGCGGCTGCTGGCCGGGCGCGGCGAACAGGGTGCCGCCCAGCAGCAGGACCAGGACGACCATCACGACCAGGCCTCGCCACAATCCCCTCATCAGTATCGCCTCCTTACGAGATCGCGCCCGCGCTCAGCGCGGCGCGATGAGTTCATCTGCGAATACATCCACGAAATCCTCGATGCTCTGGCCCGGCACCAGCCAGGGCAGGACCGCCACGTGCGTCACGCCGGCGCGGGCCAGGGCGTCCACCCGATCGCGGCAGAACGCCCCGTCGCCGGCCATCGTGAAGTGGACGAGCACGTCGTCGGGCACCAGCGCCGCGGCCTCGATCATCTCCTTGGACTCCACGCCGTAGGTGATGTGCCCCAGGCGCTCCCGCAGGTCAGCCGGGAGGGCGACGCCCAACTCATCGAGCACCGGCAGCGAGGAGATGAGCACGCCGACGACGATGCGCCGCACTGCATCGCGCGCCGCGGCGGCGGCCGGGCCGATCGCCGTGTGCAGCCACAAGACGATCTCCTGCGCGGGCCCGGGCTCGGCGCGCCGGCGGCGGCCTTTCTCGATGTGCGCCATGGCATACCCCAGGGTGGGCGGCGAGGCCAGCGCGCCGACGATCACCCCGTCCGCGATCTCGCCGGCGAGCTCGAGGATCCTCGGACCGCGCCCGGCGATGTAGATCGGGATGTCCCCTCGCGCGGTGAAGTTGAGCCGGCCCTTCGTGAAGGAGATGACCTCCCCCTCGACGGTGACCTCCTCCCCCCGCCACAGCGAGCGGATCAGAGCGACGGCCTCGCGCAGGGCGACGGCCGGCTTGGTGCGGGGAATGCCGAGGGCCTCCATGCCGCTCGCGCCGGCGCCGATGCCGAGCACGGCGCGGCCGTCCGAGGCTTCGTCCACCGTCGCCATCGCCATCGCCGTCAGCGCGGGGTGACGCGTGTAGGGGTCCGTGACGCACGGCCCCATCCGCACCCGGGTAGTGTTCATGGCGCACAAGGTGAGGTAGGCATAGCACTCCCGATAGAAGCGCTCGTCGGGCACCCAGATGCAGTCGAAGCCCCGGGCCTCCGCCCGCTGCACGAGCCGGACGAAGTGGTCCGGAGGATAGTGGGGGAGCAGGCCGAGGCCGAACGTCACGCGGGTCGCCGCCACGCCGTCACCTCCTCCGCAGCCTCGGATCCAGGGCATCCCGCAGTCCGTCCCCCATGAGGTTGAAGCCGAGGACGAGCAGCATCAGGAAGACACCCGGGAACACGATGATGTGGGACGCTTCGAACAGGTAGGACCGGCCCTCGCTCACCATGAGCCCCCACTCCGCGGTGGGCGGCTGCGCGCCGAGACCGAGGAAACCGAGCCCGGCGATGGAGAGCACGTCCGCGCCCAGCCCAACCGTGGCCAGGACGAGGATCGGCGCCATGGTGTTAGGCAGGATGTGACGGGTGATGATGCCCGCGTCCGTGGCCCCGATGACTCGTGCGGCATCCACGTAGTCGCTGTGCCGCAGGGACAGCACCGCAGCCCGGGTGACGCGGGCATAGTGGGGGATCTTCGTGATGCCGACGGCGACCGTGGCACTGCCGAGCCCGGGCCCCAGGATCGCCACGATCAGGATGGCGAGCAGGAGGTACGGAAAGGCCAGCAGCACCTCGACCACGCGCATGCCGACGTCGTCGACGATCCCGCCCCAGTATCCGGCGACGAGGCCCAAGGCCACGCCGGTGAGGAGCGCGATCAGGGTCGCCGTCACCGCGGCGCCGAAGGTGTAGCGGGCGCCGTGGGCCACCCGGGAAAGGATGTCCCGACCGAGATGATCCCGGCCGAAGGGATGGGCGGGAGTTGGCGGCGAGCGCCGGAGCGACAGATCCTGCAGCTCGGGATTGAGAGAGGGCACAAGCGGCGCCGCGGCCGCCATGGCCAGGATCACCACGATGATGCCCAGACCGGCGAGGGCCACCCAATCACGCCGGAAGCGCGTCCAGAACAACTGCCACGGCGTGCGCGGCCGGACGGCGGTCACCTGGAGTGGCAGGGCGTGCGCGGCGTTCATCTCCCTCTCATGCGTACCGGATGCGCGGGTCGAGGGCGGCATAGAGGAAGTCCACGAGGAGATTGATCACCGCAAAGCTCCCGGCCACGAGCAGCACCGACCCCCGGATGATCGCGTAGTCCCTGGCCAGCACCGCGGTGACCACCAGCTGACCGAGTCCGGGGAGGGCGAACACGGTCTCCGTGATCACGGCGCCTCCCAGGAGGATCCCGAACTGAAGGGCAATGACCGTGACCACCGGGATGAACGCGTTCTTCAAGACGTGGCGGCCGAGCACGGCCCCATCGGAGACACCCTTGGCGCGAGCCGTACGCACGTAGTCGTGCGTGAGCGCGTCCAGGACGCTGGAGCGAGTCATCCGGGCGATCGACGCGAGCGGGAACGCGGACAGCGCGGCCACCGGCAGGATGATATGGCGCACCGTCCCCCACCCCGACACCGGGAACCAGGCCAACCGAATCGAGAACCAGTAGATCATCACCAGTCCCATCCAGAACACCGGCGCGGAGACGGCAGTGAGGATCCCCACCCGCACGACGTAGTCCAGCGCGCCGTGCGGGCGGGCGGCGGAGATCGTGCCGGCGACGATCCCGACCAGACTGGCGACCAGGGTCGCGCCCACGGCCAGGGTCATCGTGACGGGAAACGTGCGCGCGAGATCCTCCGTCACGGGCGTGCGCGTGCGGAACGATCGCCCGAGATCGCCGCGGACGATCCCCCAGAGGTAGCGGACGTACTGCTCGGCCAGCGGGCGATCCAGACCCAGGCTGCGGCGCACCTGCGCCAGCCCTTCCGGCGTGGCGTCCTGACCCATGATCAGCACGGCCGGATCACCCGGAGTGAGTTCGAGGGCGAAGAAGGTCACCGTCGCCACGGCCAGCAGCAGGGGGAGGAAGCCAAACGCGCGGCGGGTGAGGAAGCGGACCATTACCCGGCGCCCACCGCGGCCGCCGCGGCGTAGAGGACGGCCGCGTCATAGAGGCGGTCGATCTCGACGTGTTCCGTCTCCGTCACGTCGCCGATGCGGCCCGGACCGAAGGCCGCGCCGTCGATCTTCATCTCGCGGATCGTGTACCCCGCGTTGCTGGAGAAGGTGATGTATGTCGTGGGCAGCATGCGGCCGAAGACGGCCTGCGCCGCGCGCTGCAGGAGCGTCACCGTCGGGGCGGTCTCGGATACGGCATACGGGTACATCCCCCGCACATACGCGATCTCGCCCTGCAGTCCCACCCGCCGCGCGGTGATCCCGTCCAGGAGGCGCTGAAACTCGCCGCGTACGGCTTCCACCGACTCCTCGGGCAGCAGGCGGCGATCGAACATCACCGCGGCCGTGTGCGGCGACCTGGGCGGCGTGGCGTCCGACCGCGCCTCGAAGGGTGAGACGCTGGCCGCGCCCAGGACGGCATGCGACGGAAGGGACAGATGCTCCAGAGCGAGCAGGAAGTCGGCCGCGCCGAAGAGGGGATTGACCGCGTCGGCGGGGCGGCCCCAGTGGGCCGGCTTCCCCTGGAAGCGGGCCTCGAAGTGGCCGATCCCCCGCGCACCGAGCACGACATGGTTGTCCGAGGGCTCGCCCGCGACGACGAAATCGGCGGCGAGCGGATACGACGCCGCGAGTTCCCTGATCCCCTCGTGGTTGGCCCGAAGGTCCTTCGTCACTGCGGCGACCAGGACCGATCCTTTGAGCGGAATCCCCCCGTCGCGCAGCGCGGCCACGGCTTCGATCATGGCCGCAACCGCGGCCTTCGGCGCGCACGCCCCGCGCCCGTAGACCACCTGGCCCGTCTTGCCGAAACGCTCGCCGTCCATGATCGTCCCGCTGTAGGGATCCTTCATGCTTCCCGCGGGGGCGGCGTCGGTGTGGGTCAGGAACATCACTGCGGGCCTGGCCTCCTTGCCCAGGATGCCGAGGACGTTCCAGTGGTCGTCCACGTGAACGGCGGTGCAGCCGGCCTCACGAAGGGCTGCGGCGACGTACTCGGCCATGGGGCGTTCCTCCCCGGCCACGGCGGGGATGCGCACCATCTCCTGGAGCCGCTGGACGGCGCGGCCCTTCTTCACAAATGCGGGCAGATCAGAAACCGCCGCTCCCATAGGTCACCTCGCCACGGGTCAGACCGCCCACCTAGATCTGATCCACATACTCACCGGGATCGATCGTGACATCGAGCACGGCGGGCCGTCCGGCGGCCAGCGCCTCCGTGCATGCCGGAACGATGTCATCGAGATTGTCCACCCGCCGCCCCACCGCGCCGAACGCCCGGGCCAGGGCGGCGTAGTCCGGCCGGCCGAACTCCACACCGTACGGCGCGACCTGCTTCCGGCGCTGGGAGACCCAGATCGCGGCCAGCGTGCGGTCGGAGAACACCACCGTAAGGATGGGCAGGTCGGCGCGGATGAGGTATTCGAGATTGTGGACCACCATCAAGAACCCACCGTCCCCGGTCACGCAGAGGACGGGGCGGTCCGGGTAGGCGAGCTTCGCCGCCACCGCGGCGGGTAGCCCGTAGCCCATGGACGACAGTCCGTTCGACATGAAGAAGCTGCCCGGGCGGTCGGTCCGCCACACCTGACCGATCAGGAGCTTGTGCGCACCGACGTCGCAGACGGCGATACCGTCGACCGGCAGCGCCTGGCGCAGCCGGTCGAGGACCGCGTGCGGGCTGAGACCGCCCTGCGCGGGGAGGCGAGGGCGCACCGAGGCGGCGACATCATCGCGCATCGCCGCGACCTCGTCCGCGCGCCAGGCGTGGTTGCGCGCGAGACGTGCCCCGAGGTGGGTGAGACCGGCCGCGATGTCGCCGATCACCTCCGCCTCGGGCCGGTACCCGCCGCCGGCCAAGCTGACGTCATCCACGCAGACAGTCCGATGGCGCACGAACCAGTCCTTGTCGCACTCCACGGGGTCGAAGCCGACAGCGACCAGGAGGTCGCAGCGGTCGAGCGCGCGCAGCACCGCCTCGTCACCGGCCATTCCGCTGATGATCCCCACGAACTGCTCGTGCGACTCGGGGAGGATGCCCTTCGCCTTGGGCGTGGCAAAGAAGGGGAGCTGCGTGGCGTCGAGGAAACGCCGGAGGGCATCTCCCGCCGGGCCGGGGTGCACTCCCACCCCGACGATGATGGCCGGACGCTGCGCCCCGGCGATGACTTTCGCCGCGGCGGCGACGGACGCCGCCTGCGGAGTAGGCGGGGTGTCCGGGAGGTCGGGGAGCGAGACGGTGGGCAGAGCCGCCCGCATCTCCTGCCCGGCGAGATCGCTCGGCAGGGCAAGGTGGACGGGACCCCGGCGGGGCGCCTGGGCCAGGGCCATCGCCCGGCGGGCGATCTCCTCGGTCCCCACGCCGTCCAAGGTGATGCTCCACTTGGTGATCGGTGCAAAGAGAGCGGTCAGGTCGAGCCGCTGGTGCGTATATGATGGATCGAGCCGGCCGGACACCTGCGCCGAGATGGCCAGGACCGGGGACCGATCGAGAAAGGCGTTGGCCACTCCGGTCACCAGGTTCGTGGCCCCGGGGCCGACCGTTGAGACACACACCCCGGGCACCCCGGTGATCTGTCCGGTGACGTCGGCCATGAACGCCGCGCTGGCCTCGTGCGCGATGAGGTGGAACTCGATCCCGACCCGCCGGCAGGCCTCGACGAAGAGCACGATCTCTCCCCCGGGATGGCCGAAGATGCGGGTCACGCCCGCGTCGCGCAACACCCCGGCTATCGCTTCGGCGTTGGTCGGCATAACGTCACCTGTCGACGGAGTATCGGCGGCGGGGGGAGGAGCGGCGTCGAGAGGGACGAAACAGGACGCAGCTCATCATTTATGAACACCATAGGCTATCGCCGTCCACACTGTCAAGGGTGGGGCGAGAGAGGTCCCACATGCACGTCGCGGTGATCGGGGGTACCGGCAAGGAAGGCTTCCCGCTGGCCGTCCGCTGGGCCCAGGCCGGTATCGAGATCACCATCGGGTCGCGCGCCGCGGAGAAGGCGGAGGAGGCGGCCGGCCGGGCGGCCGGACTGGCCCCCGGCAGCCGGATCGCGGGCGCGGCGAACCGCGCCGCGGCCGTCGGTGCGGATGTGATCGTCCTGACCATCCCGTACGCCGGGCAGGAACAGATCCTTGCCGACATCCGCTCGGCGGCGGAAGGCCAGGTCGTGATCGACACGACCGTCCCCCTCCGTCAGTATGCGCCGCCGGAGCTCGAGGTAGTGGAGGCCGGCTCCGCCGCCCAGCAGGTGCAGGCCCTGCTCCCGGGCGCCCGGGTGGTCGCGGCCCTCCACAGCGTCTCGTCGGTGAAGCTTGCCCGCTTCGGTGAGCCGCTCGACGGCGACGTCCTCTACTGCGGCGACGACGCCGATGCGAAGCGCACGGCTGCCGGGTTGATCGAGGCGCTCGGGCTCCGGCCGTTCGATGCGGGCCCGTTGCGGGCCGCGGGCACGCTGGAAGGCCTCGCCGCAGCGATCATCGGGATGAACCAGCGCTACAAGCGCAAGGCGATCGGCCTGCGCCTGACCGGCATCTAGGACGGCCGTGTGATCACCGGGCTGGACCACATCGTCATCCTCTCCGGCCCGCTGGCCGGTGAGACCGCACGGTACGAACGGCTCGGATTCACCGTCATCCCCGGCGGATCGCATCCGTCCTGGGGCACCGAGAACACCCTCATCCCCCTGGGGGACGGCACCTACCTCGAACTGCTGGCGATCCGGCACGGCGAGACCACGACGCACCGCTTGTGGCGCCATCCGGACGGCAGCATGCGCCGGCCCGGGGAGTTCTCCGCGTTCGCGCTGGCCGCCGCGGATCTGGACCGTACGGTGGCGCACCTGCGGGCCTCGGGGATCGCGTTCTCAGAGGTACAGCCGGGGGCGCGTCTCCGGCCGGATGGGCAGCGCGTCGAATGGAAGCTGGCCTTCCCGGATCGGCAGGATCTGCCGTTCTTGATTGAGGATGTGACCGCCCGCGCGACGCGCGTCCCTCCCCCCGGCGCCGAGACCATGAATGCCGCGGCCGGCCTGGCGCGCGTGTCCGTGTTTTCGTCACGGCCGGACGCGGCCCGAGTGTACGCTGCGGTGCTCGACACGTTCCCCGCGGTCGGGGACGGTGGGATGGACGAGGGAATCGTCTTCCCGGTCGGCAGCGGGGAGATCATCGTGCGGCCGGCCGGTGGGGCCGCTTTCGCCGAGGGAATCTCCGCGATCACGCTGCGTCTCCCCGAACGGCATTGCGCCGCCCTCCCTCTCGTCGAGATGGGCGGCGAGCGCGTCATTGCACCCGACGCGGCCGGAGGATTGCGGATCGCCGTGCTGGTGGGGGAGCTTCCCTGAAGGCCGCGCTACATCGCGGCGCCGGTGGTCCGCGGCGCCCGTCCCTTCCCGGGGGCGGAGAGCGACTCCTCCTCCTTGAAGATGTGGCTGCACCGCGGGCAGAACCAGTCGCGGCCCTGACCGGCGAACTCGTCCGTGATGTAGAATTCGTTCTCGCAGTTGGGGCAGGTCAGGTAGATGATCTGCATGTGCTCCTCCTACCGCGCGCACCGGCCGTTCCCCTCCTGTCCGGAGCGGTTCCGCCCCGGACGCTAGAACGTCGGAGGAGTGACCGCCGCCACGAGCACGGCCTGGACGCCGCCGACATTCACGAAGCGGTGCGGAATGCCGCAGTCGAAGTAGATCGCGTCGCCCTCCTGCAGCACTTCCGCCCGTCCGCCGATCTCGAATCGCACGGTTCCCGCGAGCACGTAGTCACACTCCTCACCGGGATGGCTGAAGGCCGCTTTGAAGGTACTGCGGCCGGGTTGGAGCGAGATTAGGACAAGTTCCATCCTGCGCTTGAGATCCGGAGAAATCAGCTCGTACTCCGCCTCGGAGCCGGGAAAGGCCATCCGCTTGCGCTCCGCCCGGCGGACGACGAGCGGATCCTCGTGTTCGTCGAGGAACACGTGGAACAGCGGAACCTCCAGGGCCTGGACGATCCGCCGTAAGGTCTCGATCGAGGCCTGGTTGGTGCCGCGCTCAAGCTGGCTGAGAAAGCTGACGCTCACCCCGGCGCGCTTCGAGAGCTGGACGAGGGTCATCCTCCGCTCCTGGCGCAGCAGGCGCAGCTTCTCGGCGAGATGGTCGCCCGGCTTCTCCACGCGATCAGACCGCCTGCGTCGGGCCATGTCGCTTCTCCCATTGAATTGGTAACAGAATACGATGAGCATATTGAAGGACTACCACACCCCGGCACGAACCTAGCCGCCCGAGGGGAGAGGGGCCAATCTTGAGCCTCTGGACGGTCAACGTATCGCTCGACGGCACCACGGCGCTCGCCGCGCTTGATCCACAGTCCGCGCCCATGACCTGCGCGGCGCTGGACTCGCTGCTGCCTGTCACCACCACGGCGCACTACGCAAAGATCGCCGGACACGAATTCTACCTCCACCTCCCCCTGTTCCTTGAAGTTGAACACCTCCGGCGCGTGAGTGACCTGACTCCCGGGACGGTGGCGTTCTGGCCCGAGCGGCAACTGCTGTGCATCTACTATGGCCACATCCAGGACGAAGACGCGGCCGTGACCGCGCTGGGCCGCGTGGTCGAGAATCTGTCGGGCCTGGCCAAGACGGCGGAGGCCATGCGCGAGCGACTCGGCAGGGTCATCCCCACGGTCCGCCTGAGCCGGGGGTCCGGCGGCGCACCTCATCGGGCAGCTCACCGCGCCTTCCCCGACGGTACCCGGTCCGGCGCGGCGGGGGCGGTCTTTGAGGCCTATGCGTCGATCCGCGACGTCGCGCCGCCCGAGGTCGAGGCGCTGATACGACGGACGGGCGTGATGCAACCCGCCGGCGCGCTCATCTGCGCGGAGGGCGACACCCGAAAGCTGCACGAGTTCACCTGGCTGGTCCGGGAGGAGATCAGGACCACCGGAACGGTGCCGGAGTTCACCGGACGCGTGTTGCATCATTGGGCCGGACGCCTGCGGGGATGGTACGGGCTTGCCGCGGCCGGCGCGCTGGTCTCGGAGGTCGCCGCCGCACTCCCCGCAGCGGAAGCGCACGACGCGCAGGACCTCATCGAGGGACTGACCCTTTACGCCGGCCGTCTGAGCCTCTGGCTCGATGCCTTCATTCCGTGGGAACGCATCAACAGGCTGCTGCATCAGACGCCGGTAGGGGTGGACGCGGGCCCTGGCCGCGGGGGTGACGCGTGAGACAGACCGTCAAACCGTCATCCGTGCACGCAGACGGGGTCGGGGCCCTCGACACCGCCGCGCTCCTGGACCTATACCGGCGGATGGTCCTGGTGAGGCGGCTGGAGGAGGCTCTCGGGAAGGCGCACGCGCAGGGGCAGATCAAGGGCCCGCTGCATCGCTGCGACGGACAGGAAGCGGTCGGCATCGGGGTGACCTCGGTGCTGCGTCGCGAGGACACGGTGATGAGCACCCACCGCGGCCACGCCCACTACGTGGGCAAGGGCGTCGACCTGCGTCGCCTGGTGGCGGAGATCATGGGCAAGGCCGCGGGCTACGGCCGCGGCCGGGCCGGACACATGCTGATCGGGGACGCATCGTGTGGGCTACTCGGCGGGAACGGCGTGGTCGGTGGATCGATCCCCATCGCGGTGGGCGCCGCCCTGGCGCACCGGAACCTGCGCACGGGAGGCGTCGCCGTGGCCTTCTTCGGCGACGGCGCTGTGAACAGCGGCGCGTTCAACGAATCGCTCAACATGGCGGCGCTCTGGTCGCTGCCCGCGGTCTTCGTCTGCGAGAACAATCAGTACGCGCTCACCGTCCATCTCGCGCGGCACCTCGCCCATACCGCGATCGTGGATCGCGCGGCCGGGTACGGGATCCCGGGTGAGCAGGTGGACGGCAACGACATCGAGGCGGTGGTCGCCGCCTCTCACCGCGCGGTCGCGCGCGCCCGCTCCGGAGGAGGACCCTCGCTGCTCGTCGCGGAGACGTATCGCCGCAGCGGATTCTCGACCAGCGACGTGGGCGGCTACCAGCCCCCGGGAGAGGCGGCGGCGTGGCCGGATCCACTCGAGGTGACCCGCGTGCGCCTCCTCGAACGCGGCGTCGCCGCGGGGGATCTCGCCCCGGTCGAGGCGGACGCCCAGGCCGCGGTGGACGACGCGCTCCGGTATGGGATCGAAAGTCCACCGCCGGATCCGGGGGAGGCGCTGCCCGGTGCGTGACATCCGCTATCGGGAGGCCGTGAGCGAAGCGCTGCGCGAGGAGATGCGCCGGGACGACCGGGTCGTGCTGCTGGGCGAGGACATCGGCGTCTATGGAGGCGTCTTCAAGGTGACGAGCGGATTCCTCGAGGAGTTCGGCGACAAGCGCGTCCTCGATACCCCCATCTCGGAAGGCGGCATCGTCGGCTGCGCCGTCGGCGCCTCGATGCTCGGCCTGCGCCCCGTCGTGGAGATCATGTACGCGGACTTCCTCCCCCTGGCCATGGATCAACTGGTCAACCACGCGGCGCTCCTTCCGTTCGTCTACGGCGATCAGATCACGCTTCCGTTCGTCGTCCGCACCCAGGGGGGGGCGGGGG
>Ga0209342_10004696_pt1 | contig 14120 bp, 7 predicted proteins | sample RifCSP16_2_FD_184023 | JGI IMG/M metagenome (GOLD analysis project Ga0209342, IMG submission 184023) | Soil microbial communities from Rifle, Colorado - Rifle CSP2_sed 16_2 (SPAdes) (version 2) | ecosystem: Environmental > Terrestrial > Deep subsurface > Rock core/Sediment | place: Rifle... | reverse complement strand
CGTCAAGACTTTTTATATTGAAAAGATGAAAATTTTCACTGCACTGGCTTATGGACAGTTTTACCTGGTCAAGCAGGTATTTAAAAGATAATTTATAATATGACTCTGCTATTGCACTAAAGAGGGCGCTGTTACGTCTCCCTTCCTCTATTTCTTTTAAAAAGATATTTATAGATTTTTCAAAGTCTCTGTCAAAAGCTGCCTTTACGCCGTCAAAAGGGATCCTGCCATGGCGGGTTGTTTCCCTGTCTGTCTGAAGATAGAACCTGTAAATGGCAAAAAGAAAAAACGAAGCCCTTACTTTGTGGTACAGGTTTTTTGACTCTTTGCGAAACCCCTCTAATTCAGCGACGAGTTTAAGAAGTTCAGCATTATTCCTGTTTTTAAGCAGGGAGTTAATTGAACGGTTGCGGTGAAAATCGTCTTTGCTTACTATTGTCTCTACGAGGAGATTGGACATAGTTAACGTGTTTATTCTAACATAAGACATAATGTCTTATATTTCCGAGAAATAGTCTAAACAATTAGTGACAAATCTGTTTCAATTTTTTCAAGGAGCGCTGAAAAGCCCTTGCCCCCTTCTGCTTTTGAAATCCTCGGAAGAGCTTATCGCCTCCGATAGAATGATTTGTTAGGCTAATGTCTATAATTCGTCGCCATGGATTGGCTTCCGGTTTGGGACCTTTGTCAATATCTTCCTGAAATCTTTCTTTTTTCTAGGCATACTAATGATACTATATGCGGTATCGCCATATTGTCAAGAAGGAATGTTCTTGATTTTAGGCTGACGTAAGAATTAACTCAAGGGGAAATGATGAAGAACAGACCAGAAATATTTCTCATGTTTTTTAACCGTTTCTTGTCTTCCAATCCTATCAATGCGCCAATACAATAAGGATACCTACCATTTCACATTGAAAATCATTTGATTCTTACCTCAGGTTTGCTATAATTTTACTTTGAAATAGTGTCGTTATGGGGCAAACGTTCACCGCAGAGATCGCTAAGACTTCGTCGTGATCTCAGTCGAACGATCGCAAAGGGGAAAAAGTAGGTCTTTCTCTGCGTCCTTTGCGCCTTTGCGGTGAAACAAAATATTACTAATTAACTTTGGGAGATTTATTTACATGGCTGAACAGCGAAAAAAAGTCGTGCTGGCCTACTCAGGTGGTTTGGATACCTCTGTGGCAATTAAGTGGATTCCTGAAAAATACAATATGGACGTTGTTACGGTAACGATCGACCTTGGCGCAGTGAAGGATTTGGATGCTATCCGTGAAAAGGCGTTAAAAACAGGGGCTAAAAAGGCGATTGTCATTGATGCAAAAGATACCTTTGTCAAATATTTTATATTTCCTGCCTTGCAATCAGGGGCGTTGTACGAAGGCGTTTACCCGCTGGCTACGGCGTTGGGCAGGCCACTGATTGCAAAATTACTGGCAGATGTAGCACATGAGGAGAAGGCGGATGCCGTTGCGCACGGCTGCACTGGGAAGGGAAATGACCAGGTGCGTCTGGACGTGTCCCTCCAGGTTTTAAATCCAAAATTACAGATTATTGCCCCTGTACGGGAGTGGAAGATGACGCGTGACGAAGAGATCAGGTATGCCGAAGAGCACAATATTCCTGTAGAGGCGAAGATAAAGAGTCCATATAGTACGGATGAAAATCTCTGGGGGAGAAGTATTGAATGTGGCGTGTTGGAAGACCCCTGGGCAGAGCCACCGGAGGAAGTTTATAAATGGACAAAAAATGCAAAAGAAGCCCCGGACGCACCCGAATATCTGGAGATTCATTTTGAAAGGGGTATCCCTGTGGCGCTTAATGATGAGGAGATGGACGGGGTTACCCTTATCAATACGTTGAATGCACGGGGTGGCAAGCACGGTGTCGGTAGGATTGACCACCTGGAGAACCGGCTTGTAGGTATTAAATCCAGAGAAATTTATGAAGCCCCTGCTGCGATTATATTGCATACAGCCCATAAAGCGCTTGAAGGTATGATTATGACAAAGGATGCCCTGCGTTTTAAGGACATTGTGTCTGCCCACTATGCCGACCTGATTTATAACGGGCTTTGGTTTTCCGCTTTCCATCAGGATTTGGTGGCATACGTGTTAAGCAGTCAGCGAATTATAACAGGGACAGCCCGTATAAGATTATCGAAAGGGACGTGCACCGTAGTGGGGCGTAAATCACCCTTATCGCTGTATAGTGAAAAACTTGCTACCTATCAGAAAGAAGATACCTTTGACCACAGCGCATCACTTGGATTCATTAAGATATATGGTTTGCCTGTGAAGATACAGGCGCAGAAACAAATGGACGTCCTTGCAGGCAGGGAGGCATTGCATCTGGATTCGATCATGCCGCCGAAGGTTAAATCTGTTAAGTAGATTTTTAGCCGGAAACTATTTAATTTCTAAGTAATTGACTAAGGTTTTGAAATGAGAGTATTCGAGAAAAAAGGGCATGCAATCATCTGGGGAGATGTTATTGATGTTCTTGCGGGAAAGATTCCTGACGGTTCGGTGGATTTGGTTTTCGCAGATCCGCCCTACAATATTGGCAAGAATTTCAACGGCAGAAAAGACCGGTGGCCTTCAGATAAGGCTTACCTCTCATGGTGCTACCAATGGCTTGAACTCTGTATCGCCAAACTTAAACCGCATGGAAGTCTCTATGTAATGACTGCCACTCAGAATATGCCATATTTTGATATTTTCCTGCGTGATCGCATGCATATCCTCAGCAGGATTATTTGGGCATACGACAGTTCCGGTGTGCAGGCTCGCAACTACTTTGGCTCTCTTTACGAGCCTATCCTTTATTGCGTGAAGGATAGAAAAAATTACACCTTCAATGCCGGCGATGTTCTTGTTGAAGCGCGCACAGGCGCAACACGCAAGCTCATCGATTACCGTAAACCGACGCCTACCATGTACAACACGAAGAAAGTTCCAGGCAACGTTTGGAGTATCCCACGTGTTCGGTATCGTATGGAAGAATACGAGAACCACCCTACACAGAAGCCAATAGTGCTTTTAGAACGAATCATAAAAGCGAGTTCAAACACAAGGGACCTAGTACTCGATCCATTTTCTGGCACGTTCACAACATCATACGTTGCCAGGATACTTGGACGGGACTCTCTCGGCATTGAGATCGAGGAAGAATACATCAAGATCGGCCTGCGCAGGTTAGAAATCCAGGATACATACAACGGCGAGGTCCTGAAGCGTGAACCAAAGACCTACGAGCAGGAAGACTTTCCTTCTCGGCAACAATTGACTCTATTCGAGGAGCGGACACAATGGAACACGACTTCACACCGGCAATAAGAGATATCCTGACGAAACACTTCGGGGACAAAGCTGAAGACCTTTTTGAGAAGAGTCCCCTCCTCCAGTACATCAACCTCAAAACTGTGTCTGCTACACGCGGGTCAAAGGCAAGAAGTAGCTTTGCAAACCTATATGCCATCTATGTATTAATCGAGGACTACATTAAACATGGGTTTCACCAGAAGGGTGATTATTCAAAATACGACGGCGCACAATTCTCCACATTATTTAATAGGCAACGTGAGCTTCCATTTGGTAGTAAGCTTCAAAACCACGCGTTGAATCATCGTCTCAATGAGGAGTTTCGGAAGTTCTTTCCACAAGTGGATGCACAACCTATTCTGCGTGTTGTCGAGACCAAGAGGTATTGGATTAATGAGAAGTTGGTTGTGCCAACGCTTGGACGGAAATCCTTCAACCTTGCGCTAGCTCTCATCGAAATTATCGAGACCTACGCTCACACAAAGAAGGCTTCGTTCGAAAAGTTCATTCAGACTTGTTTGAAACTTCGAGACATATCGAAACACAAAATTGACAAGGTAGAGGAGTTCATCGTTGGGCTTTTAGCGCCAAACGTTGACGCACGCATTTTCGAGATCGTCAGTTACGCAATCCTAAAATTCTTTTATCATGATCAAACTGTTTACTTCGGTTTTCAACTTGATGAATTAGAAAAATCTCCTCTAATTCTGTATAAGACAGGACGTACAAATGCCAACGATGGGGGAATTGACTTTGTGATGAAACCTCTTGGCCGTTTCTTCCAGGTCACTGAAACCCTTGATGTCCGCAAATATTTCTTGGACATCGACAAGATTGAGCGTTATCCAATTACATTTGTTATAAAATCATCCGAAACTGCCGAAACACTTATCCAGAAACTGAGGGAAGGAGCTGAACGACAGTACTCCATCAAAGCCATCGTGGAGAAGTATATGGCCTGCGTTGAAGAGGTCATCAACATACCCATCTTACAGGAGCGGTTTAGAACTGGTGTTAGCAAGGTTATCTGAGCAAAATAATGGATGAGATTGTGCTACAGAGCAAAGTCGAGTTCAATTATGATGAGCCTTTTGAAGAAGAAGATGATGATGATGATGAATAATAGCGGCTAACAAGGCGCGGCAATTTCAAACGACCTTGTAGTGGCAAGGCACACGCCTTGCTTACTACACTGTTAAAAGACGCTGAAGTCTTCTGGCGGGTTTGCAACCAGAACCCACCTGCCTGTGGCTGGCACGACGGACGGGTGAGTTTATTCGGATAATAAGCCTTATACCATCACGAACGAGATTAACAATATAAAAAGTGGAATATGAAAGTATTACTCCTGTTTCCCCCGTCCTGGCACCCTTCGCAGCCCTATCTCAGCTTGCCCTCCCTGACTGCATTTTTAAGGCAAAACGGTATTCCCGACGTTAGACAGAGAGATTTAAATATTGAGTTGCTGGATATACTCCTCACCAAAAAGGAATGCAGTGAGTTCTACCAGAGGATCATTGATAAAATAAAAAGTATGGACAGTGCTTCTGTGTATTCTTCAGATTATCGTGAAAAATACCAGACTCTCGTTGATGCTGTGGAAACGATTCCTGCAGTAATGGATAAGGTGGAAACGGCGAAAAATACCTTGAGGTCTGAGGGTTTTTATGACCTTGGAAAGTATATGGAGAGCGTTCATGTCGTCAATGAAGCCCTGAGAAATATGTCTGCGCTGTATTATCCTTCATCAATGACGTCCCTAAATAATGATATGCGGTATTCTGTATATTCATCCCAGGATATTTTTAAGGCGCTGGACGATGAGGAGGAAAACATCTTCCTCAACCTTTATAAAAAGCACATTCTTTCTTCCATCCTGGAGTTTTCGCCGAATCTGGTGGGTATTTCCATTACCAACACTTCTCAGATCATTCCGGGACTAACTCTCGCAAAATTAATAAAAAATCAGCACAAGGAAATCCACATTACCGTAGGCGGCAGCGTCTTTACAAAGCTCATTGAAAATATAAAAAAAGTAGACGGGCTGTTTTCGATGGTGGATAGCTTCATTGTTTTTGAGGGAGAGCATGCCCTGCTGGAACTGGTTGGACAACTGGATGGCAAGAGAGATTGTAAAAAAGTACCTAATCTGATTTATCGGGAGAACGGCGTTACAAAGATCAATGAACCGTTTTATACGGAAGATTTAAACAAACTGCCAACGCCTGACTTTGACGGTTTTCCTTTAAAACTTTACCACACACCAGCCTCCGTTTTACCCGTCCAGACATCGAGGGGGTGTTATTATTCGAAATGTTCCTTTTGCAATCTGCATCTTGACCACAGGAGTTTTCGCTTGCGTCGGACGGAACTCCTTATGGAGGATATTTCGACCCTTTCTCAAAAATACAACACGCCGTATTTCTTCTTTACTGATGAATCCGTTCCTATTAACAAATTAAGGGAGATATCTCAAGGTCTGTTGGAAAAGCGATGGGATATAAAATGGATGGGAGGTGTGCGGTTTGAGAATTCCCTCGATGACGATTTATTGGAAAAGATGCACGAGTCGGGATGCCAAAAGCTGGTGTTTGGTTTGGAATCATATAATCAGCGTGTGCTGGATTTAATGAAAAAGGGGATAAAGACCGATGTCGTAAAAAGGGTGTTGGATGCGTGTTTAAAAGTGGGTATAGCATTTCATCTCTATATAATTGTCGGCTTTCCAACAGAAACGGAAAAAGAGGCTTTAGAAACGCTTGATTTTGTGCTTCATAAAGAATATCTGAATTCTTTAGGGTTTTCCTGTTTGCCTTCTCTTTTTGGAATGGAGAAGGATTCTCCGGTTACCCACAGTCCTTCAGAATATGGGCTAAGAAGTATCATGTCTCCCAGGGGGGAGGATTTGGGATTGGGTTATTTCTTTGAGGTGGAGCAAGGGATGTCCCCTGAAGAAGCCGGGGAGATGTATCATTATATTATTGGACGATTAAGTGAGGAACTATGCCCCTTCCCCTATAATTATTCTTTATCGGATGGGTTGCTTTATATTACACGCATAAAATAATTTCCAGCTTGACTAAGTAAAATGCTAAAGAAAATGTTATCATTCAAATCAATTAAAAACAGGTTAATACTGATCCTTCTGTTATGTTCGTTTACGCCATTATTATTGTTACGTTTTATGGCATTTCCCAAAGCACAAAAGGACTTGGAAGAGGCTTTAATTAGGAATTTGGAAGGGGTGAAGCAAAAACAAACTGAAATTGTAAAGATGTGGTTTGATGAAAGAAAGCATGACGCAAAGGTCGTCAGTAGAAACATCTCTGCTGTGCTTGGACAAAGCATAAATGAAAGGGTTAATAATTTTTTAAAGTTGAATGATTATATCGAAATGCTCAGAGCGGAACACAAATATGAGGACGTGTATATTACTTCCAGGGAGGGAACAGTACTTGTGGCTACTGGAAAGGAATGGGTTGGTTCCAATCTTATAAGTCGTGATTATTGCAGAGAAGCATTGAATGGACACGTTTTTATATCAAGGATACAGTATTTTGTCCGGAATGAAGGTGAAAACAAAAAAGGTGACGCTGAATCTCCGATGATGTTTATATCCGCTCCACTGATAGATACCGACAATTTTATCGTTGGAGCAGTCATTCTGAGAATGGATACAGTGCATCTTAGTACAATTATGAAAAGTGCAAAATTGGGAAAGACAGGTGAAACGTTTCTCGTTAACAGGGAAGGTATTATGCTTACGGAGTCGCGGTTTGCAGATGAGCTAAGAAAGAAAGGCATAATTCAGCAAAGGACAGCATTAGAGTTGAGGATAATAAATCCACACACGGGAAAGCTTACCAATGGCGCTCAAAAATGTCTGAGCGGTAAAGACGGATACAATGCGGAAGGATATATAAATTATGATGGTAGTAAGGTTTTGGGTGGGTGGTGTTGGATTCCAGAGTATGATTGCGGTTTATTAGCGCAGATTGATATCCACGAAGGATACGGAGCGGCTTACAGTTTGAAAAAGTTTGTTCTTTCAGCGCTATTGTTATTGGCATTCCCTTTAATACTGGTTGCATTTTATTTTGGAAGAAGGATTTCTGCTCCGATCTTAAATATAACCGATGCGACAAAAAAGATTACCAGTGGCGATTTGGGTCAGCGGGTAAAAGACAGTGGCAAAAGTGACGAGATTAGCGGGCTGGCTAAGGCATTCAATGTGATGGCAGATTCTCTTGAAGAAAAAACGATTAAACTTACAAGATATACGACAAATCTTGAAAATATTGTAAGAGAAAGAACCCTTGAACTACAATCAACAACCAAATTTTTGAATAGTATCTTAGCAGGCTCTACCGAGTATTCGATTATTGCAGAAGATCTGAACGGCAATATCCTTGCATTCAATAAAGGGGCAAGCCGCATGTATGGCTATAGTCCTGAAGAAGTGGTTGGAAATGCCAATGTCCGGATTCTTCACACAGAAGAAGACGTGAGGTCGGGAAAGGTAGATCACATTTTGGAGGTGGCGCGCAGGACAGGTCGATATGAAGGAGAAGTGACAAGAAGAAGAAAAAACGGCGAGGTCTTTCCTGTACAGGTTACATTTACTTTACGACGCGATGAAAATGGTCGCCCCATTGGTTTTGTAGTAATATCAAAGGATATCACGAAAGAGAAGTTGGTGGCGCTGGAAAAGGAGATTGTAAATAATGTTAATAAGTTGATTGCCTCAGGTCTGGATATTAAAGAAGTTTACAAGAATATTTATCTGGAGTTGAAACGTATCGTCGATTTTACCTGGTTAGGCGTGGCGTGTCTCATAGATGGTGCAGAAATTACCGAGGATTCCAATATTGTTGATGGAGTCTTATCGATGGATTGGCTGAATACCAGCCGGTACCCATTTCATGCACTGGCGCAGAGTTTAGCCGTTAAAAGTGGTGAACCGGCGCTTGTCACAGATACGCTTAGTGGGAAGTATACGATCGACCAGGAATTATACAAAAAAGGGATATGCTCTTATCTCTGTTTTCCTTTGAATTCAAAAGGAACTCCAATTGGAACTATTACACTGGGGAGCAAAAAGAAGAATGCTTTTACAGAAATACATTTTGATTTGTTGAATCAAATTACGCCGCAATTAGCCGTCGCAATCGAAAATACGAGGCTTTTTGTATCCATACGGGAGTCAGAGAAAAAATATAGAGATCTCGTGGAAAATGCGCCAGAAATGATTCACGAGATCAGTCCCGAAAGAAAGTTTATTAACGTAAATAAGACGGAGTTAAATAAATTAGGATATTCCTTGGAAGAAATGAGACAGATGATGCTTGAGGATATTGTCCCGAATGATCATAGAGAGGAAATAAAGAGACATTTTAAACGTATTATAGTGACAGGAAGCAGTGAATTAGAAACCGTGTTTCTGACAAAATCGAGAAAGGAAATCAACGTCGAAATCAACGGAACCGCTCTTTATAATAATAAAACAGGGGAATGTATCTGCGCAAGGGCATTTATGCGAGACGTTACGGAAAGAAAGAAGATGGAGGAGCAGGTGCGTCGGTCAGAAAAATTGGCCTCGATGGGCGAGCTTGCCGCGGCGATTGCCCATGAGATACGAAATCCCCTGGGGGCGATATGCAATTCCGTAGGAATTTTGGATACTCATTTAAAATTGACAGGTCAGGATAAGGATTTATTAGAGATGATTGTAGGGCAGTCTGAGAGACTGGACAGGATTATCAAAGATTTCCTGACCTTTGCCCATCCGAGAGAACCATACTTCTCTTTACATGACATTCGTGAAGTGATTAAAAATACCATTTTCCTGTTAGAGCAAGATAGCCGGTTTACGGACAAGATAGAAATGAAGGAAACCTACGAGAGCATATTGTCGAAAGTTTACATTGATACTGATTTAATTCACCAGGTATTGTGGAACCTATTCGTAAATTCTTTGGATGCCATGCCTGATGGTGGACAGATCAAGATAATGGTAAGAAAAGCAACTTTGTTTTTAAGGGACGCCGTAGAAATCGTGATATCAGATACCGGGGCGGGCATACCACCCCATGAGCTGGACAAGATATTTGAACCTTTTTATACTACGAAATCAGAAGGGACCGGTTTGGGACTTCCAATGGTTCAGCGTATTATCGATGACCATGGAGGAACGGTTGATATTAAAAGTAAAGAAGGGAAAGGGACGACATTTTATATCAAACTACCTGTTGGAAACGAAAAATTGGCAGTTTAGAATAACCTTTTATTGGGATAATCAAGCATATGGAAGACGGTAAAATTCTTGTTGTGGAAGATCAGGATGCCATGAGAGAATCTCTCGTGATTGCATTTAGAGACGAAGGATATCAGGTGGAGGGTGTAGCAAGCGGAGAAGAGGCGATTCAGAGATTGGGTAATAATGTATACGATTTGGTTGTAACAGACCTGAAGATGAAAAAAGTGGATGGTCTGGAAGTACTCAAGGCTGTGAAGAATGTAAATTCATCCACTGAGGTGGTACTAATTACGGCCTACGGTACCATTAGCACGGCTGTTCAGGCGATTCGGGACGGGGCATATGATTATGTAACCAAACCCTTCCGTCATCAGGAAATCCTGAAAGTCGCAAAGAAGGCGTTTGAAAAGAAGATGCTGAAAGACAGAGTCAGGTATCTTGAAGGGGAAATTAGAGACAAATATAGATTTGAGGGTATAGTAGGCAATTCAAATGCGATGTTAGAGGTACTGAAAATAACTTCGCATGTGTGTCGTACAGAGAGCACAGTTCTTGTGACGGGCGAGAGTGGTACAGGGAAAGAATTGATTGCCAGGGCAATTCATTACAATAGTCCTCGAAAAGACGGTCAATTTATTGTGATTAATTGTGGTGCATTGCCTGAAAACTTACAGGAAAGCGAACTGTTTGGACACGTGAAAGGAGCTTTTACGGGAGCTATCAGGGATAAAATGGGGTTGTTCCAACAGGCCCAAAAGGGGACAGTTTTATTAGACGAGATCGGGGAGACGTTGCCTTCTACGCAAGTAAAACTCTTGCGATTTCTGCAGGATGGGGAAATCCGCCCCGTTGGCGGAAATAAGGCGATATATGTAGACACAAGAATAATTGCCGCTACGAATGAAAATTTGGAAAAAGCCGTGGAATCGGGAAAATTCAGAAAAGATCTGTTTTATCGGATCAATGTAATACGTATTCATATTCCTCCTTTGAGGGAACGAAGGGAAGATATTCCGCCTTTAGTGGAGTATTTTTTAGAGAAAATTTTAGAAAAATTTAAAAAGGGTAAAAGAGTGTTCTCTGAAGAGGCGTTGTACGCATTTATGAATTACGATTGGCCGGGTAACATCAGGGAACTGCAGAATATGATAGAAAGAGCTGTCGCATTGTCTAAAAGCGAGATAATAAACGTTGATGAACTTCCGCTTCCCGTGGAGGAATTTGCGGCACTTTCCAGGAATCCGTTAGATGATGATAAGAAGAAATCATTTATTGTTACAACCCTTGCTGAGCAGGAAAAAAACGCCATTATTGAGGCCCTGAATAAATACGGTGGCAATCAAACAAAGGTTTCGCAAGTGCTCGGGATATCTACAACGACACTTTGGAGGAAGATTAAAAAATACAGGATTAAATCACAACATGAAATCTCAGACAATATCGATAATTAATTTCATACTGAAACCACTATTGCATAATGGAATGTTTTTGTGAACCGATAAGACGCAGATTATTTATGAAAGTGAAAATATAATCGTTTTAATAAAACGTTGATTAAATACCACTTATATAAAATACTAAGTGGTATTTTTTCCCTTATGCGGATGTTGGTATATTTTTCGTTATATAGGGCTATAGAAAAATTATACCTTAGCTTGTTTTTTAGAATAACCGCGGGGATACAAAGATAGAGGTAAAAAGTAGGAGGTAAGAATATCATTCTCATGCTTCTTGCCTCATACATCGTAGTTCTTGTCTCATCTGAGAAAGTTACACTTTCATGTGTGTTTTATCGGTCTGAGGCTTCGCCTCGCTAGAGGTTGTAGGAGGTTAGGAAGGTTTAGGTCTTGGCGGATGTTCAAGAAAAGAAAAACCACAGAGGTTAAAAAGGTTCTAGATGTTAAGTTTGAAGTTAAAGAAGATTTAGAAGAAGATAGAAAAGGTTATTTAACGCATGTATCAGAGTTCTTTAAAGGGTCTTCAAATGGGGAGAAGAGAAAAATGCCGATAATGGATGGAATAAATAAATTTCGTGCGTATGTAAAAAAGTTACCCAGGACGCCGCAACCTCCAATTCCCTCAAGGGAGGTATGGCTTTCTTTGTGGGGTGCGTTTTTAGGTGTGGGATTTACAGCGTTACTAGCCTTTCTGTGGAAGTGTCCGATGTTATTAGGGCCGTTTGGTGCCAGTGCCGTGCTGGTTTTTGGCGCTTATAAGGCGCCGCTTGCGCAGCCGAGGAATGTCCTGATGGGGCATTTTTTAGCAGCATGTATCGGCGTGACTGTAAATGATTTCTTTGGTGCTACGTTCTGGTCTATCGCCCTTGGCGTTGCCCTTGCCCTTGTGCTTATGGTAGTGACTTATTCAATCCATCCCCCCGCAGGTGCAACTGCATACGTGGCTGTTCAGACAGGAGGTTTGGGTGTCGGCTATATGTATATTTTGAATCCGGTTGTTTTGGGTGCTTTTATTCTGTTGTTAATTGGCGTGATTTTCAATAAGCTTGGGAAAAGAGATTATCCAACACATTGGTGGTAAAAAATGTGTAACAAGCAAAGTGTAGAGACGCACAGCAGTGCGTCTGATATTTTATGAACTTGGACGTACAATTTTGTTAAATTACGGAGAAAAATAATGTTTATCTCGATTAAAAATCGGCTTATTTTCTTACTGATCATATTTACGTTAATACCATTTATCTTGCTAAGGATTGTGGCCTATCCAAGGATACAGTCAGATCTTCAGGACGTCTTGATAAGAAACCTCGATGGTATCGGGCATAAGCAGTCAGAATTGGTAACTACCTGGATAAACGAAAGGATGAAGAATGCTCGTGTAGTTGCGAATAATCCATTGATGGCTAAATGTGCAAGGATTACAAGGGAGGATAAGGATTACTCGGATATAGTTCAATATCTTGAAGTAATAAAGAGCGAATATGGTTATAAGGGTGTACTGGTAAGTAACGATAAAGGGTTGGTGACAATCGCCACAATGGGAGAAAATGTGGGCGGCGATATTGCGGAGATGGATTACTTCAAGCAGTCGGTACAGGGAAATACCTTTGTATCGAATGTTATTCCATCGGAGGTTCCCCTTATCAATGAATTTGGAGAGAAGGAACTTGGTATGCCAACCATGTTTGTTTCAACGCCGCTAAAAGATAGGGAAGGGGTTGTTATTGGAGTTGTTTCTCTGAGGATTGATGTGAATGCGCTGAACGAGTTGATGTTAAGCCTCAAACTAGGGCAGACAGGCGAGACTTACCTTGTGAACAAAGATGGTTACATGATTACAGAATCAAGGTTTAGTGCGCATCTAAAGGAGATGGGGTTAGTGAAAAAGAGATGCACATTGGAATTGAAATTGATTAGCAGAGAGACAGGTGAGTTGACTGCTGGAGTTAAGCAGTGCGTTGCTGGCAATAGTGGTTTTGATGCGAAAGGTTACAAAGATTACAGCGGTATCACCGTGTTGGGTGTATGGAGGTGGCTGCCAGAGTTCAATTGGGGTGTTATGGCAGAAATTGACAGGGATGAAGGTTATGGGGCTGCCTATAATCTTAATTATATAGTGAGTTCTTTATTATTGGTGCTGGCATTTCCAATAGTGCTGGTGGCATACTTTATTGGCAGAAAGACTTCGGTGCCTATTATTAAGCTGAAAGAAGTAACCGAGAAAATGGCATCGGGGGATTTAACTCAAAGGGTAGACATAAAGAGAGAAGACGAGATTGGCGTATTGGCAAATTCCTTTAACGTCATGGCAAAGTCCCTGGATGAGAAGACAAAGGAGATAGCGGCATCTGAAAAACGGTATAGGGAATTGTTTAACTCAATAAAGGAGGGTGTTTATCAATCAGAACCCGGAGTTGAGGGTGTGTTTACCTTTATTAACAAGGCGGGCGCTGAATTATTTGGATATAGCAGTCCTGAAGAAGTAATTGGGACAAAGGTAAAAAATATTTATGTGGACCCGGAAGACAGAAGAAGGCTTTGCGAGAAACTTGAAAAAGACGGGGTCTGGAGGGAATTTGTATCTCTTTGTAAAAGAAAAAATGGCGAGAGCTTCTATGCAGAGCGTACAAGCAATTTGCTAAGGGATGAAAAGGGAACCCCTGTCTATATCTATGGGGTAATCAGGGATATCTCGGAGAGAAAGAAGGCAGAGGTGGAGATTGTCGAATCCGAAAAGAAATACCGTTTGTTGTTCAATTCACTAAAAGAAGGTGTCTATCAATGTGAACCCGAAGTGGATGGAGTGTTTACATGGGTAAATCAGGCAGGCGCTGAGATACTTGGTTACAAATCTGCGGAAGAAGTGATTGGAACAAAGGTGAAAGACATTTATGTAAATCCGGATGACCGCAGAAAATTAGTTGAAAAGTTATCCAAAGAGGGCGTATGGAAGGGTTTTGTTTCTTTCTGTAAGAGGAAGAGCGGTGAGCGTTTTTATACGGAACGGACGTCCAGCCTGGTTACCGATGACAAGGGTAAACCTATTCGTATAGAAGGGATATTTAGGGATATTACGGAGCG
>Ga0209342_10004695_pt1 | contig 14122 bp, 12 predicted proteins | sample RifCSP16_2_FD_184023 | JGI IMG/M metagenome (GOLD analysis project Ga0209342, IMG submission 184023) | Soil microbial communities from Rifle, Colorado - Rifle CSP2_sed 16_2 (SPAdes) (version 2) | ecosystem: Environmental > Terrestrial > Deep subsurface > Rock core/Sediment | place: Rifle... | reverse complement strand
GGCGTGGCGCGCGCGCTCGCCGCCTCGCCCCGGCTCATGCTGCTCGACGAGCCCTTCGGCGCCCTCGACCCGCTGACGCGGGACCGCCTCCAGCAGTCCTTCCTCGCGCTCCGCCGCCAGCTTCGACTGACCGCCGTCTTCGTCACCCACGACATGGCGGAGGCGGTGCTCGTCGCCGACCGCATTGGGGTGATGCGCGAGGGGCGGCTCGTCCAGACGGGGACTCCCGCCGAGCTGATGCGCGCCCCCGCCGATGAGGCCGTGGCTCACATGCTCGACACGCCGCGGCGGCAGGCGCGGGTGCTCGAGTCGCGCCTCGGGGGGCCGGCGTGAGGGAGCAGCTCGCCCTCCTCCCCACCTACCTGACCGCGCACCTCCAGCTCACGCTGGCCGCGCTCGCGGCGGGGACGTTCGTGAGCGTGCCCGCGGGGGTCCTGGTGAGTCGGGTGCCCCGGCTCGAGGGCGCGGTGCTCGGCGCGGCGGGGATCATCCAGACGATCCCCGCCCTCGCGCTGCTGGCGGTGATGGTGCCGCTGCTCTCCGGCCTCGGGCTCCCGGGGATCGGTTACCTGCCCGCTTTCCTCGGTCTCGCGCTCTACAGCCTGCTGCCGATCCTGCGCAACACCGTCACCGGACTCGCCGGTGTCGACGCGACGGTCGTCGAGGCCGCGCGCGGCGTGGGGATGACGTCTCACCAGCGCCTGTGGCGCGTGGAGTTGCCGCTTGCGCTGCCGGTGATCATCGCCGGAGTCCGCACCGCCACCGTGTGGACGGTGGGGATGGCGACGCTGTCGACCCCGGTCGGGGCCCCGAGCCTCGGCAACTATATCTTCGGCGGCCTCCAGACGCGCAACCTCGACGCCGTTCTCGTCGGCTGCCTCGCCGCCGCCGCGCTCGCGCTCGCACTCGACGGCCTCGTCCGCGCCCTCGCCCGAGGCTACGAGGAGCGGCGGCGGGGCCTGATCCTCCTCGGCGGGCTTGGGCTCGCCCTCCTCGCCGCCGTCGCCCTCGCCCCGCTCGTCCGCGCCCGCTCCGGCGGCGAGCGGCCGGTGCGGATCGGCGCCAAGACCTTCACCGAGCAGTACGTCCTCGGCGAAATCCTGGCCGGGGAGGTCCGCCACGCGACGGGGGCGGCGGTCGAGGTCACGGCGTCCCTCGGCTCCACGGTGGCCTTCGACGCGCTCGTCCGCGACGAGATCGACGCCTACGTGGACTACACGGGGACGATCCGCGCCACGCTCATGCATCGCCCGGGCGGGGGCGCAGACCGGTCGAGCGTCCTCGAGGAGGTCCGGCGCTGGCTCGAGGAGACTCACGGCGTCCGCCTCGTCGCCGCGCTCGGGTTCGAGAACGCCTACGCCTTCGCCATGCGTCGCGACCGCGCGAAGGCCCTGGGGGCGAGCCGCCTGAGCGACCTCGTCCCCCACGCCCGGAGGCTGCGCGCCGGCGGCGACTACGAGTTCTGGACGCGCCGCGAGTGGGCGGCGGTGAAGGAGGCGTATGGCATCGACTTCGCGGAGCGGCGGAGCATGGATCCCTCGCTCATGTACGCGGCGGTCGAGGCGGGAAAGGTGGACGTGATCGCCGCCTTCTCCTCCGACGGGCGGATCGCCGCCCTCGGCCTCGTGACGCTCGCGGACGACCGGGGGGCGATCCCGCCCTACGACGCGGTGGTGCTCGCGAGCCCAGGCCTCGCGCGCCGGAGGCCGGATGTCCTCGCCGCCCTCGCCCGCCTCGAGGGGACGATCGACGTCGGGCGCATGCGCGCGATGAACCGCGCCGTCGACGAGGAGGGCCGAAGCCCGGCCTGGGTAGCGCGGGGCTTTCGGGAGGGGAAGGGCGAATGAAGGGCCGGGGCTGGGACCGGGAGATCGACGTCTGTCGGTCGGTCGCAAGGCGAGCGGGTGAGCTCGCCCTCGTCCACTCCGCGCGCGGCGTGGAGCGCGAGGACAAGGCGGACGACTCGCCCGTCACCGTCGCCGACCGCGAGTGCGAGCGGCTCATCGTCTCCGAGCTGCGCTCCGCCTTCCCCGACGACGGCTTCCTCGGCGAGGAAGGGACGCAAGGGAACAGCCGGAGCGGACGGCGCTGGATCATCGACCCGATCGACGGGACACGGGATTTCGTGCGGGGGCTGCCGACCTGGGCCCACCTCATCGCCCTCGAGGCGGACGGCGACGTCGTGCTCGGGGTTTGCCATTTCCCCGCCCAGGGCCAGCTCTACTGGGCGGTGCGCGGCGGCGGGGCCTGGGTCAACGACCGCCGAATCCGCATCTCTTCGATCGACCGCAAGGACCGTGCGGTGCTGTGCTTCACCGCCTTCTCGGACCTCGCCGACTCGCCTCTCGCTGACCGTCTGGTCGAGTACATGTCCGGTTACTGGGCGGTGCGGAGCATGGGGGGCTGCCAGGACGCGATGCTCGTCGTCTCTGGGCGGGCCGAGGCCTGGATCGAGCTGAACGCGAAGGCCTGGGATCTGGCACCGATGCCGGTGCTGGCGGAGGAGGCCGGTGCCCGCTTCTTCAACTTCGACGGTGGCCGCTCGATCGATGCCGGCAACGCCGTCATCTGCGCGCCCTTCCTGGAGGGGGAGCTGAGGCGATTCGTGGGCGAAGCGGACCGGCGTTGACGCTCAGGCCCCTGTCACCCCCGGGGACGACCGGTGCTACTCGAGCCAGGCCGTGTAGGCCTCGCGGCCGCTCCCGTCCTTCTCCACCTCGACCACGGCCAGACGCCGGCGCCCGTCGCGGAGCAGGTCGAGCCGCATGTAGCCCGACCGCGCGGCGGCGAAGCGCGTGCCCTCGATCGACTTCACGCGGGTCACGTGTCCGTAATTCCCGCTGCCGCTCACGAGGACCCGGCCGACGGACGGGCTCTCGATCACCTGGAGAGCGTGCTCGTGCCCCGCCGCCCAGGCGAGCGGGGGCCGGGCCGGGATCGCCGCGACGAGGGCGTCTCGCATCTTCTTGTACTCGCCACTCGTCAAGTCCTGAGGTGTGATGCCGGACTGGCGCGCGATCGTGTAGATCGAGCCGATGATGGGCAACGGCAGCCACATCCACCTCTTCGCCTCCGTCAGGGGGAAGACGTGCTGCTTGATGCCATAGCGCCCACCGTGGGGTCCACCGCTCGCGAGCGGGTGGTGGGCGACCACGACCACGTTGCGCCCGCCGGCCCCCTCGAGCGCGGCGTGGAGTGCGCTCGTCACCTCCGCCTCCGAATCGGCGGCGCAGGACGAGGTGGGGTGCTCGGGCCGCGCGTGGCCGTGCAGCCACCACTGGGTGTCGAGGGCCACGAGGCGGAGACCCTCGCCGACGTCGACGACGTCCGGCCCCGGGCAGCCGTCCTTCGGCAGGTAGGCGACGCTCCTCCCTCCCCGCTCCTCGACGCGCCGCTGCTGGCGACGCACGGCCTCCCAACCGTCGGCCCCGCCCTTGTCCCAGTCGTGGTTGCCGGGGATGAAGAGCCCCCGCGCTCCCGTGTCCCGCACGGCGTCGACCTGGTCGTCCAGGCGCCGCTCCATCTCGCGCCGCTCGGGATCGCCCTCCGCGGGAAGCCCGGCCGGGTAGACGTTGTCGCCGAGGAAGACGACCGTCGTCCGCGCCGGGTCGCGCTCGATGTCACGACGCAAGGCCACGAGCACTGGCTCGCCGCCCTCGGCGGGCGCGCCCGCGTCCCCGATGAGGAGGAGGACGTGCGTCGGATCGTCGGCGCCGACGGCGACCGCCGGGCCCGGCGCGCGGAGGGCCCCCGGGGCGCCGACCGAAGCGAGGAGAGCGGCCGCGGCGGTGAGGAGGAAGAGTCGCCTCGGAGCCACCCCCGAAGACTAGCACGTCCGAGGAGCGAGGCCCGGCGCGCAGCGGCGTAGAATGCCCATTCGCGGGAGGACGACGCGATGCCGGAGCTGCCCGACCTCCTCTACGTCCTCTCCCGGCTCCGCGAGCGCCTGCTGGGCCGGCGCGTCAGCGAGGAGCGCGTTCGCGAGCCGGTGGTGCTGCGCTTCACCGTCCGCGGGAACCTCTCACTCCTGCTCGGCCGAACCCTCGTCGAGCTCTTCCGCAAGGCCCATTTCCTCGTCTTCCGCTTCGAGGGGCTCGACCTCGCGGTGAACCCGATGCTCGCCGGCCGCTTCCGCCTCGCCGCCCGGGGGGAGGCGGACGAGGGATCGTTCGCCTTCGCCCTTGGCTTCGGCGACGTCGAGCTGCGATACCTCGACGACAAGACGATGGGGAAGGCCTACCTGATCGCGACCGACGACTGGAAGGCCATCCCCGGTCTGCAGATGGGGGGGCTCGACATCCTGTCTCCCGAGTTCACGCGCGAGCGCTTCGTGAGCCTGCTCAAGCACCGGCGTGACCAGGTGCGCGCGTTCCTCCTCGACAAGAAGGCCCTCGACAGTCTGGGCAACGCCTATGCGGACGAGGTGCTCTTCGAGGCCGGGATCCACCCCAAGACGTTCTGCCGCTCGCTGTCGCATGACGCCGGGCTCCGCCTCCACGGCGCCATCGTCAAGGTGATGAAGGAGGCGGTCGAGGAGGTCGCGCGGCGCGGCGAGCCGATCGAGGTCAAGGTCCGCGACTTCCTGAAGGTCCGGATGAAGGAGACCTGCCCCCGCTGCGGATCGAAGCTCCGCGTGGCGGGGGTCAGGGGGATGGACGCCTACTTCTGCCCTCGCTGCCAGCCCGCCACCCGCCCAGGCTTCGTGGACTGGACGCGGACCGGGAGGTGAGGGCGGCGGAAACGAGCGGCCGGAGGTTTCGATGGAGGTGGACTTCCTGTCGATGCGGAGGCACCATCACTTGGCGACCGAGGACGGCGAAATGGCGTCGAGAGGGCAGAGTTCGCTGAGGGGCGGCTCGGCGGCCTGTCTGGCGCTGATCACGGCATTGTCGCTGCCAGCGGGCTGCTCCTCTTCATCATCGAAGTCATCCTCGTCGCCCTCCCCGAGCCCCCCGGCCTCGTCCGACATGTCGGCTCTGTCCGACCCGCAGGACGTCATCACCGCCCTCTTCCAGGACATCAAGGCCGGGCGGATCGACGACGCCTGGGCGCGCTTCGGGCAGCGTCACCGGTCGATGATTCCCAGGGAGAGGTTGGCCGGTCTCGTAGACAATCTCCCGGTCCTCAGGGACCACGTGGACCTCGAGGTGAGGCGGGTCGGCTCCTCCGGTTCACCGGTGCCGGTACACGCCAAGCTGACTTCCGCCTCCGGCGAAGCTACGAAGGTCTCCTTCTATCTGGGCGAGGAAGGGCATGGCTGGGCCATCGACGCGATGCACTTCGACGTTCGCCAGGACTTCCCGAGCGCCAACGGTGCGGGGTTGAAGGCCAGGGGCGGACTCTGCAATAGCCGCAGAGAGGGCGCGCGGTTCGAGGTCGGCTGCGGGCTGAGCGTATACGGCTTTGCGCACCCGCCACCGGGTGCGCAAACGCGCACCTCGTCGGAGGAGCCGCCGCTCTTCTGCGAGGGCAAGCTCCGTGTGGATTGCGAGGTGACGGGCCCCGATGGTCAAAAGGTCGAGGCGCTCTCGAGGAGCGCAACCGAGAGGGAGGCCCCCGACCTCGAAGTCACGGATCCAGGAGAATGCCGGGACAAGGGTTGGACAGGCGTGTGCGACGTGGCGATGTCGCCCGACTTCCCGCCCGGCCAGTATACCCTGCGGACCCACGTGACCGACGCGGTGACGGGCGCTACCGCCATGCAGGTGCTGGCCCGTTGGGTGTACCAGTGATCCGCTCCCGCCGCCAGCCGACGACGTGGGCGGCGCCAGATCAGAACGCGAAGCCGAAGCGGAAGTAGACCGCGGTCCGCCCCTCACCCCGCGCGACGGCGAGGCTAACGGTGTTGTTGGGGCTCAGGTAGGAGAGCCAGAGGCCTCCGCCGTAGCCCGTGTGCCACCGGTCGGAGTCCTCGCCCTCGAGGAAGACCCGCCCCGCATCTCCGAGGGCGAAGAGCCCGACGTCGGCCGGCAGCACCAGGTTCATGCGCCCGAGGCGGACCCGCAGCTCGGCGTTGCCGAAGACGGAGGCGTCGCCGGCGTAGCGGTTCTGGCGCAGGCCGCGCACCGCCTGCGAGCCCCCGAAGAAGCCGCCCCCTCCGATGAACGCCGCCTCGTGGAAGGGGTAGTTGCCCCAGACCTTCTTTCCGCCTGCCCGCAGCGAAAGCGTCGTCTGGTGCGACCCGCGGGCGGTGAGATAGGTCGAGGCCTCGCCCCACACCCCTCCGAACTCCTCCGTCACGTCCCAGGCCTTGGGGTAGAAGGTGCCGTCGGCCTGGAGATGGAGGCCGCGGGTCGGGAGCCGCTCGTTGTCGCGGGTGTCGAGCTCCAGCCGTGCCAGGCCGCCGACCTGACCGAACTCCCCCGCCCCGTAGGGCGGCTGCTCCCCGATCAGGCTGCCCTCCTCGTCCCGCGTCGAGGCGTACTTGACGACGGGGGCGATCGTGGCCTCGAGCTTGCCCGCGAGCGGGAACGTGACCGCGGGGGCGAGGGCGTATTGCCTCTGCCGGACCTTGTAGAAGTTGTCCCCGAGCTCGTCGCTCGTCTCGTTGCCGAAGCCGTAGAACCGCAGGATCTCGATCCCGGAGGCGAGGGCGTACAGGGTTCCGTAGACCCGCGAGTTCTCGCGGCGGAACTCGCCCCGGTAGTCGGCGCGCGCGACCTCCGCCTCGAGGGCATAGCCGAGGCGCAGGCGGTGGCGGTTGGCGTAAGGGCTCTTCCGGAAGCCGAAGCGCGTGTAGTCGATCCCGCCGCCGAGGAAGAGGCCGTAGTCGGCGCTCCAGCTCAGCCACGGCACCCCGTAGATCTGGTGCCCCCAGTCCCGCTCCGGAATCCAGGGTGCGTTGGGATGCACCACGGGGGCGGTGTACGGCCGGCGGTCGACGGAGGTGCCGGGCCCCTTGCGGATCTCGCCGGGGTCGGAGTCGTAGAAGCGAATGCCTCCGCCCGAATCGTCGAGGACATCGGCGCCTTGACCGCCGACGACCCTGATCGGTATTCCCCCTCCGGCGCCGCGCACGACGATCCGATCGTCGCCCCCGTGGAGGTCGACGCGGATCTCGCGGGTCTCGCTCCGGCGGAAGCGTCGTCGGAAATAGGGCTCCGCCGACGCGCCGGGGCCGCGAAGCGAGATACGGACCTCGACGTCCCCGCCCTCGATCCGCTCGGTCTCGGCGAGCTCGGCGGCGTCGGTGCCGTGGACGTCGACCTGGTTGGCGAGGATTTTGTAGAAGCGCCGGGCCGCCTCCGCCAGTCGGTCGCGCCGGCTCTTCAGGTCGGCGATGATCCGCGGCCCGTCGATCGCGAAGTACTCCGGTGGCATCCGGCGGGCCGCGCGCTCGATGACCTCGTCCGTGATCCGCCCCTGCAGCTCGCGCGCGGTCTCCTCCCAGACCGACCAGTCGAGCCCGCTCAGGAGCACGCGGTCCTGGTCGCGCCCGACCCAGGTCTGACCCAGCATGTTCGGGTACTTGGGGCCGAAGTTGACGAGCTCGCGGACACGTCCGCGGGCGAGCGTCATCACCAGGCCCTCGAAACGGCAGAAGGCCTGGTCGCGGTCCTCCGGTACGGGCTGCCAGAGCTCCCGGCCGGGGAGCTTCGTCCAGCGGTACTGCTCGCGGTGCCGGTCCCAGTCGCCGACCAGCACCTCGAACAGCCGCGTCTTGAGGAGCACGCGCACGTCGGGGCGGTCCGCCGGCCCCGCCCGGAAACGTCGGTACATCTCGCGGTGGTCGAGGATCTCGGTCGCGCCCATGAAGCCTGGGTTCGCCTCCGAGACGGCGGAGGGGTACTCGGAGATCGTGCCGTACCAGCCGGCGTACTCCTGTCGGAACTCGCCGAGCGCTGCGTCGTCGGGGAGGACGATCAGTCGGCTGGGCACGTCGAGAATGCCCGCCGCCGCCTCAAGCTCGTCGACGATCACGGGACCGGCGGGGTGGGCGGCGGCAATCTGGTCCTGGACGATATCGTTCGCGACGGTGCCCCGCAGCTCCTCGGAGAGCAGTCGCTCCGCCTCCTTGTCGATGCTGCGGAAGGTGTAGTTCCGGCCGTCGGCACCCCGGAAGGCGAGCCCCTTGGTCTCCCGTCGACCCACCTTGCGGACAGGGGTGAGGCCTCCCGCGTAGCTCGCGAGGTCGAGCACCTCGACCTCGATCGGGGTGGCCCAAAGGTCGCGGTAGTCGTTGCCCCAGAAGAAGCGGTGGATGCCGCTCGCGCGGTAGCGCTCGCTGGCGACGACACGCTGGGTCGGCGCACCCCCGTCCCCCGAGGCGGCCGGGGCCCCGGCAAACAGAGCGGCGAGGATGGACGCCGCGATCCGGCACCCCGAGCTTCGGTCGCCCGTGCTCAGCATCTGCACCCCCAAGAAAAGGGACTGATCGGGTGATGATACCCGGAGCCCGCGTTCACGTCGCCGCTCCTGGCGTGTGCGACTCCACGCTGGAGCCGGAGGTGTTGTTGTACAGCGGCGCCAGAGTGGACGCGTGCCGCCGCTCACGAGATAATAGCTTGTTGGGGCTGTCGGGACCTTCGGGTCTGACGGCCCCGCAGGAGCCTGATGAGCAAGGACGACCTGATCGAGCTGCAGGGAACGGTGGTCGAGGTCCTGGCCGGCGGAAACTACAAGATCAAGATCAGCGACAACCACGAGGTGCTGGCCCGCCTCAACGGCAAGATGCGCCAGTACCGAATCCGTGTGATTCAGGGCGACAAGGTGACGGTCGGCGTGTCGCCCTACGACCTCAAGCGCGGCCTCATCACCTACCGCGCCAAATAGCACCCCCGAGAGCCCCTCCCTCCCCCGCCCCGGCGGCGAAACTGTCGGTTCTCGCGCGCCCGTCCTATAATCGCGTCGGCGTTTCCGTCCGGAGGCGACCACGGACTCCCCCGTCTCGATCGCACGCGTGGCCGCGGCGTCGGTCGTCTACCTGCACGCCGAGATCCCGGCCGAGCACCCCTCGGCCCCGATCCTCGGCGAGGAGCGCATGGGGGTGGGCGTCGCGGTGGCGCCCGACCGCGTGCTCACCGCGCACTACCTGGTGCTCGGGGCGTCGAAGGTGGAGGCGGTGGCCATCGAGGGTCGCACCCACGCCGTCCGGCGCATCGCCCTCGACCACGAGATCGGGCTTGCGCTCCTCACCGTGGACGGAGGCGGACTGCGCCCGGCAGCGCTGGGGAGCGCGGTCGAGGTGCGGCCGGGGCGGCCGGTCTTCCTCCTCACCTGCACCGGCGAGCGCGAGCGCAAGGGCGCTAGCGGGCACGTCCTCGCGGTGGGGCCTTTCGAGGCCTTCTGGGAGTACATGCTCGACCGGGCGATCATGACCACCGCCGTCAACCCGGGGCTGGCGGGCGGGCCCCTCCTCGACCACGAGGCACGCGTCATCGGGATCGTCGCCCTCGGCCTCGCCGCGGTCGGACGCTACAGCCTCGCGATCCCCATCGATCTCTTCCTCGAGCGCCGCGCCCGCCTTGAGAGCGAGGAGCCGCGGCCCGAGCACGAGCGCCGGGCCTGGATCGGCTTCTACCCGCAGGGCCACGAGGGGAGCGTGGCCGTCACCGGGGTCGTGCCCGGCGGCCCCGCGGAGAAGGCGGGCCTCCAGCGCGGGGACCTCATCCTTAGCGTCGACGGCGAGCCGGTCTCGACCCTGCGCCAGCTCTACCGCGCGTTGTGGCGCAAGGGGCCCGGCGAGCCCGTGGGCATGCAGGTCCTCCGTGACCAGGCGATCCACGTCGTCGAGGTCGTGGCCGGGGACCGCTACGAGTTCTTCAAGTAGGCGATGTCCATCCTCAAGGTCGCCCGCATCGGGCACCCCGCCCTGCGCGCCGCGGCGAAGCCCGTGGCGAAGGAGGCCATCCGCAGCCGCGAGATCCAGAAGATGATCGACGACATGCGGGAAACGATGTACGAATACGAGGGGGCCGGGCTGGCCGCCCCGCAGGTGCACGAGGGCCTGCGCCTGGCGGTGATCGAGGTGCCCGCTGCCGACCACCGCTCGGAGGGGGCGGTGCCGTTCACCGTCCTCGTGAACCCCGTCGTCACGCCGATGGGGGACGAGGTCGAGAACGGCTGGGAGGGGTGTCTGTCGATCCCCGACCTGCGCGGGATCGTGCCGCGGTTCAAGCGGGTGCGGCTGGAGGCCCACGACCGCGAAGGCCAGCCCTACTCGCTCGAGGCCTCGGGGTTCTTCGCGCGGGTGATCCAGCACGAGTGCGACCACCTCGACGGCTGCGTCTATCTCGACCGAATGAGCGACATGCGGAGCCTGTCCTTCATCAAGGAGTTCGAGGACCACGTCCTCCACGAGGAGGACGAGAGCTAGATGCCCGTCGACACCGGCCCTCCCGTCGTCACCCTGCGCAGCGCGTCCTCACGCCCCTACGATGGCGCGATCGCCGCTGCCCGCACCTGCTACTCGCCGCGCGTCGTGGGGCCGGACGAGGTCACCCCCGCCCAGCGCGACTCGATCGGGCCCCTCACCTTCGAGGGGGGACACCACACGGTGTGGCAGCACGCGCACTTCGAGTTCGGCCTCGAGAACGTCAGCCGGCAGTTCGTCTGGACGTTCCTCCACTCGCACCCCTTCTACAACTCCGAGCAGTCGAGCCAGCGCTTCGTGCGCCTCGACGAGATCCGGGTGCACGTGCCAGCCGGACTCTCCCCCGACGCCCGCTCCGTCTACGAGGGCGCGGTCGAGGCGGCCTGGGAGGCCTACCGCCGGCTGACCGCCATCCTCAAGGGCGACACCTTGCGGATCCTCTCCGACCTCCGGCACCTCACACCCAACGCCCCCGAGAAGCGGCGCAAGAAGGTCCAGCGCGAGGCGGAGAAGAAGGCGATCGAGACCGCCCGCTACGTGATCCCCGTCGCCGCCTTCACCTCGATGGTCCACACGGTCTCCGGCATCGTGCTCCATCGCCTCTACCGCATGATGCGCACGGGGGACGCCCCGGTTGAGACCCGCGCCGTGGTCGAGGCGATGGTCGCCCGCGTCCGCGGGATCGATCCCGCCTTCTTCGACCGCATTGGCCAGGGTCCGCTCGGCGAAGGCGAGGTCGTCGAGGCTCGCCTGCCCCGCCTCGGGGCGGACGGGGACGCGGAGGCGGCCCGCCTCGACGCCCGGCTCGGAGGGCGGACGTCGCTCCTCGTGGACTGGACGGCCCGGGCGGAGGAGACGACGGCGGAGGCGGTGCGGGCGGTCGTCGGCCTCGGCCCCGACGGGCTACCGGACGAGGAAGCCCTCGCTCGCTTACTCGACCCCGGTCTCAACCGCTACCGCCTCGAGACGCTCCAGCTCTCCATCCACTCGCCGCTCGCCCGCGCGATGCACCATCCCGCCTACACCTTCCTCAAGAGGCTCTCGCACACCGCCGACAGCCAGGACCAGCGGCACCGGATGGTGCCCGCCTCGCGCCCCCTGATGACCCTGACCGACACCCGGAGGCCGGACTACGTCACTCCCCCGCTCATCGCCGCCAACCGTGAGGCGCTTGAGGTCTACGAGGAGGCGATGGCGCGGGCATGGGCGGCGAAGAACCAGCTCCTCGAGATGGGCGCTCCCCTCGAGCCGGCGCTCTACCTCCTCCCGAACGCCAAGGCGCTGCGCTTCTTCGAGAGCGGCAGCCTCCTCTACCTCGCCCACAAGTGGGTGATGCGGACCTGCTTCAACGCCCAGGAGGAGATCTACCGCGCCTCGATGGACGAGCTCGAGCAGGTGCGGGCCGTCCATCCCCGCCTCGTGCGCCACATGGGCCCGCCCTGCGTCCTCCGCCACGGCCGCATCACACCCACCTGCACCGAGGGCGAGCACTTCTGCGGGGTGCCGGTGTGGCGGGGCTTCCCGAACGTCGTCCGGCCGCTGTAGTCACCTCGCGCCGGTCGCGGAGACGCCGAGGAAGCCGAACACCACCGTCCGGAACGCCTCCGGCTCCTCGACGGGAGAGAAGTGGCCGCTTCTCTCGAACACGACGAACGTCGCGTCCGGCAGGCCGTCGGCGAGCGGCTTCACGCGCGCGGGCGGCGCCATGTCGTGCGCGCCCGCGATCACCAGGCTCCGGACGTGAATCCCCGGGAGCTTCTCCCGGGCGTCGAAGGTGCCGGCCTCCTTGTCGGTCTGCGCGGCGTGCGGCCAGCTCAGCTGCGCCTCGCGGAAGACCTCCCCGATCAGGCCCTTCCCCTTCGCCGGATCGGCGACCAGGGTCGGGAAGTACTCGTCGAGCCACAGCTTCCGCTCGAGCGCCGTCTTGTCGGCGTCGGAGAGGCCCGGCTTCTGCACCTCGGCCAAGAAAGCACCGTACCGCTTCCACAGATCCGGGTGCTTGGCCGCCACCTCCTTCACGTCCTCCGCCGTGAAGCTCGCCATGCCGTGCACGAAGATCGCCGACGCGAGCGTCTCCGGCCGCTCGGCCGCCAGCCAGATGAGGTTGATGGCGCCGTTCGACCAGCCGATCGCGCTCACCTTGTCGAGCTTCAGGTGGGCGCGGAGGGCCTGGAAGTCGGCTCTCACGGCAGCGAGGCCGCGGTCCTCGTCCTTGACGGCGGGGCCGGAAGCGCCCATGCCGCGTGGATCGAAGTAGACGAGCGTCAGGCGCTCCTCGAGCGGACGGTACATCGCCCGCAGCGCCTGGAAGGAGAGGCCCCAGGAGTTGGGCACGGTCATGAGCACCGGTCCCTGCCCGTGCACCTCGTAGTGGATCCGGCGCCCGTCGAGGGCCACGGTGAAGGAGCCGTTGGCGAGGGTGCCGGGCGGTGTCGGAGAAGGCGTCGGCTTGGGAGGCTTGGCGGAACAGGATCCGAGGGCCACTCCGGCACTGACCGCGGCTGCGGCAAGCAGGATCGTTGAGTGAAGGCTCGGCTTCATTGGCATCCTCCCATTCGCAGGCCATCCCAGGGCGAGGAATGACCTTACAATGACCGCGGGTTCTCGATGACATCACCGGGTCTGGGCGACAGGGCCCCGCTGGGCGTTTTGTCGGTCACGAGGCGCATCGTCCTGTGCCTGCTCTCTTGCGCGACGGCGCTGCTGCTCGCCGGCTGCGGGGGGCCTCCGAGTCTGCCCACCGCGGCCCCTACTCCCACCCCGACTCCCACCCTCTCGCCGAAGGTCGTGATCGTCTCGGTGGACGGGCTCCGCCCCGACGCGTTCGACGAGACGACGGTCCCGAACCTCCTCGGCCTGACCCGGCGGGGAGCCTACACGTGGAAGGCCCAGACGGTCTTCCCGTCCACGACACTGCCTGCGCACGCCTCGATGCTGACGGGCGTCCTCCCGTCCGTCCACGGCATCACATGGGACGACTACACGCCCGAGAAGGGCAACAGCGCGGTCCCGACTGTCTTCGCGCTGGCCAGGACGGCCGGGCTGAGGACGGTGCTGGTCGCGGGCAAGGAGAAGTTCAAGCACCTCGACGTGGCCGGGACCGTCGACGCCTTCGTGCTCACCACGCGCGGCGACGCCGACGTGGCCAACGAGGCCATCGTCCAGGTCCAGGCCGGGTTCGATCTCATGTTCGTGCACTTCCCGGACACGGACCTCGCCGGACACGCGAGCGGCTGGCTCTCGCCGGCGTACATGGCCACCCTGACCGCGGCCGACGCGGCCATCGGGCGGCTGCTGCAGGCGCTGCCCAGCGAGACGACGATCATCGTCAGCTCCGACCACGGCGGGCACGGGGCCACCCATGGGTCGTCTGACGCCGTGGACATGACCATCCCCTGGATCGTGGCCGGGCCCCGCGTCACGGCGGTGGGCAAGGAGCTGACGACATCCGTGCGCACCGTCGACACCACAGTGACCGCACTCTACCTGCTCGGCGTCACCGCGCCGGCCTCCGCCGCCGGAGCCGTGGTGAAGGAGGCTTTCGGCGAGTAGCTCTCCGGTCTCCTGGGGCCACCTGGCTAACGGGAGAACGAGATTCGCTCACGCGCGGCCAGTTGCTGAGTCGGGGCGTTTGTGATCCAGCTCTCTTGACGACCGCCCGCGTCCGGAGGGACTATCCCGCCACGTCGTTCCAGTAAGGAGAGACGCATGGCGGCGCCGGAGGCGGATCCCGGCGAAGGGCCGGAGACGGTCGTCCTTCACGACGAGGCCGGGCAGGCCTTCGTCTTCCGCCCCCTGCGCGCACTCCGC
>Ga0209342_10004693_pt1 | contig 14127 bp, 9 predicted proteins | sample RifCSP16_2_FD_184023 | JGI IMG/M metagenome (GOLD analysis project Ga0209342, IMG submission 184023) | Soil microbial communities from Rifle, Colorado - Rifle CSP2_sed 16_2 (SPAdes) (version 2) | ecosystem: Environmental > Terrestrial > Deep subsurface > Rock core/Sediment | place: Rifle... | reverse complement strand
CTCATGGTCCACGGCGGGCAGGCCGACGGCATGGTCTCCGGACTGAACAGCGAGACCAAGCCCTTCATTCCCGCCTTCGAGGTGGTGCGTCTTCGTGAGGGCTACCGGCGGGCGTCTTCGGTCTTCATCATGTCCTGGCCCGAGAGGACGCTCTTCTACGCGGACTGCTCCGTCAACATCGCTCCCGACGCCGCCACCCTGGCCGAGATCGGCCGCGCCACCGCCGCCTCGGCCCGCGCCTTCGGTCACCAGCCACGGGTCGCGTTCTTGTCCTTCTCCACCCGCGACAGCGCGCAGCACGAATCGATCGATCGGGTCAAGGAGGCGGTCAGCCTGCTTCGCAAGGCGGAGCCCGAGCTGCTGGTAGACGGCGAGCTGCAGTTCGACGCCGCCTTCGTGCCGGCGGTAGCCCAGAAGAAGTGCGCGGACAGCCCCCTGGGCGGCCAGGCCAATGTCTTCATCTTCCCGGACCTTAACGCCGGCAACATCGCCTACAAGATCACCGAACGATTGGCAGGAGCCGCCGCCATCGGCCCCATCCTGCAGGGCTTGCGCAAGCCGGTGAACGATCTATCCAGAGGCTGTTCGGTCCAAGACATGGCCGACGTCGCCGTCATCACCGCCGCCCAGGCGATGGCGGACTCTCCGTAGAACGGAAACCACAGAGGCACAGAGGCGCAGAGAACGGCCAACGGACGAGGAAGAACAGCGGTCGGTCGTCGGGGGCGAGGCCCGAAACCTGCCACCTTTCGTACTGGGCGTGATGCGACCTCGCTCCCACAACACACCCTTCAAGAAGGCAGAGAAGCGCATGGCCTCGCCGCTGGCGGCACTTTGTAGAATCTGACCTGCACCTCGCGGGGCGCCCCGCTGTTCGCGCCCGTCGTGCGACGTCAACCCGTGAGTCCCGGCTCCCGAGACAGATCCTCCCTACGGACTTGGGGCAAGCACCCGTCACCGGCCCACGATTGGCCCAGGCTCGACGCCAATCTGGGATCACTGCCAGCTACTTGGAGCCCTGGGCCTTCTTCACACACCGGCAGTCCTTGCCACAACTGCACTTACCGCCCTTGTCGCATCCGCAGTTCGTCTCGCCACACGCGCTGCATTTCATACTCGTCCTCCACCGGAAGACCGCACCGGTGCCTTCTAGCCGGTGCAAGGCAGGTGCCACGAGCGGGTCTTGGCTCGGTCTTTGCTGTGTGGTGTCGGGACAAGCACCAGGACGGTTGTGCCACCCGCGGGCTCGGTCCCCAAATCCAGGAAGTCCATAGTCTCGGCCTCGCAAGCGGGACAAAGAGGACCGGTGAGATGACTAGTCGTCTTGGCCGTGCATGCACAGCCCGGCGCAAGCCAGCCTCGCAGTTGGTGACGTTGGCCCGCGCGGTGCGGGCCTTGCTGCTCGGGCTGGGGTTGCTCCCTTCGGCCGCCGACCTGGGGCGCGTCTGGGGGTGGTGGCTGGCGCGCCGTCAGGCGTGAGGATCGTGAGCGAGATGAAGCCACCCCAGAGCGGAGCCGCCACGCGCTTGGCCACGTCCGACCCGACGCCGGTGTCGACCATCACGGGTATGAGGCCCACGATGTTCAACGGGCGATCGCGGACACGCTCGTGGCGTGCCCCGCGCATCCGTCGCCTTCCGGGATCCGGCCGAGCCCGAAGCGCCCCATGAGCACCGCGCCCTCGGCAGTCCCAGAAGCCACCGCGCCCCCAGCGGGGCTGAGCAGCGCCGAGGCCAAGAGCCGCCTCGCTGAACATGGCCCGAACGAGATCCAGCGCGAAAAGGCAACCTCGCCCTGGGCCATCCTCGCTGGCCAGTTCAAGGGCGCGATGATCTGGCTCCTGCTCGGAGCCTGCGTCGTGTCCGCTCTCCTCGGAGAGGTGGTGGAGGCCGTCGCCATCGGCGCCATCGTGGTGCTCAACGCGCTCGTGGGTTTCTTCCAGGAGTACCGGGCGGAAAGAGCGGTGCAGGCCCTCCGGTCCATGACCGCGCCACGAGCCCGTGTGCTGCGGGACGGCACGTCCGCCATGATTCCCGCGACGGACGTGGTCCTCGGCGATGCGCTGGTCCTGGAGGCCGGAGACATCGTGCCCGCCGACGCCCGGCTCCGTCTGGCCGACGCCCTCCGGATCAACGAGGCGCCGTTGACCGGCGAGAGCGCGCCCGTCCAGAAGCGGATCGCGCCCGTGGCCGCGAATACCCACCTGGCGGAACGCACCGACTGCGTCTTCATGGGGACCTCGGTAAGCGCGGGGACGGGCCAAGCCGAGGTGATCGCGACGGGCATGGGCACGGAGCTGGGCAAGATCGCCCACCTGCTGGCGGCCGTGAAGCAGGAGCCGACACCGCTCCAGCGGCGGCTGGAGAGCGTCGGCAGGACCCTGCTCTACCTCTGTCTTGGCATCGTGGCGCTGGTGGCGGTCCTCGGTTTCCTGAGGGGCCTGCCGCGGATGGAGATCCTTCTGTCGGCCGTTTCCCTTGCCGTGGCCGCGGTGCCCGAGGGCCTCGCGGCCGTGGTCACGATCGCCCTGGCCCTCGGCGTTCAGCGCATGGCCTCTCGCAATGTCCTCGTCCGCACGCTGCCCTCGGTGGAGACGCTCGGCTGCGCCACCGTCATCTGCACCGACAAGACCGGCACGCTCACCACCGGCGTCATGGTTGTTCGTGAGCTGTGGGGTGATCACCGCCCGCTGCTCTTCGCTGGCGCCGCCTGCTCCGACGCGGAGCTTGCGGCGGACGGACGCAGCGGGACGGGGGATCCGACGGAGCTGGCCATCCTCATGGCTGCCGTGCAGCGCGGCATCGATCGCAAGACGATCGAGAGCGAACGGCCGCGGGTGGCCGTCGAGCCGTTCGATGCGGACACCAAGCGCATGTCCATCCGTCGGGGCGATGGCAAGCTCTACCTCAAGGGTGCTGTCGAGGTCGTCCTCCCCCTCTGCACGTCCGGCACCGAGAACGCGGCAGACGCCCACGCCGACATGGGGCGGCAGGGCCTCCGGGTCCTGGCGGTTGCCGTGGGGGAGGGTCCGGGAGAGGCGAGCCTCAAGCTCTTGGGACTTGTGGGCATCGCCGATCCCCCTCGCACGGAGGCCATCGCGGCCGTGGCGCAGGCACGAGCCGCTGGCATCAAGACGGTCATGATCACGGGAGACCACCCGGCGACGGCGGAGGCGATCGGCCGCGAGCTGGGCATCCTGACGTCCGCCGACGATCCCGCCGAGGTGGTCCATGCCCGGGCCACCCCGGGGGACAAGCTCCGGATCGTCCGGGAGTGGAAGGCGCGCGGCGACGTCGTCGCGATGACGGGAGACGGCGTGAACGACGCGCCCGCCCTGCGCGAGGCCGACATCGGCATCGCGATGGGGCGCACCGGCACCGAGGTGACGCGCGAGGCCTCGGACATGATCCTCACCGACGACAACTTCGCGAGCATCGTGGCGGCCGTGCAAGAGGGTCGCGGCATCTACGACAACATCCGGAAGACGCTCGTCTACCTGTTGGCCGGCAACGTCGGCGAGCTCGCCGTGATGCTGGGAGCCTCTGGGGTTGGTCTTCCGCTCCCGCTGCTTCCGCTACAGCTCTTGTGGATCAACCTGGTCACCGACGGGCTTCCCGCGCTGGCCCTGGTCGGGGATCCGATATCGGACAGGCTGCTGAGCCGACCTCCCAGAAAGCCGGACGAGCCCATGCTCGGGAGGCCGCAGTGGATCACCATCGTCGTGACGGGCCTGCTGCAGGCCGCGGTCACGATCTCCGTCTTCGCGTGGGCGCTGGAGGCGCGGGGGCTCAGCGAGGCCCGGAACCTCGCGTTCTCCGTCATCGTGTTCGCGGAGCTGTTCCGCTCCTTCGCCGCCCGCAGCACCACGCGCCTCTTCTGGGAGGTGGGAGCGTTCACCAACCTGCGCCTGCTGGGCGTCGTCGTCCTCTCGTTCCTGGTGCAGCTCGGGCTGCACCACATCCCGTTCGCCCAGACCCTTCTCGGCACCGGTCCCCTTTCCGGATCGGACTGCGCCCTGTCAGTCGCGCTGGGGCTGATCCCCGTGTCCGTCCTCGAGTGCGCGAAGCTGGTCCGCCGGGTCGTGGGGCGTTCGGCGTCGGGGAGAGGGGCCGACTGAGTGGATCGGTCCATGGCCCATGTGATCCGACCTGACGCCGGTGAATCGAGGCTGGACACGCTGCAGCGCCACGGGTTCCGGTACTTCCTGAACGAGACCAATGCCACGAACGGCCTGGTGGCCGACCGGACGCAGCCGGGCGCTCCGGCGAGCATCGCCGCCGTCGGCTTCGCGCTGGCGGCCTATCCGGCCGGCGTCGAGCGGGCGTGGATGACCCGCAGCGACGCGATCGAGCGAACGCTGGCGCTGTTGCGGTTCTTCTGGACCAGCCCGCCGTGATCATCTCCGTCACCCTCAATCCGGCCGTTGACCAGACGGCCTGGGTCGACCGGCTCGCGCCCGGGAGCGTCCACCGCGTCCGGGAGACCCACATCGACCCCGCGGGGAAGGGCATCAACGTGTCGCGCATGGCGCATCGCCTCGGCTGGCCGACCATCGCCTTCGGCTTTCTCGCCGGTGACGCCGGGAACATCGTCCGCAAGGCGCTCGAGCAGGAAGGCGTGCCTGCCCATTTCGTGCCCGTCCCCGGCCAGACCCGGATCAACGTGACCGTCGTCGAGGACTCGGGTGCGGCCAGCAGCTTCTATGGTCCGGGACCCGCGGCGCCACCCGAGGGGCTGGCCTCGCTGGAAGGCCTGGTCCGCTTCTGGCTGCAGGCCGGGGGCGTCCTGGTCCTGGCCGGCAGCCTTCCGTCCGGAGTGCCGGAGGATACCTATGCGCGGCTCACACGCGCCGCTCGCGAGCGCGGCGTGAAGGTGTTTCTCGACGCGGACGGCGAGCCGCTGCGGGTGGGGCTCGCCGCCGGCCCGAGCCTGATCAAGCCCAACGTGGCGGAGGCCGAGCGCCTGCTCGACCGCTCGCTTCCGGATGAGAGCGCGATCTTGGCCGGGGCCCGCGAGCTGGTGGGCCGCGGGGTGGAGACCGTGATCATCTCGATGGGCGGGCGAGGCGCCGTCTGCGCTCAGGACGCACGCACCTGGCGCATCCATCCACCCGACGTGAAGCGGCTGAGCACGGTCGGATCGGGAGACGCCATGGTGGCCGGGATCGCGGTCGCGCTGGCGCGGGGCGAGGACCTCGTGCGCGGCCTCGCGCTCGGAACCGCCGCCGGGGCGGCCACCGCGATGTCGGAGGGGACGGCGCTCGGGACGGCGGACGACGTGGCGGCTCTCCTGCCGCAGGTGCGCATTGAGGAGGTGTCGTGATGAACCGGCGAGTACGGGTAGGCGTCAACGGTTACGGGGTCATCGGGAAGCGGGTGGCGGACGCGGTGAGCCTTCAGGACGACATGGAGCTCGTCGGTGTCGCGGACGTCGTCCACGACTACCGCATCCGCGTCGCCGTCGAGCGCGGTTACCCCGTGTACGCGTCCGACCCCGCGTCGCGTCCGGAGATGGAGGCGGCCGGCATCCCGGTCACGGGGACGCTCGACGACCTCCTCGCCGGGACGGAGATCGTCGTGGACTGCACGCCGAAGAGCGTCGGCGCGAAGAACCGCGAACGTTACCGCGCCGCGGGCGTGAAGGCGGTCTGGCAGGGAGGCGAGAAGCACGAGGTGGCCGGCTACTCGTTTGTGGCGCAGGTGAACTATGCGGGTGCTCTCGGCCTCGACTCCGCCCGGGTCGTCTCCTGCAACACGACGGCCCTCTGCCGGGTGCTGGGCGCGCTCCATGCCCGCGGCTGGGTTAAGCGCGCGCGGGCCATCCTGCTTCGCCGGGCTACGGATCCGTGGGAGTCGCACCTGACCGGCGTCATCAACACGGTCATTCCCGAGATGAAGGTGCCGAGCCATCAGGGGCCTGACCTGCAGACCGTCATCCCCGGCCTCGACATCACGACGCTGGCGGGCGTGGGCGCGCACAATCTGAGCCACCTCCACTTCGCGATGGTGGAAACGACACGTCCGGTGAGCGTGGACGAGCTTCGCGGCGCCCTGTGGGATGCGCCCCGGATTGCGTTCGTACGGGCCTCCGAGGGGGTGGCCGCCCTCAACTCGGTGATCGAGCTCATGCGCGACCTCCGGCGGCCGCGCGGCGACCTGTGGGAGGTAGCCGTCTGGGAGGATGCCCTGGCCGCCGACGAGCGGGAGGTCTATCTCACCTACCAGGTGCACAACGAAGCCATCGTCGTCCCCGAGAACATCGACTGCATCCGTGCCCTCACGGGGCTGGCGGCGAACGCGGAGAGGTCCATCGAGAAGACCAACGCCGCGCTCGGCGTGACGAACGCCTTCCTGCCCGCCTCGACGAGGCCGATCCCGCGCCTCGCGCGCACGGAGGGTGCCCATGCCTGAACACGTGCACCCAGCCACGAGCACGCCCGAGAAGGCAAAAGCGCCCGACGCGGCCGCCAAGGCGCCACCGCCCGGTCCACCACCAGCCCCTCCGCAAGGTCACGGTACGCACGCCGGCGCCCAACCCCAGGCGCAAGGGCCTCGCGCTGGCACCGAGCACCACGCCCACATGGTGGAGGAGTTCAAGAAGCGATTCTGGATCTCGCTGGCGGTGACGCTGCCGATCCTCGTGCTCTCACCGATGCTCCAGGAGCTGGTGGGACTGCGAGGCGCCGTCCGCTTTCCCGGCGACCTCTACGTGTTGTTCGGTTTCTCGTCCGCGGTCTTCTGGTACGGCGGCTGGCCGTTCCTCAGGGGTTTCATCGGGGACACCCGGGACCGCCGGCCCGGGATGATGACGCTCATCTCCGTGGCCATCGCGACGGCGTACCTCTACAGCAGCGCCGTGGTGGCGGGCCTGCCGGGCAAGCCGTTCTTCTGGGAGCTGGCCACCCTCGTCGACATCATGCTGCTCGGGCACTGGGTCGAGATGAAGTCCGTGATGGGGGCGTCGCGGGCCCTGGAGGAGCTGGCCAGGCTCATGCCCTCCGACGCGCACAAGCTCATGCCCGACGGCACCGTGAAGGACGTGCCTCTGGGCGACCTCGCGGTGGACGACAAGGTCCTGATCAAGCCCGGAGAGAAGGTCCCCGCGGACGGCGTCATCGTGGCCGGCGAGAGCTCGGTGGACGAAGCCCTGCTCACCGGGGAATCAGCACCCGTCGCCAAGAACACGGGAGCCAAGGTCATCGGCGGGTCCATCAACGGGGAGGGTGCCTTGACCATCGAGGTCAAGGGCACCGGCAAGGACTCGTTCCTCTCCCAGGTCATCGATCTCGTCAAGCAGGCCCAGGAAAGCAAGTCGAGGACCCAGGACCTCGCCAACACCGCCGCCATGTGGCTCACCGTCGTGGCCCTGGGCGGGGGCGTCATCACCTTCCTCGTCTGGCAGGTGCTCATGGGCCGGGACTTCGCGTTCGCCATCGAACGCACCGTCACCGTCATGGTCATCGCCTGCCCGCACGCCCTCGGCCTCGCCGTCCCGCTGGTGGTGGCGGTCTCGACCGCGCTCGCGGCGGGCAACGGCTTGCTCATTCGCAACCGCGTTGCTTTCGAGGGGGCTCGGAGCCTGCGGGCCATCATCTTCGACAAGACAGGCACGCTGACCGAGGGCCGGTTCGGAGTGACCGACACCCTGATCCTCGCGCCAGACATCGACGACGACACGGTGCGGAGCTATGCCGCATCCCTGGACGCGAGCTCCGCACATCCCATCGCCAAGGCCATCGCCGCTTCCTCGGAGAAGAAGCTGCCGGTCGAAGGCTTTAAGAGCATCACGGGGAAGGGCGCCGAAGGCCGGATCGAGGGCAAGGACGTCAAGGTGGTGAGCCCGGGGTACCTGCGCGAGCAGGGCATCACGCTCACCGACCCGCGCGTGGAACCCCTGCAGGCCCAGGGGAAGACCGTCGTCTTCATCCTCGTGGACGGGAAGGTGAAAGGGGCGATGGCCCTCGCCGACACGGTCCGGCCCGAGGCGAAACAGGCCATCGACGCCCTCAAGGCACTTGGAATCACCTGCATGATGCTCACCGGCGACAACAAAGCGACGGCGAAGTGGGTCTCGGACCAGGTCGGGCTGGATGAGTACTTCGCCGAGGTTCTGCCCCAGGACAAGGCAGCCAAAGTGAAAGAGGTCCAATCGCGGGGCGTATCAGTGGCCATGACCGGTGACGGCGTGAACGACGCTCCAGCGTTGGCCCAGGCGGATGTCGGCATCGCCATCGGAGCCGGATCCGATGTGGCGGTGGAGACCGCGGACGTCATCCTGGTGCGGAGCAACCCGCTGGACGTCGTCGCCATCGTGCGGCTCTCGCGAGCCACCTACCGGAAGATGATCCAGAACCTGCTCTGGGCCACGGGCTATAACGTCGTCGCCATTCCTCTGGCGGCCGGAGCGCTCTACGCGTGGGGCGTGTTGCTCACGCCAGCCCTGGGTGCGGTGCTGATGTCCGCCAGCACGGTGATCGTGGCCATCAACGCGCGGCTGCTGAGGCTGCCCAAATGACCAACGCCATGGAGCCCGGCGAACGAACAGCGTCGAAACTGACGGGCCCTGGCGTCGTCAGCCTGTACATTTCGCAGTACGCTGCAACGAGGACCGCCGCTAGAGCAAGACAGTACGTCGGCCTGACTGGACTCGCACTAGCCCGCGAGCCAGGTGGTGGCGAGGCCGGAGTCCACGGCCTCCGCTAGCTCCGCGAGGGAGCGGACCCGCGGGCAGTCGGCCTCCGGGTAGAGGCCCGCACCGTCCACCAGCACCGCGGCCACGCCGGCGGCCCGGGCCCCGGCGACGTCCACATGGTAGAGGTCGCCGACGTGCAGCGTGCTGGGAGCGCTGGCGCCCGAGCGATCCAGCGCAAGCTGGAAGAGACGCGGATCGGGCTTCTCGACGCCCTCCAGGTGTGAATCGAGTAGGTGATCGAAGTAGGCGGCCAGGGCCAATCGCTCCATGAGATACCGCAAACGGCCGTTGGCGTTGGAGACGGCCACCAGGCGAAGCCCCCGATCGCGGAGCCTGGCCAGGGAAGCGGGCACCGCCGCCGGAACCGACTCCCACAGGTTGTGCGTCTGGTGATACTGGTGAAGCTCGGCCAGCGCCACCCCGGTGGCGTCGGACTTGGCGACGCCCGCGTGGCTGAGGACCAGGTCGAAGTACAGCCAGCCCCTTGCTTCGTCGTTGCTGGCCGCCACCGGCTGGGGCAGGTCCAGGTCGCGTTTGGCGTAGCAATCGGCGCGTGCCAGCGCCTCCGGGGAGACGGACACACCATGGCGGCCCAACGCCTCGCTCACGCGCTGCCAGTTGGGGAAGACGAGAACCCCGCCGGCGTCCAGGAAGAGGGTCTCGAGCTTGGCCATGGGAGTGGCAGCATACCTCCAGATGGCAGGCGAAGGGGCGCGGCCAGCGCGCCCCCTCGTTCCCCAAGGACCCGGCCTACTTCTTCCGCGTGTACGTCAGCTCCATGGTCTTGGCCTCTTTCCCATCGCGGGTCTCGTACCACTCCATGATGTGCTTGTCCTTGTCCACCAGCTTGACCACCTCGCGCACCTTGATCACGACCTTGGGCTGCATGGGGTCGGGCATCTCGCTCCAGAAGGTGAAGCTCTTGCCCGCGGCGTCGTAGGACCCGGTCAAGGACATGATCCCGGTCGACATGTTGTCCATCCAGGTGGCCACGAACTTGCCGGTGAGGTTGTCGTACCCGCTGGTGGCGACGCCCTCGAAGGGCTTGCCCATCGCCATCCCCTTGTGCTCGCTGAGGATGTAGCGGCCACCCATGCTGCTCTTGGATGAGCAGCTCCCCAGGCTCTCGATAGGCGGAGCGCCGGGCTGCATCCACATCTTGTTGTTGGTCGTCCAGTCCCCGAGCATGTACTCGAGCAGCTTGTGGTTCGACCCTACCGCTGCCATCTTGTCAAAGGCCTCCATCATGGCCTTCTCCTCGGCCGACATCGCCGGGGGCGCAGCGGGCTTCTTCTCCTGAGCCAGCGCGGGGCCGACCATGATGGTGCACCCGACCAGGGCCGACAGCATCGTGCGTTTCGTCGTCATTCATGCCTCCTTGCGTGGCGGAACGGGGCGCAAGAGGGGCCACGCGCTCCCGTCCCGGTTCAGTTTTGTGCGATGAGACAGTCTACACCCGAAGGCCTCGTGCCCGAGACGGGCGCCAGAGGGCACCAGGACGTGCCTACAGGCCGGGAGCGCGCTTCTCCCACTCTTCCCGGCTGAGCTTCCCGATCGGCTCCAACCTGCGCTTCCGCAGCTCCGGCCCCAGGGGCTCCGCGTCCTTCTTGAAGCTGGCTTCGAAGCGAGCCGCGGCCGCCTCGAGCTCCTTGCCCAGAACGCCCATGCGTCTCAACTGGGACTCGGTGGGCCGGCCCTCGTAGCCGTTCACGTTGCCGTAGAGCATGCCCAGCTCCTCGCGCAGCCTCTCCTCCCCGCTGATGCCGCCCTCACTCTCCTTCGAAGCCACCAGGGCGACCCGCTGCCGTTCGAAGCCGTCGGCGGCCGCCACCAGACGCTTGCGCAGAGCGTCCCCCGGGGGCAGCTTCTCGGCCCGCGCCCGTGCCTGATCTCGGGCCTCGCTGAAAGAGTCGACGGTGAAGGTGAGGCTCTCCACCAGCCCGTGCAGCTTCCACGCCGTTTCCCGCTGCAGAGCCCGGTCTTGGGCGGTGTGACTCGATCGCGGGTCCGGCGTCAGCTCGACGGTCGTCGAGTAGGTGTCCTTGCCCTTGGTCATTCTGATGGTGTAGGGCCCCTCGGGGAACCGCGGCCCCATGAAGACACCGAAGCTCCGGATCAGCGAGGCCGCCGCCGCCACCCGCGGAGCCTTGCCCCGGGTGGGCCACTCCACCCGGTTCAGACCTCGCCGTTTGGCGCCGGGGAGACTGGCCAGCCGCTTGCCCGCGGCGTCGAAGACCTCGAGCTTCAGCTCGCCGAACATGTGGCGCTTCTTCAGGTAGTAGGTGACGGTCGCCTGCTCGCTCAGCGTGCGCCCCACGAACTCACCGTCGCCGCTTCTCCCGTAGTCGAGGCCGGCAGGGGCAGCCAGCAACTGGGGCCGGGAAGGCAGGAAGGTCACCTCGGACTCCAACACTTCACTGGTGAGCTTCCGGAGCGGCGTGATGTCGTCGACGATGTAGAGGCCGCGGCCGTGGGTGGCGATGATGAGGTCGTGCTCGCGAGGATGAATGGCCAGGTCGTGGACGGCGACGCTGGGCATGCCGGCGGAGAACTGACCCCACTGCTTTCCGCCGTCCAGGCTCGCGAACAGGCCGAACTCGGTGCCCAGGAACAAGAGCTGGGGGCTCACCAGATCCTCCCGAATAACGCGCGCATAGCCTTTGAGATCGGCGGTTGTCAGGCTTTGCCAGCTCTTGCCGAAGTCGCTGGTCTTGTAGAGGTAGGTCGAGAGGTCGCCCGTCATGTGGCCGTCGAAGGTGGCGTAGGCGGTGCCCTCTTCGAACCGGCTGGCCTCGACCGAGGAGACCCAGGTGTTCTTGGGCAAGCCGGTCAGGCCGGCGATGGTGTTGGTCCAGGTCTTGCCCCCGTCGCGAGTGACCTGCAGGTTCCCGTCGTCGGTGCCGACCCAGATCACCTGCGGGTTTCGAGGAGACTCGGCGATGGCGAAGATGGTGCAGTGGTTCTCGGCCGTCGAGTTGTCGAGGGTGAGGCCGCCGGACTCGTCTTGCCGCAGCTTGCTGGGGTCGTTGGTCGTGAGGTCGGGGGAGATCCTCTCCCAGCTCTCGCCCCGGTCTCGGGACCGGAACAGGAACTGCGCGCCGTAGTAGAGCGTGCCCCTCTGGGTCGGGCTCAGGTGGATGGGGGTGTTCCAGTTGAAGCGGTACTTCGGTTCGCCCTGGTTGGGCGTGGGCATGATGTCCTTCTCTTCCCCGGTGGACTTCCGGCTCCGGAACAGGTGGCCGCCCTGGTACTCGCTGTACACGACGTCGGGATCGCCGGGGTCGGCGAAGGCCCAGAACCCGTCCCCGCCCGTTAGCATCTTCCAGTGCCGGTTGGCGATGCCCCCGCCGGCCCGCGAGGGGCCCCACCAGGTCGAGTTGTCCTGGAGCCCGCCATACACGTTATACGGATGCTCCAGGTCGTAGCTCACATGGTAGAACTGCGCGACCGGGAGGCTGCCCACAAACCGCCAGTGGTTGCCGCGGTCGTAGGAGTGGTAGACGCCGCCGTCGGTACCCAGCACCATCTCCTCGGAGTCCTTGGGGTTGATCCAAAGAGCATGCAGGTCGGGGTGGAAGCTGCCCCCGAAGCCGAGGCCGCCACCGCTCCAGGTCTTGCCGCCGTCGTCGCTGGCTCCCAGCATCAGGCCCGGCTTGTACACGCGCTCCGGGTTGTTCGGATCCACCACCAGCTTGGAGAAGTAGAAGGGCCGGCCGGTCACCGCGGAAGAGGCGCTGGTCTCGACCCAAACCTCGCCGCCGTCGTCGGATCGGTAGAGCGCCGTCTTCTTGGCCTCCACCGTGGCGTAGAGCGTGTTCGGCCGGGAAGGGGCCACGCCAATCGCTATTCGCCCCAGGTCGCCCGCCGGCAGGCCCCTGCGGATGGGCCGCCAGGTGCTCCCGCCGTCCTGGGACTTGAAGAGCCCGCTTCGCGGCCCGCCCGAAGCGAAGAAATAGGGCTTGCGCCTCACCTGCCACAGGGAGGCGTAGATCACCTGCGGATCCTGGGGGTCGATCGCTAGGTCGGCGCAGCCGGTGTCGAGGGCCCCCTTGAGCACCTGCTGCCAGGTCTTGCCGCCGTCTCGCGAACGGTAGACGCCGCGGTCTGGGTGATCGTCGAAGAGGTGACCCAGAGCGCAAGCGAACACGACCTCGCCGTTCTTGGGATCGATGGCGAGCTGGGCGATGCGTTCGGTGGTCTCGAGCCCCATCCGCTGCCAGGTGTCACCGCCGTCCGTGGTCTTGTAGACGCCGTCGCCGACCGACACGCTGTTCCGGACCCAGCTCTCGCCGGTACCCACGAAGACCGTCTGCGGGCGCTGGCGATCCACGGCAATGGCGCCTATCGACTGTGTGTGCTTGTCGAAGACCGGCTTGAAGCGCAGTCCGCCATCGGTGGATTTCCACACTCCGCCGCTGGCCGCCCCCACCCACAGGGTGAGCCGTTCGCCGGCCACTGCGTCGAGCGCCGAGATGCGCCCGCTCATCACGGCGGGCCCCAGGGAGCGGGCCTCCAGCCCGCCGAAGGTCTCGCTGTCGATCTTGACCCCCTGGGCCCGGGCTGCTGCGGACCCCAGTCCCAGGTGGCAGGCCACGGCGAGACCACAAACCACTCCGTCGATCTTGGTCATCGAATCCTCTCCTGGCCCCCGGGTGCCCCCGCGTCCTCGGGAGCTATCGTTAGGCTAGCTCTTGGGCTTCTCGGACGCCTTGGGTTCGGGCTTCGGTTCCGGCTTGGGCTCGGGCATCTTGAAGCGGACGTCGTCCATCGCCGGGTTGATCTCGACCTTCTCGACGGTGAGCTTCTGCCGCATGGGAGTCCCCTTGGGACCGCCCTCAATGGCGTGCGCGATCATCAACCCCTCGACGTCCTTGTAGTCGCCCATGGAGGACTCGACCTCCATCTCGCTACCGCGTACGATCCGCCTTCCCTCGCTCTTCATCTCCAGAAAGTACTCGGCATCCAGATACAGGTAGCGGATGTCGCCGCCCTTCAGCGTGACCTTGAGCTTGTAGGCATCGCTGCCCTCGACCTTCTCCTTGCCCAGCAGCTCGACCTGGTGGCCCTTCTGCGCGTGGTCGACGAGAGGCCCGTCGAAGTCGGCCTGCTCCGCCAGTTCCTTGGCCTGATCGGCGGGCAGGGCCTCAGCGTCCTTCTTGCCACCGAAGGGCATGATGGCCCAGGCGGTGGTGCCGTCGAAGGCCTGCACCGCGGTCATGCCCTGGAAGCTGAACTCCATGCGCATGCTCTTGGGGCGCTTCAGCTCCAGGGTCACCGGGGCCTCCAGCCCCGGCCCCATGGTCATCTTGCCCGTCAAGCGGATGCTGTTCACGGCCTTCAGCTTGGCCAGGCCGCCGCGGGCCGTCACGTGCTTGGAGACGATCTCGTCCAGGGTCTGCGCGGAGGCCGGTGCGGCCAGCAGCGTGGCACCGACCA
>Ga0209342_10004687_pt1 | contig 14147 bp, 19 predicted proteins | sample RifCSP16_2_FD_184023 | JGI IMG/M metagenome (GOLD analysis project Ga0209342, IMG submission 184023) | Soil microbial communities from Rifle, Colorado - Rifle CSP2_sed 16_2 (SPAdes) (version 2) | ecosystem: Environmental > Terrestrial > Deep subsurface > Rock core/Sediment | place: Rifle... | reverse complement strand
CGAATATGATACTGCGTGGATGTAGCCAAACCCTTGAAAGTCGTGCCTGTTGTAAAGACTTCCTTGGTTGTAGGAGCGTTGAAGTTCGAGTTGCTATCGATCTGTGCTTCGTAGTGACTGAGATTCACAGCCGAAGAGCTAGCATCGATCGAGACCGAAGCGCCATTGAAGATGTTTTCCGATGCGCCTGTTAGAGGCTTAGGCTTCTTTAGGTTGTTAACGTTGGCCTTACGTGGGATGCTGCCGGGGGCGTTAGCTGAACCACGTTGAGCTTCGACGATGGTATCGATTAGCGTACCAATGCGTACCAGCAAAGCCTTTTCGGCCTTGTCGTCAACTCGAAGAGACTGCATCTTTGCGGCCATCGAGGGAATACTGTTACGCGGGACTACCGAGTCCATTAAAGTACTAGTTCCTCTCCAAATTCGATCACGTTCAAAGTAAGGTTCAAAAGGGGACCCTCTGTGAATACGTTAATATGCGCAACGAAATTAGGACTGATTGAGTAGACAACTGTAGTCATACCGTACATCCAAATTCGCTGATCGCCTGCGACGTCATTGAACTTTCGACGAACTCGACCTTGGACTTGTACGCCGAAGTTAGCAGCGTTGACCTTGGCAGGCGTCCAGAAGCCCGCTACTTCGCCCCATAGATCGTTGACACCCCCGAAGGTAACGAATGGAATCGCCCCCGATGCTGGTGGTGATGTATAGTTGAATGTGCCCGTACCTGGCCATGGGAAGTCAGTTGTTTGTGAGAAGGTACGAGGAGTGCCACCATCAATCAGTTGTAGTGCGCGCAAAGAAGGAATAGACTTTGTAACGTCACCACCAAACCATCCACCAGTGAAAGTGACTGCGATACCTACAATAGTGTTACCTCCTGGAACGGCTAGACCGAAGTTTGACAATCGTAGGAATCGGGTTGCAAGAGACTGTCCAGGTACGAGACCCTCTTGGAAGTAATCGGTGCTAGCTAGACCAACGTTAGAGTAATCTGTTTCCATTGTTCCGGCAGCGTTGAGCAAGTTGGACCAGCCAGTGAAGGTGCCGATACCTGCTCCCGCATTGACTACGGCACTAGGGAATACGTTATCTGCCTTTGAGAAGTTGAACGAGCCGTGAGTGAGGAAGACTGGACCGAAACCTCCACCATTGGAGTTGGTAACCAGCGAACCATTCAGGCGAACTGTTGCTGTTTTGTTGCAAGAACCAAATACGAGAATGCCACCGTTGATTCGCTGAGGGGTAACGTCAAGATGTTGAATAGGTCCAGGTGCCGAGAGGACTGAGCCATCAATGTAGAACGCAGGGATGTCGTTCAAGCCTCGGGTGTAGACTACAGGACCGGCTGATGTCGCAAAAGCGTCGATCGTGGCTGTGTCTGACCAAGGACCGCAGTCGCCATTGAAACGCACTCCACGTACGCGCACGTATACAGTAGTGCCGATGCCCTCTAGAGACAGCGAGGTATCGACGATATTGTAGGAGTCCGGGTTAGAGAAGTTGCTTGAGAACGATACTTGGACTTCGTAGGATGAAATGCGTCGATCATCTAAGCGTCGCCAAGAAACGTCGAAGCCCCGGTTGTTCGTTGCAGTCGTAAGTACAGGAGAGGCAATCAATCCAGATAGTTTACGTCTATCCTGCTTGTCGATCGTTGACAGAGCGTGGAAGTCCATCAAGTCTTCGGCTTCACCGAAGGCTGAGGCTAGCTTGGCTTTGACACCAGGATCAAGATGATCGAACAGGGCAGCAATGCCCCGTAGTGGAATCTTTGGATCACTTGATGTTGACATTAGAAGCTCTGCACAATCTCAACAACATCGAAACAATCGATCACGACTGTTGCTTCGTCTAGGGTTACAACGCCGTTGCCGCTCGCTGTTCGGCTGCTACCTGAACCTACTAGCATGGCCTGTAGCGTATAGACGACTGATGCTTCGTTGCCTACGAAGGTTTCGAATGGAGTAATGATTGTGTGAACGTCAGTCTGCTCTTCTCGTTCCTGCTGATACTGAGTATCTTCCTCTTCAGCACGAAGGAGATATGAAGCTGAACCTTGAACGTTCATAGTACCAACGTTGGTCATTTCAACCCCATTACGTAGGATTCGGAAGTTCACTTCGTTGGTATTCGTTACTATGTATTGCGTCGTGGCCGCCATTGTAGTTGGAGTCTTTACGGCAGTACACTTCGTCCAAACGCCCGCGTGAATGTGGAGGCACATGCTTGCGGCGGTTGGCGAATATGTAGCGAAAGCCATGTTGAACCAGTTGTCTCGGGTAGCCCAAGTCAAAAGCACAGCCTGCTTTGCTTGACGTACTACGGAGATACGGAAGTTGCTGCTACCAGTGGCAGTGGCAGTCTTTGACCATCGTCCTACTTGGAACTTAGAGTTGATGACCCGGACTCGGAAATAGACCGTCTCGTGCTCTGTAGTTGTCGGAATGGTCAGCGTAGTCTGCGGGATCGTGAACGTGGTTGGGTTCGCGAACTTAGGGGTAGCGTCCTTCTGGATCTCGTAGAACAGCAAATCCTGGATACCCTTGGCTGCATTGTACGTGATGAGGAAGTTCTTGAATCCAGCGCGAATGGTCAGACCTGTGACTACGGGAACCTTAGGTGAGAGTACTCTTGCCTGTCCCTGGTCAACCTGTGAGGCCATCGTACTGTTGAGTTCGTTTTCCATCAACTCAACAGCCCGCTTCAGTTGGGCGACTTTGCCTGCCGGCCAGTTACGTAATCGTACGTCCTGTAGGGGGCGACCAATCTGGTATCGGCCAACATTACCTGCCATTTTAGTAACTACTTATTTTAGCTATAGTCGTCAAAATCGTTGCCCTGTAATATCTTACGTATAGATTTTAACATAGTATTACAAGGCACTGTTGAACGCGCCCGATTCGATCGGGAACTGGCCAGGCTGCACTTTGAACAGAAGTCTCAAGGCTAGAAGCATTGAGTCAATGTCAATCGTGCTTTGCTCGGCTGTAATACGTACATACTCTCCTGGCTGGAAGTTGTGCTTGACGGGATAACGCATCAACTTCTCATTGTTATCGCCGAATACTACGGGCACGGTCTTGCTGTCTGTAGCCGTTGCCTGGTTCGGACCTGTGGCTGTTTCCATAGTGATGTTCCATGTGCAAGGGTCGCCGTCTGAGATGGCTTCGATCAGGCGTGGGGATACACGACCGCTCACGCCATCAGAGTTCTGACCTAGCTGGCCTAGGCGCAACCATTTCGTCTTAAATCGGCAAACGATCGATTCCTCGGCTGTAGCTGTAGCCCAGGATTTGGCATTCTTGTCGAACAGTTCATAAATCATACCATCTGTACTACCGAATAGCAAGTGGAAGTCACCGTTGTCGTCTTCGGTCTCTTCCATGTCCAGGATGTTCACGCTGGTTGGAAGGGATAGCTGCCACCACCAACCTTGACCGATCTCATCGACGGGGTACTGGTAGACGTAGTTGTCTGCGTTGTAGGAGTATGGAGTCGCCCCAGTGAAGCAGAAGACGATGCAGTTGTTGTTCTTGCTATGAGCAGAATGTGTAAGCTCAAAGAAGAGGTGATTGAATGTATCGAATTTGTCGCGAATAGGCTCCGAGATCTTGTTGGGGTTGTTAGCATCATAGACGCGAACACCGTCTCGATCCGTTTGCCAGCCATCAATGCGAGTCTCACCTGCCGCTCTTCTGCCTACACAACCGATGCCGGTGATGATTTTGTCTGTACGGAAGTCCGGATTGTCGCCTGATACCTGCCAGATTCCAAGCTCTGTGGCTACAATTAGAGACGAGTAGGTCTCGTAGATTGCAGTGATCTTGCCGTCTAGTACCGCTGTGTTCAACTGTGGCCAGCCTTCAACGTCATCAGGGTTTGACCAAAACAATGAGTTTGGATTGCTTGGATCGCCTGCACCGAACATTGTCCGCTTCCAGTACTTAATGATCGCGAATGGGGGTGGCGGGCTGTTGTCTGAAGACACGTCGCCGGCTTCTGGTGGAGTCAGAGAACCAAGAGCCTCGTCAGAAATAGTGTCGCTGAATGTGGTTGTAACGTTGTCGTCAATACGATCAACGAAGATCCAAAGGCTGCCGTCTGCAACAGTGCGATAAATACCGCGCGCGATGACTTGAGGGTCAGCCGATACTGGTATCTCTGTTAATTCAAGGGAAGCCAGGTCTGATACCGTCAGGATGTTGGCAGTCTGAGGGCCAGCGTTACTCTCGAAGCCCTGCTTTGAAATGAACGTGATTTTGTAGCTGAACGTTCCGCCACTGTTGAACACTGCACCTGCGGCGCCGGCTGCTACAGTAGCATTGCCTCGGGTGAAGCTCTCAAGTTGGCTGAAGCGGATGCCTGCGGGTAGGGTTGCAACCGTGCGGGAGTTGAAGCCCAGGCGAATACCACGAAGCTGGGTGATGATTGGGGAACCAATGATGGTCAGATGCTCATCGAAAGCAATGGACGTTTCATCATCACTGAAGCCAAGTTCCAGGAGGTTCCAGCCTTCGAATAGTTCACCGATCGGGATGTCCCAAATGTAAAAGTTCGAACCGAAGTTGGGGACCGTGATGCCTGCGTTCAGCATACTGTCTGATGTCATCTGGATGCTGATGGCGTCTGCATTCGAAAGCTTTGTAAGCTCGCCAAGAGGGATGAAGGCATACACGCGCACGGCACTGTCGTGTTTATTATGTCCGATCAGTGGGCTTGACATCCACTCTTCAATGTAGGCATTGGTTACGGCAGCGTTAGTTTTCGTTAGCGAGATTGCCTGGCCGTCTCGTGTGGTGGTGAGATCGGACACGGCAGTGCCGTTAGTTGGAATCCATGTGTTGTTCGGACCGATAGGCGGAGTTCCACCTACGGTGTCGATCCGCTTGGTAACATTAGATTCGTTACCCGGACCGAGCAAACCCCATCGTGTGATCTCTAGACCATCGTACTTGATGAGAGTGTTGCCGTCACCGATCAGATCTGGATTCTGATTGGTAATTAGCATGAGGTCACCAGCTTTTTGGTGCTGGTGAACTCGGCCCTCTAGCCAGGTCTCGGTGATGTTCATACCTGCGCCTGTGAGAGGGGTTAGCGTACCGTTGGTTTCGACTCGCTGGATTTTAGTGCCGGCTGCTGCTAGTATCTGGCGATCAGTCTGACCATTGAGGGCGGTGTTCTTCCAGAAGCCTAGCCATGAAATTTTCTTTGCAACCCCTGTCTCTGTATAGACAGAATTGAGAATTCGGGAAGAACCAAAGCACTTCGATACAGCTCCGTACTTTCGGAATAAATCAGTGTTGATCGATTCCGAGACGCTCAGATCTTGCTTGACTTCGTTGCTGCTCTTAGTATTTAAACCTATAAAATTGAGTAAATTTATAAAGGCTAACGGAGAACGTTCACCCATTACACACTTTCTTTCTCAAGATAATAAATAGCTTTACGCATAAGATTTGGATCATCTCTGAGTAAACCAATGCCTTTATTGCATGGCGCACAAAGAAGGCCACGTATTCTACCTGTGGAATGATTGTGATATACATGAGGCATACCAATAAATGTGTCCTGACAAATAACACACCGTCCAAGTTGATATACAATTATTTGATTGAATTCAACTTCCGTCAGACCATACACTGCCTTCAAATGCCTTCTTCGGTTCTTCACGGCGACTTTTCGGGATTGGCCTTATACCATTTCGATTGTGCGTCCTTAATCTTTTTAGGATTGGCCTTTGCCCATTCCTTATCGTAATTGGGATTCTTAGCACGAAACTTGAATCGTGTAAGACGCGTTCGTTCCTTCTTCTCGTCCCCTGTCAACATTAACTATCCTCATAAACAATGAACGGTTCTACTTCCTGCGTACTGATTGCACGCTGCTCGATGAATCGCTCGAACTGCTCCTCCCACTCCATGCGCTGGCGCAGAATTGAACGAACAAGACCTGACTCCTGGTTGCTTTCTGCATCAAAACATGCCACAACGGTATCTAGGATCAGAAGCTCTTCAAAGAGTTCGGGCCAGCTTGGGTGCAGGTAATCTGTCTCCGTAGTTATAGCCACGGGAATACCAGCATACTCCAACTGAAGGCCGTTGGAAACGGACTCGGTTGGGGCTGGCTCTAGCACGAAGCCGTTGCCTTGGAGTCGCCATGATGGTAAGTACGACTCTCCCGATGAACCGGAGTTGGATGCCGGGTTGTATTCCCGGTGGCGCTCATAGCGCAGGATTGGCACCGTACGGCCGTCTAATCGAACAAGCTCCATTTTCTGGACTCGCTGCATGCCATCAGGGAAAGCATAGCGGGCCTGTTCTGCCGTGATATCACGGGTGACCACTGATACGAACCAGCCTTCGAATGCCATGATGAGTTCAGCACTGCGTTTACGGTACTGCGCATTGAAGATAGAATCGAGAAAGTCGTTATCCCAATACGATGTTGCGGCGTTGGCCTCTTTTAGATAACGTCTAATGGCTGTTCTGAATTCGCCAAGGCTTTTTGCCATGTATCCCCTCGTTGAAGATATTTAATGGCTTTCCTTAGTAAATCAGGATCGTCTTTGAAGTGACCAATGCCCTTGTTGCAGTTTGTGCAAGGAAAGCCTCTAAACTTATCTGTTGTATGGTTATGATCATATGCGAGTGCTATATCATTAACATTCGTCGTGACGCCACAGATATTGCAACTGTCTCCGTAGGTAGCCTTAAGATTAATATACTGGTCTACGGTGATACCAGCTCCCCTAGCGATTTCCTTGTGCTTGATGACAACGCTATTGCGATTGTAGTAAGATTTATCTCTTGCGCTAGTACAGGATTTGCAATAATGGGATAAACCAGTCACTCTAGACTGATTACTATAAAAATCTGTCTTTGGCTTGTCCTGTTTACACTTCGAGCATAGCATGATTACTAGTCACAATCAGATCCAGTAACTAACCCGCCCTCTTTGTCTGTAAGGGGTCTAACGATCTTGGTTCGATTGGTCTGACCAGGAAATGATGTGATGATTTCCTTGGTCGGATTGGTAGCAGCTACTTGGCCGCGTTCCATATTCTCTTGAGCTTTGCGTAAAAGCCACTTGTTTTCGTTGGTGATATCGAAGTACTCTTGGTCTTTTTGATCTTGCAGTTTCGCTTGGTGATCTGCTTCATCTCGACGCATCTGCTTGTTCCATTCAAGTGCACCGTAGCGCTCCTTGTACCGCTTCTCCCTACCTAGGCGGTAAACAATTCTTTTCAGGTGGTCAGGATTTTGTGACGCGATGTTCGCGACGTGAGAATATCCGAAGTCCTTTTTAAGACTCCAGATGTGCCATTGCATTTCGGGAATTGGCTTGCCGGTGTTATCCGTCAGTACCCAGCCCCAAATCTCATTCCCAGCAAATTCACCAATCGGATTTCTCGGATCTTCCAATGAACCGTAGTAACGATTTACAACATCATCGTAATTAACTCGGTACTTGTGAAATACGAAGAACAGATTACTATCGATACATCTAATGTCAGCAATGAAACCAGCAGGAAGATCGATCCCTGGCGTTAGCTGTCGAGTTATGAAACCATTGGGTCTTAGATCTTTAGGGAGAGGGCTCTTTACTTGCTTTTCTGGGTTAGCCTTAAGCCGCTCCGAGTTCGACGGATACTTCTTCTCCCGCATAACTGAGTTAGTTTAGGCTTAAAAGCCGAATACTAGGACAGTTGCAGACTGTGTACCGTTCATTGATGCATTGACCAATGTCACAGTTCGGCCTGAAACCGAAGCCGTAGTAGCAACCGTGGTAGCGCTCGTGCCGTCTTCGCTTACTGAAACGAATGAAGGACGTTGCATCACTGTGGTGAAAGAGTCACCGTTAGTAACTGATGTAAGATGTACTACTTCAACTAGTACCGGACCTAGGGATGCTTTCTTTTGGAAACCTACTGTTGCCATATTATCTCCTGAATCAAATTATTATAGATTGATTTTATCCACAACTTAAACTCATTATATGTCATTGCATCTTTGGCCCGATTACAGGGACCACAGGATGGCACACAATTACTTAAGATATACCCAATGTCATTATTTACACGATCAATACCATTGTATACATAATCACCCACGTTATTATAATTTTTACAAATTTGATTTGGTTGTTTAGTACAATAATGACAGTTTTGTTGGGTTAGTTTTTCTAATTCATCAACTGTTAGTGAAAATTCTATATTTCTAGAATTTGCATTAGCTTGATACTGACGGTAAACGGTATTTCGTGCAGCCTCTTTTAATGGTAACTTATTCCACCCAGCAATTGTTTTAAGACGTTGAGTGGATAATTCAACATTTAAACATCCGCAAGATCTTGTATTACCTGAACGTAAGTCTCGGGTATTTTTAATTACCAAAGCACTACAGTCACAAACACATTCCCATAAAATACTTCCATATTTATTTTGACCTACTGATCGTTTTGCGACTAATCGACCAAATCGGGAATTTGTCAAGTTTAGAGGTTTAGCCATCTTTAGGCTTCAGCTCCACTGTTGACGAACTGGTGTAGTGTAACAACAGTAATTGTTTGACCGGCTGTACCGACTAAAGTAACAGTCTGTGCTGACTGTGTTGCTGTTACAGCGGCCTCGCCTGCGTTTCGAACTACAGATACGGAAGCATTTGCTGTCGTGTTCGCTGGCTTAGGAACTGTGAGGGTATCACTTGCTGAAAGAAGCTTCACCTTGGTAATTCCAATGGTAGTGCCGTCTCGAAGATCAAGGAACTGTTGTAGTGTTGGAACAAGTAATGCCATTGTTTACCTCGTTACCGGGCCGATGCCGGATTCCCAGCGTGTCGTGATACCATCACGCAACCGCTGTTGTTTACTGTGCCGCCTGTTAGAGCAACGGAATCAACGCCGTCGGCAAGAGAACCTGCTGTGATGACGGCTGATGGTGCTGTACCTGTTTGGGTAAGTACTGCTGCTGATAGGCAGCCGAGTGGGACTTTCACGGTGTCTCCGCTTGCGCCGTAATGGAAAGCAGATAGGACGTAGTGGTATCCCTTGAAGAATGTGATCTCTTGTGAGTTGACTGGATTATCCATTGATTTCTTCCTTTACAAAATACTTTTGCTTGACATGAATCACCGCGCGCCGGCTGGGTTGCCGCCGTGGCGGGACACTAAAAGCAGCCCTGTGCCAAGAGTTCCACCCGTTAGGGTTAGAGTGTCTTCGCTTGCGCCTGCTGAAATTGAAATGGTCGGAGCAGTTGCACCTGTTGGGGGTAAGACTGCTGCGCTCTGGCAACCGACGGGCACGTTGACTGTATCTCCGGAAGCATAGTAGTTGAACTTGCTCCAGCAAATATGAGCCGCGTTAAAGGGGGTTTCTAGTTCTGAATCAGTGACAATACAAATACTCATTACAGATCCTTTCTAAATGCCATTAAATTGTTTAAATATCCAATAAATTCATTATAGGTCATAGATTTCTTTGCTTGATTACAAGGACCATTACGTCTGCCTTCTAGACCAATAACAGTTAATTGATTAAATCTGAATCCTGTAAAATCTCTGTATTTTCGCATATAGAAAAGATCCCCACCTGAAGTACTACCGGATTATTGATTGTCCGGTTTCTCCCAGGTGGGGGTTTATCTTATAGAGTCTTAGGTCAACTCAGGGGCGTCGAGTGCATCACCGAAAGCTTCGAACTGTAGGGTGTGTGAACCGGCCGTTGCTGGCTTGCCTGCCTGGACGATGTAGAAGTCAGATGTTGAGTTGTTATACTCAACGAATCGTGCTTCTGAACCTTCCTTACCGCCTGCCTGGTCGTTGTGGCGGATGGCGATGTAGTCAATAGTTGAAAGACCAAGATCTGCTGCTGTCAGAGACTCACCAACGCTTGTGTAGCTGGTGACCGAGATCTGACCAACTACGCGCCGTTTTCCTTGTCGTGCGGAGCCGCTGGAATCAAAACCTGAACCTGGGAGAGCACTCTTGAATCGAGTCTGAACTGTTCGTGCCATTTGTATTACCTCTTTGTTAAAAAGGAGTCCTCTAGTCGAGGCTCATCCCTTAGTTGGAATCCCTGTACGTTTACGGTACTAATGGGCGTTTACCTGTCTATATAGTACTCTCTATTGAGTAAAGCTGCAAATATAATGGTGCCCCTCGAAGGAATCGAACCCTCTCCCGCGCATTACAAGTGCGCTGCTCCACCATTTGAGCTAGAGGGGCAAATACGAAGGATTCACAGCTTGCCGTGTGCGGCACTACAAATCCAATATTGGCTGCGCAGGTAGGATTCGAACCTACATAATGCTCCTTAACAGGGAGAAACATTACCAATTATGCTACTACGCAATATTCTTTGATGCGCACTAAGCCCGCGAAAGGCGGAAGATTTGACCCTCAACCCGTGAAGGTTGGCGACGGTTTTCAAGACCGTCTGAGTAACCTTATATTCCTCTGCCGCGTTGACCTTTTCGCACCTTTCGAACATATTCTGCCGTACAGTCAACAATGACGGCAATACTATTCAGACTCATATTTTGAGTTAACATTTCTTTGATTTTTAATACTCGCTCAATTTGTTCAGGAGTCCTTTTATTACGCTGAGCGAGCGTCATATTAGCTTTAGTTTCTTCTGATTTGAGTTTGCCCAATTTAGCAGCAGACATCTTGGCTTTCGTTTCGTCGGTGTGATGGGAGCCTAGCCTGGTTTCTCGGCTGCGTTGGACGGCTAATTCTGATGGCATGCGGCCTTTATTAGAGAGGGATATTTTTTTCCTGGTAGTTTCGGATACAAGATGGCCTACTCGTTTAGCAGCCTGACCTGATATGAACGTTTTCTTTTCTTCTTCTGGCATATTAGACCACCAAGAACATTGTTCTTCTCTTATTCGTTCTTTTGTTTCTTCAGGTAGATTTAAATAAGCCTGACGGCCTTGTTCCTTTAATGCTTCTTGGTCCTCTTCAGTCATATTTTCATATTGCTCTTTTTTAGTTTTAGACATTTTTTGTTTAGTGGATTCTGCCCGTTCTTTACCCTTCCACCAGCCTTCATCTAAATTAGATATACTGCCCCAAGCAAGAATATTATACCCATTAGGTTGAATTGAATTATATTTTAGAATTATTTCTTTTTCAAGAGGGTTTAGATTGCTCCACTCAGTATCTATAGTTTCAATTAATAAAAAGGAATCTTCACCGTATTTACGCATTGCAGCATGAAGAATACTCCCTTTTCCTGTTCGTGATAAACGTTTATGTTGATTAAATCTTTCTTGTGGATGACCCGATTTGGTTTGCCCGACATAGATTTTTTTATTTTTTTGATTTTGAATGACATAAACGGTTCCACGCACGACTATCTCCTTTCTTTCATAGTATATCCGCTATTTTTTCAATTATTTCAACTTAAAGGGCCATTCCTTCGTGGGGAGCATAAATCCTATTATTTTAGAGGTTGTTATTTTTACATTTGAAAAGCCAACCCGCTAAGATTGGCTTTTCCGGGACTACTTAGATGTGCAGTGAGAACCTAAATTCTCAATAAAATCAAGTAGTTAGACCGTTAGTACGTAGGAATTGACAGACCCGTAATTTTCGCTGTTTGGTTCACGAGCCGGGCGACGTTTTCGCCGTAATACTTTAAAAGGACAGTAAAAGAATCCATGCCAGGCTGCCATGCCATGTTCACGCGCTCATCGATCGACAGTGGGCGAACCACGCCGCGAACAATTGCGTTTGTGCGAAGCATGTACACCTCATCAGGCTTTGCTGCCCACGAGATGTGCCATGGTCGGCCCTCGAAGGTAGTCATGGCCTGATCCGCGCCAAGTTCCAGCTTCATGTCATTGAAGCGGCGGAACGACAGTGCAAGCTCTGTGTAACGGTCGAACTGATCGTAGTTGCTGATGAAAACGAAGCCTTCCATCGAACCCGTGTCAGTTTCCACTAGCAGGCGCTTGCGGAGTCGTCTAAGCATCGATTCGTCGAGCGATGTGCTCGATGCAGCGATGACCTGAGACTGGAGAATTGGGTATGTTGATCGACTTAGATTGTAGATCGTACCCGTGTTGTTGATGATGGCCGGGAGGCCGAGGCTTGTTACCTCTGCTGGTGCTGCCGCTTCCGACTGCTCGCCAGAGATGTAGATGCCGTCGTCATCCGAGACTGTGACCGACTGCGAAACAGTGATCGTTGCGCCTGGTACAGAACGTGCTGTAACAGTTGCAGGACCGGCGGTCTTCAGGCCAGTTGTGTTGTTGAGAAACACAACTACCTGACCCACACGGAATGGGCGAGCGTCGTCTACGTTGACCGTTGTTGCCGTCTGACCGCCGCTGACGTTTGTCAGACGACCAGTACCGTCACCGCGAAGGAAGGTTACTTCGAAGTTTGCACCTGCGCGCTTGACTGATGCCGAGATGGCATCAGTAATTGCGGAAGCGAAAGCCTCTTCACCGCCTCGGCGCGAAACGCTCTCTGCGAGACCTGAGAAGCTTACTACGTGGTAGTACTTCTTAGGACGTACGCGGTGCGTCTTGATGCGCTCGTTGCCGGCAGAAGGTAGCGTGTTGTCGTCAGTGCCGCGCCAACCGCCGCCCGCCTCGTTACCGTCTAGTCGTACTGCGAAGTATGCACCATCGCCGCTTGGTGTGAAGCGTGAGTCTTCACGTAGCTGCGAATAGATCGGCGTAGATAGTTGCTGCATCTGTGCGATGAAGTCAACCACATAGCGTCGAAGGAGCATATCGCCTAATGTTGCGAATGTTTCCATTGAAAAGAATCCTAGTTACGAGGCTACAATCGTCTTAGCGCTTAGCCCCTGATCGCTTGAGTTCATCTGCCAAAAGGGCCTGGAATTCGTTGTCGGAGATTGCAGGGCGAAAGATTTCCTTGTTGCCCTTGGTTTCCTTGACGATCTTACCAAGCTCTAGTTTCGAATAGTCCACAACGTCAGGTGTCTTAGTCTGCTGAGACTCGCCTGTATCTGTTTGTGTTTTGGTTTGTGACAACTTGCCGCGTGGATCACCATACCATGATACGGTGCTCTGGAAACCCTTGGCGACCTCCGCCTCTAGGGCATTCGGATCGTTTTCAATTGCTTCCCAATCAACGTGATCTACCAAGGCGTTCTGCAACACCTTTCGATCCTGTTCATTGTAGTCTGCGTCTGGAAGATTGCCGAATAGCTTCTCAACGACTAGCTGCGACTTCATGAGTAGAAGTTCATTCTTTTGTGCCGCAATTGCGTTCAGCGCTTCCTCTCGGTCACGCGCCGCCTCTTGCTGGAACTTAAGAAGATCACCTGATACGGGCACCTTTGGAGTTGTCTCCGCTGCTGCTGCGATCTGTGATGCATCCTGATCTACGCCTCGAATCGCGGCATCGATTGCCTCGATCTCGGCCTTGAACTTGCCTTGAGAGTGAAGTGCATTGATCTTGTCAACTACTCGGGCTGCGCCTTCGCGCTGCTTTACGGAGTCGATGAGACTATGGATTTCACCATCCTTTTGGGACAGCTTGTTTTCCGCCTCTACAAGCTTGGTCTTGAACGCTTCCCGTTCTGCGACTAGCTCTTGGATGCGATCCTGGGCTGTACCCTTCTTGCCAGATTCAGTCTTGGCTGCTTCAGTTGCGACTGTTTCTTTTTCGACAGTTGACGATTCTGCCTCATCTGAGTTTAGCATAGCTGAATCTGTCAGCTTTGCCGTGATTTCTTCGATGTTTGACGCCATATGACTCCCTTTACGGTTTGGAGGTTATAACCGAATGCTTCTAGTTTTACTCGTCGAACGATACGAAACTCTAAAAGAGGACTTAGAAGAACGTTCTTGTTATCAATATTTTACCCTATTTAGACTAACGTTTGCATGAATTCTGCCGCCTTAAAAGATAAAAATCCTCGTAAGTAGGGGGAACTACTTACGAGGAGAGCGCGGCTGAAGGAGGAGTGTAGCTGCGCTGCTTGCTTTTTAGTACGGAGAGTTGCTTGATGCCCATCGGGCACCGCTTATCGCCTTTCTTGGTTAGCGTTTCATCATCTGTGCCTGTCGGTACAGGCTGGTCTTCATTGGATCACGTTCAGCGGCCTGGTTGCTAGGTCCCTTCTGGAGAATGGCCATCTTCTGATCCATGGCTTTTTGGG
>Ga0209342_10004686_pt1 | contig 14149 bp, 17 predicted proteins | sample RifCSP16_2_FD_184023 | JGI IMG/M metagenome (GOLD analysis project Ga0209342, IMG submission 184023) | Soil microbial communities from Rifle, Colorado - Rifle CSP2_sed 16_2 (SPAdes) (version 2) | ecosystem: Environmental > Terrestrial > Deep subsurface > Rock core/Sediment | place: Rifle... | reverse complement strand
TCATCGCGCTGCGAAACGCCGTGAGGTAGTTATCAGTTGCGCCTCGGTTCCTCCGAATCCCCTCCGGTCCGGGGTGCCCTGACTCAAGGTTGAAGAGGGGACGGCCCATCCAACGGCCGATTCCCATGGCGACGCTCGCGTCCCCCGCTAACGGCCACCTCATCACCGTCTCGGGGGATGCCCTCAAGGTGCCGAACGACCCGATTCTCCCGCTCATCGAGGGCGACGGCATCGGTCCGGACGTCACAAAGGCGGCGACCCGCGTGCTCTCCGCGGCGGTGAAGCACCTCTATGGGGGGAAGCGCGAGCTCGTCTGGTGGCCCGTCCCGGCGGGGGAGAGGGCGCAGAAGGAGCACGGGGAGCTGCTCCCCAAGGCCAGCCTGGACGCCATCCGCACGCACTACGTCGCCCTGAAGGGGCCGCTCACCACGCCGGTCGGCGGCGGCTTCCGGTCTCTGAACGTGACCCTCCGCCAGGAACTCGACCTCTATGCCAACACGCGACCCGTCTACTGGATCCCTGGCGTCCCGAGCCCCGTGAAGCACCCGGAACGAATGAACCTCGTCATCTTCCGCGAGGCCACGGAAGACGTCTACGCCGGCATCGAGTGGCCGCGGGGGAGCGAGCAGGCCAAGAAGCTCATCGCGTTCATGGAGAAGGACTTCGGAGTGAAGATCCGCGAGGACTCCGGCATCGGCCTCAAGCCCATCTCCGAGTTCAAGACGAAACGCCTCGTGCGCAAGGCGATCCGCTACGCCATCGCGCACCACCGCCGTTCCGTGACCCTCGTCCACAAGGGGAACATCATGAAATACACGGAGGGCGCGTTCCGCGACTGGGGCTACGAGCTCGCCCACCAGGAGTTCCCCATCGAGACCGTGACATGGAAGGAGGTCTCCCAGAACCACGGCGGGAAGCCTCCGCCGGGGAAGGTGCTGATCCAGGACGTCATCGCGGACAACATGCTCCAGCAGATCCTCACGCGCACGGACGAGTACGACGTCGTCGCGACGCCGAACCTGAACGGGGACTACTTGAGCGACGCCGCCGCGGCGCAGATCGGCGGCCTCGGCGTGGCCCCGGGCGCGAACCTCGGGGACTTCCACGGCCTCTTCGAGCCGGTCCACGGGAGCGCCCCGAAGTACGCGGGGCAGGACAAGGTGAACCCCACCGCGGAGATCTTGGCGGGGGTCATGATGCTGGAGCACCTCGGGTGGACCGAGGCCGCCGTGGCGGTGAAGGAGGCGGTGAAGCGCACCATCGCCGCCAAGACGATGACCTACGACCTCGCGCGGCAGACCGAAGGCGCCAAGGAAGTACGGTGCTCCGCTTACGCGAACGCGGTCATCGCGAATCTCCCGGGATAAAGGCCTGCGACCTCCTCGTCGTCGCCAACCTCAGGGCCGTAGGCTTGATATACAAGTAAGTGCACATACACTTACCATGGCGGTCAAGACCATCACGATCACGGTGGAAGCCTACCGCAAACTGGCTCGCGACAAACGCGGGGGGGAATCGTTCTCGGACGTCATCAATAGGAAGATGGGTGGCCCCTCCCTCTTGGAGTTCGCTGGGATCTTGAGCCCGCGGAGCGGTGAGAAGATGGCCGAGGCCATCCGGGAACTCCGTGTCGAGGCGGACCGTCGGGTGAAGAAGACCTCGCGGGGGATGAGGGGCTGATCGCCGACACGGATTTCCTGATCGACCTGGTTCACCCCGGCCGCCCGGGGCATCCGGCGGCAGTCGCCAAGGCGCGTGAACTGGAAAGCAGGGACATTCGACTCGCGATCACCGCCATCACTCGATTCGAGCTCGCCACCGGCGCAGAGCAGTTCGCCGACCCGACCAAGGAGCGGGTTGCGATACACCGCCTTCTGGGTTCCGTACCGACCTACCCCTTGACCGGAGAGGCGGCAGACCGCGGCGGCGCTCTCCACGGCGCCTTGGCGGCCCAAGGTCGGACTATCGGCGTCATGGATGCCCTGATCGCCGCGATTGCCCTTGAGACGGGCGAGACGCTCTTGACAGGGAACACACGGGAATTCCGACGGGTTGGTGACCTTCACGTCGAAACGTACTGAGTCGACCTGGCCATGGCGGTGAAGACGACCGTCGCCGCCAAGGTCGTCACCTACGACATCGCACGTCAGGCGGACGGCGCGAAGGAGGTCAAGCGCTATGCGTACGCAGAGGCGGTCATCGCGAATCTCGGCTGACACGAATCCTATGCCTACTGCTTGGGTATTCTCCAGAATCTCTCGAACACTATCGACTCACGGATAGCATCGGGACCGCCGGAGGCCAGGATTACCTGAGGATGCCACCTGGATCGAATCTCCTCAAGAACACGATCACGCACGAACTCTTCCAACTCCACGTCTCGTTGGTAGTTTCTGGTGTTGTAGATTAGAACAAGACTCTCGAGGACGCGGGGTGGACCCCAGAAGCCGCCTTTGGTTCGATAGCTGGGCCAGTAGAGGGAGAACGGAACACCGTACGGATCCGGCTCGCCCGCGGGGGGGTTCCTCTCTATCATCACCCCGGTCTCGTCCCGGGAATAGCACCGGGTGAAGAAGATGCGAGCCATATCAAAGAGTCTGGGTCTCCATACTTGAGGTTTACCGAAGTTCCAATCGCTCATTCACCACGGGCGCCAGTCGCGCCACGGCTGGTGTGAACCCCGGGACCGACACCTGCACGGCGCCGGGGACCTCCCTCCGACTCTTGAAACCTTCGTGGGCCCACCGGACGACGCGCGGCCCCCGCCACCTTGATAGGGCGGACCCGCCTTGCCGGCCCCGCCGTGGCCGTGACGATCAGCGTCCTCGAGGCTATCGTCGCGTCGTCCTTCATCGTCGCTGCCCTCTTCAGCTTCCTCGCCAAGCTGCTCCAGACCGTCAGCCTCGTGCGCCGCGGGCGCCGCGTGAACCGGTGGAACCGAATCGGGCGGCGCCTCTGGAGCCTGTTCGCCGGCGGCCTTCTCCAGACGAAGATCGCGCGGCAGACCTACGCCTACGTGCTCCACTTCTTCATCTTCTGGGCCTTCGTGATCCTCCTCGCCTCCGTCCTCGAGATCACCGCCCAGGCGTGGTTCTCCGGCTGGCGCGTCCCCACCGTGGCGTTCCCGGGCGTCTGGACCGCCGGGCAGATGTCGGGGGCCTTGTATGTCTCGCAGGACCTGATCGCCGTCCTCGGGATCGTCGGCGTCGTCATGGCCCTGTTCCGCCGCTTGGTGCTCCGACCGGCCAAGCTCGTGCATGAAGGGGCCGGGGACGCGCTCCGCGTGCTCCTCTTCATCCTCGGCATTCTGGTGTCCCTCCTCCTCTACAACGCCGCCAACATCGCCCTGGCGCAGGACGTGTTCGCCGCCTGGAGGCCCGTGTCTTCCTGGGTCGCCTCGACCTGGGACCTCACCAACCCGGTGCACCTCCACCTCTGGTGGTGGGCGCACGTCCTCCTCCTCTTCGGGTTCCTTGCGTACATCCCGTTCTCGAAGCACACGCACATCGTCTTCGCGATGATCAACTCCTTCTTCGTCGACCTGGAACCCAAGGGCGCCCTGACGAAGGTCGACCTCGAGAAGACGGAAACCTTCGGGGCGAACCGCGTGGAGCAGTTGAGCTGGCGGGACCTTCTGGACGGGTTCGCGTGCACGGAGTGCGGGCGGTGCACGGAGGCCTGCCCGGCGAACGCCACGGGGAAGGAGCTGAACCCGATGCTCCTGATCACGAACATGCGCGACACGCTCCTCGATCAGGGCGAGGCGATCCAGTCCGGAGAGACCGCCGAGTTGCCCGGCATGCTCCAGACCGTCCACACACCCGAAGCGATCTGGGCCTGCACGACCTGCTACGCCTGCGTCTACGAGTGCCCCGTGTTCAACGAGCACGTCCCCAAGATCATGGAGATGCGCCGCCACATGGTCCTCATGGAAGGCCAGATGCCGCCGGAGTCCGTCGGCGCGATGCGGAACATCGAGACGAACTTCAACCCCTGGGGGATCGCGTGGGACCAGCGGGGGAAGTGGGCGGAGGGCCTCGATGTCCCCGTGCTCTCCGAGGGCGGGTGGAACGTGGAGTACCTCTTCTGGGTCGGGTGCGCGGGCTCCTTCGACGACCGCAACCGGAGGGTGGTCCAGGCGTTCGCGCGCGTGATGAAAAAGGCCGGGGTGAAGTTCGCCATCCTCGGCAAGGAGGAGAAGTGCACCGGCGACCCGGCACGGCGCCTCGGGAACGAGTACCTGTTCCAGGCGATGGCCAAGGAGAACATCGCGACACTGAAGCGGCGGAAGGTGCGAAAGATCGTCACGGCGTGCCCGCACTGCTTCAACACGCTCAAGAACGAGTACCCGCAATTCGGCGGGAGGTTCGAGGTGATCCACCACACCCAGCTGCTCAAGGAGCTCTTGGACAAAGGGAAGATCCGCGCGACGAAGGCGTTGCGGGAGGCGGTGACGTACCACGATGCGTGCTACCTGTCGCGGTACAACGGGATCATCCAGGAGCCCCGGGATGTGCTCCTGAAGCTCAACGTGGTGACCATCGAAATGGAGAAGCACGGAGACCGAGGGTTCTGCTGCGGTGCCGGAGGGGCCCGGATGTGGATGGAGGAGACCGTCGGAGAGAAAGTGAACCACCGGCGGCTGAGCCATGTGGAGGCGACGGGGGCGAAGAACGTGGTGAGCGCGTGCCCCTACTGCCTGATCATGTTCGACGACGCGGCGAAGACGAAGAACCGCGAGGACATCCAGCGGCAGGACATCGTGGAGCTGCTCGAACAGGCGGCGCCTTGAGGAGGCAACCTCCCATCGGGATGACCTCAGTAGGACTCCACCACAAGCCTCGGCACACGGGCATAATCCGCGTCGCGGGTGAGGAACCGATCATGGCGGTGGAGGGCCGCCCCAGCGTTCAGGGTGTCCAAGGGGCCGATGGGGGTCCCCCGCTTCCGCAACTCCGCGCCTGCCTGGGCCGCCTCCTCCACATCCTCCAGGTCGAAAGGGAGGAAGCTGAGCCTACGAATCAGCTCGCGGGCGCGTTCCAGGTCGCGACCCCCCTTCGCGTAGGCGCCGACGAGGACCTCGAAAGCGACCGTGGGCGTGACGTGCAGGATCTCCCCCGTGGCCTCCGCCGCAGTCATCCGCGACCGGGCCTCCCGTTTCCCCCGCAGGAAGTCGATGAGGAAGACGGCATCGACCAGGGTCATGGTTCCTCTCGGAGCATGGCGTCGAGGTGGCGGCGCATCTTCCGCTCACTGAGAGCCTCCTCCTCCTCCAGGGCGCGGAGCATCTCCTCATAGTCCTTCTTGGGCATGCCCTTCCAGCTCCCGGCTAAGTCCATCACGCTCTTCCGGCCCTCCGTCAGCCGGAGGACGAGGTCGGTGAAGCTCTCCTCGGGCCGCTTCAGGCGGCGAAGCCGCATGTAGGCAAGATCGGTGATGGTGATTGTCTTGACCGCCATGTCAGGTGCGTAAGTGCACTTAGTCCATTTATATGTTCGCCTTCACGACTCGGCATCGATTCCATGCTTGGGCTGTGCGCGGTTCTTGCGGTTCGTGATTGCGAGGGGGGTGATTGAGGTATCCTCTTGAATCCGACGCATCAAGTATCCCGCGTCACGTCGCTCCCAGGGAGTACAGGCCATCCCGCGTCTGATACCGCCGCAGGCACTCGGGGCTGCAGAACGTGTGGGAGGAGACCGGGTTCAGGAAGAGGAGGCGCGCGTCTCCCGGATGGATCGCGGTCCCGCACTCCTCGCAGAGCGTGACGGACTCCGCCGGATACGTCGCCCCCGCCCGACCGCACACCGGGCACGCGACCCCGTGCGCCATCACTCCTCCTCCTCTTCGCCGGCCTCTGCCTCCATGTACTCAAAGAGGAAGCCCATGCATTTCGAGGAGCAGAGGGCGAACGCGTCGCCCTCCTCGTCGATGAGCACGGCGTACTGCTCCGGGAGGCTCTCCTCGCACCAGTAGCACTGGGAGAGGGGCTCCCCCTGGGGCTCCTGGCCGCAGTAGGGGCAGCGAAGCGCAGGCGACATCGCGTTCCTCCGCGCCGCGGGGTGGCGGGCAATGGCCGATGCAGGAGCCGCAGGAAAAAGGTTGTCCCACGGACGGCAGCGGACGGAATGAGCGGAGGTCTAGAGCCGCATGAGCCAGGGGTGCCCAGGGTGGCAGACTCGCAAGGACTCCCGCAGCCAGTCCCGCCGTTCTCTGTCGAGCGCCGGTAGGGCGTTCTCGAAGTCCGTCTCGTCGAACTCCCGCGGAGCCTTGGCCTTGTAGAGGAGGACAATCTCGGGACAGAGGAACGAGATCCCCTCGCGCTCCAGGCGCACGCAATCGAGGGGGCGAGCCACGGCGGGGTTCCTGCGAAACCGCCATTCCGTGGGTGTCCCCTCGTCGAGCAGGACCTCCAGGGGGAACGCGGCACGGCTCCGGGCATGAATCTCGTGGACGGGGGGGTCGAGCCGCTCCCCCACACCCCACTCTCGGAGGCTTCCGGCCGCGACCTTGTCGAAGGACCATCCCGGGAGGTGCTCCCGGAGGCGCGCCTGGTCTTCCCGCCCGATCGCGACCTCCACGTCCTTGTGCTCCCGCGTCTCCCGCCCGAGGAACAGGTCGATGGCCCAGCCACCGGCGATGGACCAAGGGCGCCCAAACCCCGAGAGGAGTCGGGCCACCTCCCGCGGGCGCTCGAACCCCGCCATGGCTAGGCGAGGGCGTCGCATCGTGCCGCCATCGCGAAATCCCAGTCCGTGAGCCCGCCGACGTCGTGCGTGCTCCATTGGATCGTGACGTACGCCCAGACATTGGAGAGGTCCGGGTGGTGATCCTGCGCCTCCGCCGCGGCGAAGACGCGATTCATGAAGGCGACGGCCTCCAGGAACGTGGGGAACTTGTACTTCTTCAGGAGAAACACCCCCTGGACCCTCCAGCCCTTGAGCCTCCTCAAACGGCGGCGGATCTCGGCCTCGGACAGTCTTCGCCGCGTCAGCTTCACCGCCATCTGCAAGGGCACCGCTCCGACGCGGAAAAGCCTTCGCGCCAGCAGCGGTGTTCTCACGCGGCGGAAATCTCCCCAAGCCTTCATCTACCCAAGCCCGCGATGCTGCCGATCGTGCAGGCCCAGCCGCCCTACCCGACCTATGCCATGCCGACCGCCCCGCAAGCGAACGTGGGCGCCATGGTCGGGGGGGTCCTCCTCCTCGTCCTCGGCTTCGTCCTCTTCGCTGTGGGCGGCTTCGTCAGCGTGATGACTTTCGGCGGCGGTTTCGCGTTCATCGTGATGGGTATGGTCCTCTTCCTCATCGGAATCCTCTTGATCGCCGCGGGCAACATCTCGCGCCGCCAGCTCCCGCCGCCCCCGCCAATCCAGCAGCCCATGGTCCCGATGGGGATGATGGGGCAGGTCGCCTCCCTGAACTGCCCCAACTGCGGGGCGCCGCCGGGCCCCATCGACCGCTACGGCATCGCCACCTGCCCGCACTGCCAGACGCGGTTCCTCCTGCGGTGAGGCTTGGTCATGGGCAGCGTCATCCAGGTGGAGCTCCCGCGCACCACGTATTACACCGGGGAGGTCCTCGAAGGCACGCTCGTGCTCGCCCTCGATTCCCCGGAGAAGGCCCGCGGCCTCCACATCGAGTTCATCGGGCGGGAGACGACGGAAAACACGCGCGGCTCCGGGGAGCACCGCCACACATACCGCTCCACCCACGACCACGTGGCCTGGGCCCTCCCGCTCCTGGGCGAGGGGGCCATCGCCCCGGGGGCGTACCGCTTCCCCTTCCGCTTCCAGATCCCCGCGGAGGCCGTCCCCTCCTACGTCGGGCGCCACGCCAACGTGAAGTACACGCTCACCGCCCGGCTCGACATCCCCCTCTGGCCGGACACGACGTGGTCCACGGAGATCTTCGTCTACTACGACCGGAACAGCGTGCGGCAGTTCGCGAAGCCCGCGCGCTTCCTCTCCTCGGGCCCGACGCACGAGTTCCTTGTGGAGCTGGATGGGGACCGCTTCTTCGCGCGCGAGATGATCGCCTGCCAGATCACCCTCCTCCGGCTGAACGACGTGCAGCCCCGCCAGATCTACGTGCGGTTCACCGGCGGGGAGTGGGCGCAGGCGCAGCACGCCGAGGAGACCACGCAAACGTTCTCCCAGGAGATGGCCCTCCCCATGGAGTCCCTCCCGCTCGGTGCCCCCTGTGCTTTCGAGATCCCCATCCCCGGCGAGGTCCAGTCCAGCTACCGCGGGCGCTATTCGTACTACACCTACATGATCTCGGTGGGCCTCGACGTGCCCTGGGCGCGGGACATCGTCGCGCAGACCCCCATCGTCGTCGTGCGCTAGGGGCCGAATTCAGGCCGCGGCCTTCTGCATGAGGGTCAGGTACCGCTCCGCCACAGCCTTCCAGGAGTAGCGCTCGACCGCGATGGCACGCGCCCTCCTTCCCATGGCCTCCCGCCGTGCCGCGTCGTGGAGGAGGGACACCACCGCCACGGAGACCTCCGTCGGGTCCCTCGGGTTGACGAGCACGCCGCAGTCCACCTCTTCGAGGACCTCGAAACCGGAGGTGCGCGTCGCGACGATGGGGCGCCCGCAAGCGAGGTACTCGTACAGTTTCAGTGGGGAGTAACCGGTGAAGGCCCCGTAGAGGTCCGGATCCTTCAGGAGGACGCACACGTCGCTGGCGTTCACGTAGCCGGGAACGCTCTCGTAGGGGACACGCCCCGTGAATTGGAACCGGTCGGCGAGGCCGGCCTTCTTCACCGCCGACTGGAGCCGCTCCCGCTCCGACCCATCGCCCACGATGAGGAACCGCACATCCGGCGCGCGGGTGAGGATCTCCGGGGCGGCGGCGACGAGATGCTCCACGCCCTGCCAGGGATACAGCGTGCCGACGAACCCGACGACCGGCCGGGTGGCGGGGAGCTCCAGGGCCTTCTTCGCGGAGGCGGGTTCTTTGGGCCGGAACCGCTCGATGTCCGCGCCGTTCGGCACCACGGTGACCCGGTCGGCGGAGAGATCGTACTGGTCTTGCAGCGCCTTCGCGATCCCGGGCGTCACCGCGACGACCTGCGCTGCCCTCCGGAAGAGGGCCTTCCGGAGACGCGACTTCAGGGCGCCCGATGGGGTCCTCTTCTTCCCCAAGGCCGCCACCTCCTGATCGATAAGGCCGTTCACTTCGATGAGGAAGGGCAGTCCGGTGGCTTGGCTCACCGCCGCGGCGATCTTCGGAGAGGCGCGACGCTCGTAGATCACCTCTGCGCGGGACTCCTTCGCCAGCTTCCGACAGACCAAGGCCGTCTGCAGGTTCCCCTTGGCGGTGATAGCGTGGACATGGACGCCTTTGGCGGTGAGATCCAACACCACCCGGTCCTCTCCGTCGAGAGCGGGTGCCACGAGGTGGACCTCGGCTCCGAGGGCCGCGAGCGCTGCCGTGGCTTCCCTCACGTGGATGGCGTCCCCGGTGACCTCGGAGAGGCGGATGTCGAGGGCGAGGTACAGGATGCGCACGGGACGATGTCAACCAGGAGCCGAACCTTAAGGCTTCCCCCGTGATTGATGGCGGAGGCGAAGTCGAAGGGCATGTTCCCCTGGTCCCCCTGGCTTGTGATCCCCGCCGTCCTGGTTCTGGTGCCTTTGGGCCTCGTCTCTTTCCACTATGCCTTCAACCCGACCAAGGCCCATCGTCTCGTTCTGATCCTCCTTCCTGCGACCCTGGTGATCACCGCCATCGGCTCGCTGACCGCCCCGCAGGGGCGCGCCGCCTCGTTTGAGAACTCCTGGTACGTCCCCCCGAATGAACCCTCGGGGGGCGTTTGGAAAGCGTTCGCGGTGACCCTGGACGCAGACTCCCATGTCGACGTGGAGATCCGATTCCTCATGTCGTTCTATGGCTACCGTGGCGAATCCTACGACTATGAGTTCCACCTGCGGGACGTAAACAACGCGACGATTGCGCAGAGCACGGGACCTGTCCATGTTGCGGAAATCCTGGCCGACGGGGGCCGGCTGGGGGCGCCGATCCACCTCCATTTCGATGTCCCGAAGGGCGGGGGGTATCGGCTCCTGTTTAGGCTAGAGGTCAGCTACTCCGTGGCGAGCAGGCCGACCGTCCTGTCCACCCCCCTGTGGTTTGACCGAGCCGGTCCAGTCCTCCTCCTGGTCTCAGGGGTGGGGACCCTCCTCGCCTCGGCGACGGTCTGGATACCCACGAAGAAGCTGCGTTCGCGGACCTGACCGGGAACCCCCACTCGGCGGCTCACCGCCGCAGGAACCCGGCGACCATCCCGGCCACCTTGCGGGCGGTCTCCTCGGTGAGCCGCGGGAAGATGGGGAGGGAGAGCGCCTCGCGGCAGGCTCGGTCGGTCTGCAGGAGCTTCGCGCGGCGGTAGGCGGCGGGGAGCGCCGGCTGGCGATGGATGGGCAGGGGATAGTAAGTCGCCGAGGCGACCCCTTGGGACTCCAGGTGCCCCGCGAGCGCGTCCCGGCGGCGCGTCCGGACCGTGTAGCAGTAGAAGGAATGGCGGCAGGACGGGCGCTCGGTCGGCGGCGACATCCCTTTCACATCTGACAGGGCCTCCGTGTAGACGGCGGCAATCTGGCGGCGGCGCTCCACCCAGCCCGGGAGGAAGGTGAGCTGGACGCGCCCAATCGCGGCGAGAATCTCGCTGAGACGGTAATTCCCGGAGATGGCGGTGTGGACGTACCGTTCCCCGAGTTTCCTTCCGGCATCCAATAGGCCACGGACGCGGTCCGCGAGATCCTTCCGCGGCGTCACGACCATCCCGCCGTCGCCGAGCACGGTCATGTTCTTCGAAGGGTAGAAGCTGAACGCGGACACGTCCCCGAACGTGCCGACCTTGCGCCCGTGATACTCCGCGCCGTGTGCCTGGCAGGCATCCTCCAGGATCCAGAGGTCCTTCGCTTTCGCGAGCTCCTGGAGCGGCCGGAGGTCCGCGGGATGGCCGTAGAGGTGGACCGGGAGGATTCCGACGGTGCGCCGCGTGACCTTCTTCCGCGCGTCCTTCGGATCCAGGTTGTAAGTCTCCGGGTCGATGTCGACGAACACGGGGCGGGCACCGAGCTGGAGGACCGGCGCCGCCGTCGCAATGAAACTGAAGGAGGGGAGAAGGACCTCCTGGCCAGGCTTCAGGTCAAGGGCCCGCAGCCCGAGCTCCAGGGCCGCAGTCCCGGAGTTCACCGCCATGGCGTGCGGGACACCCAGGTACGCGGCGAACTCGCGCTCGAACGCGGCGTTCTCCGGCCCCTTGACGAACCGCCCGCTGTCGAGGACGCGCATCGCCGCCTGGCGCATGGCGGCGTCGACCGGGATCTCCGTGAGGGGGACTTTCATGGGGAGTGCCGCCGCAACCGGAGCGTTCTCCTTAAACCTTTCCGGCTGGTTTCCCCGAGACGTAGCGTCACCGCGGTCTCGCCACGTCCAGGCGATTCGTGCCTGGGGTCGCGATCCAAACGGTGTGCCCGGAGGAGTCCGCCGAAACCGTCACCGCCGCCGGCGGCTCGGCGGGAGGCTTGCCCAGGACCCGAAGTCCCACGTTCGGAAGGCCCTTCGGCAGGGAAACGCGCGCTTGGCCAGGCAAGCCCTCCACACGGACGCGGCTCCGCAGCGTCCACCATCGCGCCGCCTCCTCCAGGGTCATCATCGCGGCCCCGTGCCGTTTCGCCGCCCCGACGAGCCAGTCGAAGGTCTCCGCGTAGGGACGGGGAACCTCCCGATCGAACGCCGTGTTGTGCCAGTTCACCACGAGGAGCCCCCGGACCGACCTGGAGGCCTCCACCATGGGCTCGAGGATCTTCTTCGCCCCCTGCGGATCGAGTTCGAAGAGGTCCCGCAAGGTGCTCCCGTCCATCACCGCCATCGGCAGCTCCACCCGCCACGAAGCCGGGTCGTGGGGCGCCCCGAAGAGGAAGGGCGTGCCGAGCCCGCCGCGGAACCCCGGCGTCTGCGGGTAGCCCCAGGAGCTGTCGTACTCGAAGCCGGCACGGACCTGCCACGGATGCACGCGCCCCCAGGAGAATCGGAGATAGTGCTGTCGGGTGCCGCGGACCTCCGCGCCGGAGATTGTCCTCAGGGTGGTTCGCTCACGAGTCAACCCGTCCTCCGAGTCGGCGGAGGCGTAGCTGCCGTGGAGCCCGACCTCGTGGCCCATCCGCTGCAGGCTGGCGAAATCTACCGCCGCGCGAAGCTCCCCCGGGGTGTACGTGATCTCGTACGGCGAGCTGGAGGGCTCGGCGATCCCGAAGAAGTAGGTGGCCCGCAGGCCCCGCTCCCGCTCCCGGCGCGCCATGTCCAGGACGTTCTGGAACGGGTCGGGACGGCCGAAGCCGCGGAACACGGAGGTCAGGAGGTTGCGCGTTGACCGAAGCACGCCGCGTCGACGGACGAGGGAGCGCTTCACGTCGCGGACCCGGTCCCCGCGGTTCTCCCGCCGCCACTTCCGGACATGGTCGATGTCGTGGGAGAGGCTGAGGGCCCACGGCACTCCCGGAGGCCAGGGTTCCACGGCTAGGGCGAAGGCGGACGACTCCCGGAGGGCCGCGTCGGCGGCCTCCAGGAGGCCTTCGGCCAGGAGGTTCGCCATCGGGAGGGAGGCGAGGTCCTTGGAGTAGAGGGCGTCGTCCTCCTGCCTCGCCCGGCCATGCTCATCCATGGGGGCCGCGCCGTCGAGAAGGCGAAGGCCGGCGACGAGGAGGGAGATGGGGTCGTGCTCCAAACGGACGGACCCCGGGCCCTCTCGGGTCCAGAGCCTCGCTTCCCGGGAAAGGCCACCCGGCCCGAACGCGTGGCGGTGGTGTCGCATCCAGGCCGCCGCGAACGAGGCCAGGGCCTCGTCGGGACCGGCGGCACACCGCCAGCACGGCATGGAGACCGAGGGCGCCGCTCCGCCGACGGCGATGCCCCCCTGATGCAGGGTCAGCGCGGAGGTCGCGACGAAGAGGCCGGTGACGTCGAGGAGCACGGCCCAGGCCGCTTCGTTGGCGGGATCGCCACCGTGGCGGCAGCCGGAGGAGAGGCTCACCATGGGGCTCACTTAGGGACGAGGCGGACGCCGGCCATCCGGAGATGGCCCTTCAGTTCGCGATGGAGGGGACGGCTGAGGTCCAGGCGCCAGTCCCGCGAGAGGAGGTTCACCCAGTAGGACCCAGCGGGCTTTCCGTGGAGGACGACCTCGATGTCGCCCGGCCCCGGCGCCCGTTCGAAGACGATGGCGCCCCAGGCGCTCTCCAGGCGCGCCCCCTCGCCTTCGACCATCTTGGCGGTGACGCCGCGGTGGCGGAGCTCCTCCGCGAGGAAGGAGAGCATCTCCCGGACCAGGCGCGCCTGCGTCTCGTCGGTCATCGGCGGAGGCCAGTCTGGTGGGCCCTTGATCACCTTCGCGGGGGTCCCCACCGCCAAGGAGCGCGGCGGGATGTTCTTCGTCACGACGCTCCCGGCGCCGATTGTCGCGCCCTCCCCGATCTCCACTCCCGGCATCACGAAGACGTGCCACGGCAGCCAGACACCGCGGCGAATAGTTACCGGCCCGAAGGTCACGGGGTAGCCCTCGAACGCGGACTGCCAGAGGCCATGCGTGAAGATCATGCAAAACCCGCCCACGCCAACGTCGTCCTCCAGGACGAGCGGGTAGGTCGTGTTTAGGAAGGACCGGTGGAGCACGACACAGTTCGCCCCGATGCGCAGGCTGGACCGGGACGTCTGTCCGCCCGCGATGGTCACCCCCGTCTCGATCAGGGTCTCGGCGCCGATCGCGATGGTGTTCGCGTGGATGCGCACATCGCTCTCGATGACGACGTTCTTTCCAATCTCGATGCGGTCGCCCGTGATCGTCACGCGGTCCCCGATCCGCACGCCATCGGCGAGGCGGACCTCCCTGCCCTGGATGCGGGACCGCCCGATCCGGACGCCATCGCCGATCCGCCAGCCCCGAGAGCGCCCACGGAGGATGCGCACCCTGGATCCGATGCGCGAAGCGACGCGGCCGAGCAACGAAGGATGCAAAGGTCGGGGGGTTAAAAAGGGAACCGAGCCCGCTCTCAGATGTACTATCCCGAAACAAGTTCCTTGGAGGACCGCGATATGCCGCCATGCGGAAGTTGTCCTGGGCGAAGACCCTGGAGCTGACAAGG
>Ga0209342_10004685_pt1 | contig 14152 bp, 16 predicted proteins | sample RifCSP16_2_FD_184023 | JGI IMG/M metagenome (GOLD analysis project Ga0209342, IMG submission 184023) | Soil microbial communities from Rifle, Colorado - Rifle CSP2_sed 16_2 (SPAdes) (version 2) | ecosystem: Environmental > Terrestrial > Deep subsurface > Rock core/Sediment | place: Rifle... | reverse complement strand
CAGGAGTCGCAGGATCGCGACGTCCAACGGGTACGGTTCGTACTCCATATCAGACCTTCCCCTCAGTCGCCGCCAGGTGTGTGTACCAGGCGACGGCAGCCTCGTGCGCCGAGGCGGTCCGGGAGCCCCATCCGCAAGAGCACGCTATCTGCACCCTTCCCTTCGTCCAGGTCTCCCTGGGAAGGTGGATGGTGTCACCGTGCAGGCCGAGGTTCCGCACCGCGTGCGTTGACGTCCTTTCGAGATCCTCCACCAGCCTCGTCATCGTGCTCCTTCCTTCCTTCTTGGGTCACGCCACCACGGCGCGCCTGTTCCGCACCACCCCGCGCAGGAGTCGGTAGAACGCCTGCGGGATCATCGCCGATCCCTTGCACTCGACGGCGTGGTCGCACGCCTTGAGCAGGAATGCGAACCCGCTGTCGAGGTAGCGCGCATCCACGACCGAACTCCTGCCACCGATGTGCAACCCGTACGTCTCGATCCCCAGTCGCTTGGCGCGGTGGAAGGCGCGCAGCGCGGCGTCGTGATCGTTCGGTTGCCCGTCGGTGATCAGCACGATCGCGCGCACGTCCGCATCGCTACCGCGCAGCTCGTCGCAGGCCGCGCCGATGCCAACGTCCATCGGTGTGCTCCCGAAGGATCGCACCAGCTCCGGTACCGTCACGAAGCGTCTCCGCACGTCCTCGTCCAATCCCTTGTAGGTCCTGTGCTGGATCGACTGACGGTACATGCGGGCGTAGCGTCTGCCGTACCGACTCACCAGGTGGGGCGCGGGATCGCTCCATCCGATGTCGGAGAATCCGATCGCGCTCGTGCCGATCAGGCTCTCGAAGGCCTCGAGGAACACGAGGCTAGCCTGGTAGGCGAGCAGCTGCTTGCCGTACCCACCCATCGACGATGACTGGTCGACCACGAGCACGATGTCGTACGATTTACCGCCGACCAGCTCCCTGCGCTCGAAGAGACGCGGATCGTTGAGCGGCATCCGGTACAGGCGCTGCGTCTTGATCTTCCGACCGCTGGTGTGGTTCCCGGCGAAGCGTCGCGTGGCGTTGTCACGCAGCACGTTCCGCGCGTAGGCGCGGAGAGTTCTGATCTCCAGCTCCAGCGCGGTTCTGTCGGCGAGGTAACGCGTCCTGTTGCTGGACATGCGTGCTCGGAACTCCTTGGAGCGGGATTCGGAGCCGAACACCCTGTTCAGCTCATCCCAGAACGTGGACTGCTCCTGCTGGATCTTCCTCTCGATCTCCTTGGCCTCCTTGGCGCGTTGCCTCTGCCGGTAGGAGAGGATGTCGATCGTCTTGTTGGTGGAGCCAGCCGCACGTTCCTCGTTCACCATCTCCTCGATGATGTTCGTCGGCTTGGTGACCTCGGCGGCGCTCAGGTCGGGTTCGTCGTCGCTCGCACCACCGGAACCCTCGTTGCCGGTTGTCTCCGAGCCGCCCTGCTCGTCACCGCCGGCCCCGTCGCCCCCTCCGGCGCCTTCGGCACCCTCTCCCTGCCCTGTCCCGTCCGCCTTCTGGCGTTTTCCGGGGGTGGAATCCGTGCCTCCCGTCTCGTGATCGTCCTCGTCCGCACCTAGCTCGAATCCGTGGGGCGTTGCGGATCCGCTGCGTTGGGACGCCTCGTCAACATCGTCCTGCGGTGCGTTCGACTCGTAATCCGACGGCAAGCCCATCAGTTCGGGCGGCACCAGCAGGGGCGGAAGACTAGGATCGGGGGGCGCGCTTGTCTCGTCCACCTCGCGCGACATCAGCCAGAGGAGGATCCGGTACGGCTTCTCCAGCCTGTCGGCGCACCCCTGCGTCGTCTCCTCCCACAGTCCGTCGATGCACGCCGGAAGCGCTTTCTCGATCGCGTCCAAGTCCCTCCCGTCTCCCCACGGCTCCAACCCGTGCAGGACGCGGTCGATGTTGAGTACGAAGCGCCACTTGATCGGCAGCTCGGAGAAGCCTCGCTGCACCTTCAGGTCGTAGATCTGTTCCTGCTTGCGGTCGAAGAGCGACCGTGCGCCGGGGAACGCTTCGGAGAACACGCGCTCGATGCGCGAGTCCTCCACCGCGTTGAGCAGCAGGTGCGCCGCCCGCGGTTTCCTGGACACGTCGAAGCTCCACCTGATCGGAACCCGCGTGTAGAGCAGGTGCGCGATCTCGTGCGCGGTCACGGACAGGATGAGGTCGCCCATCGTTGCCACGTCCGCCAGGCGGAACGTGATCATCGGCGGTTTGCGATCGGGGTACGCGGCCCAGGAATCGCCGGGGCGCACCTCGACCTCCACCTCCCTGGTCAGCGCCTCCGACAGCTTCTCGATGAAGACTCTGAGCCTCTCCTCGGTTGGACTGAAGATGGTTGCTCCCCTCCTTTCGGTTGCTTCCCTAATGGGAATCGTCGCACGCTCGGCGACGGACCGCCCTACGACCGCCACTCCTTGCCGTTGGCGTAGGCACGTTTCACCCGTGGTTCGATCAGGAGTGGTTGTCCGTGGTGCCGCGCGTTGGCACACGTTCCTTCGAGCGTGAGCGGATCCCCCTGCTGGACGTTGCTCCGCAACCAGGCACGCAGGCCGGCGGCCGTCGCGCCCCTTCCGACGTCGAGGTGGCGGTGGTCGGGATCTCCCTCGTCCAGCTCGATCGTGTCCCAACCGACCCTCACGAACAGTCCGCTGAGCACGAAGGTGCTGCGCGAGGTGCTGTGCGGTTCAATCGTCTGCATCTTCGTCCTCTCCCGAGGATGGTTGGGCGAGCGTTGTTTCCAACGCAGCTTGGACCTTCCCATCGGATAGCGGCATGAGCGCCTCGACCGTCGGAATGCGCGCGAGGAACTCCTTGGCCTCGTCGCTCTCGATCACGTCCAACGCGATGCTCTCCAGCAGATCCAGCTCCGTGCCGCGCAGGTTGAGCCGTTGGGAGCCCGCTCCGGCGCGCAGCTGCTGCATGACCGTCTGCACCCGTCTGCCCATGCCAGACGGCTCGAAGTTGCCGTCGAAATGATCCCGATCCCGTCTGAATCCACCACTCGGAGGCTGCACACCCCTGGCGTCGTACCTCGTCAGGAGGTCGCGGTAGCGCTGTTCCAGCGTTACCAGCTCCTGGTTGAGCGCGACGACCTCCTCCTTGGCCTCGCGGATCGCGTCCGCGTGGTGCGCCTCGATCTGGGCCTTGACCTCGCCCATCACCTCGTTCTCGCGCTGCGCTACCTGCTCGCGCAGGAGCGCGAACCGCTGGGTGACGATCTTCTTCAGCTCGTTGCGTTCTGCAGTCTTCATCATCTGCTTCTCCGTTTCACGTTGGCTTCGGTTCGAATCCGATGCGCACCCTGCTGCGCACGAAGTCGATCTCGTTGGCCGGTGCCTTGCCCACGACGGCGATCTCCCCCGCCTCGTAGGGACCGGTGTGCTTCATCAGCCGCGCCCACATGACCAGGTCGGCGGTGGAGAGCCAGAAGAGCCCCTGCCCGGACTCGAACTGCTGCCGCACGTCGCGGCCGACCTCCGCCATTTGGCGCGCGACGTCGTAGTCCACCCCCTGGATGCCCTTCGACTGCTGCAGGATCACCTCGATCTCGTCGTCGAGTTCGAGGGGCTGCACCTGGCGGACCAGGCAGCGTCGGATCAGGGCGGGTGACAGCTCCCGCGTTCCCGGGTACAGCTCGGGCGGGTTCATGGTGCCGTACAGTCGGAAGTTGTCGTGCGGCACGACGATGAAGTCGGGGTGCTCGGGGTCGAGATCCTGCAGGGTGATGCAACCCTCGTCCACGTACTCGTGCAGCAGGACGAGAACCTCGGGGAGCACGACGTTGATCTCCTGCAAGCCGACGGCGATGCCGTGCTTCATGCAGAACGGCAGGATGCCGAGCTTGTACTCCATCCCCTTGTCCCGCGTTGCGATCCACTTGCCGATCAGCGTGTCGACCTCGACCTGCCCGTGCGCCGTGATCGCTCGGTAAGGCCACCCCGCCTCCATGTGCATCCGTTGGAGCATCTTCGTCTTGGCGGTGCCGGTGTGTCCCACCAGGATCGTGGGGATCGCCTCCAGCATGGTGATCTTCACGGCCTCCTTCTCCATGGCCATGTTGACGATCTCCGGTGCCACGCGGGGCACGAAGTTCTGCGCCACCTTGGACGGCTTCTTGGGCGGCTTCACGATCGCTTCCATTCGTCTCCTTTCCATCGGGGGGTGGGATTCCTCCCCATTCTGCCGTCGGTTTGCGGGGACGGCGAGGCGTCTTTGGTGCGACCTTGGGGAATCGAATCTGCCGGCCTCGGGTTCCGAGGATTTCTACACCCGCTCCGAACGTGAGCGGCACCTTACGACGGGAGGATCCTTTCCCATCGGCCCCGAATTGACTGTCGATCGGCGTCAGCACCGGCAATCTAAATTGTACTCCATGTGTTCACGAATCGTCGTACTCAGAACGTGACGACGGTGAAACGATCGTCGAGGATCGCTTCGAGGATCGGCCGCACATCATCCCAGTCTAGGCCACCGTTCCCGCAGCCCGGTCGAGGAAGAACGACGGAGCCCCACCCGAACTTGTCGGCCATCTCGACGAGCTGGCGAGCGCTCTGCCTGATGAGCCACATCTCAGCTGGACAAGACCATCCCGGCTCGCCATCGAGACCACGCTCGGGTTTCACTGGGAAGGAGACGAGGCAGGAGCCTTCGTTGTTCGGTAACGATGCTGCGAATCGAAAGCAGCGATTGCCGTGGATGCGAATTAGCGTTCCGAGGCGTAGGTCAAGACCCGCCCAGCGGTCGCGTGCCTCGCGAGCGCAGCCTCGGCCCATCACGGCGTGGCCGTTCTTCTTCACGAACCCGTTCGTCGTGATGACGACCGCGTCGGCGTTCTTGCCGAGTTCCCACAGATCCCCCCGAGCTTCGAGCACGACGAGAATCGTACTCCGGTGCGTCACGGACCCCCGTGTCGTCCTTTCCAGGAGGGGGAGTGCAGGTGCGTCGTCTGCGATGCGGGGAAGTCGACCGGATGCAGCGCGTCCAGCAGGAACGCGATCGTAAGACCCTGCTTGGTTGCCGCGCGACTCCACCACTCGTAGCAGTTGCAACAGAGACCCCTGCCACGGTGGGGCACCCTCGTCGTCTTGCACTCACGGCAGTGGTCGTGCCTGTACGCCCAGCGCTCCTTCAGGGGACGGGTGACGGGACGACCGGCACGCTCGGCCCTCCTGACCGACACGTAGCAGCGACGGCAGTACCCACGCGCGTAGTGAGGGTGCACCCACGTCCCGCACCTCTCGCAGAAGCGGTGTCCGTGCGGTGACCAGTCCAGCAGACCAGGTTCCCCGATCAACCGTTCCAAGTCCTCCTGGCGTCCCGCCGCCATGGCCACCCGTTCTGCCGTGTCGTACGAGCAGCGCAGGTAACGGACATCGTTCCTGATCCGACGAACTCGCCGTTCGTGTAGGTCGACCGCCTCCGCGATCCGCTGGTTGTTCCAATCCCCCTCGGGGAGTGTCGCCATCACCTCCTCGATCCACGCGCGCACATACGGTACCGGCACCTTCCTGCCGTGCGGGCCGTCGGTCAGGGGATCGAGGGGTAGCCTGGCCGCTTCCGCATCCCCCGCCTCGATCAACCGTTGGTACCGACGGTACCTGTCGCGTTGTTGGGCCCTGATCTCCTGCATTCGTTCGGCACGGCGTCGTCGTTGCTGCTCGCGCACGCACTCGACGCACGTCTGGTTGGGTCCCGATTCCTTGCGGTGGAACTGAGACGGACTCTTCCAGGTGAGGCAGTTCGTGCACCTGTACTCCTCCCGATCACCGCTTCCTCTTCGCAGGAAGGCGCGTCGAGGTCGGCGTGCCACAGTCTCATCCTCCCGATCTCGCGCGTGCGGCGGTGCCCTTCTTCGAGAAGCGCAACCAGTACAGGCCGTGGGCAACGGCCGACCGTACGTGGGGGTTGGTCGGCCGTTCCAGCTCACGCCACCACGGCGATCGCATGGCCACGTGCCGCACGGACGGCTGCTGCTCGTGCACGACGAACGCCCTGTTCACGTACCCGAGGGCGAACCCCACTCCCCTGATCGCGCCGATCAGCTTCAGCGTCTCGGCGGCCTGGTGGGCCTTCGCCCTGGAGTACCCGTTCGACGAGAGCGTGAACGTTTCCACCACCACCGTCGTCGGAGCGGTGCGGTAGAGCAGGTCCAGGAGATCCTCCGGACGTACCTCGTACGCATCCAGGAGGCTGCCGTCGTCGGCCCAGAACGCGACGCCGACGTGCTTCTCCCCGGGATCGATGGAGACCATCACCACGCCTTCTGGAACACCTTGTTGCGCACGACCTCGTCGTACCCGGGGTGGGGACGCACCAGCAGCTCGACGACCATCCTGACCTGTCGAACGCGTCTCTGCTCCCACGTGTACTGGTGGGTGATCTCGGGAAAGACGAGGGGGTTGTGCGTCGGTGACGATCGGATCGTCCAGCGGTAGTCGTCGAAGTCCACGAACCCGCCGGGGCGGAGCAGCCTGTCCACCAGCACGAATGCGAGTGCGTCGATCGCGAAGACGTGCGCGCCGTCGATGTAGGCGTAGTCGAGCAGGTCGGGGCTCCACGACCGTTTGCGCGCCACGAGCCTGGCCAGGCTCCAGCAGTAGGAGTCCATCGATCGCCGGCTGTTGGGGTGGTACTCCACGTTCTTCCCGCCCAGCTCGGCGCGCGCCGTCAGCAGCACGTCCTCGTAGTCGAACAGGTGCAACGTTCCGCCGCGCTCGCGCACGATCGGCAGCAGTTCCCTGGCGGTGTCGCACCGGTACACGCCGATCTCGGCCACGTCCCTGACGTGCGGATGGTCGCGCACGAAGGCAACCGTGCGACGGTTGGCACCGCGCACGGCGAGCGTGGCGGGGGAGGTCACGTCAACGTTTCCAAGAAGTTCGTCATCTCTCGCACGACGCGATCCATAGTCCACGATCGTTTCCAGAAGGCCGTCGCGTGCGACTCCGCGATCGCACTCAGCTCGTTGTCGTTCAGTTCCTCGTAGGTGATCCAATCCGTTGCGAACGGATCCCCCAGCGCAATCGCATCGCGCGGATCGAGGGCGAACAGGCTGCGTGCCTGCGCCATGTGGACGAGACGGGTACGCCAGAACCCCGATCCCGCGTGGTAGTACGGAGGGACTACCGCTCCCCAACAAACTGCGTAACGCTCACACAGTTGCGGAAGAGGCAGCTTGCTCTTGCCGTACTTCTGCTTGCCGTACTCCTCGAACGGCCACCGGTGATGGAGTTTTGCTGCCCATCCCCACCTGTTCTCCCAGGTTGCCAGAACCCATCGACGCTCTCGAATGATCGGTTGCGGTAGAAACGGCTCTTGGAGCATGATCGTCGAAGGATCGAATACGAGGTCGAAAGGGTGGTCCGAGATCAACGCTTTGTCACCCCAGGCGAACCCTGCGATCACCCGTTTAGGGCCGTCGGACTCGAAGAATCCGGCGAGTGCGCGTTCTAGGGCTTGCCGGTGAGGCTCGGCCGAATCGGCGTTGCGGTACCTAATGAATCCCTCGAACATCAGGTTCGGATTACCGGCTAGCTGACGGATCGCGCCATCGGCGGTACGCACGTTCCAATCGTCGTAGAAGGCAATGGAAGGGCGGTCCTGTGCGAAACACCATATTGATCCTAGGAGGTGACCGGCTCCCCAGGTGCGCGCTGCGCTCGACATCTCCACGATCAGCGCGTCGTACTCATCCAGAACCTCACCCGGAACGACGGGACGGAACTCGTAGGCGTGGCCTGCCTCGTCGAGCACGCGGAACAATGATCGCAGGCTCAGCTCACCAGTCTTTACCCATTCCAATCCCTTCCTGAACAGACCGGGGTGGGAGCTTGTCACGAGCACTTTCACCGCGAGTGACGGGCCCTGATCTCGGTCATGCGGCGACGGTGCTCGTCGCGGGCCGCGAGCACCCTCTCCTGGACGACCTCGCGCAGCCTCACCATGGCCCTGCGGTGCCTGGCCTTCTCCTTCTCGACGTCGCGTGCCCTGGCGAGCGCCCTGGCGTGCTTCGTTCGCCGAACCAACGTGGATTCCTTCGTCCTCACCGAATTATCTCCTCCTCCTGCACAGCTCTCAGCATGGGGAAAAGCGCTCGTTCGCTCACGTTGCCATCTTGGCGCTCCACCGATCCGCCACGTGGATCTCCACTTCGAGCGGTACGAGCAGCTCCGGGAAGTCGAGCATACCGTGGCGCACGATCTCTACGGTTCGCTCCACCTCCTTGTCGGGCGCTTCCGTCTGGATCTCGTCGTGCACGGTCAGAAGGATCATGCTCCTCATGCGCTCGACCCCGAAGGAGCGATCTACCTTCACCATCGCCTCCTTGACGAGGTCCGCTCCGCTTCCCTGCACCAACGAGTTCAGCCCCTTGTAGGCGAAGCGTCGGTTCGTCTCGCGGTGCCGTCTGCCGAACTCGGTGACGACGTACCCGCGTTCGCGCATCGTCTTCTCGACCTTTCGCTTCAGCACCTGGATCCCTGGGAAGCGGGAGTAGAGGCGTTCGAGGATCACGCGACCCTTGGCCGTGGCGTCCTCCTTGCTGCGTGCACCGTGCATCCAACCCACCTTCTCGGCACCGGCACCGTAGACGATGGCGAAGTTAGTCTCCTTGCCCATGCGGCGTTCTTCCTTCGTCACCTCGCCGTACGGCTTCTGGAAGATCGCCGCCGCCGTTTCCCGATGCAGGTCGATCAACCCCTCGCGGTAGATGTCGGCCATCGTCTCGTCACCGATGCGCGCCATGTAGTGGGCGAGCAGGCGCAGCTCCTGGCCCTGGTAGTCGGCGTAGATGAGCTTGTGATCGACGCGAGAGACGAAGGCTCCCCGCACGTCTCCCTTCTCGCGAGGGATCGTCTGGAGCGCGGGTTCGGTGATCGACGTTCTGCCGGTGCGCGCGCCCACCTGACGGGTGTTGCAGCGCACGATGTGCTGATCCAGGCTGTCGAGGGCGCACTCGTCCTTGAGGGTCAGGAAGTAGGAGTTCAGCATCTTCGAGCTGGTCCTGTAGTCCAGCACGGTGCGCACGACATCGCTCACCGACTCGTCCTTGACCAGCTCCTGCATTCGCCACTCGGGAAGGTTCTTCTGTCCGGTCGCGGGGTTCAACCACACCGAACCGTCGTACCCGTGCGTCTCCAGGATCCTGACCACGTCGTCGGTGCTGCCCGGGTTCACGGCCCAGTTCAGCGCTTCGCGTAGCCTCGCCCTGATGTCCGCCAGCTTGGGGGTCAGCTCCCCGATCGCCTCGTTGACGAAGTCGAGGTCCACCCTGATCCCGCGTTCCTCGGCGGCGAAGAGCACCCACTGCAGGGACAGTTCGGTGGTGTAGATGTCCCGTAGATCCTTCCTCTCGCGCGCCGGTCCGTTCTCCACCTGTTCGTCCATCTCCACCGTTAGGTGCCTGAACAGCTCCAGCGTTAGGTACGCGTCCTGCATCGCGTACGGGACCATCAGCCTGGGAGGTACCTCGTCGAACCCGGCTTCCCTTCCCGTCACACGCTGGTGCTCAGCGCGCCAGTCGGCGATCCGCTCCTGCTTCACGCCGGCCGGCTCGTCGTCCCACCTGATGTCGAACGAGGCGCACAGGTCCTTCAGCGCGTGCGAGCACTTCTCGTCGAGGACGTGTGAGAGGATGAGCGTGTCGTGGATCTCGCGCACGAGCAGCGGGTATCCGAAACGATCGAGCAGCTTCTTGGCGACGTGCAGGTCGTACTTGGCGGGGTGGGCCACGAGCGTCGGTGTGCCGGTGAGCACCGCGTAGAGCGCCGCCGCCGCGCGTTCGGCGTCGTCTCCGGTGCACGGTACGTAGAACGTGCGGTCACGTCCCCAAGAGAAGGTGAGGCAGAACGGGTCGGCGTTCGGCAGGTGCCACTTGTAGGTGGGCGACTCCGTGTCGAACGCCAGGAGCTGGGGGCGCTCCCGTTCGTAGGTCGAGAGGAACTCGTCGGCCATGACGTACCCCTCCACGTCGGTGCGCTCGTCCTCCACCAGGTCGAGGAGGTTCATTCGACGCTCCACACCAGACCAGAACCACCGCAAACTTTGCACATGCGTGAGTTGTCGATCGCAAAACCGTCCAACAGGTAGTGCCCAACGGGCACCGAGCCTCTCCCGTCGCACACCGAACAACGGTAGGGTAGACGACCTAACGTGGAACTTTCCTCTTCGTGTCGGAAGACCTGGATGTTCGCCGCGCGCAGCACCTTCAAACCGGAACTCTCACGGTACTCGCGCTCGTAGCGGAGCGTCGTCACGTCAGCATTGACCAGTAGCTTGGCGCACAGCTCGCATGGAGCGTCGGTGAGGAACGCAACTTTCGGACCGCGCTCCGCCTTGGCTACGGCGTTGGCCTCGGCGTGTAGGCAACCGCAGTTGCCAGCGTCGGAACGTTGACACTCGTTGGGACCGCCCTTGAACGACCCGTTGTAACCGACGACGAACGTTTCCAGCGAGGGATCTGCGAGCACCGCCCCCACCCGCAGCCTGGAACACGTTGAACGCTTGGCGAAGATCCGTGCCACCGCCATCAGCGTCTCTTCCTTGGACGGTCGGCTCACCGCGGCATCACCACCCGGCGCGTTCAGGCTCGTAGCCACGCTGCTGTCCTCATCTCGTCCAGCGCCGCCCGAGCGTTGCTCTGCGTCTCGGCGACGGAATCGGCCAACCAGGGGATCTCCAGCTCTCCCCGTTCCCAGTTGTCCCAGGTGGGGGTCGCCCAGTGCCTCTCGTACACGTGCGCGCTTCCGGCCAGGTGTAGGTAGCAGCCCACCTCCACGTCCAGCGCTCTGGCGAGCGCCGTCTGCACGGCGACGAAGCAGGGAACGTCGTACGTCAGTCCCCAGACGAGGTCCCAGGATCTCATGCACACGATCGCGTCGATCATCCCGTTCCTGATCAGGAACTGCCAGGACACCGTGCAGGGTATCTCGTGGCCGAACTGGTCGGCGGTAGTGGGGTCGTGCACCCCCGACAGGTCGTGACGATCTCCGACCACCACGAGCCCCCGCCTGCTCGTCGGGTCGTTCTTCAGCTCCGTTTCCACCTCCCGCAGCTGGTGCCACACGCGCGGCCCGTAGGCCGTCTTGGTGGTGATCAACTCGGCGGCGCGCGGCGTCACCCGTTCGACGAGTTCCCGGTCGAAGGTTCCCGCGAGCAGCATGGCGATCTCCAGGTCCATGAACTCGCGGGATGACCCTTCCCTGCCAACCACGCAGTGGACGGGATCCCCGAGGGAGAGCGTGAAACCGACCACCTCCCTGGTGTTGCCCGCTCGCGACGGAACCTCCTCGCCGAGGGAAACCACGCGTCGCAGCAGCGCAGGGTACCCGCTGCTGAGCCGGTTGCACTCGAAGCTAAGCCTGTTCACCGGCGTTCCCACCACCATCCGGGAAGATCGAACGCGGATCGATCTCCCGTCGTCCAGTCGTAGCGTGTCTTGTGCAGCACGCTGCGTTCGTAGGCCTCGTCGAACAGCGAGCGCAGTTCCGTCGCCCTGCTCGGATCGTCGTACATGCGCAGGTCGAGGGGTGCGTCCTTCTTCGCCAACGCCGCCAACACCGTTTCCATCGGAGGAACGCACAGCACGAGCAGCACACCCTCCTCGGCCAGCATCTCCTCCAGCAAGGACCACTCCAGGTCGTCCAGATCGGGACCGGTCCTGAAGGCGGTGCCGTAGACGTGCGTGCCCAGGTGGAACCTTTCCACCACCCAGTTCCCACCCGAGACGCACATGCCCCGCAGGTCGGAGACGTACTCGCTGAACGCCTTGACCGGGTTCCTGGGCGGTCCAACGTGATGTGACGAAGCGACGTACTCGGCGAGCAGCTCTTCGCAGAGCATTGTCTTGCCCGTGCCGTCAGCTCCTTCCACGAGGCAGAAGCCCAAGGTACTCACCTCCCCGGAACGTGAAGTAGGTCATGCCCTTGCCGATCCGCGCGTTGCATCCCACCTCGTCCCTGCACCAGAACACGTTCGGATCGCGGCGGGAACTCACCAGCTCGATCCCCTCCCGACCCTCCCCGCACGCCGCGCATCGCATCGCCGTCCTCCCCTCGTTCGTCGCATCGTCCATTGTACTACCTTCGTTCATCACGCGCCCATCGCCGCCATGGTCTCCACGATCTCACCGGCCACCAATCCACGCACGGCATCCAGCGCCTGGCGGATCACGTCGTCCTGGTCGGCGTAGACGTGGTGGGCGAGACGACCGACGAACGCCACCCTCGGTCCCAGCGCTTCGATCGTCTCTCGCACCAGCTGCTTGTAGTCGTCGTTGAGCTTCCTGTTCCTACCGTCGTGCCCCGGAACGGGGTACATCCTTCCGGGTCCGCCGGGGAACTCCGTGGTCAGCACCGTGCCGCGTACCACCTGCCCGCTGGCGCGCTTCGTCTCGTGGATCCTGATCCAGGGGAAATCCTTGCCGGGGTAGTTCACCACGGTCCGCTGCTGCGCGAACCCGTCCTCGGGTACGTCGATCCACCTGTGCGCGAACGTTAGACCGCGCCACTCCAGCTCTCCGAGCGCGCCATCGCAGAAGTCGTCCAGCGGAGCGGTGATCACCACGAAGTCTGGTCGCCACGGGGCGGGGTAGGAGCGCAGCAGCGCCGCCGTGCTGGCCAGCGTGCAGCGCACGTCGAGGTGCACCTTCGCTGACCCGATCAGCTCGCGCAGCATGTCTTCGTAGGAGAACTCCAGCCTGCCGTCGGGGAATCCCTGGAAGCGATCCCTGAAGAGGCGGTCGTTGCCGTCGGTGCGCACCTGCACGCGCTTGGGTGCGAAGCTGGCGCTCAGCTCGGAGGCGGGACGGCCCCACTGCTTCTCGGTGTACGGTCTGACGAAATCGTCGTACACCTCACGCGGCATGATGAGGAGGCACCACTTCTCGAAGTTCAGACCCTCGGGTGCCGACGGTTCGTAATCGGGGTAGAGCTGGTCCGCAACCCGATCACCGTAGGTTCGACGGATCTCCTGCTCCTGGATCGGCCACGTGAGAAGCTCGTCGCGCACCATCGTCTGCACGCGGTGCTCGTAGCCGTTGAACGGCACGAGCGCCGTCACGAGGTTCCACACCTCCTCGTCGTCGGTGTGGAAGACGTGGGTGCCGTTCGGCTCGTGGATCACCCCGTCCGTGCGCGTCGAGCGCACCAGTCCGCCCCAGCGATCCTCCCGTTCGAACAGGTGGCAGTGCACGTCGTGGCGGCGTAGCTCGAAGGCGCACGCTGCGCCCGCCAATCCCGCTCCCACGATCCAGGCGGTCACGTCTCCTCGTAGACGGTCAACGATTCCGCCTTCTTCCGTTCCTTGTCCGCCTTCCAGGAGGGACTCCACCCCTCGACGCCACCGTGGAATGGTGTTCCCACGGGAAGCCAGCCGTCGTCGCCGAGGCACAGCCTGCCCGGCTGCTTCTGTTGCGGTGGTGGGATCTCGTGCAACGGGATGCGGTCGAAGCTGCGCGGCGGAGCCTTGGACGTGGCGATCTCCAGGTACTCGTAGAAGCGGGCGACGAACGCGTCCATGTCGTTGACGCGGGTGAGGGATCGTTGTCGTTCCAGCTCCTCGACGTACGTCGCGTCGCCGTAACCGACGATGCGTTTCGCCACGGCAACCGATTCCGTCTTCGAGTCCACCAGGTAGTCGCTGGGTACGTAGCGTGACAGTCGCCTGATGCGGCGGTCGCCCACCTGCAGCGTGCCGTAGCAGTTGGCGTCGAAGGTGCGCAGCGTCAGCAAGCCGATCGGCTCGTACTCTCTCTTGACCACGTTGACCGTGAACAGGCCCCTCGCCACCGCGCTCGGCACCCGGTTGGGCGGCACCCTGCCGGCCCACTCCACGCGAGGGAAGCGGGCGCACCACCGTGGACCGTCCTTCGCCTCGTACCTCCCGTACACGGTTACGGGGATGCCGTTCTCCGGAAGGTGCAGCAGCAGCCGCTCCATCGCGTCGCGCCGTCCGTAGTCGTTGCCCACGTAGACGGCACCGTGCTTCTCGCTCACCGGGAGAGGATCGCGCTCGTAGCCGCGCACGTACGGGTAGTCGATGGTGAGCGGCCTGCCGTAGATCGTCTCCTCCTCGTAGGGCGCGACGATCGTCACCAGCGGGTGCGGCCAGGGATCACCTAGCCTCTCGAACGCCGCCTTGAC
>Ga0209342_10004684_pt1 | contig 14155 bp, 15 predicted proteins | sample RifCSP16_2_FD_184023 | JGI IMG/M metagenome (GOLD analysis project Ga0209342, IMG submission 184023) | Soil microbial communities from Rifle, Colorado - Rifle CSP2_sed 16_2 (SPAdes) (version 2) | ecosystem: Environmental > Terrestrial > Deep subsurface > Rock core/Sediment | place: Rifle... | reverse complement strand
CCCCTCACCGATCGTGATCGGGCCGAGTACAGCGGCACCGGTCCCCACCACAACATTGTCCCGCAACGTTGGGTGGCGCTTTCCCTTACTGAGGCTCGTCCCTCCCAAGGTGACCCCCTGGTAGAGCGTCACATTCTGTCCGAGCTCGGTGGTCTCGCCGATCACCACCCCCATCCCGTGGTCAATGAAGAGACCGGGACCAATCTTGGCTCCGGGATGAATCTCGATCCCGGTGAGGAACCGGCCCAGGTTGGAGAGCAGGCGCGCAACCGTCAACAACCCGCACTGCCAGAGCCAGTGGGCGATCCGGTGAGCCCACACCGCATGCACGCCGGGATAGCAGAGAATGATCTCCAGACGATTCCGGGCCGCGGGATCCCGCTCCAGCGCGGCTCGGACATCTCGTCGGAACGACTCAAACATTGGACGCTCCGACAGGTCGAGTCGGGCCGAGGTACGATCGAGCCGCATGTTGAAGGGCCAGGACGACGATCTCCGCCGAATGTTTTCGGTCATCCGGCAACCCGCCCAACGCATCTTCCACGTCCTGGGGGGTCAGCGTGAGCAGCGCTTCAAGCGGTTGGCCACTCGCCAGTTCGCTCCCGAGACTCGACGCGGCGATCGTCGCACCACACCCGTAAGTTTGAAACCGAACCTCACGAACCCGACCGTCAACGACTCTGAGGTAAAAGCGCGCGAGGTCGCCACAGCCGTCGTATTCTTGCTCGCCGACTGCGTCGGGATTCCGCATCATCCCTACATTACGGGGGTGGCGGAAGTGGTCCAAGAGCAGCGGGCTATACATGGCAGACGCTCACGAAACGGTCTGAGCCGGCATCACGGCGTGCAAGCGGCTCACAATCGGGGGGAGAACCTCAAGCACATAGTCCACGTCTTCCGCACTGGTCGCGCGTCCAAGAGAGAAGCGAACAGCGCCGATCGCCCAGTCAAGCGGCACACCCATCGCGACGAGCACATGAGAGGGCTCGACATTGCCGGAGGTGCACGCTGATCCCGCTGACACCCCGATCCCCTTGAGGTCGAGAGCCAGCACGATGGATTCGGACTCCACGTGGCGGAAGCAGACGTTCACGGTGCCTGGCAACCGCTGAGTGGGGTGCCCATTCAACCGCACCTCGGGGATCTTGGCCTGGATTCCCTCCCAGAGTCGATCGCGCAATCGGATCACTCGTTCGGCTTCGGCCGTCATCTCTCGCTGCCGGATCTCGACCGCCTTGCCGAACCCAACAACTCCCGGGACATTCTCGGTCCCGGCGCGACGGCGGCGTTCATGCTCCCCGCCATGCTGGACCGCCACCATCTTGGTTCCCTTCTTGATGTACAACCCGGCGACCCCTTTGGGGCCATAGATTTTATGGCTCGAGAACGAAAGGAGATCGATGTCGAGCGCATGGACATCGATCGGAATCTTTCCAAACGTCTGGACCGCGTCCGTGTGAAACGGGATCCCGTGCTCTCTGGCGATCCGCCCGATCGCATCGATCGGCTGAATCGTTCCCACCTCGCTGTTGGCGTGCATGATCGTGACGAGGATCGTGTCGGGTCGCAGCGCCTGACGGAGATCGTCGGGGTTCACCATCCCATAGTCGTCCACAGGGAGGTAGGTCACCGCGAAGCCCTGCGTCTCTAGAGACTGACAACTTCTGAGCACCGCATGGTGCTCGATCGCCGACGTCACGATGTGCCCGGTTCCTCGGGCATTGGCGACGCCCTTGATGGCCAGGTTGTCGGACTCTGTTCCGCCAGAGGTGAAGACAACCTCCTCTTTCCCCACCCGGAGAAATTGAACGATCTGTTCCCGGGCGGTGTCCAAGCCCTCCCGGGCATCGCGGCCAAATCCATGAATGCTCGACGGGTTCCCGAAGCGCTCCTCGAAATAGGGGAGCATCGCTCGCACCACTTCCGGGTGCACAGGGGTGGAGGCGTTATGGTCCAGATAGACTCGACGATTCATCTCTCCTCCTCTGGAGGGTTTAACACCTGGGGCGGATCGCTCAGCTTGGTCGCTCTTTCGAACCACCGTCGTTGACAGCCTCCCACCTCAATGCTACCCTCGATTCGCAATGGATGTCACGAACCGAAAACTCGGTCTGCTCCTCTCAACCCCACCGGAGCACCCGAACCTTAGCGCCGTTTCCCGACTGTCGAGCGTGGCGCTCGACCGTGGCGCTGATGTCTACCTCTACCTGATCGACGACGGCGTCCGCGCCATGGACCATCCCGACATTCAGGCGCTGGCCGATCGGGGCGCCAAGCTCTTTGTGTGCGCGTACGGCTGCCAGAAGCGCAAGATCCCGCTCGCCGAGCCCGACAAGTTCACGTATTGCGGCCTCGTAGTCCTGACCGATCTGATCAACGGCTGCGAGCGCTTCCTCGCCTTTAATTAGCGCCCGCGCGGTGGAGAAATCGCCCGTTGTGCTGGTCCTCATCTCAGAGGACCCCCGTCGCTCGCACCGCGCCAACGAAGCGATGCGGATCGCGCTTGGGGTCGTCGCGGGGGAGAACGACGTCGCCATCGTGCTCACCGGGCCCGCCGCGCATCTCCTCGATGCTGACACAGACGACCTGATAGACGGCGACGAGATCGCCAAATATCGCGCGAATCTCAGGAAGCTCGGCATCCCGTTCCATGTGGAGCGATCAGCCATTCCGTCTGACGGAGAGTGGAATGAAGAACGCCACCCCCTCATTCCGGTCGCGACGGAAGAGATCGCCGAGCTTGTCGATCGCTCGCAGCGCTTCATCGTCTTCTGATGCCCTCGGTCCTCCATCTGCTCAAAGCTGACTCCGCCTCTCACGCGCTTGCTGTGATCGAGCGCCAGAGCCGAGAGCCTGGGGCCGCACTTATCGTTGTGCTCATGCGCGGCATGCCCACTCCGACTCTCCCCTCTGGCGTCACGATGTACCAGCTCGGCGAAAACAGCGCCGAAGGGACCCTCACCTACTCTGAACTCCTCGATCTGATCTTCTCCGCCGACCAAGTGATCTCCTGGTAGAACCCCTACCTGTTCTGATACTCCTCGAGCCAGGCCATCTGGATCGCTTCGAGGAGACTCTCGTTGGAGCCCTTCAGGTCGTCGGTGAAGTCTTCCAGCTCTGTCACCCACTTGTGGAGATCAGTGAAGCGCACCGTGAGCGGGTCGATCTCCCGAAACTTCTCAGCCAGGGCGATCGCAATCTCTTCGGTATCCTTCCACGTCACACCCATCGTTCTCCTCGCTCGATCGCGTACCCTTTTTCAATTCTTAGTGGCTGGGAGCCTTGAACCCTCCCCGCCCGGACAGCGGGATCTCCACGACCACGTCTCCTCCCACCACGGACTGACAGCCCAGCCGGGAGTGAAGCGTGAGGCCCTCGGCGGTATCGAGGCGATCCTCCTCATCTTCCTCCATCTTGGAGAGATTTTCAGCCCCTTCCTTCACGATGACGTGACAGGTCGTGCAGGCGCACTTGCCACCACAGTTGTGTTGAAGATCGATCCCGTGCCCGAGAGCGATATCCAGAATCGAGCCCGGCAGGCCGTCCTCCTGGAAGGGAAACTCGGCCGGGTCGACCTCGACACTGATGGGCTCCGCTCCCGATGAGATAAACGTGACCTTGTACTTCGCCATCACTTCGGTCCCAAGATTTCTTGCGCGCGCTTCGAGGTCAGCGCCTCTTTCAGCGCCGAGTCCATGAGCACCTCGGCGAGATGCTCGGTTGCCTTGTTGAGTTCAAGCGTCTTTTCTCGAATGAGATCACGAGTCTCTCCGTCTCGGACACTTCGCAAACTCTCCAACGCGCGCCGGATCTGGGCCAGCTCTTCTTCACCCACGAGCTGAGCTCCCTGCTTCAAGGCTCGGTCCACGTGGTGGATCACCGTGTCAGCCTCATTGCGGATCTCGATGAGCAACCGAGCGTTCACATCCGCCTCGGCGTGGATGAACGACTCTTCGATCATGCGCTGGACTTCCACCTCTGAGAGCCCGTAAGATGGCTTCACCTCGATGGAGGCGGCTTTCCCCGTTCGAAGCTCTTTGGCCTGGACCTGAAGGATGCCGTTGGCGTCGATCAGGAAGGTCACCTCGATGCGGGGCATGCCAGCGGGCATCGGGTCGATCCCTCGCAGCTCGAACCGGGCGAGCGAGCGGTTGTCCTTGACCAGTTCGCGCTCTCCCTGAAGCACGTGGAGATCCACAATCGTCTGGCCATCCACCGACGTCGTGAACAACTCCTTGGCGCTCGTCGGGATCGTGGTGTTTCGAGGAATCAGCACGCTCATGACCCCGCCCAATGTCTCGATCCCGAGAGAGAGCGGTGTCACATCGAGAAGGAGCATGTCGGTAATCCCGCCGGCCAAGATGTGAGCCTGAACCGCCGCCCCCAGCGCGACGACCTCGTCAGGGTTCAACTGGCTGTGCGGGGCTTTCCCAAAAAGCTCCTCCACGCGACGGCGCACCAACGGGGTCCGGGTGACCCCTCCCACGAGGACCACCTCGTCGATCTCGCTGGCACTCAACTTCGCATCGGCGAGGGCCAGGCGGCACGGCGCCAGCGTCTGCTGAACGAATGGTTCGATCAGGGCCTCCAACTGAGCGCGATTCATCTCGCGACGATAGGTCAGCCCATACTGCGGGAATGGGATCGTTAAGAGCGTGCGTTCCTCAAACGAGAGACGGCACCTGGCCGCTTCGGCTCCGAGCCTCAGCTCCTGCATCGCCTCCGGATCACCGGAGAGATCCTTGCCATGAGTGGTTCGGAGATCATCGAGCAGCCAATCGACAAGCGCTCGGTCAAAATCATCTCCCCCAAGATGCGTGTTGCCGTTCGTGGCGAGGACCTCGAACACGCCGTCTTTTACTTTGAGGATCGAGATATCAAACGTCCCCCCCCCGAGGTCGTAGACCGCAATAATTCCTTCCTTCAGTCGGTGGAGGCCATAGGCCAGAGAGGCGGCCGTCGGCTCATTTACGATTCGGAGAAGTTCCAGTCCAGCGATCTTCCCCGCGTCCTTTGTCGCCTGCCTCTGGCTGTCGTTGAAATACGCGGGGACCGTGATCACCGCTTTCTCAATCGGCTCGCCGAAATACTCTTCAGCGCGCTCTTTGAGCGCCCTCAGGATCACGGCCGAGACCTCTGGCGGCGTGACCTCCCTGCCTCCCACTTGAATCCTCACGAGCTCTTGGCTCGGCTTCACGGCAAACGGGAAGTAGCGAAGTTCGTCCTTCACATCCTCATATCCCTTCCCCATGAAACGCTTCACCGAATAGACCGTCTCGACAGGGTTTCTCACGAGCTGTCGCTTTGCCGCGTCTCCCACGAGGATGCCGTTCCGGGTGTAAGCGACGACTGAGGGGAGCAGGGCGCGCCCCTCTTTGTCAGGGATCACCTTGGGAACGCCATCCTCGAAAGACGCGACGAGGCTGTTCGTCGTCCCGAGGTCAATGCCGACGATGCGAGGCATTGGTCTGCGTCTCCTCCCCAAGGGCTTCGCTCAGGTCATCAATGACCGTGCCGAGATACGCGCGAGCCGCCAGATGCTGTTTGAATCGCTCCAATAACTTTCGTTTGTCGCCGTGACACTCCCCTGCGATGGCGTCCCATTCCCTGGCCAAAGCGAGGAGCGCCTGTTCCTCTTGTGCTCGTCGCTCATCGAGCCGCTGCCGTTCTTCGGCCAGCCGATGACGCGCGGCGGCGTCCACTCCATCAGTCTTCGCCTCAGTCAGCATCTCCTGCAGCGCAAGAATCTCTTCGAGAAGGTCCATCGGGGCTTTGGGCTGGATCGCCGCGTCTCCCCCTCCCTCGATGTCGATCAGATACTCCATGCGCGAGATCGGATCGCGGAGCGTTCGGTAGGCACGGTTGATGAGCGCCGACCGCTCAAGCGCCCGTGCCTGCTCGTCAGGAGCGGCTGACATGAAAAAGTCTGGGTGATGCCGCCGTGAGAGATCGTAGAAACGGCGCTCCAGCTCCTCGAGGTCGATCTCTAATTTCCTCGGGAGAGCAAAGAGCGAGAAGTAATCTGAACTTGTCACCCACCTTCTCCAGAACGATTCAAAAAATAAACGGGCCTCAGGGGCCCGTTTTCGCGCTGCCATGACACGGCCACACTGGCCGCGTCCTCGTCCCCTATGGGGAACCGCTCTCCTGCAATCAGAACTCCGTCGGTTACGCTGAAAAGGATGTCCCGCAGCCGCAGCTCGATTTGGCGTTGGGGTTCACAAAGGTAAAGCCACCTGTGAGCCCCTGGGGCACGTAGTCCAGGGTGGTCCCGTTCAGGTAGAGATAACTCTTGGCGTCGCAGACCACTTTGACGCCGTCGATTTCAAACTGTTTATCATGCGGCCCGACCTCGGTATCAAACTCCAGAGAGTAGGACAGACCGGAGCATCCGCCTCCCTTCACCCCCATCCGGAGCACGACATTGTCCAGGTGTTGCGCCTCCATGAGCTGCTTCACCTGCTTGAGAGCTGCCTCGCTCAAATTCACCGCCATGTTCGAATGATCCTCCTTCTCCGAAATGTCTCCCCTCGTTAGGACGCTGTTGAGCCAGCGGGGGTTTCTTTCTTCGCCCACTTCTCCCGATAGTCCGTTAACGCTGCCTTGATCGCATCCTCAGCGAGCACCGAGCAGTGGATTTTCACCGGGGGGAGCTTCAACTCATTGACGATGTCCGTATTTTTGATCTTCATCGCCTCCTCGATCGACTTCCCCTTCAGCCACTCCGTGGCCAGGCTGGAAGAGGCGATAGCGCTCCCACAGCCAAATGTCTTGAATTTGGCGTCCTCGATGATCCCGGTGCTCAGATCCACTTTGATCTGGAGCTTCATGACGTCTCCGCACTCAGGAGCGCCAACCAATCCCGTCCCCACGCCGGGAGCGTCTTTCGAAAACGACCCGACATTCCGGGGATTATTGTAATGATCAATTACCTTCTCGCTATAGGCCATATGCTCGTGCCTCCTCAGGATCGAAAATCATCTATCCGGCTTTCCATTGGATGGACTTGATGTCCACGCCTTCCTTTGCCAGCTCGTAGAGCGGGGACATCTCCCGGAGCCGCGTCACCACCTCGATGACTCGTCCGCCGACGTACTCAACTTCCTCTTCTGTGTTAAACCGGTGCAGGGCAAACCGGATCGAGGAGTGAGCCAGCTCGGATCCCACGCCTAGCGCTGCAATCACGTACGATGGCTCCAAGGTCGCCGAGGTGCAGGCCGAGCCCGAGGAGATCGCTACCTCTTTGTTCAACCCCATCAGGACCGATTCCCCCTCCACGTAGGCGAACGAGATGTTGAGGTTGTGAGGGAGCCGTCTCTCCGGATGGCCGTTGAGGTAGACCTCATCGAGCGATGAGAGGATCATGTCCTGAAGCCTATCCCGAAGCGCCTTCAAACGGGCCGACTCCTCAGGCATCACCTCTCGGCAGATCTCAGCCGCCTTGCCGAAACCCACGACCAGGGGGACTGGAATCGTTCCTGACCGCATCCCTCGCTCATGCCCGCCCCCATCGATCATCGGGGCCAGCCTGACGCGAGGGTTCTTGCGGCGAACATAGAGCGCTCCCACGCCTTTGGGGCCGTACATCAAGTGAGCCGTGCAGGAGAGGAGGTCAACCCCCATGGCCTCCACATCAACAGGAATCTTCCCGACTGCCTGCGTCGCGTCACAGTGGAAGATGATTCCCTTCTCCTTGGCGAGCTTCCCGATCTCCGGAATGGGCTGGATCGTGCCGATCTCGTTATTGGCGAACATCACCGAGAGCAGGATCGTCTTGTCACTGATCGCCTTCCGGATCTCATCCACGTCCACGAGGCCATCCGGGCCCACTGGCACGTATGTAACCGAGCACCCCAGCCGCTCAAGTCGCTTACAGGCATCGAGGCCAGCGCGTTGCTCGATCGCGGTGGTCACGATGTGATTCCCCTTCTCCCGGTACATCTCGGCCACCCCTTTGATGGCCAAGTTGATCGCCTCCGTCCCTCCCGAGGTGAACACCACCTCTTTCGGGTCTCGGGCGCCGATGAGCTTCGCCACCCGCTCGCGTGCCTGGTCTACCGCGGCTTCAGCCTCCCATCCGAAGGAGTGGTTCCGGCTCGCGGGGTGACCAAACTTCTCCGTGAAAAACGGGATCATCACATCGAGCACCCTTGGATCTACAGGGGTGGTTGACTGGCTATCCATGAAAATGGGGGACTTGAATGCCATGGTGTTCTCCTAACTCACCGTTGCCAGTTCACGAACTGGAATAGGGGCAGCTGTCAGCTCAGCGAGCGTCATCGTGTCGAGTAAAGAGATAATGCTGGCCTGGATCTTCTGAACCGGCCGTCGAAGGTTGCACCGGGACATCTGGGGACAATCCGAATTCTCGAAGCAGCTCACGATGTGAATCGGCCCTTCGATCGCACGGACCACCTCACCCACGGTCATTTCATCGGGAGATCTGGCAAGGACGTATCCCCCCTTGGGCCCGCTCTGGCTGAGAATCAACCCCCTCTTCGCCAGCCGCTGGAGGATCTTCGCGAGCAGCTCAGCCGGGATGTTGAACTCCTCAGCGATCCGCTTGTTGCTGACAATCGCATCCCCTTGATGGGCGGCGATGTAGTGGATCGCCATCAGCCCGTAATCAGCCTTTTTGGTAAACCGTAACATGATCTCCGACCTTTTTGATCGCCGACTAATCTAGTCGTATTATGCCGGCCAGCAGCTGCCCTGTCAATACAAAATTTAAGTAAATAAAATTAGGTTGTTAACAAAACCTAACGGCTGGCAAGACTGTAGTTTTTCAAACCTTCATCAAAACCTGACTTTGCTGAGGAACTCCCTCTTACGCCCAAGCATTTCTAAGCTCCCCGGCCGTCATCTCGGGAAGCGCCCCGGTTACGAAGATTCCACCAACTCGATTTGCCCGTTCGGGCCGCGGCACGATCTCGACATGCCAATGGAAGTCATCGTGAATCGTCGTCCAATCGTCCTGAAGGATCTTGGCCGTGAGGTTCGGGGCCGTGTAGACCGTGAGTTCGTACGATGGATTCTCGAACGCTGCCTTCAGCGCCCCGAGATATGCGCGAAGCACACGCGCGAGATCGGTCACCACCGGGGATTTCACGGACTCGTACGCGCAATGGTGCTGACGGGGAAGGATCCAGGTTTCCCCTGCGTGACGGGCTGTGTAGGGCACGACGACGAGAAAATGCTGGGTCACCCGGATCACACGTTCCTCTGCGGCGATCTCCTCGCGAACAATATCGCAAAAGACGCACCGCCGCTTGTAACGGAAGTACGCGCGCGCGGCCACCAATTGGCGCCGGAGCGCATCGAACACGATCGGGCTCGCAATCACACGGGAGTACGGGTGGGTAATCCGAGCGCCGGGCTTTTTATAGCGACGGGTGATCAGGACGTCGCGGATCTTGACGTCGCGATGAAGATCGGAGAGCCGATCACGATACATCCAAAGCACACGTTCCACCTGTTCATCGCTCATTGTGACGAGCGTATCATCATGACCCGGCGATTCGATGACGATCTCGCTGGCGCCGCGCGGGGTCACCGTGTCGTACATCCCCACACCCATGCGCACCAGATCCCTTTCAACCCGAAAGAACGGGTCGCGCTCGGGCACTACTCTGACGCTCCAGCCAGCGCCGTTCGGCGGCGCCCCTTCCTTCCGAAACGCCGCAATCTCCGACGGCGTGGCCGACTCATTTCCCGGGCAAAACGGGCATTCAGTCGGATGTCCAACTGGCACAGTCTCCGGGCGCACCAACACCCACTGCCCGGTCGCAGGGTTTTTTCGTAGCTCTTCCATCGAGAACACCCTCCTCAAAAAACGGCCACGTCACAATAGCCGTATTCCCTGAGTTCTGTCAAGAAACGCGCTCATCGGTCTGACACCAGCTCTCCATGTGAGGGAATCATTCTGGCCGGTTCCTGCATCTCAAAGAGGAAAGGGAGGACCGTCGATGGCCAGTTATCCAGACGTCGTGGTGTACTCGACCCCCACCTGAGTCCCCTGTCGGCGAGCGAAAGAGTTTCTTTCGTCAAAGGGCGTTCCGTTCACTGAGGTCAACGTGGTTGAAGATGCCGATTCGCGCCTCGAACTCGTTCGGCAAACGGGCCAGCTCGCCGTCCCAGTGATCCGCGTCGGCGAGGAATGGATTGCGGGGTTCGACCGGCGAAGACTTGAATCGCTCCTGAAGCTCTAAATAGGACGCGAGCACGGGCGGGCGATAGCCCGGGCGTCCGCGCTGCAATCAGTTGCCCTTTTCTAGCTGGCCTTTGAGCTTCCGGATGTGCTGGCGAGCGACATCCACCCAATCTTTTTCCGACGGAATCTGAGAAGCGACCGCGATGTAGCGTTCCCACCTCGCGACCGCTTCTTTCGGATCCACCTTCTCATAGACGAGCGCCAGATTGTAAAGGGCGCCGGTGTGTGCGGGATCCTGCTCCACCACTTTCGTGTACTCTTCGACAGCTTCTCGATAGAGCCCTTTGTCCTCGTACACCTCACCAAGCCCCATGCGCGCTTCAACGAAGTTCGCGTCGATCTCGATCGCTCTCTTGTACGCCTCCACGGCCTCATAGTAGAGGCCCTTCTCGGCGAAATAGATCTTTCCCAGACTCACGTAGACTCTGGGATTGAGTGGGTTAAAGCTCAACGCCTTCTGATAGTCGGCGATGGCCGGATCGGCTTGCCCTTTTGCCGCTCTCACGTCTCCGATTCCGACATAGGCGTCGGCATAAAACGGCCGTATCTCAATCGCCCGTTGATAGGCCTCGATCGCCTGGTCGTGCAGTCGCCGGGGGCTCGCCATGAAAAGGTCCCCAAGCGCCTTGTACGGCTCCGGGACCGACGCATCCACCTGGGTGGCCGCTCGGAACTGTGCCGCCGCCTTCCACCGATTCCCGAGCCTGAGCTGAGCCATCCCGAGATAGTAATGAGCCACAGCGAAATTCGGATCAATCTCTATCGCGCGGGCGAATAGCTCTGCTGCGCCTTCGTTCCCGGCCGTCGTTTCCGCCACAAACATGCGACGTCCCTTGACATATGCCTCGAAGGCCCGCCAGTTCTCTGTCACGATCGACGCGCGCCGGATGCGCTTCGCTTCGTCGGCGGACACCGCGACGCTGAAGCGATTCAGATACGCCAGCGCCACCTGCCCCACCAGATTGAAGAACTGATCCTCAGCCCCCGACATCGGCTCGATGCGTCCAGCTTCGCTCCCTCCCGCACGAGAACCGAGCAGTCGAGGATGGATCGTCCAGTGGCCTCCTGTCCGCTCGATCTCGCCGAAGAGCACTAGATCGGCCTTGAGCGCGCGACCGGCCACGAGGGCTCCCCGTTCGTCTACCGCTCCCTCAACACCAACTCGGGCAAGACGCGCGCGATTGATCGGCGAGACTGCGTGATGGTTTGAGAACGCGAGAGCAAGAAGCTCAGCGACCCCCTCTCCGACCCAGCCGTCTCCTTCGGCCCCTTTCACGGCAAACGGCAGAACGAGAACCGGGCGAGCACGAACCGTCTGCGCAGCCGCGACTGGGGGCAAGAGAATCGCCAGAAGAATAACGCTCGTGGTCCAGCGCCGCATCGCTGGTGCTCGATCGTTTTTTACCATCAAACATCCCTTCCCGCGCCGGCTCGCTGGCCGGCGCGCCGAACGAGGTTGGCCAGCCCACTCGGGCTGACTCGGCGGAGTCCAATCTCAGGAAGCAACAGCATGGTGGTGAGCCCAACCAACCACGGCCACAACTCCACGGGCACCCGCGATCGCCGTCGGGCTTGGAGAAAGGCATCCCGGGGCTCTTTGAGTTCGCTCCCTCCAGTCAGCTCCGCGAGCTCCCTCAAGAACCGCTCGTTCACCCCGAGATCCCTGAATTCCTGGGCATACGGCACCACCAGCCCCGCAATCTGCGAGCCAATCATCCGCTGATCTTTTCTTTGCGCCATTCCGACGAGATAGACCCCTTCTTGGTCCGCGGTGAACTTCCCTTGGTAGCGCCCGGGGCCGGTCTGTTGGAGATCGATCACGGTGCGGTGCTTGTCAGGCATCACCACCCCAAGTTGGTTGTCGAGGAAGTTGATGAACTCGCCTTTCTGATCCACCGCCTCGACAGTGACGACGCCCTCTTGCCCCCGACGCTCGACCGTCGCGACCGTATCGCTTCGTGAGCCGGTCCTAAGCACCCACCGAAGGGTTTGAGCCCAGAACTTGTTGAAGTCTCGCCACCGAACCCACAGGATCCCCCATTTGGGCTTGGCATCCGAGGTAAAAACAGCAGCCCGACCGAGCCCATACCGCCACGCCGCCAGGAGTGGATCTTCCTGGTTGGTCATGAGCAGCATTTCCGCGTTGGATTTTAGGCTCGTGGCGACGTATCCTCCCAGCGGCGGAGCGCTCCGCCAGTCGATGTCTTGCAGGATCTCGTGAGCCGGATTGGCGACGGTGGCTCGGAACGGCTGCTCCACCAGGATCGACTTCGAGGCCAGCTGCGTCTCCAGCGTGAAGATCCTCGGGATCGTGGCGGTCTCGTCGGTGAAGTAAAACCTCCCCTTCCCCCACTTGGCGATGTCATACATAAGCTGCACATCGGCGTCTGACCCGATCGCAACCGTCGAGACAGTGATCTTGTCCTTCGCCATCCGCTGGACCAGACCTGCAAAGTCACCACGAGTCATCTGGCCGTCGGAAAGAAAGATCACATGCTTCAGCACAGCGGGACGGTCAAAGAGCGCTTGGTACCCCTCCTTCATGGCGGGGTACCCATCCGTTCCCCCTCCCGCCTTGATCGTGGCAATCGCGCGCGAGAGCCCGGCTTTATTCCGCGCAGATTGAAGCGGCGCATCCCAGATCGCCTCAGTGTCAAAGCTCAAGATTCCCACCTCGTTCCGCTCATCGAGGAGCTCAGTCACCAGGTGAGCCGCTTCCTTCGCCACCTCCAGCTTGTTTACCTTGTCGTTGTCCCGCATCGCCATGGCCATCGAGCCCGAGCGGTCAATGACCAGCCCCACCGCGAGGCTCGGAATCTCCAACTTCTGCTTGACCTCCATGGTGACCGGGAGCGCCTCTTCGATCGGGGTGCGATAATAGCCGCCGAGCCCGAAGCTCTCCTCCCCGCCCACCATGATCAGCCCTCCGCCCTGATCGCGCACGTAGTCTCGGATCCACTCCATCTGACGCTTCGTGAGCTTGAGGGAGGAGACATTGGAGAGGATCACGCCGTCGTACGTCCGGAACCCACTCGGCTCCTTCGGGAGCCGGTCAGGCTCAGCCACTTCGACGTCAATGTGCTGAGACCTGAGCGCGGCCGTCAAAGACTGAGTCTGGGTTCGGTCCTTCTCCACGAGGAGGACCTTGGGCCGTCCCCGCACCACGACCGTTCCGATCGCTCGATTGTTCTCCTCGATCGTGTCCCCCTCCACTTCCAGATGGGCCTGATAGACATGGACTCCGCTGTGCTCCTGAGACTGGCGGTACGTCAGGACATTCTTCCCCTGCGAGAGGTTCACGATCTGGGATCCCACAAACTCGGCATTCCTGAATAAGGAGAGCCGACCCTGGGTCTCTTTCTGGCTCCATGCCACCACCCTCAAATTGAACGGCTCGCCGTACTTCACCTCGGGCGGAAGAATGACCTGCTCCACCACCACTTCTTGAGAAAAGGTCAACGGAAGAGGAGAATAGTAAATATCCACGCCCTGATCTTTTGCGGCCTGCGCCGCGCTCAACGCGTTTCCCCGGGTCTCCTGTCCATCGGTGAACAGAACGATCCGGCTCGCCTGTCCTTGAGGGAACGTGGCGATCGCCAGTTGAATCGCTTGCGCGACATCGGTGGCGCGCCCCGAGATCGGCTTGTCCGGAGGCTGGATCGTCGGTTTCAGCCGAAGCGGCTCACTAAGGAGCGCATCCTCGCCAAACGTGATCAGGCCGGCCTGGTCCCCTTCCCGCGCTCCGGAGACGGCCTGGTGGATCAGTCGATACGCCTGTTCTCTTGCGGCCAAGCTCACGCTGTCTGACTGATCCACGAGAAAGAGCACATTGACGCGGTCCACCCACCGGGGGAGTGAGGGGCGCAGAAGCGAGATCAGCAGGAGCAAGACAAGAGCGCTCCGTCCGGCCAACACCCAGCGATCCTGCACAGTCTGCGGGAGCTT
>Ga0209342_10004683_pt1 | contig 14155 bp, 11 predicted proteins | sample RifCSP16_2_FD_184023 | JGI IMG/M metagenome (GOLD analysis project Ga0209342, IMG submission 184023) | Soil microbial communities from Rifle, Colorado - Rifle CSP2_sed 16_2 (SPAdes) (version 2) | ecosystem: Environmental > Terrestrial > Deep subsurface > Rock core/Sediment | place: Rifle... | reverse complement strand
GAGAAACTCCTCCTCGATCCTCCTGATATGATATACGGTCAGACCGCTGTCCCTGGCCATGGACGCGCCGGTCATATTGCCGAAATTCATAGCTATGAACAGATCCCGCTTTTTTTCAGGAAAAGAGTCGATAATATCGCTCATGGTTGAGATGACCTCTCCCCGCAGCCATGCATTCTCGATATCCTCATAAAATTGCCGGTCCAATACGGCTTCCTCGATATCCATGCTTTTTATCTTTTCCTCTTCGGCATTTTTTCTCCGTAGATAGTCAATCGCGATATGTTTTGCAATAGTGAATAAAAAGCCCAATGTCTTGCCTGAATCGGGATCGAGACGGATATTTCTTTCATATACCCTCAGAAACACATCCTGGCATAGTTCCTCCGACACATCCCGGTCGTAGACTATTTTTTTGATGAACCTGACGACAGGTATGGAGTATCTACGATAATTGATGGTAAAATTTTCATCATAACGAGCATCCGTATACCTTGTATCTGACATATTCCCCCCATTTGATATTGGTACTATTATTTCCACCATATCTGTGAGCCTCATATTGATACAGAGGCAGAAAAAAATAATGATGGTGAATGCATTAATACCATTGAGGCGTTATTCGCGCAATGGGACAGGAATGAACGCTACCTTTTTCAGAATGAAAGCTACTAAATATGGAATGAACGGAATATGGGGTTGGAATGAAATAGTATAGAAGTTTGCCCTGACCCCGTGCTGAGGCATGGACGCCGAAGTCCCGATTGCGGCATGGATGCCGCGACCATCGGGAGACGCCGAAGTCCCGATTGCGGCAGGATGCCGCGTTTGTCGGGACTCTGACCCCGCAGAGATGAGGAAAACGTTGAAGCAGGATGCTGAAATCCCGATTGCGGCATGGATGCCGCGACCATCGGGAGATGCCGAAGTCCCGGCTGCGGCAGGATGCCGCACCTGGTCGGGATCGAAAATATCTTGCAAAATATATACCGATAACTATCTGTGAAGTCATGAAAATACGGGTAATACTATACCAGAAGCCCCTGGGCATACCGGTTATCCACGACGATATTGATCAGATGCGGGATTTTAAGCCCCATTTCATCTGTTTCCCTGAGTATTTTTTCGTAAACACGAACCTGGGAACCAGGGTGCAGACCCCGCACAATCAAATACGGCAGCTTCAGCGGATAGCCACGATTTCGCGGGTACTTTCCACCGTCGTGATTGGCGGAACAATGCCGGAACTGGCCGGAAGCGTTCTTTATAACACCTGCTTCGTATACCAGAACGGCAGGCTGCTGGGAAGCTATAGGAAAAAGAGGCTCTTTCCTCCTGAAGTGGGCACAATAACTCCCGGTGATTCCTATAAGATTTTCGAAGCATACGGAATAATTTTTGGCGTGATAATATGCGCTGATGTTTTCGACGATGAAGGTTTCCATTTCATGAGAGAGAAGAAAGCGCGCATCATCTTTTCCCCCACATTTTCCCCCAAGAAAGAAGAAACAGTGGAAGATAAATACAGGCGGGATAACGACATTTACGTACGGGGCGCTTCTATCTCGGGCGCCGTCATCGTCAAGGTCTGCGGTGTGAAATCGGAATTCCGTGATTTCCTCCAGGCGCGGAGCCTTATCGCGGATAAAAACGGCATCATATTTCGCGTTCGGCCGGAGGAAGAGGAGTCTGCCATGATCATCAGGCAGGAGATCGAGGTCTAAAGCTCCGCATGACGCCCATCAGAAGATCTTCCAGGCGCTCGTATGAGAAATGCTCGCGGGCCAGGTCATAATTCATATCGGTCATCCGCGCCAGCCTGTCCGGATCGCCGACAATCGATTCCACCTGCCGCACGGTCCCGCCGGTTATGAATCCGTCAATGAGACAGAGGTCAAATCCCTTCGGTTCGATATCGGCTATGAACACCGGGTACCGGTTCATCAGAATCGGCTTGCGGAAATACACCGCTTCAAGGAATGCGTTCCCGAATCCTTCATAGGCGGACGGATAGGTCACGAGGTCCGCGGCCTGATATACGTCCCCTATGGTGAACGGCCTCTCCTTTGACGCCATGCGGCCCGGCGAGACGATATGATCGATGAATATCAGGTTCACCCCGCGCATGTCCGCATATTCCTGCAATTTTTTCTGATACTCGTCGCCTTCATCTCCTGACGGGTGGGATATGACGAGCTTCCTTCCGGCGCCAGAGAGCCCGCTCACCAGATCGATAGAGCGCTCTATGCACTTGCGCGGAACAATCCGCGTCGGCTGCAGGATGAAATACTCATCCGGCCCTATCCCCGCCTCTTTCCTGAGGCTTTCTTTAACCGAAGCAGAGGCGGGCTTGGGCGGCATGCCGAAATCGAAGGTATTGGGAATAATCGTACTGGTAACGCCGCGCCGGTGCGACAGCGATGTCTGGGCCAGGGAATTGATGACCACATGCAGCATGTGTTGCAGAGCGGGCGGAAAGCTCATTTGGATATAATCGCCTGCTGCATTGACCAGAAACCGGTCCCGCTCCCAGGCAAAATCATGGTGATGCGCCAGGGTCGGAATTCCGGTCTCGGCGATCAGCTCCGTCATGGCAATGCCCAGGGGGATGTTCATGGGGATGGACAGCGTATTTTCCGCAATGATACAATCAATGTTAAAGGTATGGATGAACCGTGAAAGCTCCTGTCTGAGATGGGCTGCCATGGAATGTATGAGATGGGTTATCTCGCGCGGCCGCGTGGATTTTCCGAAAACGCCCTTATTTATTTTCACGATATCGGGGTGTTTAAAATGCGCTTCATCGATGATATGGCTCCGCTCCGCTGAGCGGTCAATTGCGCCCGCGCAGTAAAAACATGTGTAGCCGTTCCGTTCCAGGATAGCCGCCCATTTTTCAATCTCGTGGCTTACGCCATCCGTTCCGGAGATGCGGGTCGATAATAATCCGATGTTTTTCACGAGTTCTATTCAATATTGCTCTTATACTTCTTTATCGTCGGCTTTACGCTTTCGAGATTCTTCTGCGATTCCTGCTGCTGTTTGTTTACTCCTTCCTGAGCTTCGGTTGAAGTTTTGTCCGATATCACCTTCAGTTTATCGACATTCTCCTTGTCCCTGGCTTTTTGCTTCTCCACGTTTTCAAGGTCCATCTTTTTCTGCTTCTCAACCGATTCGAGGTTCTTTTGCCGCTGGTCTTCCACCGCTTTTCTGATCTCCTCGCGTTTCTTCTCAAACCGTTCCCGTATCTCGTTCTTCATGTCCTGGAAATTCTTCATGATGTTTTCCATGAGCTTTCTGTTTTCAGCAGAAAGATTCCTGACGGTCATGTCCTTATCCTTTTCAACAACAACTTCCTTGTTGTCGGGCACCATCACGGAACCCTTATCCGGAGATGCCTCGTTCGTGACTTCAACTTTACCCTTCAGGCACGCAACAACTCCCTTGCCGTCCGCCTCGGCAACCAGGAACTCGGTGCCGCGCACACCGGCTGTTGCGGTGGGAGAACTGATCAGAAACTGGTCGTTCTTGGCGAGCTTCTTGGCCACCTTGGCAAAGATCTTTCCTTTCTTTATGTGGAACCTGGTCTTTTCGGAATCCTCCTTCATGTTTATTTCCAGTTCGCTGATTTCAACAATGCTGTTTTCAAGAATCTTCACCGCGTTGTCATCAAAGTATATATCAACGAAAGATTTGTCTCCTGTCTCGATCTTCATTCCCTGCCTGACAATATCGCCCACCTGGGCCGGGACCTTCTTATCCTTGTCTATGATGGTGACCGTTCCCGCTAAAAAATTAATGATTCCTTCACGCTCGATTTTTTTCTCTTTTTTACAATACAGGCTTACGACGAGGAAAGGTATAAGCGCACAATATGCAAATTTCTTCATGATTCCCTCCTGTTGACGAACAAAAATTACCTGATTACTCAATACGTGGCGGGCAGGCCGCCCCGCGCAACGGGGGCGGCCTGTTATACCACCTTTTTAGCAATTGCAAAATTACACAACTCATTAAGCAATAATGTTTTAACTTAAAAAGTCAAGAATAAATAAGCCTACCCTGTGTCCCTGCACCTTCGGTGCAGGGACACAGGGTATATTATTATGACGATATAAAGAAACGATCCGATGTCCTTGAAATGCAATACTGGCATATAGACCGAAACAAGGCCTTTTGGGTTTTCAATAATTTCTATTTTCGAAAAAAAAGCGACACGACTCGATAAAATATTATATTGACAAAAAAAAGCGTCGCGATGATAAAAAGGTAAACTAAGGATTACTTTCATGAAGAAGATCAATATCGGCCTCATCGGCTTCGGCACCGTGGGAAGCGGATTATACAGCCTCCTCCGAAAAAACTCCGACGTCATCGCGAAGCGGACCGGCGTCGGTATCGCCATCAAGACCATCTGCGACATCCGGACCGATATCCTGAAAAACATCGGATCTGATACGAAAGTCACGAAAGACTGGGGTTCGCTCGCGGCCGACCCGGAAATCGACATCGTGGCCGAACTCATCGGCGGCATCGAGCCGGCGAAATCCATCATCCTCGCCGCGCTTAAACATGGGAAGGGAGTGGTTACGGCAAATAAAATGCTCCTCGCCGAAGCGGGCACCGACATTTTCAAAATGCAAAATGCGGGATCGGGTCGTCTCGGTTTCGAGGCATCTGTGGGCGGGGGAATCCCCTGCATCATGGCCCTGCGCCACGGCCTGGTGGGAAACCGGATCAAATCCATCATGGGCATTCTGAACGGCACAACCAATTACATCCTCACCCGCATGCAGGAAAACAACATGCCGTTCCCGGAGGCGCTTAAGGACGCACAAGATAAAGGCTTTGCCGAGACCGATCCGACCTTCGATGTCGAGGGTTATGACGCCGGTCACAAGATCGCCCTCCTCTCCATGATCGCCTTTAATAAGAATATAGCCTTTACAGACATACAGATTGAGGGAATCACGCATATCAGCATGGTGGATATATCCTACGCACGGGACATGGGCTATGTTATCAAGCTCCTGGGAATCGCCAAGGAGATCGAGGGCAGGATCGACATCCGCGTGCACCCCACCATGATCCCGTTGGGGCACCACCTGGCGTCGGTGCGATACGAGTACAACTCAATTATGTTCGATTGCGACATGACCGGTCCCGTGATCTTTACCGGCCGGGGCGCGGGCGCCTCCCCGACGGCATCAGCCGTCCTCGCGGATATCGTGCAGATAGCCCAGCAGGGCGGCGCGTACGAACCGCCCATGGTGACCGACGGCGAAGCGCGTCTCATTGAACCGGGAAAGCGCATTTCGCGATACTATATCCGCATGCAGACCGACGACCGGCCGGGCATCCTTTCGAAGATCGCCGGCGTGCTCGGCAAGCACGATATCTCCATATCATCGGTCATTCAGAAAGAGATCCACCCGGAGCACGTGCCCCTCATCTTCATGACCCACGCTGCGGAAGAAGAGGGAATGCTCGGCGCACTCCGTGAGATAAAAAAACTGGACTTCGTCCACGGCGATGTGATGCTGATACGGGTGGAAGATTCCTCGGGCGCAGGAGAACATAAATGAGCGCATATCGTGCCGTGTTCCGCTGCATCGCCGGATGCGGCGAAGAATATCCCCTCGACGAGGTGGTGTACGAATGCCGGAAATGCGGCAACCTTCTCGAGGTGCACCATGACCTGGATCCGCTGCGCCGAAAAAGCGCAAAGGAGTGGCGCAAGCTCTTTGACAGCCGCATAGGGACCACCACGTGGCCCTACGGGAGCGGCATCTGGAGCAAGAAAGAATGGGTGGTGCCCAATATCGACAACGATCACATCGTGTCCATGTTCGAAGGAAACACAAACCTGTTCTGGGCGAAGCGATTTGGCGCAATGTTCGGCATGGACGACCTCTGGATCAAGATGTGCGGCAACAGCCATACCGGCTCCTTCAAAGACCTGGGCATGACGGTGCTGGTGTCCGTGGTGAACGGCATGATACAGCGCGGCAGGAACATCAAGGCCGTGGCATGCGCTTCCACCGGAGACACCTCAGCCGCCCTGGCGGCGTTCGCCGCGCACGCTGGCATTCCGTCCATCGTATTCCTCCCCAGCAACAAGATATCGACGGCCCAGCTTGTCCAGCCCGTGGCCAACGGATCGATCGTGCTCTCGCTTGACACGAATTTTGACGGTTGCATGCGCGTGGTAAGGGAAATCACAAAGGACAACACCATATATCTGGCCAACAGCATGAACTCGCTCCGTATCGAGGGACAGAAAACGATATCAATCGAAATGGTGCAGCAGTTCAACTGGGAAGTGCCGGATGTGGTAATAATCCCTGGCGGCAACCTGGGGAACGTATCCGCTCTGGGAAACGGCTTCACCATGATGCACGACCTGGGGCTCATCAAGCGAAAGCCTCGGATCGTGCTGGCGCAGGCGCAGAACGCGAACCCGCTCTATCTTTCTTATCTGAACGGCTTCAGGGAATTCAAGCCCATCACGCCCAAGAAGACCCTGGCTACGGCGATACAGATCGGAAACCCGGTATCGGTGCAGAAGGCCGTCAGAATCCTCAAGGAATTCGACGGGATCGTGGAGCAGGCGAGCGAAGACGAGCTTGCCAACGCGGCCGCGCTCGCCGACCGGACGGGCACCTACTCCTGCCCGCACACCGGCGTGGCGCTGGCGGTTCTCATAAAGCTCATCGAAAAAGGGACGCTGTCAAAAAAAGACCGCACTATCGTGATATCGACCGCGCACGGACTCAAGTTTTCAGAATTCAAAATCGGTTATCATGAAGGCACGCTCGCCGGGGTTGACTGCAAGTACGCCAACAAACCGATTAACCTGCCCCCGGACATGGACAAAATCAAGGAAGTCCTTGAAAGGGAATTCCAGATAAGAAGATGAAAAAGCTTGATGCAGCCATCATATTCATCGCTCTTCTATCGGCTCATTAACCGCATGACTGGCACCAACGTCGTAATGGACACCGCAGTGGCGAAAAATCAGCTGTTCAACCACCGGTTGAGTCTCGAATGCTACAACACGATAGAGCGAAGAGATTATTTGATTTATAACTATTCTTACAGTTTAAACCGGCTGGTGCTTGCCAACACGTTTGGATTCGGTTTTATCAGGACCAGATTCGTCAGGCTGTGGGCCGGGCCGCAGTTAACCCAATCATTTGAATTCATGAATAGGAGCAATACTATATTGGATTCAGTGATGCATAATAGCCCGAACCGATCGCATCCATAAAGCTTATCTCCAGATCATGGGATTCTTTCGTTCCCTCGGTACTTTAATATTTCAGACATCTTCCTTAGAATGCGGGCGTTGAACCGCGCTCCTTCAAGAAGTCCCTTATACAGATACGTCGAGCGTTTGGCCACAAGCTCGTTATTGGAAAGCGTGCTGTCGCCCTCGTCGATCTCATACCCTTCGTTTATGGTGTGAATGACACGCTGGATGGTGAAGCTGATCATGTCTTTTGCGTGTTTTTTCGATTCGACGATACGGTCTGTCTCCGCCAGCTTGTTCAGCAGATAGTCTAATTTACTCTGGCTCCCTCCGCCTCTTTTTTCTTTCATGAGCAATTCAAGATTTTCGGAAAATCCCACCGCCCTTTCCAGGAGCGGCTGGATCGAATCTATTTCTTTCTGTATGCTGCCGATCATATTTTTCAACCGAACTCCGGCATCCTGGGCCGCACCGACTGAAGAATTTTTACGATAGTTTTCTTCGATGTCTGCGTTGATAACGGTTTTCGGTTCCGGCATGACGATATCGTCCGAATTGAGATGCTTCACGCCGGCAATATATGCTCCGTCTCCGGTGGCATTTATCAGATCCCCGTCCCGCCGTTTCTCGAACCAGGAAAGAAAAATCATCATTTTCTGGTTCGTGTGCACCTGTCCGCCCCGTATCCCTCTGACGAAAATTTTAGGCAATGCAGTGAGCTGGAACCTGTTGAACATTTCCGGCGTGTGGAGCCTTCCCGTGCGCAGGTGCACCTGCTCATCAAGGTATGACCCACGCGCGTGGGCAAGGCCTCCGGTAAAAGCAAAATCCTGTCCCACAAGGATCACCGGTGATGCGCCGAGCCGTTTCGCGAAATCATACGCGTTTGTCGAAACCGATCCCCCGTGCGTTATCTCCCCTTTGCCGCCGCACTGCCGTTCGATCCAATTCATGAGCTCGAAAGCGATACCGGTCATCGCCACGCGGCCCCTGAAAAGACGGAACACGGAAGGATGAACGGTAGGATCTGCAATGAGGATCGTTTTGCTCTGGACCGAACCCTCAAAATAACGCGCATTTATTATCTGGGGATCGACCACTATGCAGAAATGAGGCTCAATGCCGTGCTTCATCAGTATCCGGTACGATGTATCCACAGCCACGATGATCGCCCGGTCCCGGCTCCGCCGGATGAAGTCAATGCTCCGGTTGAGTGAAGGTCCGGCCCCCGCAACAATGGCCGGTATATTTCCGAATGTATCGAAAAAAATATTTGCCCCGGGGGCGCGGATGAACGCATTGATATTTCTGGCTATGTTTGACGCCCAAATTTTTTCAAATTTGGCAAGTGTGGCGATATTCACCTCTTTTGTGGAAAGGTAAGACCGGACGATTTCCTGCATGTTGCCGTAGTAGTCCGGTTCAGCCTGAAAAGATCCCCGGTGAAGAATCAGGCTCGAACGGCGTGACGATTTGCCGCGGAGGGATTCGGCGATGACTTCCTCACGCGGATCCAGAAGCAGGATGAAACGCTCATCACCGAGCGTCTCTGAAATATCCCTGGTTTCCATCGCCCGCTTTAACAGCAGCGGATTCTTCTCGATTACCAGAACAAGCGAATCCCTGCCCATGCCTTTACGTATTTGTTCCACATGGTAGCCAAACCCGAAGCCAAAAACTATGAATAGGTCATGGGCGCCCAACTCAATCTCACCGATAAATCTTTCAGCCTCCTGGACCGGATCAAATTTGCTGTGCATCAGTAATCGTTTGCCGTTTTTTATGATCGCCGGCACGAAATCTCCCTGTTTAGTTTCCACTACTTCAATAGAATCACCTTCGCTATGAACGATTTGTTCATGCACGGAGGGGAAACGCTCTTTCAACACAGACAGGTTATTCTGAAATAGCTTCATTATATAATTATCGTATGCTTTTTCTTGAGATTTTCAGCCAAAATATCAGCACTTGCTAAAAAACTTTCAAATATCAGATATCAATTCGGCACATAAATAATCTGGCCGATCATCAGCGCTTTTTCATTTTATATTGAATTGAATCTAAGGATTGCCGTGGATTTCTTTTTATAAAGGCGGGCAATTTTTGATATGGTCTCACCCCGCTTAATGCGGTGTTTGATGATTCCTGATATTTTATTTTTATACAGCTCCCGGGATTTTTCCTCGAGCTTCTTTTTTGCTTCGACCGGCACGCAGAGCTGATAGGTTCTGCCCTCGGGAGGCGTCATGGTGGAAATGAGTTCAGGGTTCAGCTCTCTGATTTTCTGAATTGGAAGGCCTGAGAGCCGCGCCACGGTGCGGAGATCAACCGCCTGTCGTAAGGTGAGATGCCCGATTTCCATTTTTTCGGGCTTTGTAATATCATTGCCGATTCCGAAGAGGCGCTGGTTTTTGTATAAAATCATAAGAGCGATGAATTTCGGCACATATTCGCTTGTTTCCTCCCTGAGAAATTTGCCTTCACTGAGCTTCCAGAAGTCTTTGCAATTATTTTTATCAATAGCGCGCTTGACATATCCGGCCCCGCCGTTATAAGCGGCCAGCGTGAGCGCCCAGTCTGGAAAACTGCCGCGTATATTTCTAAAATGGCGGAGCGCCGCTTCGGTCGATTTTACGACACTCCGCCGTTCGTCGAGCCACCGGTTGCGATCGAGTCCCAGCGGGCGCGCCGTATTATCCACGAATTGCCACAACCCCACCGCCCTGCTGGACGAAACTGCGCCGGGATTAAAACAGCTTTCCAGAAGGGGCAGCAGCCTCAACTCCTCCGGAAGGTCCCGGTTTTTATTGAAAATTTCGATTATCAAGTCCTCATAATTGTAGGAACGCTCGATTGCCCGTATCAGGTATTCACGCTTGCTGGTAAGGTACAGGTAGATATGTTTTCGGATCGACTTCTTTCTGCAGATTGACAGGTCGCGCGAGGATTCAAATATATCCGTATCCTTACTTTCCGGAAGATACAGGATGTCCCGATCGGAATCAAATCGTTCCATTGCCTGTTCATCCCTTTCGTTGAAACCGGAGTCTGTAAAGAGATTGAAAAGGCCCCACGCAAAGAGCGTGGTCTCTGACAATAACAGGGATGCGGTGATGATCAATAATCTAGGTATTATTGATACGGTAATCTTATGTCGCATATATTTTCCGGAACCTGGGATAACAAATATCGCCTCAAATGGAAAGGCAAGTAATTTTTACATTTTTCGATGAATGAAATTCAATCATGTACACTGTTAGCACCTTCTTAAAAATTTTTAAAATTTATTATCACCCTATCTCCTCTTCATCTCCCCGATTCCCTAATCCTGCACCAAGATGTAATTGAATAAAAACAGGAGGTGTGAGGATTGAATAGATCGGGGTGATGTACTAAGGCGCCCATAATCACCGTAATATCAAAATTTTAATTATTGAAAAATTTCCACTCCTTCTCTACTATTGCCGCTGGTATGTGAAAAAAAGGACGTGCGATGAATGTCGCGGTTAAACTCCATATAAAAAATCACTGTATTGAGACCGAAGCGCGTAATGAATACCGCCGGCTGATGGATATATACTTCAGCACGGACGACCTTGAAGGCAAACTCGACGAAAAAATCGAGCTGCTGAGGGACTTCCTTGAAATAAGCGACTTCCCAAGACTCAGGACTTCGGACACTCGCTTATCGGGCGAACAAGAATCTTGCGTCGTCATCAAAAGGAACGGCAATGGCGCAATCGAGCTTGATATATCTTGAAAGGCAACGCGGATCAGGAGCTACCCATTACCCACATGTATGTGTAAGATCAGGGGATCGGGGAGATGAAGACGAGATAGGGGGGTACTAGATTGTAAAAATATTGCTGCTATTATCTTTTTAATATAAAGCAAATCCTGAATATTCTGTTAAATAAACTCTATTTATATCTCCCCGATCTCTTTTATCCCCCCGATCTCCCTATTCTTGCATATTTATATTGCGGTGAATGATGAGCATGAAGGCAGGGCGGATCGAAATCGCGTAAGTCGAGTAAATAATACAAAAAAGTAGTTGTAATTTTTTATAATAGTGTTTTATCTTTCAGATAAGAATATGCGTTAAGGATTTTGAAATGGAAAAGTTGACCATCTGGTATCTGAAAGACAATGATGCGGGCACGGATATTGTCGACGCCATAACCGGACTCGGCCTAAAAGTGAATATTGCTTCCGGTTATAAATTAACTCACGCGAATATCGTCGAGGAACAGATCAATATCTTTATTTACGACATACTCGCCGCAGATCCCAAACTTGTTGTCAAAGAAATCATGAAGGACGAAAGGCTGGTAAGCTTTTTGAAATTTATGATTGTCAAAAAAAATCAGGTCAAAGAAATATCGAAGCTAAACTACAACATGTTGCACCTTGAATTCCTGAACAGACCGGTGGACAAGCGGGAGTTCCTTCTCCTCCTGGAAAAATCAATAATCGTTGAGAGGTATCGTGAAATCATGAAATTCATCTCAAAAGAGGCTGAATCAAGAATCGAAGCATATGAGGGATTGATGGACATTAATCGGAAAAATGTTTTCGAATCCGAAAAAGAAAAGGAAGCCTTCGAGAAAATACTGGATTTTGAAAAAAATCTGATCCAACAGCAAACAAACCTGAGCACCGCCATACGTGATTTCACGCTCCTCCGGCAGATGAACCTGTACGACATGCGGGACAGGATTAAAGCCGAGGAGATGCTCGCCGAACTGCGGCGCAAAGAGCTGATGGACGCCAAGGATGTTATCAAGGCGCAGGAATCGGTAATCGATTATGCGGCCAAGGAAGTCGACACCGCAAAAAAAATAATTGACGCGCGGGAGAAGGTTGAAGAGCTGTCAAGAAGCGAACTCATGGAGCTTCATAAAGAAATCGCGCGGCAGAAAATCCTCAACAAACAGCTTGCAGAGCAGGTGGATCGCCTGCTCGCCGATGTTAAAAACGACAGGGGAAAATCCGGCCGTGTCAAATAAGCGCGGTATCCGGCGTTCTGGTATGCGTTATATGCACCGATATGCTATCATATGTATAAATATTGTCTGACGGGATTCATGTAGGCCTATGGAATGGGAATCAATATTAGCTGATGCGGTGCAGAACGGCAAGATCAGGGAACTGCATTTGAGCAAGATCCCCGTACTCAAGCTTCTGGGATGGGTCGACCATCAGCTTAAATATACCCATTACCGCGGCGCGCTGGTTAAATTGAATGAAAAGCTTTTTTTCGTAAGGGAGAGCACCATAAAAGCCCTCCAGCAGTATATGAACTGGAAAGCGAAGAACTTGATCCAGGTGATCAAGGATTAATCTTCCTCTTCGAGCTCGTTAAAGAGCGAGATGACGGCGTCTTTTTTCCTGGCAATCTTGATGATTTCATCGATATAATCTTTTTTTACGAGGGCATAGGTCGGCGATATCCGTTCGACGACTCCTTCCTTGGTGATCCCAAGCATCAACTCATCGATAAATTCGGGATGACTTGAAGTGAGAAGGATGTGCTGTGAGATATTTATATTGATGGTCTGGTTCGACCATTCCCGCAGCAGGAAGTCCAGGTTCTGCGGGAGTTCATTCTTCGAGTATGTTTCCAGCGCTTCGAGGAAACGGTTCAGTGACATTCCCCGCTTCTGCGCCCTTACGATCGCCGCCTTGCTGATGACGGCGTTGATGATGACGTCATGCTTGGTAATATCGGTATGAGTGAGGAGGTGATAGAGAGTTTCCGAGGGCAGCTCATGGGCCGGTATGATGAGGGTAAAGTCGGGATTGATGTAAATATTTTTTTTGGGCGCGTCCGGCTTCTCGCCGGTATACGTCTTCAGCATGTGGTTCGCCAGGTCCCTTCCGATGTCTGAAAGCGCAATCCTGCCATTATCGACATCCACAACCCCCATGATGCATAGAAAATTCATTACCGTGCCGAAACGTTCCATTTCTTCTTCCAGGTCTAACAGGCTATCGGTAAATGACCGCTCATCAGCCTCACTCAGAGTCCTGGCCAGTATGATGATTTTCAAATATTCATATGTTGCCGATTTGAGCTTGTATAACAACTTGATGATCGACTTGCAGAACTCATAGGAAGGCATTTCAAAGGGCGGCTTGAAATATGCGTCGCAGGTACCTGTTCCGTCGGCGCATTTCAGAACCCGCTTGGCCAGCAACAACGGCTGTTCCAGATCATTCCGAATTTCGTACAGGGATATGCCGGCTATGTCCTTGTTTAACTTCAGGCACCGCAGCTTATTGAGCATGTACATCGACAGCTGCGCGGACTCCTCGGGAGCGAGTTCTGTCCCGTTGAGGTCCTTAAGGGGAAGCATGGCCTCCGAGATCCTCCGGATGTCGATTTTCCTGAAATCCTGCTGTTTGGTCAGAAAAAGACCGAACGTTGAAATGACGTCAAAAGCGCTCAGCAAATTCAGGATCTGAAAATAGCGGTTGCTGATATACAGTTTTTTACGAGCGTCATCATGTTCGTCCATGACGGCGACAGAAGGGCTGATTTTGTCCTGGAGGACCAGATAGGTATTGAATTCGGGGCGGTAGCAGTGGTACAGGTAAACCAGGTTCTGAGATATCAGGCCTGCCAGTATTTTCTCAGCGGATTTATGCGGCAGCCGGTCTCTGGCAGCGTCAAGGGAGACAATACAACCGGATTCGGCCATGAATTTCAGGAACAGCCGTATCTCCCTGTCCCTGACCGATTTCTCAAGGTCAAGGTTTTGCTTTTGCATTTCCAGGTACAGAAAATTTTTATGGAGCCGATCGGTCAGGGCCTTCGGCTCTACGATATGCAGATACCTGGAAATCTCCGAAATGCCGTAAGCCTTGTCCATCTTGGTATTGAGCATCTGCCGATTTTTT
>Ga0209342_10004681_pt1 | contig 14159 bp, 13 predicted proteins | sample RifCSP16_2_FD_184023 | JGI IMG/M metagenome (GOLD analysis project Ga0209342, IMG submission 184023) | Soil microbial communities from Rifle, Colorado - Rifle CSP2_sed 16_2 (SPAdes) (version 2) | ecosystem: Environmental > Terrestrial > Deep subsurface > Rock core/Sediment | place: Rifle... | reverse complement strand
AAAGCGGCGAAGGTAATGTCGTCAAACCCGACCACGGCAACGTCCTCCGGAATCCGCCGGCCCGCGGCGCGCAGCACCTCCATTGCGCCGATGGCCATCAGGTCGTTGGCGGCCACGACCGCGGTAAACGGCTGATCCCGCGCCAGCAGACGCGCCATGGCCGCCCGGCCGCCGTCCACACGGAAGTCGCCGGAGACGATCATGTGGTGGTCCGGCTGCAGGCGAAACTCACGCAATGCCCGCCGGTACCCGTTGAGGCGTTCGCGCGCCACCGGCAGCCCCCGCGGCCCGCCCAGGAAGGCGATCCGCCGGTGGCCCAGGCGGAGGAGGTGGGTCGTCCCCAGCCGCAGGCCGGCGAACCCGTCGGTCAGCACCGTGTCTATCTGCCCGCCGCCGACGTCCCGCGCGATCAGCACGGCCGGAACACCCTGCGCCATCAACTCGTGGAGGTCGCCCACTTCACCGCCGACGCCGGCGAAGAGCACCCCGTCCACCCAGCGCGTGCGCAGGATGTCCAAGTAGGCGCGCTCCCGCTGCGGGTCGCCGTCGGTATTCCCCAGCATGACCGCGAAACCGTGGCGCCGGGCGGCATCCTCCACGCCGCGGGCAATCGCCGGGAAGAACGGGTTGGTAATGTCCGGGACGATCAGCGCGATGCTATGACTGGTGCCGCGGCGCAGCCCTCGGGCGACGGCGTTGGGATGGTACCCCAGGCGCGCGACAGACCGGAGGACCCGCCGGCGGGTAGCGCCATGGACCTTGTGGGGGCTGTTATTGATGACCCGGGAGACAGTGGCTATGGAAACCCCCGCGCGGGAAGCCACATCCCGGATGGTGGGATTGGAGCCGGTCCGCCCTTGCCGGCCGATCATGGGAAACGATTACCACTTCGCAGGCTGAAGGCAGACTCCCTGCTGCATCCCCGCCTCCTTCATCATAATCCGGACGCTCGGGGCGGGACCTCGGGACGCCCTATCCCATCCCCCGGGTAGCCAGTCCCTTGCGGACCGCATCGTAGGCGGAGCCCACCGCCCCGGCCAAGAGGCGGGCATCTGAGCCAAGGGCCACGAAGCGGAACCCCTGTTCGATCCGCGCCAGAACCTCCTGCGCTCCCGCGGCCATGTACCCGGCGGCCATCCCGGCATCGCGGGCCGCTTGGAGGATCCGGTCGACGGCCCGGACGAACGCCGGGTGGTCGAACTGGCGGAAGCATCCCAGGCCCGCCGAAAGGTCGTTGGGCCCGACGAAGAGGACGTCGAGCCCGGGCGTCGAAGCGATCGTTTCGACGTTCTCCAGCGCCTGCAGCGTCTCGATTTGGCAGGCCACCAGCACGTGGCGGTTCCACTCCGCGAAGTACCGGGGTAGGTCGGCCCCGTAGCCGCTGGCGCGGGTGCCCGCCACGCCCCGGATCCCCTCGGGCGGGTACGTGCTCGCGGCCACGACGGCCCGCGCTTGCTCCACCGTACTGACCAGCGGGACCAGCACGCCCAATGCGCCGCGGTCTAGCGCCTTCTTGATCAGCACGGGGTCGTTGGCGGCGACGCGCACGAGGGGGACGACCTCCGTCCCCTTCATCGCACGGATCATGTGCTCGACCGTCTCCCATTCCGCCGGACTGTGCTCCGTGTCGATCATCAGCCAGTCCATGCCCGCGGCCGCCATGAGTTCGACGGCGGCCGGCGAGGCGAGGCTGACCCAGTGGCCGAGCACCGGCAGTCCCTGTTTGAGGCGCTGCTTCACCGGGTTGTGGAGGAGACCAGCCTCCATTATCGGATCACCGCGGAAGGCGGGCGGTTGGCGGGATACCGCGGCGGCTCGCCGGTCAGGACCCGTATCACGTCTTCGACGACCATCCCCATGGCCCGTAGTGCGGATTCCGTGTGGGAGGCGCAGTGCGGCGTCAGGACGACGTTGGGCAGCACCGTGAGCGGGTGATCCGACGGGAGCGGCTCCTCCTCGAAGACGTCGAGCCCCGCGGAGATGCTCCCGGTACGCAGCGCCTCCCCCAGGGCCTGCTCGTCCACCACAGCGCCCCGAGAGGTGTTGACCAGGATGGCGCCAGGATGCAGGCGGGCCAGCGCGGCCGCATCGATCAGGTGGCGTGTCGCCGGGGTCAGGGGGAGGTGAAGCGAGACCACGCCGCTTCGGACAAGCAGTTCGTCGAGCGGGACGCGCTCCGCCTCCAATCGCGCCGCAGCTTCGATCTGGGAAAGCACATCGGTGAACAGGACCGGCATGGCGAAGGCCGCCCGGCAGATTGCCGCGACGCGCTGACCGATCCGGCCGAACCCAACGATCCCGAGCGTCTTCCCTTCCAATTCTTCGCCCACGATGTCGCGGCGGGCCGCGGTGAACTCTCCCTGCCGCACCGCCCGGTCGCTCCGCGCGATCCCCTTGGCCACCGCGAGCATCAGGCCGACGGCGTGCTCGGCCACCGCCTCCACGTTGGCCAGAGGGGTGTGCACTACCCACACCCCCTGCCGCGAGCATCCTTCGATGTCGATGTTGTCCAGCCCAACCCCGTGGCGCGCAACTACCCGCAGCCGGGGCGCATGCGCCAGCAGCCGTTCGTCAACCTTGCCGTTGGCCCGGATGACGATGGCGTCCGCGCCGGGCGCGAGCTTCAGGAGGGTCTCCTCACGATAATCGCCGGCGATGACCACGTCCGCCCGCTCGCGCAGCCAGGCCAGGGCGTCTGGGTGGATCGCCTCGACGAGTAGGACGTGCGGCCGGCCCATCATGGTTCGATCCGTACCCACCCGCGCTGCTCCACGGACGACTCCACGGCGGCCATCACTCGCATTCCAATCAAACCGTCGTAAAGGTTCGGGGAAGGAGGTGCTCCCCGGTCCAAGGCGTCCATGAACTCGTACACTAGGTGGATGAAGAGGTGCTCGTAGGTGATCCCGTGGCCCGGCGGCCACCAAGCCGAGATGTAGGGATGTTCTGACTCGGTGACGACGATGCGCCGGAACCCTCGGGTGGACGGAGGGTCTCTCCGAAGATAGACTTCCAGCTCATTCATCCGCTCAAAGTCGAAGAGGAAAGTGCCTTCGGTACCGTTGACCTCAATCCGCTGCCCGTGCTTATGTCCGGCCGCCACCCAGCTCGCCTCGAACACCCCGGTCGCCCCGTTGGCGAAGCGCGCCAGGAAGCAGGACTCATCCGGTACGGTCACCTCACCCCTCGTGCCCATCGGACGGTCGAAGCTCTGCTCCGGCACGGGGCGAGACTTGATGTGGGTGTCCGCGGTGGCCACCACCGCGGTAATCTCACCCACAAGGAAACGGGCCAGGTCGATACAGTGGGAGTGCAGGTCGCCGATGACGCCGCTCGGCCCGCCCAGGTCCCGCCGGAAGCGCCAGAGCAGCGGATATTCGGGATCGATCGCCATGTCGTTCGTCCACAAGGCGCGCATGTGCAGCACCTGGCCGATCGCCCCCTGGTCGATCAACCGCCGCGCATACATGAGCGCCGGCACCTTCCGCAGGTGATGCGCGATCATGTGGACCACCCCGGCTTGCTCGACCGCCGCCACCATTTCCTCCGCCTCTGTCACGGTCGTCGAGAGAGGCTTCTCGCAGAAGATGTGCTTGCCGGTCGCGGCCGCAGCCACGACGATGTCGTGGTGCAGCGCATTCGGCGCGGACACATCAATGAGGTCGATGTCCTTCCGGTCGACGATGTTGCGCCAGTCTCTCTCTACCTCCTGCCAGCCCCACCGATCGGCGACCTCGCGGAGGGCCCGTTCGTCGCGACCGCAGATAACCTTGCGCACCGGAATGTGTTCGGTGTGAAAAAAGAAGGGCATATCCTGATAGGCGTGGCTGTGGGCCTTGCCCATGAAGCGGTAGCCGATCAACCCGATGTTGACGGGCTTCAGATGGATGCGCCCCCTTCCAGCGGCAGCGTGAGCGGCCACCCCCCCCGGTAGGAGCGTGTCGCCGCCAGCGCAATCTCGGTGGCGCTGCGGCCGTCGTAGATCGTCGGCCCCGTGGCGGGCATGCCGCGGACCACATCCACGAATTGCCGAATCTCGGCGAGGTAGGCATCGCCGAACCGCTCCATGATGTACGTGACCACGTCGTGCTGCCCGCCCTCCCTGGTCAGCAGCAGCACGGGAGTCTGCCGCAACGTGCCGATCATCACGGCTCCCTGTGACCCCAGGACTTCGGTGCGGATATCATAACCGTAGACGGCGTTTCGGCTGACCTCGACATTCCCCAGCGCCCCACTGGCGAACTTCAAGTTGATGATGGCGTTGTCGAAGTCTCCCACGCTGTTCAAGTCGTCAAAAACGAGGGTGCCCCCCTCCGTGAAAACCCGAGTTACCTGACTGCCCATGAGCCACCTGGCCATGTCGAAGTCATGCGTGGCCATGTCCACGATCAGTCCGCCGCTGACCTCAGGGCGGGCATAGTCCAGGCGCGGCATCATCGGGTCCCGTCCGACCGCCTTGAAGGTGACCGGGTCGCCGATGCGCCCCTCGTCGATGAGGCGCTTCGCTCGGGCGTATCCGGCGTCGAACCGGCGCATGAAGCCGATCTGGCAGGGGACGCCTGCGCGCTCCACGGCCTGGATGGCCCGGTCGCACTCCAGGAGGGTGAGCGCCAGCGGCTTCTCGCAGAAGATCGGGCGGCCGGCCGCAGCGGTAGCCGCGATGACATCGGCGTGGGTGCTCGCCGGCGTCGCGATCACGACGGCGTCGACGTCGGGAACGGCAAGGAGTTCGCGGTAGTCCTCGAACCAGCGGGGGACACCCAATTCGGCGGCCGTTCGCTCCGCCAGCCCTGGCGCGGAATCGGCGACGGCCACCAGTTTCGCGCCGGGTACCCGTCCCGAGAGATGACGGGTGAAGATCGACCCCATCCGCCCGAGCCCGATGCACCCGATCCCTAGAAGGCTCATCCTCCGCCCTGGCCCCGTCCGTGGCCGGTCATCAGCCCGACGCGCCGATCATCACGTTCCCCGCCATCGGGTTGCGGGCCTGCGCCAGCGCCACCCTTCTCTCCTGGAGAGCGCGGCGGGACGCGGTCGGCGGCTTCACGGCGTCTCATCCTCCTCGAACAGATCTTGGATCACCCCTTGAAGATGGCCGCGCATCTCCTGGAACGCCGCCTCTTCGTTGTGCCGGGCGATGGCCCTGTAGATGCGACGGTGCTCCCGAATGTACTTGGCCGCCCGCCCGGGCCGCTGCAGGTTGCGGGCCGTGATCGCGTGCCACAGACGCTGGCGCATCAAGTTCGCCGCATGCTCTCCCACATCGAGGAGAAGGGTGTTGTGCGTCGCCCGGGCGATGCGCACGTGGAATTCCCGGTCGGCCTCCATCGAGTACTCCCCGCGCTTGAATGCGGCCTTCATCTCTCGCACCGCTTCGCGCAGGGCCGCCAGATCTCGCGCATCCGCCTCGCGAGCGGCCATGCGCACAATGCTGCACTCGATCGCCTCCCGTGCCCTGAGGAGCTCCATGGGACTGATGTCGTCGAGGGTAGCCAGCGTGAGGCGCTCGCCCGGGGCTGCCTCGCGCACATACGTCCCGTCTCCATGCTGGCTGTCGACAAGGCCGAGGATTTCCAGCGCACTCAGGGCCTCCCGCACGGAGGGACGGCTGACTTTGAACTGCTCCGCCAGCGCCCGCTCCGAGGGCAACCGCTGCCCGGTACGCAGGTCGCCGCTCTCGATCATGGCCCGGATCTGATCGACGATCCGCATGTAGATGCGCCTGGGCTCAATGGGCTGGAAGCTCACCACGCTCGTCCTCCACTGGCCAGCAGGGCGCGCAGGCGGCCCACGGTCTCGGCCGCGTACTGCTGGACGGTACCCAGAGAACTCGCGTCCTTGATGGCCCTGAAGGGATCGGGGCCGGGAGCGGTGCATTCCACGATGATCGATCCCCCGTAGCCGATCGTGCGCAAGGCAGAGATGTGCGGCCGAAGGTCGAGGTGGCCCTCGCCCAGCCCGCCGCGGTTGGTGTCCGCGACATGAAGCCCAAGAAGTTTCTCCCCCGCAGCCCGAATGGCCTCCGCCGGATCAGCCTCCTCAATGTTCATGTGGTAGGCGTCCAAGACAACGCCGACGATCGGGGACGCCACCGCGTCGACGAACCGAAGCGCCTGCGCCGCCGTATTGACGAGGTGCGTCTCGTATCGGTTGAGGGCTTCCACCGCCACCTTCACCCCCCCGCCGCCCGCGTGGTCCGCGATCTGCTGCACGGCCTCCACGGACCAGTTCCATTCATCCCGCTGGTTGCCGAGTGGACGAATACGGCCGACCGCTCCTGGAATGAGACCGATAACGGGCGCGTCAACCTCCCGCGCCAGATCGAGACAACGTCGGAAGTGATCCACCGCCCGGCGCCGGACAGCGGGATCGGGATTGGCGAGGTCCCGGGCGTCCGTGGGCCAGTTGCAGCTGGCCGTCACCCCCAAGACTCCAAGGCCGCTGTCCTTGAGGACCTGCCTCACGTCGGCAGAGTCATACTGTTCAGGCTCTCCGCTGAGCTCGAGGCCATCATAGCCCCAGTTGAACAAATCGGCGGCCAGAGCCACAAGCGGACGGTTGCCGAAGATCCACGCGCATGCTCCGATGGCCCACGGCATCGTTATCCCTCATGAAGAGGAAATGCGATCTGGCAAGACAGGTGGAGCAGTCTGCGCCGCAACTTCACGCCACGAACGGCTTGAGCGAAACCATGGCCGCGTGCGCCGCCGCGGCGGGCGGCATCGCCCAGACACGCTCATTGAAAAGCTCAACCGAAAGCGCCCCGGTGTATCCGAGCCTCCGGAGTGTCGCGGCATACCCGGCAAGATCGATCACGCCGTCGCCCGGCAGTACTCGCGAACCCAGCGTCAGTCGGTCCACGGGACCGGGCTCACTGTCGTGGAAGTGGACGACCGCCAATAACTCCGGAGGGACATCCGCCCACGCTTCTGGTGAATCCCCGCCCTGGTAGGCATTGATCGTATCCAGGGTGAGGCGCACATTGTTCAGGTCCACCTCTTGCACAATGGCCACGGCTTCCGCAGTTGTGCGCACCGAGAATCCAGGCGTGCCAATCGGCTCGAATGCCAGAGTGACTCCAAACCGGGCAGCCCAGTCTGCGTAGCGACGAAGACGTGCAACCGTCCGCGCACGGATCTCTCCCGGCGGAAGCGGGACGGCCAGCCGACTGGGAACCGTTACCAGCACGGGGATTCGAAGAAGGGCGCACACCTCCAGTAGTCCTTTCACCCGCTGGTCCATCAGGGCCAGGTTCTCATCGGGGAAGAGGGAAAATTCCTCGAGCGAATTTAGCGTGGCTAGTGTCAGACCAAGCCGGGAGGCCAATTCGCGGATGTCACCGGCCCGCCGGAAGGCCAGCGTCTCCTCCAGACAAGAGAACCGCAGTTCGACGTCGGCGAACCCGGCGCGGGCCGCCGCCTCAAAGAAGGTCTCTGTGGGTACCTTCAGTAGGGTGGACTGGCTCAGGCAGGGTCTCATCCACGCACCTCGAATCCAAGTTTGTCGCCCGGATTGACCCCTCGGGGCACAACTGTCAGCGCTGCTGCAAGCGAAACAACAACTTGGTGAGCACTCGATCCGAAAGACTCGCCAGCACAACGATCACGCCCAGCAGGAGAATGAACCACTGCGGCTGGATACCCAAGATCACCAAGTAACTGCCCACCGCCCGCAGCAGGAAGGCGCCCAGGAGCGTCCCCAGGAGCGAGCAACGGCCACCGACTAGGCTGCAACCACCGAGAACCGCAGCCGCGATAGCCTCCAGTTCCATCAACTCGCCAAAGCTACCGTCGACGTAGCCGATGCTGGCGGCGTCCAGCATACCCGCGAATGCCGCTAGGAGACCACTGAGCGCGAAGACGATCAACCGTACTCGCGCCACGTTCACCCCACGGGAATACGCCGAGGCAGCGTTCCCCCCCACCGCGAGGATGCGATTGCCCATCGGCATGTAGAACATGACCACATGCAGGACAAGCAGGGCGACCAGGGCCCACAGAACGGCAACGTTGACCCCCCCGAGGTTGGCCCCGCCCATCACATTGAAGATGAGCCGACTCCTCACCTCGTCGCTGGCGCCGAAGTAGAACCCTTCCGTCACTCCATACGCGATCCCCCGGAACAGGAAGAGGGTCCCCAGGGTCACAATCAAAGAGGGCACGCGGAAGAACGCGACGACAGCGCCGTTGAGCAGACCGATCAGCAGCCCGCCTCCCAAGGCAAGCAGCAAGGCCACGCCCAGGTTCACCGTGCGCCCAACCCCGATAAAGATCAAAGCCCCCATCGCGAACACGGAACCCACGGAAACATCGACTTCACCCGTCGAGATCACCAAGGCTTCCCCGAAAGCCATGATCGCCAGGACGGCTGTGATGCGTGACACGGACTGGAGGTTCGCGAAGGAAAGCCAGGTGCCACCCGTCGTGATTGTCAGAAAGGTCACCAGAATCGCCGTGACCACGACCGCGCTGGTCTCCGGTCGCTTCAAGACGAAGCGCGCCAGTGACACCCTCACCCTGACCTCGGAGACCCGGCGTCATTGCCCACGCCCTCACGGATGATCCGCTCGAGATCTTCGGCACTCATCAGATTTCTCGGTACGTCGGCGACCTTGGCGCCGTTCTCGAGGATGATAAACCGGTCGGCGATGCGGTGGATTTGAAAAATGTCGTGGGTAATGTAAATGACGAGCAGGCTCTGGTCCTTCAACTGAACCGCCAGGTCGTTGACGCGCTCTCGCTCGCGAACAGACAGGTTGTTCGTCGGCTCATCCATGATGAGGATCCGACTCCGGAAGTAGACCGCCCGAGCGATCTTGAAGGCCTGGCGTTCTCCTCCTGAGAGAAGGGCGACTTCCCCGTCCACATCCACGCTCTCCCGCAGGCCAAACGCGGTGATCGCTTTTCGACCCTCCTTACGCATCTTCCCCAGGTCGATGAATGGGATGCCGGCGATGCGACGCACGGGTTCGCGTCCAAGGAAGTAGTTCCGCGCAATCGACAGGTTGTCGCAGAGGCCTACCGACTGCTGCGTCGTCTCCACACCCAGGTCGATCGCCAGCTTCGGATGAAAGCTCGTGATCCGCTGCCCATCCAAGTAGACCTCTCCGGAAGTGGGCGCGACTATGCCGGAGATTATGTTCACGAGGCTCGTCTTTCCCGCACCGTTGTCCCCGACGAGACCCACAAGTTCTCCCTGGTAGAAGTCCACACTGACATCGCGCAGGGCCTGCACGGTACCGTACCACAGATTGACGTTCCTCAAGCTGATGAGCGGTGCCCTCTCCGTCTCCACGCTATCCCCTCGCAAGTCCCGCCCCGACTTCGATGACAGACATCAGGCCCCGGATCTCCTGGCCATGACGGTGTTGATGGTGGCTCCCAAAAGCAGGGCGATCCCAACGAAAGCCGTGTACCATGACGGCGGGGCCCCCAGCGTGATCATCTCCGAGCGGACGGCCGTGAGGAAAAAGGTCCCCAGAACGGAACCGAGGACGGTTCCGCGGCCGCCGCCGAGCTGGGTTCCCCCAATGACCGCTGCCGCAATCGACTCCAGCTCTAGCTGCATCCCCAGGGTCACATGTGTTTGAGGGTTTTGCGCAATGGTAACGATCCCAGACAACCCCGCCAGCAGGGAACACGCCACGAAGGCAATTGTCTTGGTCCGAACCACAGTCACACCTCGTGCCAGGGCGGTCGTTTCGTCACCACCGACGGCCAGGAGGTGATTCCCGAACCGGCTGTGGTACAACACGAGGCTCGCGAGCACGGCAATCAGCATGAACCACAGAAACGCGTTGTCGAGGCGCAGCCACTGGCCCCCAAACGCTTGGGTCAGCCAGTGGGCCCTTGCGCCCTGGGAGAAGCGCATCACGGTGCCACCAGTCGTCACGTAGATAATGCCGCGATAGAAAAACAGGGCCCCCAGCGTCGCAATCATTGACGAGATGCCGCCCCGCAGGACCAGCAAAGCATTCAGCAGACCGATGGCTGCCGCCAGCATGAGCGCGGCGAGCAGGGACAGAGGGACCCCCAGCGTTGGTTCGGAAGCAATGAAAGCGATGGCGACAATCCCGTACACCGAGCCTACAGAGAGATCGATCTCACGAGAAAGGATGACTATTGTCTGCCCGATCGCCAATAGCCCGAGGATGGCGGCATACCGGGTGATGTTGATCATGGTGAAGAACTGGAACCAGCTCTCGGGGTCGACGGCGCCAAACACCAGGAAGACGAGGATCGTGCCGAGGACAATAGCCGCGTCCGGACGCTTCCGAAACCTCGTGAGAGGCCTGGTGACGTGCTGGATGCCGACGGCGGGGGCCCTCATGCAAGTCGGGGGGGCGCTTACGCGTGCCCCCCCCGCCTCAGCGAGTTACCAGGTCACCTGCTTGTCGTATTCGGTGCCGAACACATTCCGCACGAAGGGGACCCATCGACCCACGTTGGTACTGTCAATGATGACGGGCCCCGTGAGGAAGTCAGCCTGCGGCCAGAGGCCGAGGTTGTTGTACCAGTACAGGATCTCCATGGGAGCGTACCCCTGCAGCCAGAACCCCTGGCTGTGCGTTTCCAGCACCTTGCCCTGCTTGATACCTTCAAGGGCAACCGGGCTCTCGTCAACTGTAATGACGATGGTGCCATTGCTGGCGCCGACGCCGGGATTCCTCCCCAGTTCCTTCGCCACGCCGTACGCCCAGGGCGAGCTCCAGGAGGCAACGGCGAAGATGTAGTTGACGCTCTTGTTCTTGGTCAGATAGGACTGCATGATACTCCGCGCGCGCGCCGGATCCGCCGTGATGAAGAGGTTGTCCACTTGGGCATTGATGGTCTTCATCGCGTCGGCCATCCCCTTACACCGCAACTTGAGACCCTGGTGCGCCGCGTCGTGGATGGCACACAGGACCCTCTGCGGGTTCGGAATCTTACCCGCTTTGGCCAGTTCGAGCGCGTGCTGGCCGAGTCTGAGTCCCGCAAGGTACTCGTCGCCCCCGACATACGTCAGGTAGGGAATACGTTTGCCTTGAGGACGCGGATCCGGAATGTTGAAGGCGACGACAGGAATCCCCTGAGCGATGGCGCCCTTCAGAACAGGTGCGAGCGCGTCGCTACTCACGATGGGGACGGCGATCCCATTGGGCTTCGTCGCGATGGCTTGCCTGAGGAGTTCCACGAACTTCTGGAGGCTGTATTCGTTCGTGGACACATACTCGGTCTTGACGTCAGGGTACCTCTTTTCGAATTCCGCCATTGAGAGCGTGAGCCACTTCATGTTGGGGTCGTTGGAGCCGATGTGCGATACCATCACGAAGCGGTATTTGTAGGCGGCCGCGTAGCTGTTCCCGCCGGTCACCAACAAGAGGAGGACCACGATGGCCGCAAACCGCAATGTGATTCCTCTCATCTCGGGCTCCCTTCTCTCCTGTCGTTTTGCCGTCCCTGCAGTTCTAGGCACCAGCCCAGCGCCGTGGGCAACACTAGGCCGCCGGTCACCGTCACCTCCTTTCCCGCGAAGTACTATGACAGGTGGCCGGAGACACTCCTGCCCGTCACAGCCGTCACGCCCTCAGTGCCGTCCCGCCGCCTCCGGAGGGGATGCCAGTGTGCAGATGCTCCTTTCTCCGTTTGCGGTCCCTTCCGCACCTCAACCAACTCTGCCTCCTCGCGTTCCCTGACCTGATCAAGGGAGGCGGAACAAGGTAAGGTTGCCAAGTGACCTGACCAATTTCTTCTTTCTCGGAACTAGGGATTCCTTCCTTAAGATTGAGCGCATGAAGATGAGCGCATGGCGGGGGCATACAGTCCCGCGGCATTTGAGGTCTTACGGCGGGCAGTCACGGTCTTAATGGAGCGCCACTCACGAGAGGCGCGGCGCCGCAGTCCCCGCGGCGCCGGTCATCCAGGAGAAGGCCGGGTCGATGCTAACGCGGTACGACTTGTCCGGACCCGCCACGGCCCATAAGTAGAAGCCCGTTGTCCCTGGTGCGGCGACGGTGGGGTGGTAGCCACGCGTGATAACGACGGCGCCCTCCCCGGTAATGACCTGGCTCTCGCGCCAGCCGGTCCGGTCATAGAACAGCTGAATCAAGTATCCGTCGGCGGGCGAGAGCCGGTAGTAGTAGATTTCCTCCAGAACACTCTCTTCGGCGGTGACCTGATCGTGCTTGTGGGGCGGCATGCCTGACCAGTGGCCCGGAGGATTCACCGTCTCGCCGACGATCAGGCGCGTCGCGGGGCCGTCAGACCCGAGGAGGATGCGAACCTGTCGCTGCCAGTGCGCGCCGCCTACCGTGGAGACCGTCACCGTCTCGGGGGTCACCGAGAAGGGACGTGCCGGTCCCGCCGCGGGAGCACTCACGACCACGGCTTCCAGCGCGCTGCGACTCCTGAGTGTGATGGACGCACCGCCGGGGAGGTAGGCAGCCCAGGGGGAAGCTGTGAACACGTCGTCCCGCTGCAGCGGCGATTCCCATTTTTGTCCGTCACAGTCGGCGGTGAGCCGGGCGGTTCCGCTCAAAGGAACCACCAGCGTCTCGCGATCGGGGAACCGCTGCGCCCATGTCTCACCCGCCGGCAGGGCGAGTCGGTCAATCTCCAGGAAGCGCAACGGCGAGTTGCCCGCCCCGACCAGTCGTTGATGACGCTGGCCGGCACGCACGGGATAAAAGGAGGGCATGGCACTGTTCAGATTCCGCTGGCGCCGAAGTGACTCCTCCCCTGCGCGCGCATGGCGTCGCACCGCCGGCCGCCCGGCCTCGCGGGTGCTACAATTACAATGTTATGGCCACGAAACACGTGCTCTCCCGGGTGGACGATTACTTCCTCATCGATGAGTTGCTCTCCGACGACGAACGGCTCATCCGCGGCACGGTCCGCCGCTTCGTGGACCGCGAGGTCCTGCCACACATCGGCGGCTGGTGGCTCCGCGGGGAGTTCCCCGCCCACCTCATCCCGCCGATCGCCGAGATGGGGCTGCTGGGTGCCAACCTGCCCACCGAGTACGGCGCCGCCGGGGTGAGCAACATCGCCTATGGCCTGATCCTCCAGGAGCTGGAGCGGGGTGACTCCGGCCTGCGCTCCTTCGCCTCGGTGCAGGGGGCGCTGGTGATGTACCCCATCTACGCCTTCGGCACAGAGGAGCAGCGCCGCCGCTGGCTGCCCCAGCTGGCCCGCGGCGAGGTCATCGGCTGCTTCGGCCTGACCGAGCCCAGCGCCGGATCCGACCCCGCCGCGATGCAGACCCGGGCGCGCCGGTCCTCCGGCGGTTGGGAGCTGAACGGCACAAAAATGTGGATCACTAACGGCTCGCTGGCGCAGGTGGCGATCGTCTGGGCCAAGGACGAGGACGGGGAGATCCGCGGTTTCATCGTCGAGACCGACCGGCCGGGCTTCTCCGCGCACGAGATCAAGACCAAGTCCTCGATGCGGGCCTCCGACACCTCAGAACTCGTACTGGAGGGCGTGCGCCTGCCGGAGGACGCCGCACTCCCCGAGGCGGTCGGCCTGCGCGCGGCCTTGATGTGCCTGACCCAAGCCCGCTACGGCATCGCCTGGGGCGCGGTCGGCGCGGCGGCCGCCTGCCTGGAGGAGGCGCTGTCGTACGCCCGGCAGCGCATCGCCTTCGGCCGGCCGATCGCCCAGACCCAACTCATCCAGGAGCGGCTGGTGGACATGCTGCAGGAACTGGTGAAGGCGCAGCTGCTGGCCTACCGGCTGGGGCAGTTGAAGGACGGGGGCAAGGCCCGCTACATCCATGTCTCGCTGGCGAAGCGCAACAACGTCCGCACCGCGCTGCGCATCGCCCGGGAGGCGCGCTCCATCCTGGGGGCCTACGGCATCACCCTCGAGTATCACGCCATGCGCCACGCCAACAACCTGGAGTCGGTGGACACCTACGAGGGGACGTACGACATCCACACCCTGGTCGTGGGCCGGGATATCACCGGGCTAGACGCCTTCTAGCCGGCCGCGTCCGCGCCGCCGTCTTCCGTTTGCCTGTGCCGTCTGCAGAAAGAAGAAAAAGGCGACCGAGTGGTCGCCTTCTCCTTTTCGCGAAGAAGGGGCGTTACTTTCCCTTCTTCTTCTTGGCTGCCTTCTTCTTGGCCACCGCCCCACCCTCCTTTTCTCGGATGATAGACGGACTATTGCCGTCGTACATGG
>Ga0209342_10004680_pt1 | contig 14162 bp, 11 predicted proteins | sample RifCSP16_2_FD_184023 | JGI IMG/M metagenome (GOLD analysis project Ga0209342, IMG submission 184023) | Soil microbial communities from Rifle, Colorado - Rifle CSP2_sed 16_2 (SPAdes) (version 2) | ecosystem: Environmental > Terrestrial > Deep subsurface > Rock core/Sediment | place: Rifle... | reverse complement strand
TATCGCTTTGGTAATCTGATACGCGAGCGGCTCCTCCATTCGCTCGTGGGCGACCAAGAGGTTCGTAGCCACCGCAACCGGCGTGTCGCTCTCTACTCCCGGATAGACCCCTTTCGGGATCGGCGCAGCGAAGTAGAGGGGCCCGTATTTGGCGACCATCTTCGGCACTGCATCATCGTGGGGAATGATATAGACCTTGATCCCGGGCGTCGCGGCGAGGTCGAGGATGGCTGCGGTAGGGAGCCCACCGTCCCAGATGAACGCGTCGATCTTCCGATCCTTCAAGGCCCCGGCTGATTCACCCACACCAAGACGATCCTGGCTTCTGAGATCCTTCGGCGTGAGCCCGTACGCCTCCATCACCCGTAAGCCCTTGACCTCGGTGCCTGATCCCGGCGACCCGGTCGAGACACGCTTGCCTTTGAGGTCAGGGATGCGCTTAATCCCGCTCCCCTCAAGGGTGACGAAATGCATGTAGTTGGAGTAGAGCGCGGCGAGCGTCCGGACCGCCACTTTCTCGGGGAGCCCTTTGAGCTTCCCTTCATAAGCATCCAACGCAGTGTCAGGCAGGGTCAGGGCAAGCGCGGCCTTCCCCGTGTGAATGAACTTCATATTGTCCACTGACGCTGTGGTCACCTCAGCGGTGGCCTCAACCCCCTGGAGGTACTTCGAGATCAGCGCGGCCATCCCGCCTCCAAGCGGATAGTAGACACCGCCTGTCCCACCCGTCAGGATGGAGAGCCGGGTCTTAGTCTGGGCGAGCAGCCGCCGGGCACCCAACGATTCGCTCACATAGATCCCGCCCCCAATCCCGAGCAGTGAGAGCAGACGCCTCCGCGTTATTAGGTCCATAGCCGTTTCCTCCTTCAAGATGTTATCGCACCTCGATGCCCTATCCTGATTCGCCATATCACCCTGGAAGCGAGACAAACTGGGGAAAGGATATCAGACCTCTTCCTACAATGGAATCGTTGCGTTTTGAGGCCGCGCGTCGTAGGCTACGTGATCGTGACCCAAGCACCCGCGCGCCCGAAACCCGCTCAAGCGTTCAGCGCTCTTCGTCATGGGGACTACCAGAAATACTATCCCGCGATTGTCCTGGCCATGATGGCGGACAACATCGAGCACGTTATCAGCTACTGGGTCATCTTCCAGCAGTTCCATTCGCCGGCCCTCGCGGGCTTTGCGGTGATCAGCCACTGGCTCCCCTTCCTTCTTCTCTCCTTCTACGCGGGGTCCCTGGCAGACCGGTTCGACTGCAGGCGGTTGATTCAGATCTCTCAACTGCTCTTCATGGTGGCTTCGCTCGCGTGGGGCCTGCTCTTTCTCACGGGGACACTCCGGGCTTGGCACGCCGCGGTGATGCTCTGCATTCACGGTCTGGCCGGCGTGATCCTCGCGCCGGCTGACCAGTTGATCATCTACGACATGGTCGGCCGAGACCAGTTGCCGAGCGCGATTCGACTCACCTCGAGCGGCCGCAATCTCGCCCTCCTGCTGGGCCCGGCAGTGGGCGGGGCCTTCATGCAGCTCCTGGGACCGGCTCAGGGGCTCCTGGTCAACACGCTGATCTACGTCCCCCTGATCCTCATGATGTGGGTGCTCCCACACACCGGCCATCTCCATCAGCGCATCGATCCGCGCAGCCTCTCCGGCATCGGCTTGTCCGAAGCCAAGCGGGTCTTGCAAAAGGTGCGTCACGACCATCGCATCATCACCATGATTGCGCTGACGGGCGCTTCGTCATTCTTTGTCGGGCTGGGGTTTCAGGCCCAGATGCCCGAATACGCTCACCACTTCGGAGCGGACGACAGCGGTGCCCAGTATGCCGCCTTGCTTGCCGCGAACGCGGCTGGCGCCATCATCGGTGTGGTCCTGCTCGAGAGCACCCACGTGCTCCCACCCACCGTGCGAACGGCGATTGTCGGCGCGATCCTCTGGAGTCTCGTGATCATTCTCTTCTCAGCGGCCTCGACCTACATCGTCGGACTGACGCTGCTGGTCGTCGCAGGCATCTTGAATATCACGTTCTTGTCGACCGCTCAAACGTTGGTCCAGCTCCACGCGCCGCCCGATCTCAGGGGGCGCGTCGTCGGCCTCTACAATACAGGAAGCCTGGGGCTTCGAGTGGGAAGCGGGCTGACGGTCGGCGTCCTCGGAAGCGTGATTGGCGTGCACTGGTCGTTGGGGTTGAGCGCCGGGATACTCATGTTCACCGCCCTCGGACTTCTGGTCTACGACGTTGCCGCCCGTCGCAAACCGTTCGCGGCATCTTAGCAGGCTGCTGAAAAAGGCCCATCTGCGGCGAAGGCTTTCCTCGGAGGGGGGCACGCCCCCCTTTCCGAAACCTCCCCCAAAGCTTGCGCGGGCGAAGCCCGCGCTCGAACGGCGAATGGGGTCGCTCGTCGTTGCAACGTACATCTAAGTACACCTCACTCCGCGCTTCCTCCTGCCTGCCGGCAGGCACGGCGCCGCCTTGCATCTGGACCTTTTTGAGCAGCCAGCGGCTATAATAGCAGGTGTTTTTGAACACCTGTGAGGGCATCTAAAGAAGCGCCCCGAGAGGGGATCGAAAAATGGCGAGAGCAGGCCGCGTGATCCTCGAAAGGGGTAACGACGTGTGCGTACAGAAAGAAGGAGGGGGCGATGGACAGCTTTCAGATCTTCCAGCTCCAGGTAGTGCTCAGTATCATCGTCTACGCGCTGATCGCGAAGTGGTACGTGGCTCCGCGCTTGGCCGCGCTGCCGCTTCACGTAGCGCTGATGCCGTTGCTTTTTCTCCACGCCTTTCGCCACCTGGGAATGGTCTTTCTGGTTCCCACGGTCGCCGGATCCTCGGTGCCAGACGCCTTCGCGTTTCCTGTGGCGTACGGTGACTTGGTGGCGGCGCTGCTGGCACTTCTCGCAATCATCGCGCTCCGGTATCGATGGCCTCTGGCAATCGCCCTCACCTGGCTCTTCAACATCGAGGGAACAGTGGATCTCCTCCACGCATTCTATCAAGGCTTTCGTCTCAGGCCTGAGATCGGGGCGGCGTGGTACATCCCAACTTTCATCGTCCCCGCGTTGTTCGTCACCCACTACATGATCTTCTGGCTGCTCGTTAAGCGCTCCCGCTGAGGTAGCTCTTCCACTACTCACGCGTTTGGTGCCAGTTCGTGTAGCCCTCTTGACTTCATCCTCAATATTTAGTAGTTTATGGCCGCAATCATTAGTCCGAGAACTGGAGGGCTCAGAAGCATGAGGGGCTTCGTGCCGACACCTGAAGCCATCGTCGATGCGATGGTAAAGCAGCTCTTCAGGAAGTGTCCACCGCGCAAGGGGTCACGCCTCCTTGATCCGGGATGCGGGCACGGGGCCTTCATCGAAGGCGTCCTTCGCTGGTGTCGTCGCAACAACGCCCCACGGCCTGAGATTGTCGGTATCGAGCTCGACTCCGAGAAAATCAGGGAGACGAGGAGCAAACTCCGGGGGGAACCGAACGTCATCATCATTCAGGGTGACTTCCTGACGATCCAGCCAGAGTCGTTTGACTATATCGTGGGGAATCCGCCCTACGTAGCGATCGAAGAACTATCCGAAGAAGAGCGTGCCCGCTACCGTAGACTGTTCGACACGGCACGGGGGCGCCTTGACCTGTATTTGCTCTTCTGGGAGCGCGCTCTCCGGCTTCTCCGCCCGGAGGGGCGGCTCGTGTTCATCACGCCCGAGAAGTTCGCCTACGTGGAAACTGCGCGCCCTCTTCGGGAAATCCTTTCTCGGTTCCAGGTTGAGGAGATCTTCTTCGCGCCGGAGGACACGTTCCCGGGTCTTACGACCTATCCGACGATCACGACGGTCGTAAACCGGATGCCGTCGGAGCCTACGGTCGTCAAGACCAGAGACGGTGAGCGGAAATCGGTTCATCTGCCCCCAGGCAGCGAGTCGTGGCAACCCGTGATTCAGGGCTCATTCGAACTCGTCGGCGCTCGGACGCTTGAGGACTTGGCGCTCCGCGTGAGCTGCGGCGTGGCAACCGGGGCCGACCAGATGTTTGTGCTGGCGACGGCCCAGCTCTCGTCGAATCTGAAGCGACTTTCGTATCCGACCCTGGCAGGACGGGAATTGCGCCTCGGGAAGCCTCTTCCTGAGGCCCGCTGCCGGATGCTCACGCCCTACGACCAAGAGGGCCGCCTCTTGCCGGAAGAACGCCTCGCGGCGCTCGGCGAGTATCTGAATCGACCTGAGGTCAGAAGGCGCCTAGAAGCCCGAACTTGTGTTCAGCGGAAGCCGTGGTATGCCTTCCACGAGACGCCACAGCTCAGCGAGATCCTGCGCCCCAAGCTACTGTGCAAGGACGTTACGCGGGAGCCATTCTTCTGGATCGACCGTCAGGGCGACATCGTCCCCCGGCACTCGGTCTACTACGTGGTGCCGCAGGCGTCCGATCTCCTTGATCCGCTGGCCGACTTCCTGAACTCAGCAGAGGTTCGCTCTTGGCTGCGGTCTCACTGCCAGCGAGCGGCAAACGGCTTCCTTCGGGTCCAGAGCAGTGTCCTCAAGAAGCTCCCAGTGCCGGATGACCTCGGCGCGCTGGTCAGATCGCGAGCTGTCTCGGTGTAGCCCATGACCGCACGCAGCGGTCGTGGTGCAGTGGCAAATCCGTTCGACGACGTGATCAAGGCGATCCGCGCCGCAGGCTACCACAACCATCGTCTTGAGCAACATTCGGATCTTCTGAGCGCTGGAATCTTTCGCGATCTCGTGAAGCGTTGCCCGCAGATCGCTAGCGATTATCGTTCAGGCCGCATTGCATGCTGGTACAACGTACCCGCTCCTGGGGCTCGCGGGCGAAGGGTAGACCTCTTCGTTGGCGAACCAAGCCCAAGCGGTAAGTACAATGCTCGGGGAGCGCGAATCTGCGTGGAGAACAAGAGCGTCATCACCGCTCACCGTAACAAAACCAACCGGCTCGACGATCTCGACGAAGTTGTGCGGGGGACCCATCGCGTCAAGCCAGAAAGCATCATCGTCGCTACCGTTCTGGTCGGCACCGCTCTGACAGTTCTCAACATCCCGGACCACGTAAGAAAACGGTACAGGAATCGACCCGACCTCTTCGAGAGTAAAGTTCTCCCAAGGTTGTCGAAGGGGGACCAATCCCTCTGGCGCGAGTTCAAGTTCGCCGTGAGTCGGAACCGCGAGAACGACCCGCAGAAGACTGTCGATGCGTTTCGGACACTCCCGACCCGCGCCCCAGGGCACACGCATGTTCTCGGGTACGACTTCATCCTGTTGGCGCCAGTCTTCATCGACAACGTGAACCCACCGCGCATCAACCGCAAAAACACATTCGGTATCGACGTCGACCGGGAGTACCAGCGGATGCTGGAGACGATCTGTCGCGCCTACGAGGCGCGCTGGCATCTCTGACGCGCCGGGCTAAATTAGATCGCTTGTTCGCCCAACGTCTGCACGTTTGTCGGACGTTGGTCTTGGCTCCCACTTGTGCCGTGGCGAGATGCGAGCAGATCGAGGCCCGAGGGAGGAGGGCACCGGAGGTGTGCGTGGTTGTACATTGAGGATGCCCGACGACCGAGAACGAAGAGATGCGACGCTTATCGGCGCGGCGCTAGCGTCGGGAGAAGAGGTGGCGGGCGCGGGCCCATCCCTCCACGAGTCCGCCCGGGAGCAGCAGCACGACCAGCACAAACAGGGTGCCGAAGATCAGAAGATGGAACTCGACCAGTTGCACCGCCAGCGTTTCCTTCAGGATGACGTAAAAGAGCGCTCCCAACACCGGGCCGTGAATGGTCCCGACGCCGCCGATAAAGGCGATGAGGACGGCGTCAAAGGTCCAGACCGGGGAGAACGTGTGCTGGTGGTAGTAGCTCACGTGGTAGTACGCAAAGGCCCCGCCCGCAAGCCCGGCCAAGCTCGTAGAGACCGCGAGCGCCAGAAGCTTATGGCGGAACGCCCCGACGCCTGAAGCTTCGGCAGCCGCCTCATCTTCCCGCACCGCCCGCATCCCGAGCCCAACCCGAGACCGAACCAGCACCGCGACCACTGCAACGCAGAGGACCGCCAGGGCCAGCATGAGGTAATACCGCGGGACGAGATTGTAAGTCGCAAGCGACCTCGCGGGGATTGTCGAGATCTCCGGGAGGAGATTCCCGACGGTAATTCGCAGGATCTCGGCGAGGCCGAGTGTCCCGATCGCGAAGTAGGCGCCCCGCAGACGGAAGGCGGGGCCGCCGATGATCAGACCTAGCAGAGTCGCCATCAGCGCGCCGGCAAGCAGCGCCAAGAGAAGCGGGGTGCCTCGCACCCAGAGTATCCGCGTGACAAGCGCTCCGAGGCCGAAGAACGCTGCGTGGCCAAGAGTGATCTGTCCCGCATAGCCGCCAAGCAAATTCCAGCTCTGGGCGAGGGCCACGGCAAGGAAAATTTGGACCCCAAGGTTGAGCAGGTCGTCGCGCCCGATCACGAGGGGAACCGCCGCGAATCCCACCGTCAGCGCAATTCCTCCCAGGAGGAGCTTCATCCGCGACCGCCAAAGAGGCCCTGAGGGCGGGCCACGAGAATGATGAGGAAGAGGACCAGGCCCACCACCTCGCGATACGGTCCGCCCAGAACGACCACACTTGCGGCTTCGGCGAGCCCGAGCAGAATCCCCCCGGCGAAGCTTCCAAAGAGCGAGCCGAGCCCTGACAGCACCACGACAATCAGCGCTTTCAACGTCCATTCGATGCCGATCGACGGACTGATGGAATAGGAGACGCTGACGAGTCCTCCGGCTATCCCCGCCAGCGCCGTTCCCAGGGCAAAAGCGAGAAGGTAGGTTCTCCCGACCGGCACTCCCATGAGGGCCGAGGCCTCCCAGTCTTCCGCGGTCGCGCGAATCGCGCGGCCCCAGCGAGCCTTTGCGAGAAAGAGGTGCAGGGCCGCCAAGAGCGCAAACGCAAGCACCAGGCTTGCAAGACGGACAAGCGGGACTGAAAATACTCCAATCTTCAGCACCGTGCCGGCGTACTCCGTGGTCACCGAGCGCTCGTCCGCGGTCCAGAGCCGGATCGCCAGGGTGTGAAAGACCAGGGTAAGACCGAATCCGATGAGCAGCGAGTTCTTGATGCGGATCTCCTCATGGGCTTTCACCACGAATTGGAAGAGCGCCCAGTAGAGGACGATCCCAAGCACAAACAGCGCCGGGCCGACGCCGAGGAGAGAGAGAAACGGATCCACGCCCCAGAGGGCAAAGAGCCAGAAGGTGCCATATCCCCCCAGCATGAGCAGCTCCCCATGAGCGACGTTCAGGACTCTCAGCACTCCAAAGGTCAGCGAGAGACCCGCGGCCGCGAGGCCATAAAGCCCTCCAACCAGAACGCCCAGGATCAACTGTTGAGTCAGAATCATCCGCTGTGCTCACTCACTCTGTTTCCCGCTCTTCGCTTCACACTCCCCTCACCTTTATCCTCTCCCCTCAAGGGGAGAGGGCTGGGTGAGGGGTACGCTTCACCCTTCACGTCGCTAAACAAAGGCCTGGCCGCCGTCGACGAGGAGAGTCTGTCCCGTCATGAAGTCGCTCTCAGAGGACGCCAGGAAGAGAATCGTCCCCACCAAGTCCTCCGGTTTCTCGACGCGCTTGAGGCAGCGGCTCTCGCTCATCTGCTCGTGGCGCGCGCGAACCGCGTCGGTCAGCTCATCCTCACTCATCGTGAGGCCAGGAGCCACCGCGTTCACCGTGATCCCGAACTCTCCGAGCTCCCGCGCTAGGGCGCGCGTGAACCCGATCACGCCAGCTTTGGATGTGACGTAGTGCGCAAACCCACCCCGGCCGATAAACACGGTGGACGACGAGATGTTGATGATCTTGCCGGTCCGGTTCGCTCTCATCGAAGGGACCGCCGCGCGGCTGCAGAGGAAGAGGCCCCGCAAATTCACGGCCATCATCCGATCCCACTCGGCGAGGGGGATCTGATCAAATGTGGCGCGCGCGACCGGCACAGGACGAAGATAGAAGGCCGCGTTGTTGATGAGGACATGAATGGCGCCAAATCGGTCAAGCGTCGCGCGGGCCATCAGCGCGACACTCTCTTCCTTTGTCACATCCGTGTGGATCGCAATAGCTTGACCGCCCTGCCCCACGATCTCATCCTTGACGGTGATCGCCGCCTTCTCGTCAATGTCGGCGACCGTCACACGCGCGCCCTCGCGAGCGAGCCCGGCGCAGTACGCGCGGCCGATCCCGTGCCCTCCACCGGTTACGATCACCGTTCGTTGATCAAGTCGCCCCATGGCTGCCTCTGATTCTAGATTTTGGATTTTCGCTTCACGCTTCGCCCTTCACGTTCACACTTCACTCTTCACGTCCTCTCACCGGGCCAGAGGACCGAGATACGCCGCTCGGACGTGATCGTCGTGAAGGAGAATGCGTCCCTCTCCTTCTCCCACAATTCTTCCACCCTCGAGTATGTAGGCTCGTTGCGCCAGGGTCAGAGCGGCCTGAACATTTTGCTCGACGAGGAAAATGGTCATCCCCTGCCGATGGAGCTCGCTGAGGACGGAAAAGATCGTCTCAACGATCCGAGGCGCCAGGCCGATCGAGGGCTCATCCAACAGGAGAAGGCGAGGCCCCCCCATCAAGGCCCGTCCGAGCGCGAGCATCTGCTGCTCCCCCCCGGAGAGCGAGCCTGCAAGTTGACGCTCGCGCTCCCGGATGTGCGGGAAGATCTGGTAGACCTGCTCAAGCCGTGCCGGCTTCTCGGCCTGGGACCGTTTGGTGAACGCCCCCAGCTCGAGATTTTCTCTCACCGTCATCCGCGCGAACAGCCGGCGTCCTTCCGGAACAAGCGCCATTCCTCGCTCGACGATTTGATGGGCAGGAACACCGGCAAGCGGCTTGCCTTCCCATCGAATCGATCCTGCCCGAGGGGTCAGCAATCCGGCCACGCTCTTCAGGAAGGTCGTTTTCCCGGCGCCATTCGGCCCAACCAATGCCACAGTCTCTCCCGAACGCACCGTTAGACTGACTCCATGGAGCGCCTGCAACGCGCCATAGCCGACCTCCAAGCCTTCAACTTCTAGCATGAGAGAATTCCGGAAGCCCGCACACTCGGGGTCCGGGGTTCGGGGTCCGGGGTTCGCATTTCAGATCCCCAATTCCCATTTCCGATTCGCGACTCCCGAAGGGCAGTGAGGCGAAGCACGTCGGCGGGACGCTGGAGTCCATCAGCTCACTGAGCTTCCCAGGTAGACCTCGACGACTTTGGGGTCGCGCGCCACCGCTGCCGGTGGGCCTTCGGCGATCTTCTCGCCGGCGCTGAGGACCACAATGCGGTGCGAAAGGTCGAGCATCGCCCAGACAATATGCTCCACGAGGATGAGGGTGAGCCCCTGGCCATGCAGGTTGCGGATCAGGGTCATCGCCTCGACTGTTTCCGCGGGTGTGAGGCCCGCCATAAACTCATCAAGCAGGAGCAGACGGGGCGAGGTGGCCAGCGCTCTGGCAAGCTCCACGCGCTTGCGGTCCATCACGGTCAGCTCGTGGGCGAGGCGATCACTTCGGCTATTCAATCCGATCGAGGCCAGTAGCTCGTCGGCTTTCGCCCGGGCGGCCGCGCCGGTCAGCCGCTGGCACCCGTACCCAAGGCCGACGAGCACATTCTCACGAACCGAGAGCCCAAGGAATGGTCGAACCAATTGGAAGGTGCGCGCGACTCCACGATGGCAGATCCGGTTTGGCGGCAGTCCCGTGATCGGTCTGTCGAGAAACCGGATCTCACCAGAGTCTGGGGCAAGGGCTCCGCTGACAAGATTGAAGAGCGTGGTTTTGCCGGACCCGTTGGGTCCCATGATCCCAAGGACTTCACCAGCTTCAACTTCGAGACTCACCCCTCGCACGGCTGCGACACCGCCGAAGCTTTTGGAAACCTTCTCAAGCGTGAGTAGCGGCATTCTTGAACTCGAGGGCGGGGAAAGTGTAGACGCAGAGTGACTCTCGCGCAATAGGTTTGATCACCGACGTGGCTGCAGCCCGGAGACTCCTTACGAGGGTCGGGAGGGACATGAAGTCGGAACGCTCAAGACTCCTTCATTGGAAAGAGGGCCGCCTTGCTCGACCGCTCCGGTCCCTCAAGACTGTTGAGAAGGGGGTAGAGAGCGACACCGCACTCCCTGCAACGCAGTGATTGTTCCGAGAGAGGAGTTGAAAGGGGGGGCGTCTACGCCCCCCCTTTTCAATAGATTTACCTCTGGCCCCACGGCGGCGCGGGGTAGCCAAACGCGGCAGTCGCGAAGTCTTTGGGCCAGACCAGCTCTTGCTTTCCCTTCAGCCATTGCTGGACAAAGACCCTGACCTCACCGGTCCCATCTTGCCGAAAGCGCACTGGCCCTACCACGGTTGTCATGTTCGTGGCCGCGACGGCGTCGCGGATCTTGCCACGGTCCAAGGCCCCGGCCCGTGTGATCGCGTCGGCCAGAATCTGGACCGCAGCATAGGAGGGGCCGACGATAGGATCAGCAGGGCGATTCGCCCGCTTCTGATGGGCTTCGTTCAGCTCGGCCACCTTGGGGAAGCGCGCCGCGAAATGCCAGCCCGGTGAGAGCAAGACATAATCGCCGTCCTTCGAGAGGTTCTTTCCCCACACCGGCGGGTCTGGCGCCCGGATGAAGACGTAGGCCTTGGGGTTGAAGTCCAGCTCCTTCATCTGCTTGAAGATCGTCATCCCGTCAGGGGGATTGGGCAAGCCTAAGACAAGCTCGGCCCCGGCGGATTTGGCCTTCAGGATCAGGTCGGAGAAGTCCTTCGAGCCGGGCGCGTACTCACCACTGGCCACGATCTGGTAGCCATGTTCCTTGGCATTGGCCTCCCACAAACCTCCCATTTCCCTCCCCCAATCGGTCTTCTCGATGAAGAGCGCGACCTTCTTGGGGCGCTGAGCCGCAGGGATCGAGCCATCGAGAAAGACAAACGTCTCCTTCGCGAGATCGGGAGATTTTGGAAACGGGGAGAAGAGATAACGGAAGCCTTGCTTGTGAATGCCGTAGAACGCGAACGCCACCCCGAGATAAGGAATCTTATTTTTCTCGGCGATAGAGGCGGCGGCCGCATGGAGGTCCGAGCCAAAACCACCGAGATAGGCGACAACGCCTTGGGCTGCCAGCGTCTCGAGGCGGGCCACCGTCTTGGTGGGGTCCGACTCATCGTCCAGCATGATCAGCTCGAGCGGCATCTTCTGCCCTCCGACCGCCACGCCGCCCGCGGCGTTGATCTGCTCCACCGCAATCTCATACCCTGCCTTGTTTTGAGCCCCACCACCGGCGTATCGCCCCGTGAGCGGGACGACGGCGCCCACCTTGATCGTCTGGGCCGCTGCCTCCAGCCCCACCCCGAGAACCAACAGGACCACAGCAAGCCAAACAAGACCTGTGCGTTTCATGCTTTTCCTCCTCTGACCGTCCAACACTCCTCGTAAGTCTTTTAGAACGTCTTACAGGTGAATCTCTTTTTACTGACTAACTCCCTGACTACCTGACCGGTTCCAAACCGCCCGGCTCACCAAGCCGAAAATAGCCTGCCGACAAGTTGAACAGAATTCCGGCGCGACAATAGCATGGGGGGGCAGTTCAGTCAACCCCGCCTATCGCGCGATCTAATGACAGATCAGGAAGATAAGATGACGCATAGGCCCTCCTTGCAATAAGGCCTTCTCGGACCGCGTCGCCGCTACCTCGCGATTGCACCGCTGATCCGGGAGCGCCAAGTCAGGCGGTTTAGTCATCGTGGTCGCCCCACCAGGGATGGCCCCACCAGTGGTGTTGGGGAGGATGATGTGCGCCACCAGAGCAGATGTGGCGGTTCACGCCCGTGCCGCGAAAGTCGAGCGGGCCGTTCACCTCGTGCTTGTATTTCGTCAGCACGTCGGCGCAGACGACCTCCGGCTCCTCCAGATCGCCGCCGCAGTGGAAGTTGGCCGCGTCGTCGGTGCTGCCGCTACCGTTATAGGTCGCAGTCTGAGGATACGGGCAGAGCGGGCGCGTGCGTCCCGTCGGCGGCGCGGCGGAGCCGCCTGACGCAAGAATGCTGTCGGGCGCCACGCCGTTCTCGACCCAGTTCACGAGCGTGTTGAACAGGTTCTGAGGTTGCGGTCCAACGCCGCCGCCGCAGTGACCGACGCCCGGAGCCCGGAACAGCCGATAGAACTTCTGCACGTGCTGGAAATCGATACTGTGCAGACCGAAGTCGTCGCCCCAACCGAAGTCGTAGCGGGCCGCCATTTGGCGATAGTAGTGGATCACACCGCGCGGCATGATGAAATTATCGTAGGCACCGACGAAGGTCAGCAGCTTGCCGCCGCTCTTCCGGAACTTGTCCAGGTCGCCGAAGGTGTCGGTCACATCCGCGATGTTCCTGGACCCGTCCTGGGCGACATCCGCGTAGGACTTCACGCCGGGCGGCGCGCCGAACATGGTCACCGTGTGCCAATCGAAGGCGGTGTCATGCTCGTTCCAATGGAATTGGGTGACGGCCAGGGCGAACGGGTTGGTACCGTTCCACACGGTTAGACCGCTCCCCGGTTCAGAATGGAACCAGATCTTCTTGCCGTTGGCATTGCGCGGGCCATCCCAGATCTTGTCGACCGCCTGGGCTTGCGCCGGCGTCAGACAGTTCGGATCGGCCGAGGTGCCGCCATTGGCGATGCAGATCGCGCTCGGGTCGTTGGCGGCGCTGTAGGTGCAGGTGCGCGGGTCGTCGATGATGCCATCAACGACGCCGTCATTGCCGTCACAGGCCGCAGTTGCCTTGCTGGTCGCGTAGTTCAATTTGGCCGAGGGGATAACGGCGCCGTTGAGGTCCTTCATGACGATCTGGCCCCACATCTGCGCCGTCTGGAACCGCGTCCAGTAGATCGCGGGCGCATTGGCCAGGATGCCGTCGAGCTCGCCCGGAAGCTCCTGCGCGAGCAAGTAGCCCTGCCGGCCGCCGGTCGAACAACCGTTCCAGTAATTGTACGCAGGCCTCATGCCATAGTACCTCTTGGCAATCGACTTCATGAACAGCACTTGCTGCTTGATGCCGTTGCGAATGAAGTCGTTGATGAACTGAAGATTATAAGTCCCGTCCGCATTGACGCCGGGCTCGCAGTTCCCACCGCTGTGGCCGGTATCGTTCCCTGAGCCCACATAACCCGCGGCCACTGGCCCGCCAACGTTCAAGCTGCCGGCGCAACCGCCACCGCCGATGCCTTGCGTCCTTCCGTTCCACGCGCCCTCGACGCCGCCAGTTCCACCGTCGACGGAGTTGAGCGGAAGGCCAACCCTGATATTGATGTTTTGGTTGTCGCTCTCGCCATAGAGCAGATTGACTTGGCAATACGCCGGGGTCGCTGGGACAAATGGAGGTATTGCCGGTGCAGCGGGTACGATCACGCTAGTGGGCGTTGGCTTGACCACGGGGTTTCCTGCCAGCCCCGTCGCGAGATCGGTGCAGGCCACGGGAGAGAGCGGGAATTGCGGGAAGTGGTGCTGGTGCGGCCAGCCACCATCTGCCGCGGCCGTGGTCGGCGCCAGGGTGAGCATGGCCAGCAGCGCTGCCGCCAGAGCGGCGAGGCCTATCCGTTGCGGGTATATCCGTAGAATCGAGATCATGGTCGTCCCCTCCGTTGGATGTTTGGTGCTTCCGGTGATTCGTGGCCGCTTGAGCTGCACCCGGCTGTGTTTCTTGAGTACGAATGGAACTTTCGCCTTAGTGAATCGGGATACTAAGGCCCGGGACGGCGTTTGTCAATAGGAAAAAATGTGCAGCGTTTGCTCGTCATAAAATTAACCGACCGATCGGTAGACTTTCAGCTTGACAAGGTAAACGCCGCGACATAGCATCTTGCCTCGCCAACGCCTGAATTCACGCGAAGCAGCGCTAGTGGCAGTGAACCGTCGTCGAGTAAGCGGCGTGATCAGAGGCCCAATGATCGAACGCGCGGAAGCAACGTCAGTCAGGAGACGAGCATGATGAGTAGCAACACAGGAAAATCAGACGAAAAACGGTTTGCTCACCGCCGCGCGAGTGGGCCTATACTGCGTCGAGTGAACGCCCTGGGTGCCCGCATCAAGGCGCTGCGACAAGAACGCGGCTTGCTCCAGAAGCAGCTCGCGGAGAAGGCCGGACTGACCGCCAGCATGATGTC
>Ga0209342_10004679_pt1 | contig 14163 bp, 12 predicted proteins | sample RifCSP16_2_FD_184023 | JGI IMG/M metagenome (GOLD analysis project Ga0209342, IMG submission 184023) | Soil microbial communities from Rifle, Colorado - Rifle CSP2_sed 16_2 (SPAdes) (version 2) | ecosystem: Environmental > Terrestrial > Deep subsurface > Rock core/Sediment | place: Rifle... | reverse complement strand
GATCGCCTCTTGCAGGTGCTGCCCGGCGTGTGTGCCAAACTGCGCGCCACGGATCCGCGATGAGCGACCGGCCGCTGGTGGCCATGGCCATGAGCGGCGGGGTCGATTCGTCGGTGGCCGCGGCGTTGCTCGTCGAACGCGGCTACCGCGTGGTGGGTCTCATGCTGCGCCTGTGGAGCGAGCCCGGCCGCGCGGCCGAGAACCGCTGCTGCACGCCGGCCGGCATCGCGCTGGCGCAGCGCGTGGCGGCCAAGCTTGCCATTCCCTTCCATGTGATTGACGCTCAGGAACCGTTTGCGTCGGCGATCCTTTCGACATTCGTGTCGGAGTACCGCCGCGGACGAACGCCGAATCCATGTCTCGTGTGCAACCGCGAGATTCGCTGGGGGTATTTGCGCCGCCACGCGCAAGCGATGGGCGCGGAGATGCTCGCCACCGGCCACTACGCGCGCACGCGCGAGCGGGAGGGGCAATTCGAGCTGCTGACCGCGCGCGACGGGGAGAAGGACCAGTCGTACGTGCTGAGCGTGCTCGATCAGGAGGCGTTGCAGCACAGCCTGTTCCCAGTGGGGGACCACACCAAGCCGGAAGTGCGCGAGATGGCACGCCGCCTCGAGTTACCCGTGGCGGATCGCCCCGACAGCCAGGATCTGTGTTTCCTCGCAGGCGACGACTACCGCGCTTTCCTCAAGCGCCAGGCGCCGGACGTTTTCCGTCCGGGGGCAATCGTCACGACCGAAGGCCGGCGGGTGGGCACGCACGAGGGCCTGGCGGCTTACACGATTGGCCAGCGCAAGGGCCTCGGCCTCTCGGCGGCCGAGCCGCTGTATGTTGTGGATCTCGATGAGCGAAGCAATCACGTTGTCGTTGGCCCGCGCGAGAAGCTTGGGCGAGGCGCGCTCGCAACCGAGCGCGCACATTGGATCAACCCGCCGGCCCCGGCGGGGCCGATCGAAGCGCAGGTGAAGATCCGCTACAAGGCCGCGCCAGTGGCCGCGCGCGTGACGCCGCTCGCGGATGGGGCGTGCCACGTCGAATTCGAGCGGCTGTTGCGCGACATCACGCCCGGGCAGGCGGCCGTGTTCTATCAGGGAGAGCGCTGCCTGGGCCAGGCGACGATCGCGCAGTCGCTGGCTGAACCCGCCTGAGCGGCCGACGAGCAGTCAACCCGCACCGAACATGCAGAGTGGAGGTCCACCAATGAACATACCCGCAATTGCGCTCGGCGCGGTGATTGCCACCCTTTACGGCGCGCTCTTCTATCTGGCGTGGCCGCACGGGTCGTATCGGCGGTTGCTGCTGTGCCTCGTCCTGGCGTGGTTTGGGTTCGCGCTGGGTCACTTCGTGGGCAACCTCACCGGCTTTGCGCTTTGGCGGCTGGGGGCGATCAACATGGCCGGCGCGACGGTGGGCAGCCTGATTGCGCTGGCAGGGATGCGCGTGCTGGCGCTGAGGGAGTGGAAGTAGGGGCCCAGGCGCGCAACTCCTGGGGCTCGCGGCACCCGCTGTCAGTCTCCTGTCCGTCTCCCAGATGAAGCAGTTGGCCCATGAGAATGTGTCCAGCCTCCTCGCATAGCAAGGGGACCGGGGGCTGGCGCCGATCATCACAGCACCGCGCATGCAGATTGTGATTTAGGCCGGATGCGCAGAGACCTGCTCGACGCGATGGCCCTCAGGAGGTTCCATGAAGCTCCGATACCACGATGTCGTTGCCTATGCCGTCCCCCTGATTGTCGCGTTGTCACTCTCTGTGGTTCTCGCGAAACAAGCACGCCAGATCGCGCTGTCCAATGTGGACAATGCCAAGGCATTCCACTCCTTTTCCGCAGGTCTCGAAGAGTACCAGGAATTGAGACCCGAGTGGCGGACCCGATTCCTCTCAAACCTGCTTGCCGGAGGGCTTGTCAATCTGGTCGAAGTTGGCTTCGCTCCGGCGGATCGTGACGCTGCTATGGGCAGCATCACGGCCAAATGGACTGCCGGCTGGATCATGCTTGTCTTCTTGATCTACATCGCATTCCTCCGGCAGGAGTCCCTGCTATTCATTCTCGGCACATTCTGCGCGGTGTCGTTTGCGTACACTCCGGGCCTGGGATCGATTCGCATCTACCCCTGGGATCTCCCGGCCCTCTTCTGGTTCGCGGTCTCCGTCGTCCTTCTGAAGTCCAACCGCCCGTATCTACTCGCGTTCCTCGTTCCGATCGCGACGCTATTCAAGGAGACGGCGCTTCTCATTCCGATAGCCTTTCTTTTCTGGGGCGAAATCCCCTGGCGACGAAGGATTGCCTTATGCGCACTGTCAATGCTTGCGGGACTGGCCGCAAAGGGTATCGTCGACGTCGTCACGGGGAGCCCGTCCCCTCTTATTACAATGACCCTGGCAGATGCCCACACTGAACTGCGTCTCATCACGAATCTGCGACTCATCACCGAATTGAGAGCAGGGTACCCGCTCTTCATCAATTCTGGATTGCTAGCGGCCCTGCTGCTGCTTCCTATTTCCGATAGGCGAATCCTCGGGTGGAAGGTCATCGCCCTCCTTTTCATCGCTGGCAACATGCTTTTTGGTCTCATCAACGAGTACAGGATTTGGCTCGAGCTTGTCCCCCCGTCGCTCCAGGCGATCTATCTCCATTTTTCCAGGCAGGTCCCAACTAAACCGGCGGGGCTTCCTCCGCCGTGATCAACATGGCCGGTGCGACGGCGGGTCGCCTGATCGCGCTGGTAGGGATGCGGGTGTTGGAGCTGAGGGAGTGGAAGAAGAGGCACGCAGAAAGCCAAATCAAGACCCCGAGTACGTCATTGCTTTCGATTCGCTGCTCCAGGTTTTTGCGTCGGTCCTGTATGGTGGCTGGCAAGACCATCCGTTGGTGATATCAGACCTCCAAGTCCTGGCTAGGCAAATTCCCACAAGTCATGTGCCTTGCGCATCGACGATGCCGAAACCTCGTGTCCGTCCAAACTCATTGAAAGGGGGAGAGAATGTGCCTTACCAAAGAGACGATTCAAAGACTTGATGCTCGGCAGCCACGCGATGGAATATGGCTTGGACTATTGAGGTCGATCGAAACGTTGAGGGCCAGCTGGAGCGTAGTCTCAATAGTCAACCGCGGCATTGAGAGGAAGAGCCGGCGTGACCACCCGTGGACCACCGAGACTCTTATTCCGCTGCTGGTCTTGCTTGACGTTTGCATGCTGTTGATAGCGAGACCCTTGACAATCTCGTGGTGGCTTCCAGTTCTCTTGTTGCTGCAACTTTGGGTCCTATACCGAACGCTAGACATCTTCCTCTTCGCCGTCGGCTGGGTCTTCGTCCATCGAGGCGCGCTGCACTCGAATCGTCGCAGTCTGCTGGGCTTCATGCTCAATCTGCTTGAGTTGGCGATATTGTCAGCGAGCGCCAAGTACACCCTCTTGCCGACCCCCACGGACCCGAAGTGGCGCGTCGTCATTGTCGACTTCTCGAGACTGATAACACTCTCTCCCCCCACATTTCCCGAGGGTGTCTTCGCCTCAACGCAATGGGTGGATGTGGCGTCAGTAATCCCAGGCGCATTTCTGTTACTTGTCATCCTGGCCGGGCTAGCGGGAAGCATCGTACGCGCAAGTACCGACCCAACCTAAGATACAATCGCTCAATTGCGCGTGGCGGTTCGATGCTCATCCAGCGTACTATCCCGCGTATGCGTTACCCCCAATTCCATCTCGTGTGACGAGGTCTTCGTGCTCACTCGCTTGCGCCGGCTGAGTGCAACGTACCCGCGCCAGTTCTGGATCCTCTTTTGGGGCATGCTGCTCAATGCCTCCGGATCCTCCATGATCTGGCCCTTCCTCACGATCTATATGAAGGAGCGCTTCGACCTGCCGCTCACCTCGGTGGCGCTCGTCCTGACGATGAACTCGATGATCGGGCTGGTGAGTTCGTTCATCGCCGGCGCGGTCGTCGACCGCGTGGGGCGCAAGGGTGCGATGGTCGCCAGCCTCGCGGTAACCAGCCTGACGATGCTCGGGCTGAGTCTGGCGAATTCGCTGCCGGTTTGGGTGGCGCTCATGGCGGTCAACGGAGCTTTTGCGCCGCTCTACCGCGTTGGGGTGGATGCCATGGCGGCCGATCTCATCCCCTCCCCAAACCGCCCCAGCGCGTATGCCCTGCTGCGTATGAGCCAAAACCTGGGTGTGGCCATCGGACCAACCATCGGCGGTTTCGTGGCTGCGATCTCGTACTCATGGGCCTTCCGTGGAGCGTCTGCAGCGCAAGGGCTGTTCGCCCTCTTACTGCTGGCAACTGTCGCCGAAACGGCGCCCTTCCGCGCGGCTCTCAGAACGGCAGAAACGAAGGACACCCGGCCGAACGAGAGGTTTGCCGGTTACGAGCACGTGCTGCGCGACCGGCGCTTCATGGGCTTTGCCATCACCTATACTCTTGCGGGCATGTGCTACGCGATGATGTGGATGCTGTTGCCGGTGTATGCCAAGGACAACTTCGGGGTGCCCGAAAACATGTACGGGTTCATCCCGGCCACGAACGCGGTGATGGTCGTTCTACTCCAATACGGAGTGACCAGCCTGACACGGCGCTACAACACGCTGTGGGTTCTCGCGGCTGGGACGCTCTTCTTCGCCGTGGGTGTGGGCAGCGTCGGCTGGGGCGCGGGCTGGGCCGCCTTCCTGATCAGCATGGTCATCGCCACCATCGGTGAGTTGATCGTGGTGCCCACCTCAACCACGTTCACCGCCGACCTGGCGCCGCCCGAGATGCGCGGGCGTTACATGTCCATCTACAACCTAACGAACAGCCTGGGCATTGGGCTGGGGCCGGTGATCGGCGGCCTGCTCAACGACAACCTGGCGCCGGTGGCCATCTGGTACGGTGGGCTTACGATTGGGCTATTGGCCGTGGCCGGATTCGTTCGCATGGCATGGTCTTCGCCGGCGCGCGCCGGGCCGAACGCGGCTGAGGCAGTCGAACCGCCTGCTTAGTCCCGAAGCAACACATTCTCAATTGATCGTCATCCCCGCGTGGTCGGAGCGGGAATCCAGGAGGGCATCCTTGTAAGCGGACCTTCTGCGCAATTGGCGTTGAAGCGGCGTGCAGATCACAATCACCGACCACTGGGTCCCCACCTCAAACACGCGGGGACGACGAGCCTTGCTGAAGCGTTCGTCATTCCCGCGTGGTCGCAGCGGGAATACAGAAGATGCTGCAGGTGAGTTGACATCCTGCCTTGTTGATGAAGAAGCGTCGCGCAGATCACGATCACCGAGCACTGGGTCCCCGTCTCAAGCATGCGGGGACGACGAACTAGAGGATCGTCATTCCCGCGTGGTCCTGGCGGGACTTCAGCGCGAGGACTTACATCAACCCACCCCGCACTCTTCGCAGCAGTCCGTTGAGCAGCGCCAGGCCGGGGAGCAGCGCGGCGTCTACCACGATCGTCATCGAGAAAGCGAGCGCGACGGTTTGCGCGATGCGCAGCGCCGGTTGGCCGGCTGCATCGACCACCCAATTGCCCACACCGGTCACCAGCGTGATTCCAAGCAGCACGCCGAGCACCAACCCGACCCACGGCCATGAGCGCCGGTCGGAGGCCGAGGGGAACATCGTGTTGCTCACCGCGAAGATCAGGTAGATCCACAAACCGGCCAGCGGAAGGCCGAGGATCTGCACCGCCAATTGCCAGGCGATGTCGAACTCACCGCCGGCGATCGCCAGGCCGACTGCATCGATGTGCAGGATGCGCTGCCCGAGTACAAGCAGTGCAACAATGGCCACGACCAGAGGCGCAACCCCCACCAGCGAGCTGCGCAGGAAGTCCGCGCGCTCGGTCTCCACGTAGCCCAGGCGCAGGGTGCCATCGCGCTGCAGCTTGGGCCACAACGAGATTCGCCCGGTGCGCATGCGCAACAGCTTGGCCGTGAGCCAGTGGCTTCCCTCGTGGAGGATCACACCCGGCAGGAGCAGAAGCGCAAACAAGAACAGCGCCCACTCCACCCGGCCCGTGAGCAAGAAGAGCGCTTGCTGCATGATCTGTTGGACAAGGCGCTGAACGAGGACGAGCAACAACGCGGAAAGTATCAGCCAGAGCGCAGCGGCGAGGGCGCCCTCCATGAGATGGTCAGGCGGCGCGCGCCTGCGCGGCGCGAACGATCTCGACGAACTCGGGTTTGAGGCTGGCCCCGCCGACGAGCGCGCCGTCGATATCCGGCTGGGCGAAGAATTCGGCGGCGTTCTTGCCGGTGACGCTTCCGCCGTATAAGACGCGCACACCCTCAGCCACCGCCGCACCGAACATCTCGCGCATCACGGGGCGGATGGTCGCCGCGACAACCTCGTTGGCGCCCTCCGCCGTGGCTGCACGCCCGGTGCCGATGGCCCACACCGGTTCGTAGGCGATGACGACCACGCCTGCCTGCTCCGCGGTGAGCCCGGCCAGCCCGCCGCGCAACTGGCGCGAGACGACGGCTGAAGTTTGGCCGGCCTCGTTCTCAACGAGCGACTCGCCGACGCACACGATCGGGACCAAACCGTGGGCCAGCGCGGCGTGCACCTTGCGCGCGACACCGTCATCCGTCTCTCCGAAAAGAGCTCGCCGCTCTGAGTGGCCGATGATGACGTAGCCCGCCCACTCCTTGACCATATTTGGCGCAAGTTCCCCGGTGAACGCCCCCTTCCCCTCCCAGTGCATGTTCTGCGCGCCCAGGCCGATGCCGGATCCCTTGAGCCACGGAGCAACCGTTGCGAGCGCCGTCGCCGGCGGGCAGAGCACCTGCTCGACGCCGGGGATGGCCACTAGCCCCGGGATGCTCTGGCGCACAAAGGCGGCCGCCTCGGCGGCGGTCATGTTCATTTTCCAATTGCCGGCAACAAACGGTTTTCGATTCATGGTGGGAACCTCGTCAGGCACGCCTGGGCAGGCCCGCTTGGCAGCCTGCGGCTAGGAGGCCAGGTTGCGATTGATCTCGGCGTTCAGCCAGCGCGGGGTGCGCGGATCTTGCAGCACCTCACGCAAGATGGATCTGGCATCGGTCGTGCGCCCGCTCAGGTCGAGGTACTCGGCCCACATCGTGCGCACCAGGGGCGCATCGGGTTCCTGCGGCAGCGACTGCGCCTTCTCCAGATCCTTCGCTCCGGAATCGCGCTGCCCGTTGAGGAGCTCCCATCGCCCCCAGGCGGAAAGCCCCACGGCCCACTCGGGCGCGATCTTGAGGACCTCCTGCAACGGCCCACCGCCATCGGCCAACCCACTCGAGCGGTACATCGCCTGCTGCATCTGCAGGCGCACATCTTTATTTTGGGGATCGTTTCGTAATGCCTGCACATAGAAGAGCAGCGCCTGCACCCACTCCTGGCGCGCCTCCAGTTTTTCTGCAGCCAGTCGCAAGTAGAAGGGTGCCTTGTCGGACGCAAGGGCCCGCGCTTTGTCGAAGGCAGCCGCGCCGCCGGCGCCATCACCGGCATCCAAGAGGCGCAGCCCTTCCTCGAAAAACTTTGCAGCCTCGCGCGCCGGGCTGGCATCTTCGGAGGGCTTGGGTGCGACCTCTCCCGGGACAATCGCCGCCGGCACCGCTGTTGCCGTGGGTGTGGCATCCCCTTCCTTGTTGGTGGTAAGCAGCAAGGCAGCGACACCCAGGCACAGGCACAGTCCGGCTGCGGCCAGCAGCCATACCCACCAGGGTGTCTTGCGCGCGGCGGGTTTCCCTGCCACTGCACCCGCGGCCGCCGGAGGCGGAGCTGCGGGCGGCGCGGCCGGCTTGCCCTTGACCGTAGTTGCGGCCGCAACTTTCGCAGCAGTTGATCCGCCGCCGCGCAGCGACTCGACGAACGCGCTCACCAGCGAGTCGACATCCGCGTAGCGGTCGGCCCGTTCCTTGGCCAGCGCACGCAGCAACACGCGTTCGACGGGTTCCGGCACGCGCGGGTTGACGGTTCGCGGCAGCGGCAGCGGCTTGAAGATGTGATCGTGCACGATGGAGAACGGCGTGTCGGCGGTGAAGGGCACGCGCCCAACGACGATCTCGTAAAGCACCACGCCCAGCGAATAGATGTCGGTGCCGGCGTCCAGGTCGCGGCGGCCCTGGCCCTGCTCGGGCGAAATGTAATGCGGCGTGCCGAGCAGCATGTCGGCCGAGAGCGTCGTGGCGCCGAGTTCGGCGATGCGCGCCAGGCCAAAATCCGCCAGGTAGACCTCGCCGTTCGGGGTGAGCAGGATGTTGGAGGGCTTGATGTCGCGGTGCAGGATTCCCTGGCGATGAGCATGCGCGAGCGCCGCGCCCACGGCCTGCAGGATGTGCAGCGCCTCATCCGGGGCAAGCGGCCCGCGCGCCAGGCGCGCCTTGAGGGTCTCGCCTTCGATGAACTTCATCACCAGGTACGGCTGCCCCATGTGCTCGGCATAGTCGTAGATGGGGACGATATGCGGATGCTCGAGCTTGGCGATGACTTTGGCTTCGCGCTGGAAGCGCATGAGGAAGCTGGCATCCTCACGGAAGGCCGGATGCAGCACTTTGAGCGCCACGTAACGGTCGAGGGCCGGGTGGTAGGCCTTGTAGACCGTGGCCATGCCCCCTTGGCCAAGCTGTTCGATGACGCGGTACGGGCCGACCGTCTCTCCCGCTGCGAAAGGCATGCACCCTCCCGTTGGATACAAAAGAGGGCGCCCGTTGACGGGCGCCCTCTGGACCTCGGCGAACCTAACGGTCCTGCAAGATAACCACGCCGGGAAGTTTCTTCCCTTCGAGGAACTCGAGCGAGGCTCCGCCGCCGGTGGAGATATGTGTGATCTTGTCCGCCAGGCCGGCGCGGTTGATCGCCGCGACCGAGTCGCCTCCGCCGACGATGGAGGTGGCGCCCGAGGCGGCCACCGCCTGCGCCAGCAGAGTGGTCCCCTGATCGAACGGCGGCACTTCGAACATGCCCATCGGGCCGTTCCACACGATGAGCTTGGCGCCGCGCAGCGCGTCGGCGTAACGCTTGGCTGTCTTCGGCCCGATATCCAGCGCGCGCCATCCGGCCGGCACGGTGCCTGCGGCCATCTCTTTCACCTGCGCCCCGGCCTCGGCCTTATCGGCGATGACCAGGTCTTCGGGCAACATGATCTTGCTGCCGGCGCCGGCCAGGATCTTCTTGGCGGCCTCTACGCTGCCCGCTTCCACGAGCGAATCGCCCATGGCGATGCCCTTGGCCGCCAGGAATGTGTTGGCCATGCCGCCGCCGATGAGCATCTTATCGCACTTGGCGAGCAGGTTTTCGATGACGCCGATCTTGTCGCTGATCTTGGCCCCGCCCAGGATCACCACGTAGGGATGTTCGGGCGCGTTAGCTGCCTTGTCGAGGTATTCGATTTCCTTTTCCATCAGGAAGCCAGACACCGCCGGAAGGTAGCGCGCCACGCCCTCGGTGGAGGCGTGCGCGCGGTGGGCCGAGCCGAAGGCATCGTTGACGAACAGCTTGCCCAGGATGGCCAAGCGCTGGGAGAAGGCTGGGTCGTTCTTCTCCTCCTCCGGGTGGAAGCGCGTGTTCTCGAGCAGCACCACTTCGCCCGGCTTGAGTGCGGCCACGCCTTCTTCGGCCGCCGGGCCCACGCAGTCGCTGGCGAACGCGACCGGTTTGCCGATCAGCGTAGCCAGATGCGCGGCCACGGGCGCCAGGCTGAAGGCCGGGTCCACACCCTTGGGCCGGCCGAGGTGCGAGCACAGGATGACCATCGCACCCTTCTCGATGAGATAGTTCAGCGTGGGCAGCGCAGCGCGGATGCGTGTGTCGTCGGTGACTTTGCCGCCCTTGATGGGGACATTGAAATCGACCCGCACCAGGACGTGCCAGCCGGATACTTCAACGTCGCGAACGGTCTTCTTGTTCATGGCCGCCTCGCGCTTAGAGCTTCTTGGCCATGATCGCCGCGAGATCCGCCGTGCGGCACGAGTAGGCCCACTCGTTGTCGTACCAGGCAATGACCTTGACCATCGTTCCGCCCAGGACCATCGTCGAAAGGCCATCCACGATCGAGGAGCGCGCATCGCCCTTGAAGTCGATCGACACCAGCGGCTCCATGGTGAGGCCGAGGTAGCCCTTCATCGGGCCTTCGGCCGCCGCCAGGAAGGCCGCATTGAGCGCCTCCACCGACGTTTCCTTCTCGACCTCCGCCACGAAGTCCACCACCGAAACAGTCGCGGTCGGGACGCGCAGCGAGAAGCCGTCGAACTTGCCCTTCAGATCGGGGATGACCTTGGCCAGCGCCTTGGCGGCGCCGGTGGTGGTGGGGATGATGTTGAGCCCGGCCGCGCGCGCGCGGCGCAGGTCCTTGTGCGCCAGATCGAGGATGCGTTGGTCGTTGGTGTAGGCGTGGACCGTGGTCATCAGGCCTCGGCGAATCTTCACCAGGTCGTGGACCACCTTGGCCGCGGGCGCCAGACAGTTGGTGGTGCACGAGGCATTCGACACGATGTGATGCTTGGCGGGATCGTACATCTCGCCGTTCACGCCCAGCACCACGGTCAGGTCCTCGTTCTTGGCCGGGGCGGTGATGATGACCTTCTTCGCCCCGCCGCTCAGCATGTGAACGTTGGCGCCGGCCTTGCCCTTGGCCGTGTCGGGCAGCGCGTCGGTGAAGACGCCCGAGGATTCGATGACCAGCGACACGCCCAGGTCTTTCCAGGGCAGCTTGGCAGGATCCTTCTCGATGAAGACCTTGATCTTCTTGCCGTCTACGACCAGGTCGCCATCTTTGACCTCAACCGAACCGCCGTAGATGCCATAGTTCGAGTCGTACTTGAACAGATGGGCATTGGTCTTGGCGTCGAACAGGTCGTTCAGCGCCACCACTTCCAGCTCACGCGGGTAGCGCTCGATCATTGCCTTGAGCACCTGTCGGCCCACGCGGCCGAAACCGTTGATTGCTACTCGGATTGCCATGTCGAACCTCCTAAATGGAAGGAATCTTGACTCGTCACATGCGCAGCGGCGCGCGGCGGGAACTCAAGACCGCCAGCAGCGCCGCCGAAAGCTTCTCAGGGTGGTGATGCCCGGGCAGACGTGCATCCGCCAAATCCAACGCCCGCACCTGACCGCGTGCTTCTGAAGTCGTTCCGCTCACCCAGGCGACGCCCTCAGGAAGCGGGAATGATGTGTTCGAGTTTACCAGAATCATATCGAAGGGGCTGGGCCCGATATGACGTTCGAGGGCCATGAGATGGTCGCCGACACTGAAGCCATCGGTCTCCCCGGGCTGCGTTGCCAAGTTGCACACATAGATGCGCAGCGCGGTAGTGACACGCAAGGCCTCGCGAATCTCGCGGATGAGCAAGTTCGGTATGACACTGGTGAACAAGCTGCCTGGGCCGACGACCACCAAATCGGCACCCAGGATGGCCTGCACCGCGCCCGGGTAGGCGGGAACATCCTCCGGATTGAGGGCCACACGCCATATGGCGCCTGGCATCGCCACGATCTCGCTCTCGCCCTCGACGCGCTTCAGCCCGCTTGTGGCCGCATCGACCAGTTCACCTACCAGGGTCACATTGCGCAACGTGGAAGGCATCACCTGGCCGCGGATCGAAAGCACCCGCCCGGCTTCGAGCAACCCCTTCTCGAAGTTGCCGGTCACGCCGGCCAGCGCGCTCACAAACAGGTTGCCGAAGGAGTGCCCGTCGAGGCCTCCCCCTTCGGCGAAGCGGTACTGAAAGAGCTGGGTGAGCAACGATTCGTCGTCGGAGAGCGCCGCCAGGCAGTTGCGAAGGTCGCCCGGGGGCGGAATGCCCAGCGAGCGACGCAAGCGGCCAGATGACCCTCCGTCGTCGGCCACCGTCACGATCGCGGTGATATTGGCGGAGTGGTGCTTGAGCCCGCGTAACAACGTGGAAAGCCCGGTGCCGCCGCCGACCGCCGCGATGCGTGGACCTCGCTCGCGCCGGCGAAAGGCCGCCATGGCCTCTGCTGCCGGGCGCCCCGCCACCTGGAACGGCGCCAGCAGCGCACGGCTCAGGGCGAGGACCGACAAACCGACCGCCGCTCCGCCGCCCACGATCAGCACCACCGCGCGAATCGAACGGTCGATGAAGCGCAGCGTCAGCCAGTAGAGCAAGAGCGAGTTGGGATTCGAACGATTGAGCTCGATCAGGAAGACGGAGAGTCCTAACCCGACAAGCAGTGTTCCCAGGACGAGGACCAGGATCCAGCGCTTGACACCGATACCGGGCGCGAGCCAGGCTCGCAACGCCCGCAGCGCGCTTCGGGCGCGCCGCCAGAGTGAACTTGCGACATCATTCATGCTTACATACCCGTTGGATGTTAACAGGAAAGGCACACGTCGTCAATGAGTCAGGGGGCAAACCGGAGACTTTTGGTGGAGATGAGAGGCTCGGCGATGTGGGCCGCTGTATAATTCGCAAGAGATGGGAATGCCGACCGCAATGGCATTCGAGAGCGCAGACCCTCTCGACCATCTCGACGTGACACATCTCTAGGATTAATTCCTCTTTCGTGCAGGAGGCACAACGCAGTGGCCGACTTTCGCTTGATGCAGGATCTGGCGCAAGACGCAAAGACCAAGATGGTCCTTCTGGTGCTGGATGGGCTGGGAGGGTTGCCGCAGACCCCGGGCGGCCCGACCGAACTGGAGTCCGCCGCGCGGCCCAATCTCAATCGTCTGGCGCGCGAAGGCACCCTTGGCCAATCCTTGCCCGTGGGCTACGGCATCACCCCCGGTTCGGGACCGGGGCACCTCAGCCTCTTTGGATACGATCCGTTGCGCTTCGATATCGGGCGCGGCGTGCTGGAGGCTTTCGGCATCGGCGTCGAGGTGGGCGAAAAGGACGTTGCGGCACGCGGTAACTTTTGCACCGTGGATCCGGCCGGCCTGATCAGCGACCGGCGCGCCGGGCGCATCGCCACCGAGACGGCCCGCCCGCTGGTCGAGAAGCTGGCCACGATCCGCTTGCCCGGCGTGACGACCGAAGTGCGCCCCGTCAAGGAGCATCGCTTCGTCGTCGTCTTTCGCGGCGAAGGCCTCTCGGCGGAGCTTTCGGAGACTGACCCGCAGCGCACCGGCGCGGCACCGCTGCCGGTGCGCGCGCTGGTGGCGCAGGCGGCGCGCACGGCGGAGTTGTTCAATCAGTGGATCGCGCAGGCGCACAAGCTGCTCGCGGACGACCGGCCGGCCAACATGATCACTCTGCGCGGATTCTCAGGCGACCCGCGCCTGCCGAAGTTCGGCGACATCTTCAAAGTGCGCCCGGCCTGCGTCGCGGTGTATCCGATGTACCGCGGCGTGGCCAAGCTGGTGGGCATGACGACGATCAGCTTCGAGGGAGACACCCCGGGCGACGAGTTCGCTGCGGTGGCCCGCGCCTGGAAAGACTACGACTACTTCTTCGTTCACATCAAGCCGACGGACTCGCGCGGCGAAGACGGCAACTTCGAGGCCAAGGTGAAAGCGATCGAGGCGGTAGATCAGGCGCTGCCGGCGTTGCTGCAACTCGCCCCGGATGTGCTGGTGGTCACCGGCGATCACTCGACCCCGGCGGTGATGAAGACCCACTCGTTCCATCCGTGCCCGGTGCTGCTGTGGGCGCCGGCCACAGTTCGCGCGGATGAAGAAACGACCTTCGGCGAGCGCGCCTGCATGCGCGGCGGCCTGGGGACATTTGCCGCCAGCGAGATCATGACGCTGATGATGGCACATGCCAACCGTTTGGCGAAGTACGGCGCCTAGCTGCACACGGATCAAAATAATCTGTAGAGGGCATAGCACGCCTTACGATTGCCCGCGAGTGTGCGGCATGCGCTCGGTTACCGCGCACGATGGACGCTGCCGTGGATTTCCCTCTTCTTCGCGCGCCTCGTGATCGTGACCGTCATTCCCGCGTGGTCTTGCTTCTTGATCGTCATTCCCGCGTGCTCGTAGCGGGAATCCAGGCAGCTTGTACGCGAACGACGCGAGAATCGCGTGCGCCTATCCTCCCGGGTCCCCGCCTTGTGCACGCAGGGACGACGAGCTGTGAGTTCTCGTTCGTCATTCCCGCGTGCTCGTAGCGGGAATCCAGGCAGCCCGTCCGTAAACGACGCGTGAATCGCGTGCGCCCGTCTTCCTGGGTCCCCACCTTGTGCACGCGGGGACGATGAGTTCTTGACTCTTGTTCCTCATTCCCGCGTCGACCTAGCAGCTT
>Ga0209342_10004676_pt1 | contig 14167 bp, 11 predicted proteins | sample RifCSP16_2_FD_184023 | JGI IMG/M metagenome (GOLD analysis project Ga0209342, IMG submission 184023) | Soil microbial communities from Rifle, Colorado - Rifle CSP2_sed 16_2 (SPAdes) (version 2) | ecosystem: Environmental > Terrestrial > Deep subsurface > Rock core/Sediment | place: Rifle... | reverse complement strand
GGAGAACATCAGCAAGGTCCTCTACCCCAACGACGAGCCGGCGGCGGGCCGCGAGCTCCGGCTGTCACAGCAGTACTTCTTCGTCACCTGTTCTCTCCAGGATATGATCCGGATTCATCTCCAGACGGCGGGGGGTGTCGACTCGCTCCAGCAGAAGTACGCGGTCCAGCTCAACGATACGCACCCCGCGCTCGCGGTACCCGAGCTCATGCGGCTTCTCGTCGACGAGCACCGCCTCGACTGGGATCCGGCCTGGGACATCACCCGGAGGATGCTGGGCTACACCAACCACACGCTCCTCCCCGAGGCCCTGGAGAAGTGGCCGCTCGAGCTCTTCTCCCGCCTCCTTCCGCGTCACCTCGAGATCGTCTACGAGATCAACCGGCGGTTCCTGGACCAGGTGCGCGACCGCTTTCCCGGGGACGAGCCGCGAGTCGCAAGGATGTCCCTCATCGACGAATCGGGAGGCGGCTCGGTGAGGATGGCGCACCTCGCGACCGTAGGAAGCCATGCCGTCAACGGCGTCGCCCGCCTGCACTCCGAGCTCCTGAGAACGAGCCTGCTCTCCGACTTCCACGAGCTCTGGCCGGAGAAGTTTGGAAACAAGACCAACGGCGTCACCCCGCGGCGGTTTCTGGCGCTCGACAACCCGCGGTTGACGCGGCTGATTTCTTCGGAGATTGGCGACGATTGGCTGTGCTCCCTCGACCGCCTGCGCGAGCTCGAGCCCCGGGCGAAAGACCCGGGCTTCCAGGAAGCCTGGCGCCGGGTGAAGCGGGAGAACAAAGTGGACCTTGCCGCGGAGATTCGACGCCGATGCGGGATCGAGGTCGACCCGGATAGCCTCTTCGACGTCCAGGTCAAGCGCATCCACGAGTACAAGCGACAGCAATTGAACCTGCTTCGCGTGGTGGCGTACTACCTGGAGCTCCGGGAGAAGGGCGGTCGCGGCCACCCGCCTCGTACCGTGGTCTTCGCCGGAAAAGCGGCGCCCGGCTATTTCCTGGCGAAGCTGGTCATCAAGCTCATCCACTCGGTTGCCGAGGTGGTGAACCGCGACCCCGAAACCAGTCCGTTTCTCAAGCTGGTGTTCTTGCCGGACTACAACGTGAAGAACAGCCGGAGGATCTTTCCCGCCGCCGACCTCTCGGAGCAGATCTCGACCGCGGGAAAGGAGGCTTCGGGAACGGGCAACATGAAGTTCGGCCTCAACGGCGCCCTCACCATCGGCACCTACGACGGCGCCAACATCGAGATCCGTGAAGAGGTGGGCGCTGAGAACTTCTTTCTCTTCGGCCTCAGAGCGGACGAGGTGGGTCAGCGGAAAGCCTGGGGCTATCGGCCCCGGGATCACTACGAGAGCGACCCGAGATTGCGCGCGGCCCTCGACCTCATCGCGAGCGGCTTCTTCTTGGAAGGGGACCGGTCTCTCTTCCGCCCTCTCGTGGACTCGATCCTCGAGCGGGACGACTACATGGTTTGCGCCGACTTCGCTTCCTACCTCGATTGCCAGGAGCAGGTGGAAAGCGCCTATCGAGATCGCGACCGGTGGACCCGCATGTCTATATTGAACGTGAGCCGGATGGGGATGTTCTCCTCCGACCGCACTATCGCCGACTACTGCCGCGAGATCTGGGACGTGAAGCCGGCCGCCGCCGAGAACGGCGAGCCCCCGAAGGACGGAAATCACTAACTTCCTTCACTGGGTGAATCCGAAGTCCGGCTCTCGTCGGCGGGCTCCAGCCGGTAGATGGGAGTCTTGTCGCCCCTCTCGTTGCCGTCGATAGCCACGTAGATGTAACCATCCGGCCCCTGGCGCACATCGCGGACGCGGCCCATGCGGTGGAGCAATGTCTCCTCGAGGACGACCTTCTGCCCGTCCATCGTGAGACGCGCGATCTGCTCGCCGACCAGGCCGCCGGCGAACAAGCTTCCCCGCCATTGAGGAAAGCGGTCGCCGCTATAGAGCATGAGCCCGGAGACGCCGGTCGAGGGCACCCAGACGTGCACGGGATTCTCCATCCCGGCGCGGAGCGTGCCGCCGTGGATCGCGGTCCCCGTTTCGTAGTTCACGCCGTAGCCGACCACGGGCCAGCCGTAGTTGCGGCCGGGAAGAACGAGGTTCAACTCGTCTCCCCCTTGCGGCCCGTGCTCGGTGATCCAGACGTCTCCGGTCTCGGGATGGACGACGAGGCCCTGCGGGTTCCGGTGGCCATAACTCCAGATCTCCGGTCGGGAGCGGTCCCGGTTGACGAAGGGGTTGTCGGCAGGGACGCGTCCGTCATCATGGATGCGGTTGACGGTCCCGTGGTGGTTCGAGACGTCCTGGGCCGGATGCGCCTCCAGATCGCCCCGGGGCGGAACCTGCCGGTCGCCGACGGTAATGAAGAGAAAACCCTCGGCGTTGAAGGCGAGTCGCGCGCCGTAGTGCCCGCGGCCTCGAGACACCGCGGCGAAGATCTCCTCGACGTCCGTGAGCCGATCGGAGTCGAAGCGCCCGCGCACCACGGCCGTAGTCGCGCCATCGCCGTCGGAATAGGGTTTCGAGAAGCTGAGGTAGAGGAAACGGTTCTTAGCGAAGTCCGGGTGAGGGACGACGTCCATGAGCCCGCCCTGTCCCTTGTAGTGAACTTCGGGGACCCCCGGCACCGGATCGGCGAGGAGCTTCCCTCCGCGGACGATGCGGAGTCGGCCGGGCTGCTCGGTCACCAGCATGTCGCCCCCGGGAAGAAAGGCGATGGACCAGGGATGCTCGAGCCCGTCCACCAGGGTGACGACGCGGTAGTCGTAGTACGCGGATCGCTGAACCGGTGACTGGCCGAACCCGGTGACGGGGACCGACAGCAGGAGACCGAGAGTCCCGACAAGAAGGGTTTCCATTCGTTTTCGGATCATTTCATTCACCTCGATGCTGGTCTTCAGAAGGCAACGCGCCGCAGTTTACTGCAAATCCAAGGGCCGCCCCGCCCGTTTCGAACGAGTCCAACCGCTACGAGGCTTACGTCGTGTCCAGCGATTGATTTCTCTCCCTTTGCGTTTTTTGCATCTTTGCGTCTTTGTGTTGGAAAAGCGCCCTAAGGATCGCAGGACACCCACTCACCTTGCGGTGTCCGTCTCTCCGCCCAGATGTACCAGTACTCGCCGTCGTAGGTCCAGAAACCCGCCTCCATCGCGAGTCCTTCGCGGGACTCCGTCTTGCGACAGGCCCGGGACTGGTAACAGCCCTCGCGATCTCCCGGCGCCCTCATCACCTGGCGCAGACCCCGCCGGTTGTCGACGAAGTCGGCGCCGCACTTCTCGGTGAGAACGGCGCGGGCGTCGTCCTCGCGGTCGGGAGGCTTCGGCCCTCTGGTCCTCTCCCGCGCGGCGCAGCAGCGCGCGCTCTTCCAGAGCTCGATCTGCCCTTCCATCCGGCGGAGGGAGGGTCCAAAATCCGCGTGTCCTTTCTCCTCCAGAAGCTTTCCCAGGTGAGCCAGGGTCGCGGCGAGAGGAGCAACCTCGGGGCGCGGGTCGCACGAAAGGCAGTCGCTCGTCTCCGCCACTCGGTGGCTCTCGACAACGTCCTGGAGGGAGTCGAAGGCTTCCGACAAGAGCCTCTCCATGTTGCGGCACGAATCCAGGTTCGAAGCCCCGGAGCAGTCGGGAAGCGAGAGCGCGAGGGAGAACGCTTCTTCGAGATCGTGCTTCACCGCCGCGATGGCGACGGGGTCTTCGGCGGAGCACGCGGCGCAATCCTGCAGGACGAGCGCGATCGCGAATCCGAGACTGAACATCCTAGATCGGCCACGCCTCCTGGCGGTACCCCATGTCCCAGAACATCCACTCCCACCGGCTGGTGGTGACGAAGTGGCGGATCATATTCGCCCGGGATTTCGGACCCTCCTCCTTCGCGGCTTCGTCCATGATTCCGAGGATGGCTTCGACTGTCGCGTCGTAGGCCTCGCTCCCGTAATTGTCGATCCAGCGCTGATAGAGAGGGTTGGGAGAGCCCTTGCGGGCGAGCGCCTTTCCCACTTCGGCGTAAATCCAGTAGCAGGGGAGGACCGCGCTCAGAGCTTCGACGAAGGGGCTCGAGTGGACCGTTGCCAGCAGGTAACTGGTGTAAGCGAGATTCGTCGGCGCGGGCGGCCTCGCCCGGATCTCCTGCTCCGAAAGCCCGAAGTCGCGGAAGTAGCTCTCGTGAAGCGCGCGCTCCGCCTCGAGCGATCCGATGGCATCGCGGTCGAAGGCGACGATCCACTCGTCGCGGGGCGCCTTCGACGCCAATACGGAGAGAGTCCGCGCGAACTGGGTCAGGTAGTAGGCGTCCTCCACGACGTAGAAGCGGAATGCCTGGAGGTCGAGGGTTCCGTCGGAAAGACCGCCGAGAAAAGGATGAATGAGGATGTGCCGGTAGACCGGCTCGCCCGCCGCCCAGAGCTCTCCGGTGAAGCCGCTTCGCGCCGCCCTCGTCATGACGGGCTCAGTGGCCGTCCCGCGAAGGCGCGCGCGCAGGCGGCTCGTCGAGGTGCAGGGCCTCCCGGCCCAACTCGTCGAGCCGTCGCAGGATGAGCTCACGGCGCTCCAGGACGAGATCGCGGTTCTGGCCCCAGATGTAGGGCTTTATGGCTTTTTCGATCTCGTCCTCGCTGACGCGTTGGAGCCTCTCGATCAGAGACGCCGGATAGCGCGTCTCGTAGCTCTCGCGGGCGTCGTCGTACGCGACGTTCCAGAACTTGGCGTGGGTGCCGGTGCCCGAGCCGTTCAAGTCGTTCAGCAGGGTTTTCTGGTACCGAAAGGTCTTGGAGTTGTCGATGAGCATCAGCTGGTAGTCGGGGGAAACCATGGCGTTGTTGAGGTGCCGGTCGATGTTGGCGATGAGGTCGTCGAAGAGCCACATCACGCTCACTTGTTCATGCCATTTCTCGACGTCGGGGAACTCTCCCTCGAACTTGGCCATCACCGTCCCCGTCACCCAGAGCTGGAGGCAGCCCTTCCGTCCCTTGACGCTGCGGGGGACGGTGGGCGGGACCATCCCGAGTCCGAGGACCTTGTCGAGCTCGTAGGCCGCGACCTCGCTGCGCCAGCTGTCGTGGTCCTTGTCGACCTTCTTGAAGATCGCGTTGCCGACGACGCCGTCGAGCTCCAGCGTCACCTTTTCGGGGTTGGTGATGCCCTCGCCGAGCTTCTTCCTCTCGGTGATCCTGGCCTCCCGGAGGAAGTGCTCGATCGCCTCGCGGTCGGGCCATTCGGTCCCCATGCGCTGGGCGGCGGCATGCGGAGAGGCGCTCGCGAGCGCGACGAAGAGAGTCGAGGTGACGACCAGTAGTCGCATCGAACATCCTTTGATACACCGCTTCGCGCCGGTTTTCAAATACCGGTTATAGTTGCCTTTATGGATCCGCGGAAGGGGGTCGGCATGGGACTCGTGGTGGTGCGCATCGCCCTGGGCGTGTTCTTTCTCTTCGAAGGCGTCGACAAGATCGGCTGGTTCGCGGACAGCGGTCTCCTGACCGAAACATTGAAGGGGTGGCTCCCCGAGGCGCCCTCGCTCAGTCGATGGTATCTCGAGAACGTTGCGATTCCCGCGGCTCCCCTTTTCGCGCGGCTCGTTCCCCTGGGTGAGCTCGGTGCGGGCCTCGCCTTCCTCCTGGGATTTCGCACCCGGGCCGTGGCCGTCCTTGCCTTTCTCATGGTGCTCAACTTTCACTTCGCGAGCGGAGTGCTCTTCCGCTACGGATTCCTCACCAACGGGTACGCCCTTCCCGTGCTGGGGGGGCTCGCGGGGCTCTTCGTGCACCGGGGGCGGCTGCCCTGGAGTCTCGCCCTCGTCTTTCTTCTCGCGTTCTCCGCCTGCGAGGTTCGAGCTCCTCACGAGGAGACGGCGGAGCCGGTCTCGCTCGAGACCGAGCTCACCCGGGCCCTCGATGCGCTCTCGGCGAAGAGCTCCCTGTACGCGAAGCATCTTCCTACGGGACGCGAGATCGCGATCCGGGCTGACGAGCCCATGAATACCCTCAGCGTCATCAAGATCCCCATCATGGTGCTCGCCTTCCGCGATGCCGAGGCGGGGAAGCTCAACCTCGACGAGCGATACACCCTCCGGCCCGAGGATCGACGCCGCGGGAGCGGACTACTCCAGACGTTCGCGCCCGGCCTCTCCCCCACCTATCGGGATCTGGTGACCCAGATGATCGTGACCAGCGACAACAGCGCGACGGATCTTCTCATCGCGCGCCTCGGTCTCGACCGCGTAAACGCTCTCCTCGACGAAGCGGGCTTCCAGAAGACCCGGCTCCTTCGCACCACCTTCGACCTCTTCCGCCGCGTATGGGAGCTCCAAGACCCGAAGAACTCCGCCCTCTCCCCCGCGGAGGTCTTCGACAGGGGCTTTCCCAACGATGAAGGCGCATTCGCGCGGACCTTCACCTTCGACGGCGACCCGAAGGAGTGGCTCGGCAGCACCACCGCGCGAGAGACGTCGCGGCTCCTCGAGCAAATCCACGCCGGCGAGATCGCGAGCCGCGCGTCGCGCGACGAGATGATCGCAATCCTCAAGCAGCAGTTCTACTCTTCGCGCCTTCCAAGGTTCCTGCCGGACGGCGTCGAAGCGGCGCACAAAACGGGAGACTGGCCTCCGATCTCGGGCAACGACGTCGGGATCTTGTTTCACCCCGGAGGTCCGACGATCGTCTCGATATACGTGAACCAGAACCGCACCGATTTCAATCGCGTCGAAGAGACCCACGGCGAGATCGCAAGGAAACTGGTGGAGGCATGGGGGCAACGAGAGACGCGATGAATTGACGATTGGTCGATGACAAGGCTGGGCCGTAAGATATGTAGAGGGAGAGGTTGAGCATGAAGTACCGGGTCCTGATTCAGCCCGATGAGGACGGCGTATATGTCGCGGAATGTCCCAGCCTGCCGGGCTGCATCTCGCAAGGCAAGACGCGGGAAGACGCAGTCGCCAACATCCAGGAAGCCATCGAGGGATACCTCGAGAGCCTCAAGGCCCACGGAGATCCGGTCCCGCCTGCCATCACTGAAGAAGTAGTGGAAGTCCCTGAATGACAAAGCTCCCGGTGGTTTCAGGCCGGGATGCGGTGAAAGCGTTCGGGAAGCTCGGTTACGCTTTCGACCGGCAGCGCGGAAGTCACACATCATTCTTCGTCAGGCGGCGCCTCCGCATCGCCACCTGACCATCCCCGACCATAAGGAGCTGGGCAAAGGAACTTTGAGAACGCTCCTCCGCGAAGCCGGCCTCAACGTCGACGAGTTCACAAAACTTCTTTGAGGGCGCGCTCTCTCTCAACGCACCCCGCTCAACGCGAGAATCTGCTTCAGCTCTTCCGTCCAGTTGACCACGGCGCGCAGGTTGCCGCCGTTCGCGCCGCGCCGAAGCATGATGAAGCGGTCGTCGGGCGTGACGTCGTAGTTCGCGATGCTGATGCCCCGACCGAAGTCGTACTCGTCGGCGAAGAGGGCGGTGGGTTTGCCGAAGACCGGCTCGGCGCCTGAGGCGTCGAGGGGCACCGCGACGATGCGCTGGCCGCTGCGGTAGTAGATCTCCCGGTTGCTGCGGCTCCACCGCGCCTGCACGCCACCGCCTTCCGAGACCTGCCACTGCCGATCCAGCGCCGGATAGCGCCGGACGTAGATCTCCGCCTGGCCTGAGGCGTCCGACTGGTAGAGCAGGAAGCGTCCGTCCGGTGACAACTGCGCGCCGCCCTCGTAGGCGGGCGTGACGATCAGTGGCTTTGGCTCGAAGGCGCCACCGATCGACATCAGGAAAACATCCCCCGACGTCTCGGGCCGGATGCGGACGACGATGACGGAGTCGGGATCGGGCCCCGGTGAGGAGGGGTAGTCGTTGAAGGCCGCGGCGGGCAGGGGGGCCCCGTCGCCGCTGCCGTCGGCGGCGACCCAGAACGGCGAGTTGAACCGCCGGAACACGACGCGGTTCCCGTCGGCGCTCCACGTGGAGAAGTTCGTGCCGAACGCGGCCGCAGTGAGCCGAGCGCGCGTTCCTCGCGCCAGATCGAGCGCCTCGATGACATGGCCACCGCTCTCGACCAGGAGACGGCGCCCGTCGGGCGAGATCCGCGGGTTCGCGTAGCGGCCTGAAGGCAGGTCGAGGGCCAACGCAGCGCCGTCTCGGCCCACCGAGACCACGCGTTTGTCCGTGAAGCCGGCCGGCAGGTACAGCAGGGTCCCAGTGGACGACAGCCTCAATCCCAGGTCGCCGGAGTCGAGCGCTTCCACGGCGCCGGACGGCATGACGGGGACCGCCCCACCGCGCAACGTCGCCGTCGGCGGGTCGAAGGCCGCCGCGAGAACCGCGCCATCCCTCGCGAAGAGCAGATGGCCGGTGGGTGACCACAAGGGGGTCATCGCCCGTTCGACGATCACGGACCGCGGTCCCCCGTCGATCGACACCGCTTCGATTCGCTCCGCACCTGGCTCGGGGGTCAGGCTCGCGAACAGCACGAGGCGCTCCCCCGGCAGCACCACCGGGTGGTCGTGGAGCACTTCCTGGCGGGCGGCATCGAGCACCGTGAGCGCGCGTGGTGCACCGCCCTCCGGCGAGACGATCCACAGGGCGCCACCGCGGGCGAAGACGATGCCAGCCGGGCTCCACAAGAGCCCGCCGCCGAAGTCCGCGCCGGACGTCACGACCTTCCGTTGCTGGTCGGCCAAGGAGACGCGCGTGATCGACCCGCTGCCGGGAATGAACGCCACGCTGCCGCCGTCGGGCGAGAAATCGGCGGAATTGGCGCCGCTGGTGCCGGGTACTTCGCTCGCCTCCGCGCGGTCGAGCCGGCGAACGAACACACGGCGCACGCCGTCTCTCGCGCCGACCATCAACACGGTCCGACCGTCGGGAGAGATCGCAAGCCCCGCGGTCGTCAGGCCAATGGGTTCCACGTCGGGTGGGAACCCGATGTCGAGGTGCATCACGTCACGCGCGGTCGTGTCGAGACCGGTCCGGCCCCAGAGCGTCCAACCGGCCACGAGCACCGCGGCCACGGTCAGCCCCCAGGGCAGCGCGCGCCAGAGCGAGCGCGTTCCTGCCGGCTCGGCACCGCCGGTCATGTCGCGGTCGTCATCCAAGTCCACCCGCGCATCGCCGATGTCGCGCAGGCGCTTCCTCGAGTCACGCTCCAGACACCGCGTGAGCAGACGGCGTACGCCCGGTGGCGTCGACGACGGCAGCATCGTCCAGTCGGGCTCGCGCGTCAGCACGGCGGCTAGCGTGTCGCTCACCGTCTGGCCGGGAAAGAGCCTTTGGCCCGTCAGCATCTCGAACAGCACCACGCCGAACGCCCAGATGTCCGCGCGCTTGTCGACCGGTTTGCCACGGGCCTGCTCGGGGCTCATGTAGGCCGCGGTGCCGAGGATGACTCCCGCCTCGGTCCCGTGGCGCGCCATCGTCGGCGACTGCGAGGGATCGCTCCCGGCCTGTCCCACGTCACCCTCGTAAGCCTTGGCCAGGCCGAAATCGAGAATCTTGACCACGCCGTCTTTCGTGACCTTGATGTTGGCGGGCTTGAGGTCGCGATGCACGATGCCCTTCTCGTGCGCGGCTTCGATACCCTCCACGACCTGCTTCGCGTAGCCGACGGCCTCATCAACGGGGATCGCCCCGCGCGCGAGCCGCCGGGCGAGGTCGTCGCCTTCGACGAACTCGAGCGCGAGCGCCAGCGCGCCGTTCGTTTCCTCGAGCCCGTAGATCGACGCGATGTGGGGATGATTGAGCGAGGCAAGCACCTGCGCCTCGCGCCGGAGCCGGGCGACGCCGCTTTCATCCTGCGCGAACGCTGGGGGCAACACTTTGATCGCCGCGTCGCGGTTGAGCTTGGTATCGCGGGCACGATAGACCTCACCCATCGCTCCCGCGCCGATTGGGCCGAGGATCTCGTATGGGCCAATGCGTGTGCCCGGGCTCAGTGCCATTGGAGTGCTAATCCGGCACGGCCACGGCGCGGAACAAAAGGGCGTAGTCCCCGTCTTCCCAGGGGAGGTCCCGGACCAGCCCGAAGCCCGCGAGCTCCATCTCCGAGACGAGTACGTCCTTGTCGATGCCGTGCCCCTCCCGCGACTCCGGCACTCCCTCGGGGCGATCCCAGCTCCGCCGGGTGCCGAAGTCGACGATCAGGAGCAGGCCGCTGTCCTTCAACGAACGCCTCATGCTCGCCTGCATCGCCCCGGGATTCTGGAAGTGGTGGTAGACGCGCCTCAGAAGAATTCCGTCGCAGCAGGCCTCGGAAAGTCCCGTCGCCTCCTGCGTGCCGCGCACGACCTCTACATTCGAGAGCTTCTCCCGGCTGACGCGCTCTTCGATCTTAGTCAGGTCGTCGGGGTCCACCTCGGTCGCGTAGATGCGTCCACTCTCGCCCACCGCCCGTGCGAGAGCCACGCTGTAGCGGCCGTCGCCCGCGCCTACGTCGGCGAACCTCTCTCCCGGATCGACGTCGAGGATCTCGACGAGACGGGAGAGCTCCTTCGAGTCGATTTCCTCGTCGGCGCCGAGGAATCCAAAAGTAAGAAGAGTCAGAACCGAGAAGGCAGCGCGCACTCTCATGCCGGACTCCTTCGGCTCATATTCACCCAGGAGGGCGACTTCTCCAAATAGGTCCTGGCCACGAGGCCGACCTTCTCGCCGAAGCTCAAGCCGATCCGTCTACCGTACACGCGATACCCCGTGGCCTCGATGCGCTCGAGCACCCGATAGTAAACCGAGCCCATGAGGCAGGTGCAGCGCCTCGTATCGGCCGCGATCATCGAGAGGAGCGGCTCCGCGCGGTGGTAGTAGTCGCGGACTCTCTGGACCTGGAACCTCATGAGCTCGGAGAACTCCCTCGTCAGCCTCTTCGCCTTCAGATCCTCCTCGCTCACCTCGAATCGCGAAAGCTCGTCCTGGGGGAGATAGATGCGATCTTTGTCGAGATCCTCGCCCACGTCTCTCAAGATGTTCGTGAGCTGGAACGCGGTAGCGAGATCTCGGCCGCGGGCGACGGCGGCCTCCCCTCGATAGCCGAAGATCGCGAGCGACATCGTCGAGATGGTGGTCGCCACGAGCTCGCTATAGACCATGAGCTCCTCGAAATCGGCGTAGCGCCTCTTCACCAGATCCATGCGGCATCCCTCGATGAGCCCGGCGAAGGAGGACTGCGGGATGGGATAGCGAGACACCGTATCCGCGAGCGCGAAGGTCACGGGGCGAGTGGGCGTTCCCGCGTAACACCGCTCGAGCTCTTTCTCCCACTCGTCGATCCTCTCCCGAACATCTGCGCCCGGAGTCTCGTCCACCACGTCGTCGACGAACCGGCAGAACGCGTAGCTGGCGTAGACCGCGTCGCGCTTTCCCCGCGGGAGGAAGCGGAAGCCGACGGAGAAGTTCGCTCCGTATCGATGAGCCACCCGCCGGCACGCGGCGTAGGCCTCTCGAAGATCGCTCACGGCGCTCATTCTTCCAGATAACGAGCCACGAAATCACGGGGTAGCGGCTCGGGCTTTCCCGCGCGGCCTTCACGAGGGCGGCACCAGGTGCAGGGGATCTTGTGGCCGCAGGACTCCGCCTTTCCGAACACCCTCTCCGCGAGAGGCCGAAGCGCGAGGCGCCACCAGGAGGGACGGGCCCAGGAGTGGAGGAACTCGCGGAAGTCGCGTCGTCCCGACTGAGAGACGAATTGGCGGAGGCCGTGGCGGCCCAGGGACTCGTAGAGGAGCCGGGCTCCGAGGCTCGAGCGCATACCGTCGAGCAGACGTTTCCTCCACAGCTCGTCGAAAGGCACGCGCTCGACCAGACTTCGCGCCGCGAGGTGGCCGGAGACCAGCGCATAGCGAATCCCGAGGCCGAAGAGATAGTCCTGAAATCCGCCCGCTTCTCCGGCGAAAAGACGGCTCCCTCGCTCGGAGCTTCCGTGAAGGAAGAAGTTCATGTAGGAGTAGCCGGGCCTCGGGCTCTCGATGGCGAAGGGCGCGATCTCCTGGAACCGGGCGACGGCCTTCTCGAACTGGGCTTCGAGCTTCCCGTAGCCGTTCAGAAGCGCGAGCCCCAGAGTGGCCCAGCCGCCGAGAACGAAGAAGTAGGCGTACCCTCCTGGAGCGAGGTCGGGATCGAATACCACCTCGATGCGATCGGGGGTGGTCGTCCGAAACGCGATCTCCTTCGCGATCCCGTCCGCGGGGCCGGGACCGGTGGCGACGATGTCCGCTTCCTCCGGCGCGAGCTTGCGGCAGTAGTGAACCTCCGCCCCGAGCGCTTTCGCCTGGGCCTCGAGCGCGCGGTCCAGGGTTCCGGGCTCGACGCCGCGGCGAAGGAAGTAGCCATAAGGGGCCTTGCTTCGAACTTCGAGCTTCTTCCCGCGATCGTCCACGAGGTGCGCCCAGGTCGCGGGGATGTGCTCGAACGTGGCCTCGATCCCCATCGACCGCAGCTCCTCGAGCGCATCTTCACGCCGGCTGTAGCTTTCGAGCACCTGCCACTCGCCGATGAATCGGGCGCCTACCGCGTCTCGACGCTCGAAGATAGCGACAGGAACTCCCGAGCGGCGCAGATGGATCGCCGCCGCTAAACCCGCGGGGCCGGCGCCGGCGATGGTCACCGTCTTCAAGACAGGAGCTTCTCCACGCAGGCGCCCCACTGGACGGGACGCGCGTCCGCCTCGCCGTTCTCCCCCATACGTCGGGCGACGTCGGGACTCTCCGCCCAGACGTCGAGCTCCCGCGCGATCTGGAACGGCTCGGGAAGGAGCACGTATCCCGAGCGCCCCACGGAAACGATCTCCGCGGGACCGCCGCTGTCCATGCAAGTGAGGACGGGTTTTTTCGACCGGAACGCCTCCATGGTGACGAAGCCGTAGTCCTCCATGAACGGAGCGAAAAAGACACCCCGGCAGCGGGCGTAGTAGCGGACGAGATCCTCGTCGTCGACGCGACCGACGAAATCGATCCGCTCCGAGACCCCGAGCTCGGAGGCCAGCCGTTTCAGGTTCTCTTCCTCTTCCCCCGTTCCGGCGATGACCGCGCGGAGCTCTTTCGACTTCACCTTGGCCATGGCCTTCACCAGAAGATCGACGCGCTTGAGCGCGTGGAGCCTCGAAACGGAGAGAACGAACGGCTCGTAGGCCTCGGTCCGATAGGACCTCTCCGGCGGCGGCGGATAGAGCACCTCGGAGGCGATGTCGCCGAACTCGCGAAGCCCGGCGGCCACCGTCTTGGACTGGGCATACAACTTTTTCACGTTGCGGGTGAGGAAATAACGATCTGCCCGATGGATGAGGGCGCGGCGAACGGACTCCTTGACGACACCTTTCCGCGAGATCCGCCGCTTCAGCGCCGGCCACAGGTCGTAGTACTCGCGCATCCGGTGGTTGAGCCAGCAGACGTGCTTCGGATGGCGTACGGCGTAGCTCGGATAGCGGAGGGAGATGACGTGGTCGATAGGCCGGCCGTCCCCGCTCTCGCCCACATCCGTGAGCCAGTTGGCGAGATAGGCCCCGAACTGACGGCCGAATCGGTTCTGGGGCGTCTTCACGATCTCCGCAAGATGGCCCGTCCGCAAGAGTGCTTCCGTCAGCTCCGCGGCGATGACCCGGTGGCCGCCGCTGACGAAAGGGACGTCCGAGGTCACGACGAGGATCCGTTTCAAATGACTCCTATCACTGCCGCGGGGCCCCACCCCCACGGCTCTCGCTCCGCGACTCGCTACGCTCGCGCTGCGCTCGGGTTGAGGACTCCCTCGTGGAGGCAAAACCCTCCCAAGCATAGATCAAACCTCCCGGGAGGTTCCCGACGACTCCGAGCCCGAGGATCAAGACCGACAGCACGAAAGCGCCGTCCGGATCCATGCCCACCTGGGAGAAGAGCGCGACGTAAGCGAGGTTCGCCGTCCCCCAGCCGCCGACGGAGATCGGAAGCATGGTGATTACGAGGATCGGGGGGACGAAGCAGAGGAAGTAGACGGCCGGGGTTTCGAGATCCATCGCTTCCGAGAGGAGGTAGGCCTGCAGCACGCGGAGGAGCTGAACGCCTATCGACATCAGGAGCACGAGCCCGAGGACACCGGGTTTCTCTCGATAGCGCGTCATGGCCTCGACCCCCTTCCGCAGCCACCCGGCGAAACGACCCGCCCCCGAGCCGAACCGCTCGAGGAGCTTCGCGTGGACCGGCCGCGCGAGGG
>Ga0209342_10004673_pt1 | contig 14172 bp, 13 predicted proteins | sample RifCSP16_2_FD_184023 | JGI IMG/M metagenome (GOLD analysis project Ga0209342, IMG submission 184023) | Soil microbial communities from Rifle, Colorado - Rifle CSP2_sed 16_2 (SPAdes) (version 2) | ecosystem: Environmental > Terrestrial > Deep subsurface > Rock core/Sediment | place: Rifle... | reverse complement strand
GGAGCAAAAATCGACGGTAAATTTTGTTGACATGATGCGCGATTATCAGGATGCCGGCTTCTATAAAAATGTCACCAAAATACGGTTTATTATTGATGGCTCATATAAAGGACAGAAATGGAACGATACCGCTCTTGCGGAGATAAAAATAGAGAAACAGTAATGGGCATCTGAGACAAAACGCTTATTTCATTTTGTTATATATTTCCGTGGTCTTCCGATTGTTTTCACCGGTTATCATTCGCTTGGAATCTAAGCTGATGATGTTGACATTATAAAGCTTTTTGCCGGTATCAAGGGTGCAGATAGCCCCTTCCACGCGGTATGTTGCCTGTTTGGTGTCGTTGACGAACAGGTCGCCGTTTTGCATAAACCTGAATATACGTTTTCCAGCATACCAATCGCAGTTGTTACCCTGGCTATCACAATGTACTGCTGTGATTTTCCATGTGCCAATGATCAGCTTCTGCTTTTCACTGTCAATGGTAACCGCCTCGGAATTACTGCCGCTTTTTTCCCGAAACTGCGCACAGGCTGCCATCATTACGCATGACACCAAAATGGCGTACAATAGTAGAATTTTTCTTAGCATAGCGTTGATGTATCAAAACCGTTTCAAAAGGAATTCAATTTCCTCTTTAGCTGCTTTTTTTCTGTTTTTTAACAGGGCCTGCCTTATTTTTTCTTTCAGCTCCTGCTCAGGACTTGATTTCTTATTTCCCGCCATGTTTTTAATTATCTCAGGTCTGGTCTTCCCCACTTCCACTTTCCCTTAATGCTTTTACCGTTTTTATAATACATGGTCCCATAACCAAAGGGCACATTGCTTCTGAATTCACCTTCATATCTGTTTCCATTGGGAAATATGTATGTCCCCACGCCATAGCGGCAATTGCCCTTAATACATTTGCCTCCCTTTTCATCCACATTGACCTGCTGTTGCTGTTGGTCGCATGATATGATTAAGGCAACTGCCGTGATTATGCATTGTAATATTATTTTATTCATATTGTACATGATAGACTATGATGCAGTGATGTTTTCAAATGTATATAAATAACCTGTCAGTATTCTATACATTTAATTTAATTATTAAGATATATTTCAAGTCAATTTTTTTTAATAATAAAAAAATATAAAAGTCGCGTAAATATAATAAAGAATAAATCAGCATCAAGGATTGAGATTGCACAGTTATAAAATAAATTCATTGAAATAAATGATTTTATTTTTGCGTTTATTTCCTTAATACTTGACAAACAATAATATTTTCATGAAACAAGCGGAATAAATCGCTGATAGGGGATTTTGCAATGCTTCGTCTTCACGTAGATTGTGCAGAATGATTATCCTATGGATGCTGGCATGGAAATACATAAAAGGCTGGGCGACTATGTCAGGGGAATGGAATCCCCGGGGCTAAATTCTATACAGGGATCCCGATTTGGGTTAAGCATTGAAGGTCAGTACTTCTTTTCGCTCTTTTTGTTCTCATCCAGAGAACATTGAGGAGACATTCACGTAGGTATACCGAACCAGGGGAGAATCCACCGCTGAATAACAATCCATGCAGTAAAAAAAATAATAAGCCACAGAATCGATTTCATTGTTGTCCTCAATACCAGAATTAAGTAATATAAAAGATACTAAAACACTTTATATTTGTCAACTCTTTAAATTTAATATTCTTTCCAGATGATAATTAATGACCGTGAAATCTTTAATGAAGTCCGCACGTATTGCATCATACAGCATCGAAGGTACTGACACTTTTCCGTGATATAAAATATCAGAATTATTTGTAGGGTTTAAACCTTACATAAAAGTAGGCAAAATAACTACATATTTATCAGCCAATAAGCTATTGATGTAATTCATGATGTGGCTTATTTTTTACATGGCAGATGATATTTCAGGGTTCTTCTTTATTAAACAAAGTATTTGCCTGGTTATCATTTCAAAAATTGAGGGCCGATAGCATGCAGAGAAAAAATTTATGTGTGGAGGAGCTTGATGCCATGTTTATTAAAATGAAGGAATTGGCGGCCACCGGTACGTTGGGGAAATTTTGCACAAATCTTGAAAAAAACGCGAACGGGAAGAAGGAAATTATTTTAGATTTCAAGGGCGTACAGGAAGTGCAAAATGGCGATGCCGAAAAGCTGATGACGGTCTGCCTTAAGCTCAAAAAGAAGGGCAATATAATACGGTTGAAGGACATGTCCCTTATAGTGCGGAACCAATTTCTGATGTCTGCCATTAATTATGCAAAAGATGAGGTGCTGCTGTAGATAATACATTTGACGCTTATCGCCGATAACGATATTGAAACGGTAATGTAATTTCTGAAATCTACAGCAATTCCGGATCGCATCATTTCAAGACATAATCCAACCGAACAAATGCATTTCTTTATTGTTGACAATTGCCCTGCATTTTAATATGTTTCGTGGGTACATCTAACAACTGTTTTTTTCAAAATATGATGAAATAAAGCGGTTTTTTCTTAGAAAGTGCCTGAAAAAAAACATAAAAAAATATTTTTGCACATTGTGCGCAAAGCGTTGAAATTTCCTTACATTCATTGCAGATATAACATTTGCGCGTTTATTTCATGGACTACTTAGTCATACTGTAATTTTAGAGGACCATATAAAACCATCATACAAACAGCTATTGGAAAAAATTTCCTTTCTGGAAAGCGAACTCACACGGCTCCGAAAAGCCATGCGGGACGGGGATGGCGGCGATTTCGCCGATCATAAAACAGGAATCAGTGAACTCAGTCTTTTCCAAACAGAAAATGAAACAATATCGCGCATATCAAATCTCTTTCTTTCATCGGAAGACATGTCGAATATATATGAGAAGATACCCATTATATTAAAAGAACAGTTCAATTATCCCATCACCGGCATCATCGAATACGATCAGACATCGGACGAAATAGTGTTCCGGGGTTGGGTCGGCATCCCCCATATGGGGCCCGGCAATCCGCGTTTTCCCGCCAGTCAAACTATAGCCGGCACGGTCATAAAAACGGGAAAAGCCACTGTGGATCTCGATGCCGGCACCCGTCCCGATTATACGAATCCCATACTCAGATCGCTGAACGTGAAAACTTATATCTGCGAGCCGATTTTCATAGGGGAGACGGCAACAGGCGCCCTCATCATGGCCGACAGCTGTGTCAGGATAGATGCGCCACACATAGCCAGGACAATGAGGATCATGGCCGGCTACCTTTCCCAGGAAATTTCACGGAAACTGGCCGAGCAGGGACTTGAGTGGCAATTGGCGGTAAATATGGCACTGGCGGGCCTGTCCGGCTCCATCATATCGCAGTCGAATTCCGTAGGCGACATTGCGGTCATAACGATGGAGTTCGCCAAGCTCCTAACCGATAGCGATCTGGGTTTCGTGTCTGAAATTAACAGTGTTACCGGCGACATCGTCATTCATGCCGCGACGAAGCTAATGGAAGAGGGGCATCATGCCGCGAACAAAAATAATTCGACTGTCGCTTCTAATCAAGATTCAGGTCTCTGGGGACCGGCAACGCATGCAAATCAGCCATTCTATGCCAACTCTCCGCTTCCAAAGGAAGCATGGTCCAATTTTCCAGGAGGGGCTCTTGCGATAATGCGATTCCTTTCAGTTCCGGTTCTCTTCGATAATCGTGTGGTGGGCCAGATTGTACTGGCAAACGCGCCGCGGGACTACACCGAAAAAGATCTTGTGGTGGTACGGCGTCTGGGATCATTGTATGCCATGGCCATTAACCTCATGCGGGGTGAAGATCGGCTGAGGGACTCGCTCCGTGAGAAGGAAGTGCTTATCAAGGAATTGCACCACCGTGTTAAGAACAACCTGCAAGTCGTATCGAGCCTGCTTGCCCTCCAATCGCGCAAGGTGGATGATGCAAAATACCGGATCTATTTTGAAGAAAGCAAGAACCGAATCCAGGCAATGGCGCTGGTACATGAGAAGCTCTATAATTCCAAAGACATGGCAAAAATTGATTTTGCAAATTACCTGAACGATCTGACGCGATACCTTTTCTTTACCTATAACATTAACAGACAGCTGGTGCTGCTTCACCTGGACGTCGGTGATATACGGCTCGGCATCGATGCCGCGGTACCCTGCGCCATGATAATTAATGAGCTGATATCCAATTCGCTCAAACATGGATTCCCGGCCGGACGCGCGGGCGAGATAACGATCAGCTTTAACAAAGACGCCGAGGGCAAACACACGCTTTCGATAAGGGACACCGGCATCGGTGTTCCTCCAGGCTTTGACATCCAGTCATCCGGTTCCCTGGGGATGCAGATCGTTCAATCGTTGATCAAGCAGATCAAGGGAACGATTGAGATTGATGGCAGCACGGGCCTTGCGATTAAAATAGTTTTTTGATTAAGGGCACCATCCGAATTTTATTTTCGGAGGTTCCCTTAATGGTATTGAATTTTTCTGCTCAGGCTGAATATTCATAGCCAGTATGCACATTACGCGAAGCGGACTGTCGATGTATGGAAGAAAAAAGAATACTAATCATCGAAGATGACTCCATTGCCGTCCGTACTATCGAGGAGATGTTGAAGCAGCGGGGATACCGATTGGTAGGCTCGGTCGGGAACGGATTGAAGGCGATCGCTATGGTGGAGCATGAGCTGCCCGATCTTATCCTCATGGACGTGGTGCTGCAGGGGGATATGGACGGGATCGATGCCGCCGTGAAGATACAATCCCGACTGGACATTCCGGTGGTCTTCCTTACGGCCAGCACTGATGAGAAAAACCTGAAGCGCGCCCAGGAAACCGATCCGTACGGCTATCTCATAAAACCGGTAAAGAAATACGATCTTTACTCGGCCATTGAAACCGCTCTGACACGGCACCGAATGGAGAAGAAAATAAAGGAGAGCGAAGCATTCAGCTCAGGCCTGTTAAACTCTTCCCCGGTCCCGGTAATTGTAGTCAATCTAGATAATTCCATCAAATATGTCAACAGGGCATTTGAAGTGCTCACAGGTTTTGGAACCGGAGAGGTAGTGGGCTTGTATCCTCCCTATCCATGGCAGAAGAAAGGCTCCGATGCCGGATCGGCGGCCGCACCCGAAAAGAATGAGGCACAATATCGGAAAAAAAACGGCGATTTGTTTATCGTTCAGACAGCCGCGGTGCCAGTGTCGAGGGACAGCGAATTGCTCTATCATCTGGTGTCCTGGGAGGACATCACGCTGCGCCGGTATCTGGAGGAGCAGATATTGGACATCAGCGAGCGCGAGCGTATACGCGTTGGACGGGACCTGCATGACGGCATCGGACAGGAGTTGACTGCCATCAGCTATCTTCTCGGCGTGCTTGCAAGGAAGATCCGGAGCGGAGAGCTGCCCGGCGAGCGGGAAATAGAACCGGTTATGAAACAGATGGACCATGCGAAGAATCACGTGCGGCTTCTCTCCAAAGGGCTGTCGCCGGTTAATCTTGACCGGAATGGAATAGCAGTCGCCGTGGATGAGTTGTGCAGGAGCGCGGAACGGATTTTTGGAATCCGGTGCGAGGTGGAATGCGATGATATCGCGATCCGTGACAATTCGAAGGCGACCCATATTTATCACATCATCCAGGAATCCCTTAACAATGCGGTAAAACACGGCAAATCCAGCAACATCAAAATAATGCTGAAGCGCAGGGGAAATGGAATATTCTTTTCCGTAGTGGATAACGGAGTCGGTCTTCCTGAGGTTGACGCGAACCGGGAAGGGCTCGGTATGATGTTTATGAAATACCGCGCGGATATAATCGGAGGAGTGCTTAACGTAAATCGGCGGAAGCCGACGGGGACGATTATAACGTGCCTGATCAATTCAATTGATTAGAATCCAATGTACGATACGTAACTTTTCAAAAACCGGGCACGAAGGCGAGGATGCGCATCCTCGCCTTCGTGCCCGGTTTTTGAGTAATTAGATTGACGTTAATAATAAAGTATTGTCAAAATGATATAATGACCGGCAAAACCGCCAAACGGATCCGCATCTTCATCGTCGATGACCATGAAGTGGTGCGCCTGGGACTCATCCAATTTATCAATAGCTACGAGCATCTGTATGTATGCGGACAGGCTGGGGACGCCAATAGCGCCGTCGTCGCGATCAACGACTGCGCTCCTGACATCGCCGTCGTGGATATCAGCCTGGAAGGTGTGAGCGGCATAGAACTCATCAAGGCCATCCGTTCCCGGTATCGTCATGTTAATATTCTCGCATTATCAATGCATGCCGAAAAGGAGATAGTGCGAAGGGCCCTTCAGGCCGGGGCCGGCGGATACGTGCTTAAAAGCGAGCCGGTTGATCAAGTCGTGGAAGCCATTGAGAAAATCTCGGCGGGAACAAGCTACATCAGCGAATCCCTGCGCGAATCGCTGCTGGACATCGTGGTGCGAAAAGAAGAAGGGCCTGATGATATGCTCGTCAAGCTCACGGACCGTGAGCTTGATATATTCAAGCTCATCGGGGCGGGTCTGGACCGTCGGGAAATATCACGGCGCCTCAATATCAGTACTTCCACCATCGGTACGTACCGCGACAGGATCAAGAGCAAGCTCAACATGAAGAGTTCGGGTGAATTAATCATGTTTGCCGTCCAATGGGTCGGTCGGCATAATAATGCCTGATGCAAACATGGGGAAAAATAGAAGGAATAACGCCCGCATATAGCGGGCGATTATTCCTTTAAAAATTTTGGAGGGTCTTGTGAAAAACTTATATAGTATTTGTAATGCCGGTTTGAATATTGTTACAAAAAAAAATTATTCTGCAACAGATAGTTATCAGTTTATGCCACAAGCACGGGGTTCCGATATCATTTAACTCTGCGACTCTTTTTTCTTCAGTTTCCGATATGAATAGCCTGCATACACGGCCGTGGCGATGAGTAGAGGGATATCGTCCAGATAGCCTGCCGGAAACAGCACATCAGGGAAGATATCTATCGGCCAGATAAGGTAGATGACGGCAAGGGCGAGCAATATCACGGAAATGCTAAACCGCTTTCGGGCGCTTTCGATGCTCATATCTTCGATATTTTTCATGGGTCTTTTATTATTGATTTATATTATGCTTGTTCTAAAACTAGTGATTTATGAAGTATTTCCCCCGCCTTCGGCGGGGGAAATACTTCCCGGATATTAGTTTTTAAACAAGTCTAATATTTTTCAACAATATTTTACTTGATTATAGTTTTTATAACGGCGATTTTTGCATTGTATATAACAGATTGCTTCATATTTATCTTAATTATTCAGCTCTACCCGGGCACAGGGGGATAGGCTGATTTGACAGGACAGCACTATGAAAGAACTTATCATCATCGGCGCCGGACCGGCGGGACTGTCGGCTGCGATTTACGGACTCAGGTCTGGCCTGGACCTGGTCTTGGTTGAAAGGCTGGCGCCCGGCGGGCAGGTCATGAGCACCTACGAGGTGGAGAATTATCCCGGCTTTGTTGAGCCGGTCGCCGGATGGGAGCTCATGTCACGCATGGAGAACCAGGCGCGCAGGCTCGGGGCTGAAATCGTGAGCGGCGACGTCGTTTCGATAAACCGAAACACCGGCGGGTCGCTCGCGCTTGCAATGGTCGATGGCTCCACGATGGAGGCAAAGACCGTCATCGCCGCCACGGGGGCGTCCTACCGTAGGCTTAAGGTTCCGGGAGAAGTGGAGCATATCGGGCATGGCGTTTCCTACTGCGCTACGTGCGACGGCGCGTTTTTCAAGGACCGGGTCTGCGCCGTCGTGGGCGGGGGCGATACGGCGCTGGAGGAGGCGCACTTCCTCACGCGTTTTGCCAGCAAGGTATATCTCATCCATCGCCGCAACAGCCTCCGCGGTGCAAAAATTCTCCAGGACAGAATCTTCGCCAACGATAAAATTGAGCCGTTATATGATACGATCGTGGAGTCTATCGGCGGCGGTACAAAGGTTGAAAACCTTGCGCTGAAGAACATGAAGACCGAAAAACAGTACAAACTGGATGTGGAAGGCGTGTTTATTTTCGTCGGTTTCGTAGCCAATAGCGCTTATCTGCCTGCCGAAATCCTCGATGAAAACTGCGAGGTTATCACTGATATCGCAATGAAGACGAATATACCCGGGCTTTTCGGGGCCGGAGACTTGAGGAGCGGATCGAAACGCCAGATAGTCATGGCCGCTGCCGAAGGGGCTACCGCGGCGTTGGAGGCATATGAATATATTTTACGTTTGACATAAATCGCAATTCTTCGTTTAATGCCGGATACGTTTAATCAGGCATCTTTCTTCGATATGAAATTTAAAGATGTAAACAATGCACCATAAACAGGAGTTTGAAATATGATTAAGAAAATCATGGCAATTACAATCGTGTCCGTTTTCGCCGTCATCAGCATAGGATGCAAACAGTCCGGCAAGTACGGGGATTTGAAAGAATATATGAACGATGTAATCAAAACCAATGAAGAGTACATCTCTGACCTTGAAAAATCCAACAGCGCCAAGGAAGTTGCCGAATCCATCACGGAACTCGGCAACAAGATGGAAAAACTGGCGAAAAGGGGAGAGGAAATCGAGAAAAAATATCCAGAACTGAAGACAATGGATAAAAAGAACCCGCCTAAGGAGCTGAAAGAGGAATTCGACAAGCTGGAGCAGATGACCCAGAAGCTGCTCACCGTGTCCATGAAGATGATGAAGTACATGATGGATCCGGAAGTAATGAAGGCTTCACAGGAAATGGCCAAGAAAATGGGTAAATCCAGCGTGGTTAAATAATAATAATTTTGCAATCATGCACGGAGCGGCCCCTGCGGTTGAAGAACTTTTCTATCGCCTCCCAGGTCAGATCGCGCAGCTGCCGTATCCGAAGCTCATCAACTCTCAGATAATCGTAACTGAAATATGTGTCGTTCAGAAAAAGCGCCCGGGAAATGGAAAGTCTGATCATGGGTACGGGACCGGCGCCGTATTGCGTGAGTATGAATCCCCCGGAAGGACCGTCGCCGATCGTAAATTTTTCGGCTATCGTTTCTTGCTCCCGCGCGAGCGGCTTTTTCAGGTGCTCCATAAAGCTTCTCACGATTTCGATGCCGCAGGTTGACGCAATGCCGTCCTTGCCGGATATGCTTGAATCGAGCCGCACGATGGGGCGCGGCTTTCCCGGATCGCGTGATATCTTCGGACCCACCGCCATCATGGCATGACATTCCAGGATCAACTTAATGTTCCCCATGGTGATGATTTTTTTCACCGCATCGTGAAAAGGAAACCAGTAGCGCCGCAGGACATTTGAAATTGCGATCTCATCGGGGAACAGGTTCTCCCTGAACACCGGTTTTCCGTACAGAGTCGATTTTTTAATGACCCCGTCCTGAACCGGAGGCAGAGCGGTGTACGGGCGGTCCAGATCGATAAAGAGCCGTGCGCAGGTGTCCGATTGCATGAACAGGTCAAACTTGCTGACGGATTCGTATCCGGAGAGTTCCTCCGGCACCTTGAAGCCGCCGTGAGGAATTATGATGAGTATGGGAAGATGGCTTGTTTTCTTCAACGTCAGTATCGTGATTTATGATCATGATAATTGTAATAGGGATTCAGATATCCTGTCAAGAAAATCCGGGAAAGAGTTCAAAAATAATAATTTCACTTAATATTTGACATTTAATTATTATTAGCATTACATGAATCCTTGGAGAAGAATTCCGATACTGTAAGGAGCATCCAATGAAACTATGCCGCGGATTTTTCCTGCCTGTGCTGCTGTGCATACCCATGGCCTTATCCGGAAAAGAACAAAAAATAACTTTGATACACACCAACGATATGCATTCGCATTTACTCGGTTTTTCACCGAATATAGAGTACACGCCCGCAGTTACCGGTGACGGGACAAAGGGCGGCTGGGCGCGCATAATGACCGTTATAAAGAATGCCAAGGCGGAGCGAAGCAATCCGGTCATGGTGGTCGACGCCGGTGATTTTATCATGGGCACGCTCTTCCACATGCTCTGCAGGGAGCGCGCCTTTGAGCTGCGGCTCATGAAACATATGGGGTATGATGTGATTACGCTCGGCAACCACGAGTTCGACCTCAAGCCGGCCGGCCTTGCCCGGATTCTCAGGTCGGCGCGGGAATATGGCGGGTGTCCGACCATTGTCTCATCCAATATAATTTTCAGCGAACATGACGAGCGGGACAGGGCGCTGAAGGAGGAATTCAACTCAGGGACGGTGAAGCCGTATTTTGTTGCAGTGAAGGACGGCATCAGGATCGGATTTTTTGGACTATTAGGAAAAGACGCGGAAGAATTTTCCCCTTTTGCCAAACCGCTGAAATTCAGCGAACCAGTTGAAACGGCAAAAAACATGGTAGATATTCTAAGAAGCAAAGAGAGCGCGGATATGGTGGTGTGCCTGTCGCATGGAGGGATTGATCCGGGCAATCCATCCCTTTCGGAAGACGTGAAACTGGCCCGGAAGGTGCGGGGTATCGATGTCATCATCAGCGGCCACACGCATACGCCGCTGCGGAAGCCGATCATAGAAGGAAAAACCATAATAGTACAAGCATGGTGTTACGGCCTGTGGGTCGGAATAATGGATCTCGCTTTCAATAACGGGAACGTCACGATCTCCGGTTACCGCATCGCCGAGATCGATGATCGCATTATCGGCGATCCCGGCGTCACAGGGATGATCGACGGCTACAAAGATGAGATCACACGCGAGGTGCTTGCTCGGCACGAACTGGCTTTCGATACCGTCATCGCCCATACCGGCTTTGACCTGGATATCGCGGAAGAAGAATCGAACCTTGGCAACCTGATCGCGGATGCGAGCTTGTGGTACGTTAATAAATTCGCCGACCAGCGCGATCCGGCAGCGAAGGCAGTGGTCGCGATTGATTCCAACGGACTCATCAGGGACCCGATGATGAAAGGCAAGACCGGAAAAATCGCGGTGTGCGACCTTTTCAATGCGCTTCCCTTGGGGATCGGTGCTGACGATACCATGGGATACCCGATGGTGCGAATTTATTTTTACGGCTCGGAGATCAAAAGAACGCTGGAAATCCTCACCAGCCTCTCTAAGCTCAAGGGCCCTGATTACTTTCTCCAGGCATCGGGGCTCAGGTTCACCTACAATCCCTATCGAATGATTTTCGACCGTGTGACCGGCATCTGGATCGGCAATAAAGAGGAAGGATACAAACAGCTGGATTACTCAGAATCCAACAAGAAACTATACTGCGTCACTACCAATTTGTACAACGCCACGTTCCTGAACATCATCGGCGGTTTTACCATGAACATCCTGAAAATCGCACCTAAGGACCGGAGTGGGAATCCTATTAAGGACCTTGCGCAAGCGCGGGTTGACGCAGACCCAATCAAGCCCGGCATCCAGGAAGCAAAACAATGGTTGGGACTCATGCACTATGTGCGCAGTTTCAGAGCCATGGGCGGAACCGGTTATCCCGAAGTACCGGATAGGTACAGGGGAAAGCTGGGAAGGATCGTGAGCGAACCGAGCCTGAATCCGGTTTCCCTCCTCAAACGCGGCACATACATGACCTGGATCGGGTTTGCTGCGATTCTGGTTATACCGGCAATTGTCGCGCTCATAGCGGTGTTTGTTGTAAAAAACGCGAGAACAGCACATCACGCGGGACGAGGTTCACTTCAAACCTGACTCAGCGGAGACTGCGGCTCGATGTCCGTGAATATCCCCCAGCCGTGGCTTGCGACCGCCCGCACGTAGTCCCCGGGCCATCCCTTTTCACTGAGTATTTTCCTGCTCCCGCGTCGGTTTGTTTGTGGTCATATGATCCTCCTGCTCTGTTTTTATTTCAACATCCGGCGTTACACTTTGTCCAGGTTTTTTTAAGACCCGACTCTCTTCCTGAAGGTGCATGTTTATGAAAGGTTAATGTAGCAAATCATTCCTTCCTCTGTGAACTTTTTTTCTTCTGTATTAAGATTCTAAAAATCTCCAACACAGAGAGCGCAGAGTACGTAGAGAAAAGATGATTTTTCAACATAACCCAATCTAAGCTTCTGTTCCTCTGCGATCTCTGCGTCCTCTGCGTTTAAATTTTAAAAGCCTCCAAAAGACCGCAGAGTATGCAGATAGAATATGTCGATTTTTTATTTGATTTATATCTGAGCAAATTGTATATTATCTGGAATGCAAAAACATTATATTGTGCCTTTTGGAAAGGGGTGTCATTATGAAGATGGGATTTTTTTTATTGATAATGTTTATGGCAGTCATGACCGGAATCGCATCGGCGTCAGACTGGCCGATATACAAGGGAAACATTTTTTATACCGGCAACAACGATGAGATCACGGTCAAGAACAACAATCTGAAATGGCTCTTCCAGGCGTCCGATATGGTCTATAATCCCATCATCTCCGACGGCATGGTCTACTTCGTGGACATCAGGAAAAATATCTATTGCCTTGACGAGGACTCCGGGAAGCTCAAATGGAAAATCAACCTCACCGAGCTGTCGGCCCAGTTTACGTCCGGATCGAAAGCGGCCGGCAAGGTGAAGTACCCCCTCGTCAAAGACAACCGGCTCATCCTCACCGACAATTTCGTCATTTACTGCCTGGATAAGCGGACCGGGGCGCCGCTCTGGGCGCGGACCGGCATGCGGGACGAGAAGGAATTGTTCGACAAGGACAGCATGTACAACAAGAAAACGCCCCGCTGGGAACCGGGCAAGGAAAGATCGTGGGACCCGACGAAGCATTCAACGACCCTGGTTGACGGGATTTACTCTGACCCGGTGATACAAAACGACATGTTATATTACGGGACGCGCAATGTGTTCATGTCACGGGAAATACTGCAGGGCCATCTGAAGTGGGACAACAAGAGCGTGAAGTCATACAGCGGGTTCCCGTCGTTTTACGATAACTATATCTTCACCCAGTCCATGGATTATTCGAAGAACACCTATTTGCTCTATTGTCTTGACGCCGATACGGGTGCGGTGGTCTGGTCCCAGAACATCGTGAAACCGGAGCGGATATTCTCGCCCGTGGTCTACCAGCAGAAGGTGTACCTGGCTTCGGGAAGCATCGTGCACTGCTTTAATCTTGCAGACGGAGCAAAGGTATGGCAGAAAGATTACGGCGAAACCATAACCTCCAACCCGAGCTTTACCGAGCGGGAAATCCTCTTTACCGCCGGCAACCACCAGGTGGTCATCATCAACCCTTCGAACGGCGCGGTCAACTCATCCATGGACCTGGGGGAGAAGTCGAGCCCTTATTTCGTGACCATCCGCGATCAGATTTACGTAGCGAGCTCGTTCAAGAGGAAGGTGGGAAACCGCGACCTCGCGTATGCGAGTCTCAGGGCGCTCCGGTTTGAAAGCAAGAATGCACTGTGGGAATTTGTGCCGCCGTTTCCCGGCGGAGCGTACCAGCCGGCGGCATCAGGCGGAATCATGTTCGTGCCGGCCGGCAATTATCTGTACGCGGTAGGCACCGACTATTACTCGCGCATCATCGACGGCGGCAGCGCCGTGTATGATCCGTACAACAAGAAAGATTCCGGGGAAAAGCCGGCACCCGATCTGGACAGTAAGGATAAAAAGACTGAAAAAACGGACCAACTGCGCCCTATGAAGATCACGGTGCTTGACGAAGAGAATAAGCCCATTTCAGCAAATGTTGATATAAAAAAATGGGACAAAGGCAAGATCGTATTTTCCGATCGGATCGCGATCAGGCGGCCGGACCAGGAAATAAAGGTTCCCGATGCTAACGACGTGGAAATTACCGCTGATTCCGATGGATACGTGCCTAAGAAGACGATCATATCGCGCAATGACAAGGACGCCACCATACGGCTGGAAAAAATCGAGAAGGGCAAGGGCATCGTCGTGGAAAATATTCACTTTGAAATAAACGAGGCGTACCTTTTAAAAGAATCACTTAATATACTCGACCGGATGATCGAGTCCATGAAGCGGAATAAAAAAATTCGGCTCGAAGTCAGGGGCCACACCGACATCACGGGCACCCATGCGCACAACATGAAGCTCTCTGAGCGGAGGGCGGATGCGGTCAGGGAATACATGATCAAAAACGGCATCAGCCCCGAGCGGAAT
>Ga0209342_10004672_pt1 | contig 14172 bp, 13 predicted proteins | sample RifCSP16_2_FD_184023 | JGI IMG/M metagenome (GOLD analysis project Ga0209342, IMG submission 184023) | Soil microbial communities from Rifle, Colorado - Rifle CSP2_sed 16_2 (SPAdes) (version 2) | ecosystem: Environmental > Terrestrial > Deep subsurface > Rock core/Sediment | place: Rifle... | reverse complement strand
TGATCTGACCGGGGCGATCGTCGGACCGCGCCCCGGTCAGATCAGAGCTTCCCGAGCAACTGCTTGGCGATCACCAGCAGCTGCATGTTGGTGGTGCCTTCGTAGATCTGGCCCACCTTCTGGTCGCGGAAGTACTTCTCGACCGGGTACTCGCGCGTGAAGCCGTAGCCGCCGTGGATCTCGATCGCCTTCGAGGCGACGCGCTCGGCGGCGCGTGACGCGAACAGCTTCGCCATCGCGGACTCCGTGACGAAGGAGCTGCCGACGTCGCGCAGGCGCGCCGCGTTGTAGGTCAGGAGCCGCGCGGCCTCGATCTGGGTCGCCATCTCGGCGAGCTCGAACTGCACCGCCTGGAACTCCGCGATCGGCTTGCCGAACTGCTGGCGCTCCTGCGCGTACTTCAGGGCCAGCTCGAAGGCCCCGCGGGCGAGGCCCGCCATCTGGGCGCCGATCCCGATCCGCCCTTCGTTGAGCGTCTCGATCGCGATCTTGTAGCCCTTGCCCGGCTCGCCGAGTATGTTCTGCTTCGGCACCCGGCAGTCCTCGAAGATCAGCTCGCAGGTCGAGGAGGCGCGGATCCCGAGCTTGTCCTCCTTCTTGCCGATCGTGAAACCGGGGAACGACTTCTCCACCAGGAAGCTGGTGATGCCCTTGTACCCCTTCGACGGGTCGAGCGTCGCCATCACGATGAACAGCTCCGCCTCGGCGGCGTTGGTGATCCAGAGCTTGCGGCCGGTGAGCGCGTAGTGCTCGCCCTTGTCCTCGGCGCGGCACGCGAGCGCAAACGCGTCCGAGCCCGAGCCCGCCTCGCTGAGCGCGTAGGCTCCCACCCACGAAGACGCGAGAAGCGGGAAGTACTTCGCCTTCTGCGCCTCGCTCGCCCAGCGCAGCACCGCGTTGTTGACGAGCGTGTTCTGCACGTCCACCAGAACCGCCACCGAGGGGTCGACGCGCGCCAGCTCCTCGATCGCGATCGCCGACATGAAGAAGGTAGCCCCGGACCCGCCGTACTGGTCTGGGATCTCGATGCCCATGAGCCCGAGCTCGAAGCAGGCGTCGATCAGCTCGCGCGGGATCTTCGACTCCTCGTCCATCTTGCGAACGAACGGCCGAATCCGCTCCTCCGCGAAGTCGCGCACGACGGCGCGGAAATCCTGTTCGTCCGAGTCGAGGTCGGTGAGGGGCAGGCTGCGGTACTCGCTCATGTAGTCACCTTGAGAATCCATCGTAGCGTATCGAGCCGGGTGAGCCATGGTCCGTTTGGCGAGCGAGAACGGTCTTGACACGGACGCCTGTGGCCCTATGATGCGTATCTGTCCATGCTGAGCATGCCCGCCGTGCGAACCGGGGTCCGCGTCAGGCGAGGCCCGTGCGCCCCGCGGGTGGAGTCCCTGGAACAGGCCTAGGCCGAAGCCGACCGGACTCATGACACCCGCCGGGCGGTTCCCGGCGGGTTTTCTTTTGTCGGAGTGGAGGGCTCGAGCGTGCGCGTGGGAGTGTTCGGCGCAACCGGGTACACGGGGCGGGAGCTGGTGCGCCTGCTGAAGCGGCACCCGCGCGCCTCGGTCGCGTTCACGACCGGCAGCGGGGGCGGTCACCTGGCGCACGAGAACGGCCTCGAGCAGGCGGCGGAGGCGTACATGCTCGCGCTGCCGCACGGGATCGCGGCCAGCTACGCGGCGCGGCTGCGTGACGCGCGGCCGCAGGCGGTGGTGGTCGATCTCTCGGGCGACCTGCGGCTGCCGACGGCCGCGGCCTACAAGCAGTGGTACGGCCACGAGCACCCGGCGCCACAGCTCATCGGCCAGGCCGTTTTCGGCCTGAGCGAGGCCTACCGCGACCGCCTCGCCGGCGCGCGGCTCGTGTCGAACCCGGGCTGCTATGCGACCTCCGTCCTGTTGCCACTCGTCCCGCTGCTGCGCGAAGGCCTCATCCACCCGGCGGACATCGTGGCCGACGCCAAGAGCGGCGCCACCGGCGCGGGGCGCTCTTTGCGCGAGGACCTCTTGTTCTGCGAGCTCGCCGAGGACTTCTCGGCCTACTCTCCCGGTCGCACGCACCGCCACGTCGGCGAGATCGAGGCCGTGCTGCAGCAGCGAACCGGCAAGACGGTGGAGCTGACGTTCTGCCCGCACCTGCTGCCGGTCAAACGCGGCATCCTGACGGCGCTCTACGTGAAGCCGACGCGCGATGTCGCGGACCTCCGCCCTGCGCTCGAAGCGGCCTACGCGGACTCGGCCTTCGTCCACGTGGTCGACGCCCCGCCCCGGCTCTCGGACGTCGTGGAGACGAACGACTGCCGCATCTCGGTCCACGCGGCCGCCCCCGGCAGGGCCGTGGTTTTCTCCGCGCTCGACAACCTGGTGAAGGGCGCCGCCGGCCAGGCGATCCAGAACCTGAACCTCGCGATGGGATGGCCGGAGGCCGAAGGCCTGACCTCGGCCTTCGAGCCCGCGCGCGCGGGAGCGAGCGCGTGAGCGTCCGCGTCTACAAGATTGGCGGACCGGCGCTCGAGGACCCGGGGCTCATGGCTCCGCTCGCCGAGGAGCTGCGGCGCGGCTCGGGTCCGGCCGTGCTCGTCCACGGCGGGGGTCGGGCAGTCGATCGGCTGCTGAAGGCGCTCCACATCGAGTCCCGCTTCATCGACGGCCGCCGCGAGACGTCGCCCGAGGCGATGGCCGTCGTCGAGATGGTGCTCTCCGGGACGGCGAACAAGCAGCTCGCCGCCGGGCTCACGGCGGCCGGCGTGCCCGCGATCGGCATCTCGGGCCGCGACGGCGACCTGATGCGCGCCCGGCTCGCGCCGGATCTCGGCCGGGTGGGCACGCCGCAGCGCGTGAACCCCGCTCCGATCCGCGCGCTCTGGGACGCGGGCTTCCTCCCGGTCGTCTCCCCCGTCGCGAACGGTCCGCTCGGCGAAGCCGTCAACGTGAACGCCGACGAGGCGGCGCTCGGCATCGCCCGCGCCGTGGGCGCCTCGACGCTCGTCTACCTTTCCGACGTGGACGGCGTGCGGATCGACGACACTGCCGCATTGAACCTCACGTCCGAGGAGGCGCAGCGGCGGATGGACGACGGCACGATCGCGGGCGGCATGGCGCTCAAGGTGCGCGTGGCGCTCGAAGCCTCGGCCGCGGGGATCCCTGATGTGGTGATCGCGGGCAAGGCCAGGCTGCTGGGGCGGTTCCCCGGCACACGCATCGTCGCGGCTGCGGCGGTGAGCGAGGTGAAACGGTGACGACGGCACTTCTCCCCATCTACGATCGCGACCTCACGCTCGTCAAGGGCAAGGGCTCGCGTTTGTGGGATTCCACCGGTCGCGAGTGGCTCGACTTCGCAGCCGGCATCGCGGTGAACGGCTTCGGCTACGGCGACAAGAAGATCGTCACGGCCGTGAAGAAGCAGGCCGAGCGGCTGATGCACACGAGCAACCTGTTCCACACCGAGCCCGCGAGTGCCCTGGCCGAGCGCCTGGTGCGGCTCGCCTTCCCCTCGAAGGTCTTCTTCACCAACTCGGGCACCGAGGCCTGTGAAGCTGCCATGAAATTCGCCCGCCGCATCGGCAAGGAGCAGGGGCGCATCGAGTACGTCGCATTCGAGAACGCCTTCCACGGCCGCACCATGGGGGCGCTCTCGACCACCTGGACGGCCAAGTACCGGGAGCCTTTCGAGCCGCTCGTGCCGGGCGTGCGCTTCGTGCCGCGCGGCGACCTCGCGGCCGTGGCCGCGGCCGTGAGCGAGAAGACGGCCGCGGTGATGATCGAGCCGGTGCAGGGCGAGGGCGGCATCCGCCCGGCGACGGCCGAGTTCCTGAAGGGCCTCGAGGCGATCTGTCGCGAGCGCGGCGCGCTGCTGGTGTTCGACGAGATCCAGTGCGGCCTCGGGCGGACCGGGAAGATGTTCGCGTTCCAGCACTCGGGCGTCGTCCCCGACATGCTGACGCTGGCGAAGCCGCTCGCCGGCGGGCTGCCGATGGGCGCGCTGCTGCTCAAGCAGCAGTACGCGCAGGCGCTGAAGGTCGGCGACCACGGCACCACCTTCGGCGGAAACCCCGTCTGCGCCGCGGCGGCGCTCGCGGTGCTCGACCACCTCGAGGCTCCCGGCTTCGTCGACGACATCGCCGCACGCGGCCTCTACCTTCTGCGAGGGCTCAAGAAGCTCGCACGCGCGCACAAGGACAAGATCGCCGACGTGCGCGGGCTCGGGCTGATGGTCGGCGTCGAGTTCCGCGGCGAGGCGGCGCCGGTCCTGAAGGGCTTGCGCGAGAAGGGCATTCTCGCGACGAAGGCCGGCGACAAGGTGCTGCGCCTGCTGCCGCCGCTGATCGTCAAGCGCGGAGAGATCCGGCAGCTGTTCGTGGCGCTCGATGAAGTCCTGAAGGCCGGCGCCGGCGCGTGAGGACATGGGGAGAACGACAAGACGATGGCGAACGTGAAGCGCGACGTGAAGAAGGTCGTGCTGGCGTATTCGGGCGGCCTCGATACCTCGATCATCATTCCCTGGCTGAAGGAGAACTACGGCGGCGCCGAAGTAGTGGCGTTCTGCGGCGACGTCGGCCAGGGCGACGATTTCGAGGCCGTGCGCCAGAAGGCGCTCAAGACCGGCGCCAGCAAGTGCATCGTCAAGGACCTGCGAGCCGAGTTCGTCCGCGACTACTGCTACAAGGCGCTCTCGGCGGGAGCCGTCTACGAGGACCGTTACCTGCTGGGGACGGCGCTCGCGCGGCCGCTGATCGCCTACCACCAGGTCCAGGCCGCGATCCGCGAGAACGCCGACGCGCTCTCGCACGGCGCGACCGGCAAAGGCAACGACCAGGTCCGCTTCGAGGTCACCTACGCCGCCTTCGCGCCGCACATGACGGTGATCGCGCCTTGGCGCGAGTGGACGATCCGCTCGCGCGAGGACGCGCTCGCCTACGCCCGCAAGCACGGCGTGCCCGTCGAACAGACGAAGAAGGACCTCTTCAGCCGCGACGGCAACCTGTGGCACCTCTCCCACGAGGGCGGCAACCTCGAGGACGTGTGGGACGCGCCGCAGCGGGGCATGTTCAAGCTGACCGTGGACCCGCTCGACGCCCCGGCGAAGCCGCGCTTCATCACGATCGGCTTCGAGCACGGCGTGCCGGTCAAGCTCGACGGCAAGCGGCTCGGGCCCGTGCGCATGATCGAGACCCTCAACCAGGTCGCCGGTGCCCACGGCGTGGGCCGGCTCGACCTGGTCGAGAACCGGCTCGTCGGCATCAAGTCGCGCGGCGTCTACGAGACGCCGGCCGGCACCGTGCTCCACATCGCGCACCGCGAGCTCGAAGGGCTGGTGCTCGACCGCGATACTTTGCATTTCAAACAAATGATCTCGGTCCGCTACGCGGAGCTGATCTACGACGGCCTCTGGTTCTCGACGCTGCGCGAGGCGCTAGCGGGTTTCGTCGACGAGACCGAGAAGGAGGTGACCGGCGAGGTGCGGGTGCGCCTCTACAAGGGCAGTGCCGAGGCCGTCGGGCGTCGCTCGCCGCGCAGCCTCTACCGCCAGGACCTCGCCACCTTCGGCGAGGGCATGGCCTACGACCACCAGGACGCCGAGGGCTTCATCCGCCTGTTCGGGCTGCCTGAGCGCGTGCGCGCGCTCACGCGCAACCGTGTGACCATCGACGTCAAGGCCGTCGAGGTGACCCGTCCGGTGCAGCGCACGGCCAAGGCCAGCAAACGCCGGCGGGGGAAGTGAGCGTCACCGCCCCGCTCGGCTTCCGCGCCGCCGGCGTCGCGTCGGGCATCAAGCCCGACCGTCTCGACCTGGCGCTCGTGGTAGCCGACGCGCCATGTGCGTCGGCCGGGGTGTTCACCTCCAACCTGGCGCAGGCCGCGCCGGTGCTGGTCTCGCGCGGTCACCTCGCCGGCGGCCGGACACGGGCGATCGTGGCGAACGCGGGCTGCGCCAACGCCGCGACGGGCGAGACCGGGCTCGCCGACGCGCGCGAGATGGCCGCGCTCACCGCGCGCGCCGCCTCGTGCCCCGTCGAGGAGGTCGTGGTGGCCTCGACCGGCGTCATCGGCGTGCGCTTGCCGATGGAGAAGCTGCGGGCGGGAATCGCGTCGGCCTTCCCACGGCTCTCGCGCGAGGGCGGGCCGGACGCCGCGCGCGCCATCATGACCACCGACACGAAACCGAAGGAGGTCGTGGTGCCCTTCACGGCTTCCGGTGTGGCGTGCCGCGTCGGCGGGATGGCCAAGGGCGCCGGCATGATCGCTCCCCAGATGGCCACCATGCTCGCCTTCTTTACGACCGATGCGGCGGTCGAGCCGAGGCTGCTCGACCGGGCGCTGCGCGGGGCCGTCGGCGAGAGCCTCAACCGCATCACCGTCGACGGCGACACCTCCACGAACGACTGCGCGGTCGTGCTCGCCAGTGGCGCGAGCGGCGCGCCGCCCATCGCCAGCGACGGCCCGGATTACCGCTGCTTGCGCGATTCGCTCACCGAGGCCGCGCGCCAGCTCGCGCGCATGCTAGTGCGCGACGGCGAAGGCGTGACGCGGGTCGCCGAGGTGCGCGTCGAGGGCGCACGCAGCTCCGCCGACGCCGACCGCGTCGCCCGCACCGTGGCCGAGTCGCCGCTGGTCAAGACCGCGCTCCACGGCGGCGACCCCAACTGGGGCCGCGTGCTGGCCGCGGTCGGGCGCGCGGGCGTGCCGCTCGACGTCTCCAGGGTCTCGCTGTGGATCGGCGACGTCCACGTCGCCGAGGGCGGCGCCGCGCGCGACTACGTCGAGAAGCAGGCGGCCGCGGCGATGCAGGAAGAGCCCGTGCGGCTGCGGATCCACCTCGGCACAGGGGAGGCGAGCGGCTGGATCTGGACCTCCGACTTCTCGCACGGCTACGTGGACATCAATGCGCACTACCGCAGCTGACGCAAAGCGGGCCACGCCGGACCCGCCCGCCTGGGTCCTGGGTCGCCACCGCGAGGTGCAAGGACGATGACGAAGCTCTGGGGCGGGAACTACGAGGCGGCCCCCGACGCCGTCTTCTGGGAGTTCAACCGGTCGTTCCCGTTCGACCGGCGCCTGGTGCGCGAGGAGCTCGCGGCCTCGCGCGCCTGGGTGCGGGCACTCGGCCGCTGCGGCGCCATTCCCGCGAGCGATGCCGAGACCCTGGAGCGCGGGCTCGCCGAGGTGCTCGCGAAGCTCGAGGCCGATCCGAAGTACCTCGAGTTGGACGTCGAGGACGTGCACAGCTTCGTCGAGGAGCGCCTCGGCGAGATCCTCGGCGAGCTGGCCGGCCAGGCGCACCTCGGCCGCAGCCGCAACGAGCAGACCGTCACGGCCCTGCGCCTCTACGCTCGCGGCGCGATCGACGCGCTCGCGCGCGGGCTCGCGACACTCGTGACCGCGCTCGTGGAGAAGGGGCGAAGCGGCGCCGACGCGGTGATGCCGGGTTACACGCACACGCGCGCCGCCGAGCCGATCACGTTCGGCTTCTGGGCTGCCGCGCACGCCTGGGGCCTGGTGCGCGACCGCGAGCGGCTGCGCGACGCGCGCGTCCGCGTGGACGTGATGCCGCTCGGCTCGGGTGCCCTCGCCGGCGCGTCGCTCCCGCTCGACCGCGACGCGATGGCGAAGGATCTCGGCTTCGCGGCGGTCTCGCCCGCCGCGCTCGACGCCGTGATGGACCGCGACTTCGCCGTGGAGCTCGTCTCGTGCTGCGCCCAGGTCCAGACCCACCTCGCGCGCCTCAGCGAGGACCTGATCCATTTCGCCGGACCCGAGTACGGCTTCGTGACGCTGCCCGAGGCCTTCACCACCGGCTCGTCGTTGATGCCGCAGAAGAAGAACCCCGACGCGCTCGAGCTCGTGCGCGGCAAGGCCGCGCGCGTCGACGCCGCGCTGCTGCGCCTGCTGGTACTGCTGAAGGGGCTGCCAGCCGGCTACCAGAAGGACCTGCAGGAGGACAAGCAGGCGGTGTTCGACGCGGTCGACACGGCCGTCGGCTCTGTGGCGGTGATGACGGGCGTAGTGAAGGGGCTCGGCCTCCAGCGCGACGTCATGCGCGCGGCGGCGGGGCGCGAGGAGATGATGGCCGCCGGCCTGGCCGTGGCCCTCGCGCGCGAGGGGATGCCGTTCCGCAAGGCGCATCACGTGGTGGGCGCGCTCGTCGCCGACGCGCAAAAGGGCGGCCGCTCGCTGAAGGCGGTGGCGGCCGAGACGCTCGCGACGGTGTCGCCCAAGGTCGCCGCGAGGCTCGACGTGCTTTTTGACCCGCTCGACGCCGTCAAGGCCAAGTCGCTCGTCGGTGGCACGGCGCCCGACGCGGTGCGGGTCTCGCTCGACGCGGCCCTGACGCGGGTGACGCACAGCCTGTGACGTCACGGAGCCTCAAGCCGGCTCTTCTGCTGGTGGCCTGCTGCGTCGCCGTGAGCAGTTGCGCCTCGCGCCGGGTGTCGGGTGTAGCGGAGCCGTACCCGGATCTGGCCTCGTACCTCGAGGCCCGCAGGCACCTGGTCGAGCGCGAGCACGCGCGGCGTCTCAGCTCCGCCCTCGTCCTGAGCCCCGAAGAGGAAGCCGCGAGTCGCCGGCTTCTCGCGCTCCGAAGGGCCGAGGAGGCGCGGGTGGGAGCCTACTTCCCGCCCGCCCACAGCTTCCTCCAGGGCGAGACGAAGCGGCTCATCGACACCTCGCCGCTCCTGGGGGTGATGCGACGCCTGCCGAAGGGTGGGATCCTTCACCTGCACGGAGCCGCCGGGGGTGACTTCCGCTGGCTGATCGCCCAGGCGACGTATCGGCCGGACTGCTACGTGTTCACGGGCGAGGGGCAGTCCCCCGTGCGCGGCACGCTCCGGCTGTTCGCGGACCCGCCCGCGGGCGACTGGCGTTCCGTCGTCGCACTGCGCGACCAGGCGCCGGACGCGAGGGCGTTCGACGAAGAGCTCTACCAGTCGATCACGCTCGGCGAGCAGGAGCGTGGGGCGCCCGACATCTGGGAGGAGTTCACGAACTGCTTCCGCCGCGCATGGCGCCTTTTCGACGACCCAGAGGTTCGCGCCGGACACTGGCGCCGGATGCTCGACCTGCTGGAGCGCGAGAACGTGCAGTACGTGGAGTTCCGGGGCTGGCCGGCGGACGACGCGATCGTGGCCGACGCTCGGCGGCGTGGCCCGGATTTCGCCGTGAAGTTCATCCCGGTCGCGGGACGAAGCGGCAGCCGGGAAAGGGCGAAGGGCCAGCTCGCGCTGACGCTCGCGGAGCGCGAGCGCGACCCCGGTCTGGTGGCAGGCTTCGACCTCGTGGAGGAGGAAGACGAGTCGCACAGCACGCTCTTCTTCGTGGAGGAGATCCTCGCCGCGCGCCGGGAGGCGGAGCGCCGGGGCTTCTCCCTGCCCTTGTTCCTCCACTCGGGCGAGACCAACCGGGCCGAGAGCGAGAACCTGCGTGACGCCCTGCTGCTCGGGGCCCCGCGGATCGGGCACGGCCTCGCGCTCGCCCGGCACCCGTTGCTGATGGAGATGGTGCGGGAACGCGGAGTTGCGGTCGAGGTGTGCCCCGTCAGCAACCAAGTCCTCGGCTACGTGCCCGACCTGCGTAGCCATCCGGCCGTCGCCTACATCAACGCCGGGATCCCCGTCGTGATCTCACCCGACGACCCCGGCCTGACGCGCCACACGTTCTCCCACGACTACTACGAGGCCTTCATGGCCTGGGAGCTGGACCTGCGGGAGCTCAAGCAGCTCGCGATGAACTCGCTCGTCTACTCGGCCATGGATCCGGAGGAGAAACAGCGTGCGCTCTTCGTGTGGCGCAAGCGCTGGGCGGAGTTCGTGCGGTGGCTGAACGCCGCGGGCTAGGCTGGCTAGGACACGGGCTCACGGCCGAGGATGGCCGGGGCCTCGTCGCCGAAGTACTTCACGAGCAGGCGGCTCCAGTTCGGGCTGCGGCGGAGCTCCGCGAGGTACGTGTCGAGCGCCTGGCGCAGCTCGGGGCTGCCCTTGTGCACCGCCCACGCGCTGCTCAGGGCCTCGCCGAGTGCCAACCCCGCCTCGAGATCTCGGTACTTTCGCCGCTGCAACAGGAAGTCCACGACGCCCGTGACGGTGGCGTCGGCGTGCGCGGTCTGGATCGCCTCGACGGCCGCGGAGATGTCCGCGACGCGAAGGGCGCGCGAGGCCGGGACGCCGGCCTTCTCGAGCGCCTGGGACCAGGTGGTGTTGGGCACGATCACGAGCCGCGCCGAGCGCAGCTCGCTGAGCGAGCGCACGGGGGCGCCCGGTCGGCGTGTGACCACGATGCTGCGGGCGGGCAAGAGCTCGATGCTGAAGTCCACGCGCTGGCGCCGTTCCGGGGTGGCGCTCATGCCGCCCACGAGGTCGCCCTCTCGCCGCAGCAGCATCGGGATCGCCTCTTCCCAGCGCACGATCGGGACCGCTTCGAAGCGCAGCTTGTGCAGCCGGGCGAAGCCCTCGAGCACCTCGCGCTCGAAGCCGGGCGACGCGCCGCCGCGCAGCGAGAACCAGGCGGGGTCTTCGTCGGCGGCCGAGAGCCACCCGCCGAGGGCAAAAGCGACCAGGCACGGCCGGCAGCTCATGCCTCGGATCTTAGCCGAGTCGGGGTTGAGCCCGGCGTCCCGGCCGGCCTAGGATCGAGGTGGCGGCGATCCGGGGCGAGGTCAGGGTATGCAGATACGCGTCGGCACGAGCGGCTACGCCTACAAGGAATGGCGCGGCTCGTTCTACCCCGAGAAACTGAAGCCGGCCGAGATGCTCCGCTACTACGCCGAGCGTTTCTCGACGGTCGAGATCAACAACACCTTCTACAAGCTGCCGGAGCGTGGGATGCTCGAGCGCTGGGCCGAGCAGGTGCCCGGCTCGTTCGTGTTCGTGCTCAAGGCCTCGCAGCGCATCACGCACCGCCAGCGTCTCTCGGCCGAGTCGAAAGAGACGGTCGACTACCTCTTCGACGTCGCGTCGGCGCTCGGGCCGCGGCTGGGACCGGTCCTGTTCCAGACGCCGCCGTTCTTCAAGAAGGACACGGCGCGGCTGCGCGCGTTCCTGGATTTCCTGCCGGGCGAACGGCCCGTGGCCTTCGAGTTCCGCCACGAGACGTGGCGCGACGACGAGGTCTGCGACGCGCTGCGCGCGCGCAACGCGGCGCTCGTCTGCGCCGACACCGAGGAGTCGGGCGAGGCCGGCGCCCCGATCGTCGCCACAGCCGACTGGGGCTACCTGCGCCTGCGCCGCTGCGACTACGACGACCAGGCGCTCCTGTCGTGGGCCGCCCGCATCTGCGCCCAGCCCTGGCAGCGCGCGTTCGTCTTCTTCAAGCACGAGGAGGGCAAGCCCCTCGGCTGGCCGGTGATCGAGCGCTTCCTGACGCTAGCGGGGGCTCGGGGGGCGGCCGGGCCTCAAACGAGCTAGCATCTACGAGGTGTCCGAGAAAGTCGCCGGCGCCGGCCCGGAGCCAGAGTCGCACTCCGTCGCCGAGTCGATCGCCGCCGGCATCGCGCACGAGGTGCGCAACCCGCTGAACGCCCTGCAGATCAACCTCGGCATCCTGGAGCAGGAGCTGTCGGGAATCGTCCCCGACCGCAGCAGCCACGTGTTCGAGGTGATGGCGAAGATCGCCCGCGAGCTGCGCAGCCTCGACGACTTCGTCACGGAGTTCCTGCGCTTCGCCCGACCGCCGCGCCTCAGCCTGGAAACCGTGGCCGTGCGCTCGCTCCTCGCGGACCTCACCACCTTCATCGGCCCCGAGTGCAACCGCAAGGGAGTGGCACTCTCGCTGGTCGTCGAAGGCGGGCCCGAGACCGTCGTGGCGGACGGCTTCCAGCTGAAGCACGCGGTGCTGAACCTGGTGCTGAACGCGCTCCAGGCGACGCCGGCTGGGGGCACGATCGTGATCGGCGTCAGGGGCGACGCGCACGGGCTCGCCATCGAGGTGCGCGATACGGGCGAGGGCATGACCGGAGAAGTCCTCCCGCGCGCGTTCGACGCCTTCTTCACGACGCGCGAGGGCGGGACCGGGCTGGGGCTCCCGATCACGCGCCGGATCGTGGAGGCTCACGGGGGCAGCGTCGCCATCCGCAGCCGCGAGGGCGAAGGCAGCGTCGCCACGGTCTCGCTGCCGGTCGGGACCCGGGCGCGCTGATGCGGACCATCCTCCTCGTCGAGGACCACGCCGAGAGCCGGTCGAGCCTGGCCTGGGTGCTCGAGAAGAACGGCTACGCGGTACGCCAGGCCTCGAACGGCCGCGCCGCGCTCACCGCCGCCCGCCGCGAGACGCTGCACGCGCTCATCCTCGACATGAAGCTGCCCGACATGGACGGCGTGGCGGTGCTCGAGGGCGTGCTGGAGCAGCATCCTGGGCTGCCGGCGATCGTCGTGACGGGCTTCGGGACGGTCGACGGGGCCGTCGAGGCGATGAAGCGCGGGGCGATGGACTTCCTGAGCAAGCCCCTGGACATCGACGGCCTGCTCGCCAGCCTCGCCCGCGGGATCGAGCAGGCGAGCGCGAGCGGGGCACTGGCGACGCCGCCGTCGCGGGCGGCCGCGGAGATGGATCAGCTCGGGATGATCGGGCGCTCGCGGGCCATGCTCGAGCTGTTCGATACCGTGAAGCGCCTCGCCCGCCACCAATCGACGATCTTGATCCTCGGTGAGAGCGGCACGGGCAAGGAGCTGATCGCGCGCGCGCTGCATACCCTGGGACCCCGCCGCGACGGCCCCTTCGTTGCCGTGAACTGCGCGACGCTGTCCGAGCCGCTGCTGGAAAGCGAGCTCTTCGGCCACGAGCGAGGCGCCTTCACCGGCGCGGACCGGTCCAAGGAAGGCGTCATGGAGACCGCCGACGGCGGCACCTTGTTCCTCGACGAGGTCAACGAGATGGGCCTCGGCTGCCAGGCCAAGCTGCTGCGAGCCCTCGAGCGGCGCGAGTTCCGCCGCGTGGGCGGGACCCGCAAGATCGCCGTGAACATCCACCTGCTGGCCGCCAGCAACGCCGACCTCGAGGCGCTGGTGGAAAGCCGGCGCTTCCGCTCCGACCTCTACTACCGCCTCAAGGTCGTGACGCTCACCGTCCCGCCGCTGCGGGATCGCAAGGACGCGATCCCGGTCCTGGCTCAGCGATTCCTCGAGGACGTGGCGCGGCAGGCCGGTCTTTCTCCCAAGCGCCTCACACCGGACGCGCTCACCCAGCTGGCGCGCTACCGCTGGCCGGGCAACATCCGCGAGCTGCGCAACTGCATGGAGAGCCTGACCCTCACCCGCACCCGCGCTGAGATCGACGTCGCCGACCTGCCTGCGAACGTCCGCGAGGTGACCGTTCTGGGCGAGATCCGCCTTCCGGTGGGGACGCGCATGGAGGACGCCGAGCGCGAGATCATCCGCCGCACTGTGGAGGCCTACCCCACGTTGAAAGAGGCTGCCCGCGTGCTGGGAATCGGGCTGCGCACGCTCCACACGAAGCTCAAGGTCCAGGGCGCCCGACCGGCCAGGCGCCGGTCTGCCGGTCCGGCAGCATAGCCTCGGTCCGGAGCCTCGGGTGTGCCGAAACGGCACTCCCGGAGGGCCCGTGAAGGCCGGTATCGGCTGAATCGGCACATTCGGACCACCCGTTCGGGACGGCGACGCAAGATGCCCTGTAGTAACTCGCAGATTATATGAGGGTTATCTGGATACCCGTATCGGGCACGACGTGTGCACTATGCCGTCCCTGGGAGATGAGCGCAACTGCAGCCGAACCCGGGCCGCTGCATCTGGCCCTGGCGGGCTACGAGCACGAATGGCCGGCCGATTTCGAGGCTTTCGTCGCGCGGGAGCTCGTGGGCCGGGACGGCGCCTTCGTGGCGCGGATCGGCGAGCTCGGCGAAGCGCCGGCGTTTCTGAGCTCGAGCGAGGTGACGGCGCTCATCGTCAACGCCAACCGCCTCGGCCTCACGGGCAAGGTCGCCCTGCGGGAGTGCCGGAGGATCTCTCCCTCGACCGCGGTCGTTGTGGTCGCGACGACCGCGGCCCACGGCCTCAAGGACGCACTCGAGGGGGGTGCCACCGCGTTCATCTCCTGGCCCGCCCCTGCGGAAGTCCTCCGCCGTGCTCTGCAGAGCGGCCGAGAGACGGCCGGCCCTGCTTCCCCGCCGCCCCGAGTTGAAAGTGGAGGTCTACTTCGATGAGCCGAGATTCGCTCGAGAGCTACCAAA
>Ga0209342_10004671_pt1 | contig 14175 bp, 11 predicted proteins | sample RifCSP16_2_FD_184023 | JGI IMG/M metagenome (GOLD analysis project Ga0209342, IMG submission 184023) | Soil microbial communities from Rifle, Colorado - Rifle CSP2_sed 16_2 (SPAdes) (version 2) | ecosystem: Environmental > Terrestrial > Deep subsurface > Rock core/Sediment | place: Rifle... | reverse complement strand
CAGAATGATGTTAAATCTCTTAAACAAAATCCCATTATTAGATTTAAACATGAGATTAGGGGAAGGAACAGGCGCCGCCCTGGGTATAGGCATTATGGAGGCAGCAGTAAAATTATTGAATGAAATGGCTACATTTCACGAATCTGGGGTGTCAGAACCACACATGCGATAAGATTGAGAGAACATAATATCCAAAGAAATATCGATCAGTGCTGCGAATGGTCGGTGTGATGGAATATGCCAAATAATTTCTTTATGGTCTCCACGTACCGGTATCCACCGCCATTCTTTGCCTCTTGTTTGGCTACCTTTGCGGGATGATGGAGGAGTTTGTTGATGGTGCGTTCCATGGTATATATGACCTGTTCCCAGTCTCCGTTATCTACATTCTTTAATTTAGGTTTTAAGCGATCCAATTCTTCCTTCCCTATGGTATGGAAATGATTGCGTAAGTGGGTTATCGCCGGTTCTATCTTCATCTCCTCAAGCCGTGCCATGAAGCGCTCTACCTCTTCATCAATAAGGACACGGCATTTTTCCACCTCTTTATTTCGTTCGTCCATGTTTTGGCTGACGACAGATTGTAGATCGTCGATGTTATAGAGATACACGTTGTCGATATTGGCAATCTCCGGTTCAATATTCCTGGGGACGGCAATATCGATGAGGAACATGGGATTGCCTCTCCGATGTTTGATGGCTTCTTTCACCTGATCGGCATGTATTACATAGTGCGGGGCAGATGTGGAACTAATAACAATATCTGCTTTTTCAAGGTGTTCTCCAAGCAATTCATATTTGATGGCCTGACCATGATATTCGATTGCAAGCTCCTGTGCGCGTTCGAAGGTACGATTCGCAACGATAAAGGTACGCGCACCTTCCTCATAAAGATGCTTGAGTAAAAGTTCGCACATTTCACCCGCGCCCACGACAAGGACCATCTTGCCGGTAAAATCCTGGAATATTTTCTCGGCAAATTCCACGGCGACGGAGCTTATTGAAACCTTTCGCTTGCCGATGGACGTCCTTGTATGCACGATCTTGGCGACATTGATCGTCTGCTGAAATAGCTGATTTAAAATTTTTCCAGTAGCCTCTTCCATGGCTGCCATGGTATATGCTTCTTTGACCTGTGAGAGTATCTGCGATTCTCCGAGTACCATAGAATCAAGGCTTGCCGTAACAAAGAAAAGGTGGTTCACTGCACGGGCATCATTATAGTAATACATGTAGGGAGAAAAGGTATTTAGCTCAATCTTATGAAAGTCAGCAAGAAATGAAAGGACGTCTTCGACCTTAATAGCGCCATCCTGCGATGAGACGTATATTTCGACACGATTACAGGTCGATAAAATAACGATCTCCGCCTTTTGATCTTGATATTTTTGGGAAAATAGAGATAAGGCAGTATTGATACTGTTGGGATTAAAAGCTAGTTTTTCCCTGACCTCTACCGGCGCTGACTTATGGTTCAATCCTACAACCAGGATACTCATACACAATCCTTAAAGTTTCCGAAGACCTAGCCCGAACACGTCGTAATCCGTATCGCGGGTGGTTTATCCCCCGCCATTGACCGACCACAAGGGACTTCGTCGTGAGCTCAGTCGAACGATCGGCGCTACGTTTTTTTGACAAAAATGTCAAAATATTTTTCTTGAGATACTAATTTGTTACTGAACATTCAAAACCTCAGTATGCGTTTGTTCGCTCACCCTCTGAAAGGCATGTTTTGATCCCATAAAGAAGGTGCCGATAAAGGTAAAGAGTACCAGGCAAAAACCTGCAATGGTCAAGCATGCAATCTTGGTTCCGTGAAAGGACGCAATAAGTCGCATATGCAACAATGCCGCATATATCAACCAGGTTGCCAATCCCAAAATAACCTTATAATCAAGGTACCACATATCACCCAAAACACTTTGTGTCTTTACCCAAAATGTGCCAAATACAAGGCCGAGGGTAAGGAGTGGAAAGCCAAATGAAATCGTCTTCCACATCAATTTGTCAATCCCCTCCAGAGAGGGCAATTTGTTAAAAAGAGAACCAAACAATTTGTGTTTCAATTGCCTCTGTTGAGTTAAATACATAATGCTTAGACTAAATGATATAGTAAAGGCAGCATATCCCACGAATATAGGAATAATATGCGCTATGAGCCAGAAATTCTGAAGGCTTACGGTAATTAACAGATTTCCTCCGTCAAACGTAAGAGCCCATATTGAAAGCGCAGTAACAACGGGCAATAAAAATGTATCTAAAGATGGCAGCTTGTAAAGGTAGTCCAGATTTATGTAAACAAAGAGAATACACCAGAGCAAAGATACGAAGGACTCATACACGTTTGTTATGGGAATGTTACCTGATTCGAGGCCGAGGAATACAATAAAGCCGCTGTGGACGAAAAATCCCATCATCATAGTCCATTTGGCCACCTTTTTATCAAAAACACCGGGTTTTATGATATATCCGATTGACCAAACGGAAGATATAAAATACAAAATTATGGCAATGATAAAAGGGATATGAGGTAACTGTATCATAATGAATACTGTAAGAAATAACTATTCATTAATCAATGAAAATTTCAAAACGTCCTTCTGAGCGTTTTTAGTTTTTTAATTGACAAAAACTCCTTTGTCCGATACCCTACATTGTAGTTAGTACATACACATCTAAAAATTCAAATAGGAGATATGAGTTTATGACGGAAGAACTAAAAATAACAAAAAAAACCAGTATCGGAGATGTAATTAAGCAATATCCCGAGTCTGAGCCTGTGATAAAAAAATATTTCGGGGCGGGCTGCTTTACCTGTCCGGGTTCAAAAACAGAGGATATTGCCTTTGGTGCTACCATGCACAATGTATCTCCCGATCTTATTATTAAAGAGTTGAACGAGGTTATTAATAAGAAAAACTTGTCCTCATGAAAATGGGGAAGGTTAACCATTTATTTAAAGATAAGGAGAATTCACATGAAAGAGAAAATCGAAGAGGCATTGAAACATATTAGACCTGCATTACAGGCAGATGGCGGCGATATAGAACTTGTAAGCGTAGAGGGGGGTGTTGTAAAGGTGCGTCTGAGAGGCGCTTGCGGATCATGTTCCCAGTGATTGATGACGCTGAAATACGGCGTAGAGGAACGTCTCAAGGAAGAGATTCCTGAAGTAGAATCTGTAGAACTCGCATAGTACAGTTTATGTTTGATTTAAACAATGAGGAGTTTCTAAATGAGTTTAGTATTGGGTCCGATCCATTATTGGATGTACGGAAAAATTAAAACCACTGAGTCGAGGGAATCTGCTATAGTCTCTGCATTTAAAGCAAAGTACGGTGCAGATGCGGATAAAGTGCTTGATCAGGTGTATAGGAAATATCCAAAAACGAACAATAACAAATCCCTTGAAGAATTACTGGCCAATAAGTCAATACATCAGGGAATTCAAAGTCTCATCGTAGAAGTAGAAACACGGGAAGCCGCGGTAGTTGCAGCCTTCTGTGCCAAATATCCTGATGCCGCAAAAGTAGCCGCAGAGGCTGCACGCAAACATGGCGTTAGTTGTGGCAAGGCGGCCGTCAAGAGCAAAGGGCTGTCATCGGCTGATTGTGACAATACATCGAAGGCATTTGAGATAATGGGTGACTTTCACAGTGACGGAATGCCTTGTGATAGATGCGCACAGGTGGTGTCGGAATCTGAAAAATGCACATCCTGGGATCATGAAAGCTGTGTTCATGAACCGTACTGGAAAAATGCCGGTGCAAACTTTTTAACGATGTGCGATATCGTCAACGAATGGATTGCGGGATTTGGTGAAGGAGTAAACCCAAAGATCAGTTACAAGCGCGTGAAAACCCTTGCCGCAGGAGACCGTTCGTGTTTAGGTAGTTTCGAATTAAAAATTAATAAATAATTAACCGCAAAGACGCAAAGTGCGCAAAGTTTAAATTAGAAAGACCTGTCCTCGATTCCAGTCGAGGAGGGGAATAATCCATGCTACTCTGTGACCCGCTTAAATAAAATGAAAATTTCTATACAATCAAGAGATAGTAGGTGTAAAAATCCCACTTTAATTAAGCAGGTTATACGATGTATGGCATAGAGAAGCCCCCTTAGAAAAGGGGGCTGGGGGTTGTAAAATAACACAGAAAAAACACAACCCCCTGAATCCCCCTTTGTTAAGGGGGACTGCGTAGGAATAACTCGATAGGTTTTTTTCAGTTTTTCTTTGCGTCCTCCGCGTCTTTGCGGTGAGTTAAAATAATTTGAGCATGTCAGATCGTTATGCACGGCAGGTACTGTTCTACGGTATAGGTAATACAGGCCAAAAGATACTTATGGAGAAGACTGTCGTGCTTGTCGGCTGCGGCGCACTAGGCTGTACTTCGGCTAATCTTCTCGTCCGCAGCGGAATCAAATGTCTCAAAATTGTTGACCGTGATTATATCGAAGAAAGCAACCTGCAGCGCCAATCCTTATTTGACGAAGAAGACATAAATAAAAACCTCCCAAAAGCTGTTGCCGCACAAAAGAAACTCCAGAAAGTTAATTCCAAAATACAGATCGAGGCAATTGTTGCCGACCTCAATCCATCCAATATTGAAACTGTTCTTGAAAATACAGATGTCGTTATTGACGGCACAGATAATTTTGAGTCGCGCTTCCTCATCAATGATTATTGTGTGAAACACGGGATACCCTGGATTTACGGAGCCTGTATTGGAAGCGTAGGTTTAACCATGAACGTTATCCCATCAAAAACTCCCTGTCTCCGATGCGTACTCGATACTATTCCACCTTTTGGCACGACTGAGACATGCGACACAGCAGGAATTATCGCACCCATTGCAAGTATGATTGCCTCTATCCAGGCGGCAGAAGCGCTAAAGATACTAACTGAAAATTACGATACCGTGAGCAAAGGGCTTCTAAAGGTAGACCTCTGGCGCAACGACATAAAAACGCTGCATGTCGAAGGTATTAAAGAAAAGTCCGATTGTGTGACATGCAAGCAACACTATTACGAATTTTTGTCTAAAGATAAATATTCAATGACTACCTCCATGTGCGGCAGAAATGCCATACAAATTTTACATCCCAATGGATCGAAACTAGACTTGATAAAGCTTGCAACAAGATTGGGAAAAGTGGGAGAGGTCTCTTTTAACAACTTTCTTTTACGACTGAAAATCGAGACGTACGAATTAACGGTGTTTCCAGATGGACGATTAATTATTACCGGTACAAACGATGCCGCTGTGGCAAAGGGACTTTATGCAAAATATATAGGAATGTAATATGAACTATCTCGATAATGCAGCAACAACGTTTCCAAAACCAGAAATTGTATATAAAACAATGGACACCTTTTACCGAACACTGGGCGCAAACCCTGGACGGTCGGGTCACAAGATGGCGGTAGCGGCAGAAAAGGAAATTGAAGATACCCGTGCGGTTGTCACGAAATTATTTGGTATCAAGAATAGTAATCGATTTGTTTTTACCTTTAATGCAACCGACGCCATAAATATGGGAATCAAGGGATTGCTCAAACTTGGTGACCACGCTATTACGACCTATCTCGAACACAACGCCGTATCCCGCGCACTCCATGGACTAGAGAAAAGAAAGATAATTACCGTAACCAAAGTAAAAAATTCTCAGGACGGCTTTATTGATCCGGACGATGTCAAGAACGCCATCACACCAAAGACTCGATTAATTGTCATGGCACATGCCCCTAACGTCCTCGGCACGATCCAGCCGATCAGGGAAATTGGCAGAATTGCAAGGGAAAATAATATCATATTTTTTATTGATGCAGCACAGACAGCAGGGGTGTGTGAAATTGACGTCAATAAAGACTTCATCGACATGCTTGCCTTCACTGGTCATAAAGGCCCACTGGGCCCAACGGGAACAGGGGGGCTCTATGTGGGAGAAGGCGTAACATTAGAACCGTGGAGGGAAGGGGGGACAGGTTTTGAGCCGGCTTCACTTTCCCAGCCGGAAGAGTTGCCTTACAAACTTGAGAGCGGCACGCCCAATACCGTTGGTATCGCAGGACTCAGGGCTGGGATTGAATTTGTCCTATCAAAAGGAATTCAGACAATCAGAAAACACGAACAAAAATTAACCGGAAAACTCATAGACGCTTTAAAGGATGATCGGCGATTCATTTTGTACGGAACTACGGATATTTCCAAAAAGGTTGGTATCCTCTCCATAAATGTCAAAGGATTTAAACCCGCAGAAGTCGGCGCCATTCTTGATCAATCCTTTGATATCGCGGTACGTCCAGGTCTTCATTGCGCCCCCTTTGCGCATCAGATGCTGGGTACATTTCCAGATGGTACGGTGAGAATCAGCCCCGGATTTTTTAACACGGAAGCGGACATAGAACAACTCCTAACCGCACTGGATAAAATCGCAAGTGAAAGCAGCGGAAGAAAGTCTCCTTCAACGCATTAAAGAACTTATCTCGGGAAAAACCCGGTTACGCATTTGCAGTCAGGACCATGATGCATTGCGCAAAATCATCCTCACCAGAAAAGTATTATCAATTCCTTCGCACAGGTGATATTTGCAATCACTCAGGTCTTCCATACTTCAAGGCACGTTCCTCACAACACGAGGAAATAAAATGATTGTAACCATTAGTCAATTATGGTACAAAATTTACTCATCGCTGAGTTCTCTTTTGGCTATTGTGATATTTCCTAACAGTTAATAACAAAAGAAAGGAGAAACACAATAAATATTAAGGAAGTCGCCCTCCCAAAACCAGAAACCCCGACATCCACAGGTACCCGTGAGCCGATTCAGTGGGCAAAATCAACATGCCCCCATTGTGGGATAGGTTGCGGCATTGAGGTCGGAGTTGAAAATGGCAAGGTTGTTAAAGTGCACGGAATGAAAGGCCATCCCATCAATAATGGGAAAATATGCCATCTGGCTGAGACCCTCCCTCATGTCTTTGATCCTCCGGGCCGGCTTACACAGCACATGATACGGTATGATGGCGGACTCGTGCCCGTTGCCTTAAAAGAAGCTATCACGCACATTGCGACTGAGCTGCGAAGAATAATTGAGAGCCACGGGCCAAACGCTGTCGCATTTTATGGCGGCGCTGCGAACTTGTGCGAAGAATATTATTTGATAAATAAACTGATAAAGGGGTGCATTGGCACCAACAATATTGAGTGCAGCACGCGCCTCTGTATGGTAAGTTCGGCTGCGGGGATTGTTTCAACCTTTGGCGCAGATATTCCACCCACGTGTTACGCGGACATTGAAGAGGCAGACCTGTTCTTTATTGCCGGTAACAATATGGCCGTTTCCCTGCCGGTAATATTCGAGCGTGTCCGTGCCGCAAAGAAGAAGAACAATGCGATGGTCATCGTCGTTGACCCGCTAAGGTCTGAAACTACTACCATTGCAGACGTCCATCTCCAGATATGGCCGGGTACAGATGTCGCCCTCAATAATGGACTGGCACACGTCCTGCTGAAAGAAGGTTTTGTTCGGGAGCTCGATGTTGAGTACTACGCATCAGGTTTACAACAATTAAAAACATTCCTGGAGGAATATTCGCCGTCATGTGTTTCGAAAATTACCGGCTGTCCGGAAGATCAAATTATCAGAGCAGCCCGTGCTATCGGCCGGCCTAAGGCAATGCTAAGCTTTTGGTTCCAGGGTTATAACCACTCAACCCAGGCCGTTTTCAAGAATAACACGCTGCACAATCTTTCACTGCTAACCGGCAATATCTGCCATGTTGGAGCAGGGCCTCTATCAATTACCGGTGAGGCAAACGCCCTGGGCAATAGATGGATTGGCGCGCTATCACACCTCTTGCCGGGGGTTCGGCAGGTAGCCAACTATCAACACCGCAAAGAAGTTGCTGATTTTTGGGGCATTCCAATCGAAAAGATCCAGCCCGTGCCGGGTCGGTCTATCATCGAAATAATAAAGGGACTTCATTCGGGTGATGTGCGCGCTCTCTGGGTCACCCACACGAATCCAGCAGCATCACTGCCCAACACGAGATGGATAGAGGAAGGGCTTAATAATGCCGAATTTCTGGTAGTGCAGGACATTTTTTATCCGACAGAAACGACCATGCTGGCGGATGTAGTTGGGTAGGGTGGATTAAGGCATCGTCTTTTACGCCGAATCCACCTTCTTTTTTTCATACGATCAGATTGGTGGATTCGCTTCGCTTAATCCACCCTACCCAGCTCGTTGGCGCCGTCTATATGAACATGCACTATGGCAAGGCGCTCTGGGTAGGCGACGGGAAGCTGGCCAACCTGGTTACTAACGCTGTTTATGACGATTTTTCAAAACAGCCTGAGTTTAAGTTTAGCGCCGTAAGTGTCTCAAAAACTGCGCCCGACAGGTAATATAATGTTCAGGAATTTCAATCTTTTATAATTCCCCTCTAAAAAGAGGGGATAAAGGGGTGTGTAAATTTGCCGTAACACACCCCTACCCCTCTCAAGAGGGGAATTTGAGGAGTCCCCTCTTGGGAGGGGATTGAGGGGTGGGTAAAAAATAAAAGCCGTTGGGTTTTTGTCTTTTAAAACCCAACCTAATTTATTATGGAAATAAAGCAAGAAAAACAACAGGTAGAGCCTAAACCGGAAACTGCAAAGTTCTTTCAGTGTCTGCTCTCCGCATCTATTGACGGCATACTGGTTACCGATGAGACACAAAACATAATCGTGGCTAACGAGCCGTTCTGTTCGTTCTTTGGACAAGTTCCCGTCAATATGTTAGAGACTAATTTGTTGGACTGGCTAAAGCGAGTTCATGAAGATTGTGTCAGAGATTGGACTGAAGTGGATAAAAATGCCCACCTGAAAGGGTCTTGCCAGAATATCGAGTTCAAAATGATATTGCCTCACGAGACAAGGTTTTTCAGTATTAACGCATCCATCCTGGAGCGATTGCATGGTAAAGAGTCCTGCATACTTAGCATGTGGCATGACAGTACCGGTATCAAGCTGGCGAAAGAGAAGTTGCGAATGAGTGAGATAAAATTCCATACAATATGCGCATCTGCCCATGACGCAATTATCATGATCGATAATGAAGGCAGGGTTTCATACTGGAACGAGGCTGCTGAGAAAATGTTTGGGCGTACGAGTAAGGAAGTCACAGGGAAAGAAATCCATGAGTTAATAATACCCGAAAGGTTCCGTAAAAGGCATCAGGAGGGATTCAAGGCGTTCCAGGATACTGGGGCGGGACCAGTTGTTGGGAAAACTGTTGAGTTGGCGGCTCTCAGGAAAGATGGGAATGAATTCCCTGTGGAACTGTCTTTGTCTGCCATAAAGATACGAACAAAATGGCAGGCGGTGGGTATTATCAGGGATATTACGGAACGTAGGCAGTCCGAGGAGAGGCTGAAACGGCACGTAGAAGAACTGGAACGATTCAAGAATGCCACCATCCAGAGGGAAATCAGGATGAAGGAGTTGAGGGACAGGGTGGAGGAGTTGGAGAAGGAGATTTAAAAGTATCAAGACACAGGCGGCAAAACCCTGTAGATACGCATTGCATGCGTCTAAAAGGAAATGCGCATGGCGTATCGCCCATAAAAACGTATGCAATGCGAGTAACAGTTCAGGGAGATGGGTTTCTGGCATAAACAACCCCCTGAATCCCCCTTTTTTAAGGGGGACTTAACGAAATCCCCCTTAGAAAAGGGGGCAAGGGGGTTGTATTCTGCATCCATTGTCAAGGTGGCTGAACTGTTACCAATGCGATGTTAAAGGAGACGCATGCAATGCGTCTTTACATAAATACGGAAACCATGGACGCACATTGCATCAAACCGGGGAAATTATGAACAGTGATGCTGAATTAATAACATTAGGTGCCGAACTTGAAAGGCTGAAGGGTGAGCTTGCTCGGAAAGACGCGGAAATCCAGGCGCTAAAGACAAAACTGCAAAAGGTTGCTAAATGGGAGTCTGAGATCGATGATGAACGCAGGGCCATGATTTACATGCTGGAGGACCTAAACAATACAACTAAAAAATTGGAGATAGCAAAAAGGGAATGGGAAACAACTTTTGATGCCGTATCTGACCCCATCTTCATCCACGATAAACAATTTAAGATTGTAAGGGCAAATAAGGCGTATGCAGAGGCGGCAGGGATACCGTTGAAAGACATAACAGGTAAACTTTATTATGAGTTTTTTCCTAAAATAAATAAACCATTCAAGATGTGCCAAAAGATGTTGGAATTGCAGGAGGAGGAGGTTGATCTGCCCTATCTTAATAAAATATTTAAGGTACGGTTTTATCCAATAAGGGATGTGGAAGGCAAATTCGTATATTCTGTACACATAATGGAGGATATAACTGAGGTAAAGAGGTCGACGGAAAAATTGAGGCAAGAGATGGAAATTACCGCCGATCTTCTTACCATTGCCGAAATCACCTCCCATACAATAGAGATTACTAAGCGTATGGAACAGGTAATGCAATTTGGCAGCAAGATTGTGGGGTGTGATATCTGTCTTTCGTATTTATGGAATAAAGAGATGAAGATATTCCAACCCGATCAGTGCCATGGTTTACCACCTGGACTGATACCCGTATTCCATACACAGTCTCTGGACGAGCAGACGGAATTTGTTAAAAGGGCGATTGAGGAGAAAAAACCTGTAGTAATTTCTGTCGCCGAATTAAATGTAACAGTTCACCCCCACCCAAACCTCCCTCCTCCCCCTTTCTCCCCCTCAGTGAGGGGGACAGGGGGAGGAATACAAGTGAACAATGAGTATTCCCCGCCCCTGGTGGGAGGGGTTAGGGGAGGGGGTGAACTGTTACAATTTAAGGGTGAAGGATTGAGAACAGAAGCCCCCCAATCCAGGATTTTCCCGTGGTTTCCAGACTTTAATACCTCAGTTTTGATTCCACTGATTGGTAGAGAAGGTTGCCTGGGTTTTGTGGTCGCAATCTTTAAGAATCCCAGGGAGTTTACAGAAAAGGATATGAGGATAATTAGCGGCATATCAAATCAAGTTTCCATCGCCCTTGAGCAGGAGCAGCTTTATAAGGAGTCCGTTGATAAGACTACGGATCTCTCACATAAGATAGAGACCATCAATGTAATGCACGAGATAGACAGGGGTATCCTCTCGACATTGGATACCCAGGAGATACTTGAGACGATATCATCGATGGTTACAAGACTCATACCTGCAGAAAGGGTAACCGTTGTTTTGGTAGACAGGGAGAGGGGTGGATTTATCTATAAGGCGGGGTTTGGAGTCAAGTTGGCAAAAGGTACTTTCGTTCCATTTAGTGATACCTCGGCTACTGAAGTTATACAATCGGGAATGCCTCAATTTACCCTAGACCTTGCTTCAGAAAAGGACCTCCTGCCGCTGGAAAGGGCGTTGCTGGATGAGGGGTATCATGCACACATAAGAGTTCCACTTACAATTGAAGGTGAGATAGTAGGTTTGTTTAACGTGGGGAGTAAAAAGGTTGGCGCCTTTGTTTCAGAACATCTTACTGTCTTAGAGAGGCTGGCTGCACAGACGTCTGTGGCCCTTAAGAATGCGAGATTGGTTACAGAATTAAAGGATATGTTTTTGGGTACGATAACTACGCTTTCTTCGGCCATAGACGCCAAATCTCCCTGGACTGCCGGTCATTCAAAAAGGGTCACAAGGTATGCCCTTGATATGGGGAAAGAGATGGGTTTACATGCGAAGGACTTGAAAGATTTGGAGATGGCAGGGTTGTTACACGACATAGGGAAGCTCGGCACGTACCAGTCAATCCTTGATAAATCATACAAGTTGACGGAAATGGAGACAAAAGTACTGAGGCTGCACACGGCAAAGGGCGCGGAGATATTGTCTCCTATAAAACAAATGAGAGAAATTATTCCCGCCATAAGACATCACCACGAATTTTATAATGGGGAAGGTTATCCTGACGGTTTAAGGGGAGAGGCGATACCCTTGATGGCGCGTATCCTGGGAGTTGCTGATAGTGTGGATGCGATGAGTGCGGACAGGCCGTATAGAAAGGGAAAGCCGATGAATGTGATTATAGCTGAGTTAAAACGCTGTTCAGGGACGCAGTTTGATCCGAAGGTGGCGGGTGTTTTTGTAAAGATAGTTGAGGACAAAAAAACCTTGTTCAATGAGAGGGATCAGTGAAAATACTAGCAAAATCAAGTACTTTGAAGGATTATCGATCTGGTTTTGCTCAGCCAAAAATTGTCCAACAGTAAGCTTTCTAGAGGGGAGCTTTAAAAGCTGTTGCCGAAGGCAACCTAATTTAATTGTATAGGAATTTTCATTTTTTTTATGCGGGTCACAGGGTGGCATGGATTATTCCCCTCTTGGGAGGGGTTAGGGGTGGGTTCCTTTCCCCGTTCCCCGCTTTTGCGAGGACATGTTTCACGAGGACAAGTTTTGTATCTTCTAGACCCTTAATGGTTGACTTGGAGGAGCAGTGCCATGACTCAAAACAATTTACAATTTGACCAATTAATTTTCGATGAAAAAGAAATCAAAACCCGGAAGGAATATTTGGGTTTTAGCATCAAGGATGAGGAGTTATTGAAAGGACTCAAATTATTTATCAATGAAAATGCAGATAAACTGGTGGAGGCGTTTTATGATCATCTTGGTAAATATAAAGAACTCACTGATTTGTGGCTGGATCGGGATAGGATCGAAAGGTTATTGGAAGCACAAAAGAAATATCTTGCGAGACTTTTTGATGGTAAATACGATAGGGAATATTTTGAAAACAGATTACATATAGGCGTTACGCATAACAAGGTTAAATTACCCACAAAGTGGTATATGGGCGCCTATAATTTATATAAAACACTTTTAATACCGTTGATTTTCCAAAAGTATAAAAGCGATACGGGAAGATTTATTGATAGCATCCTGGCGCTCGAAAAGATAACAAATCTGGATATGCAACTCGCGATAGATGCATACATACATAGTTACACATATAATTTACAACAAAAGACAAGAGAATTAAAATTGTTTCAAAATGCGCTGGATAGCTCAATGGATGCAATCATAGTAACCGATCTAAACTCTGGCATCAGGCATATTAGCAACGGTTTTGAAAAAATAACAGGTTACAAAAGTGAAGAAGTACTTGGCAAGAAACCATCAATCATAAAGTCTGGATATACTCCATCAACTTTATATCGTGCAATGTGGGACTCCGTTACAGCCAAGGGATGGTGGAACGGTGAGTTTGTAAATAGGAAAAAGAACGGTGAACACTGGGACTGTGATTTGACGATCACAACGGTTAAAGATGAAACGGGACTTCCTTATGCTTATATAGGTATCCTGAGGGATATAACAGACAAAAAGAGACAACTGGCCTATTATGGAGCGTGTGAGGCCGAAATGGAAAAGATACAAAATGAGCTTAAGGAGGCCTATGTAGATACAGTGTACATGTTAGCAATAGCATGCGAAGCGAATGATGAAACGACGGGCAAACACGTAAGACGAATACAATACTATTCTGAGGCATTAGCGATTGAGATGGGTATTTCTTCGAAACAAGCGGAATATATAGGCATATCAAGTATCCTGCATGATGTAGGAAAGATTTATATTCCTGAGAATATCCTTAAAAAACCAGCTAAGTTAACACCTGATGAATGGGTAATTATGAAGACTCATACTCTTCGTGGTGAACACCTACTCGTAAATAAACCTTACTTCCAAACCACACGGGAAATTGCCCGATCACACCATGAGAACTCTGATGGTACGGGCTATCCCGATGGTTTAAAAGGCGAAAAAATTCCAGTTGCCGCACAAATAGTGAAGGTGGCAGATATTTATGATGCGCTTACCACAAAAAGGCAATACAAAGAGGCATGGACTGAAGAATCGGCTTATAACGAAATTTTATCATTAAGCGGCACATCTTTGAACCCAAAAATTGTAGCTGCTTTCAAAAAATTATTTGAATTGGGAGCACTTAAAAATATCAAAGAAAAGCGCTCTTAAAATGTAGTTATAACTCCGCCATTTATGGCGGAGATTATATCCACAATATCAATACGGCTGGTGTCAATAAAGATTTCTTTGCTTCTTGCATTTTCTTTGATATGGCTTACAATTAACGGTATAGTATTACTC
>Ga0209342_10004670_pt1 | contig 14175 bp, 9 predicted proteins | sample RifCSP16_2_FD_184023 | JGI IMG/M metagenome (GOLD analysis project Ga0209342, IMG submission 184023) | Soil microbial communities from Rifle, Colorado - Rifle CSP2_sed 16_2 (SPAdes) (version 2) | ecosystem: Environmental > Terrestrial > Deep subsurface > Rock core/Sediment | place: Rifle... | reverse complement strand
CCGGGAGTTCACGCGTGAAAACCTGCATGAACTGACGGTTCATCATCGCGATCATAATCACGATAACAATCCACCGGATGGCAGTAACTGGGAATTGTTATGCCTGTATTGCCATGACAATGAACACGCACGTTATCTGGAAAAGAGTTCAAGCGCTGAAGCCAGGGCGCGTGGCCGTCATAAACCCGTTTCTACACACAAACCGTTTGCTGATCTGCAAACACTTCTGAAAGACAAAAAACCATAGCGTTGCTCTTTATGTTGAAAATTTCGCACCAGGTCAGCATCCCGGATAACGAAATCGAGATAAATGCCATACGCGCCCAGGGGGCGGGTGGACAGAATGTCAACAAGGTATCTACTGCCATCCATTTGCGATTTGATTTTCAGAATTCGTCATTGCCGGATTTTTATAAGCAGCGGTTGTTGAATTGCAGTGACCGCCGCATTACCAGAGATGGAGTCATTATTATCAAGGCCCAGGAATACCGCAGCCAGGAAAAGAACAGGGAGGTGGCGCTTGCGCGATTGCAGGAATTAATCCGAAGTGTTGCAGTAACAAGGAAGAAACGCAAACCGACCAAACCCACCAAAGTATCAAAATTAAAACGGCTGGACAGTAAAACAAGACGCGGCCAGTTGAAAAATCTGCGCGCAAAGAAAATAGCAATAGACTGAGGATATATGATTGAAGCCACCTTTTGAAAAAAAGGGATATGATGTCCTGCACAATGCAAGGCTGAACAAGTCGACAGCATTCAGCAAGGAAGAGCGTGAACGCCTGGGTTTGCGCGGCCTCCTGCCTCATTCAATCGGTTCACTCGAAACCCAGCTGCAACGTGTGCTGGCCAATCTGCGCCGCAAGACCTCGGACATTGAACGTTATATTTTTCTGATCGCACTGCTGCAAAGAAACGAGACCCTGTTTTTCCGCACAATCATAGACAATATCGAGGAAATGCTGCCGCTGATTTATACCCCGACTGTAGGGCAGGCATGCAGTGAATTCGCGCAGATCTTCCGCAAGCCCAAGGGTTTTTATATTACACCGGATGATTGCGGCGATATCCGCCGGATACTTGATAACTGGCCGGAAGATGATGTGCGTGTGGTTGTCGTGACTGATGGCGAACGTATCCTCGGACTGGGCGATTTGGGCGCCAATGGCATGGGCATTCCCATCGGCAAGCTTTCACTTTATGTGGCCTGTGCCGGTATACACCCTTCCCGGTGTTTGCCGGTAATGCTGGATGTGGGCAGTAATAATACGCCGCTACGGACCCATCCACTTTATCTTGGCTATCCGCATGCACGTATTACCGGAGAGGATTATTTTGATCTGGTGGAAGAATTCATCCTGGCCGTGCAGGACAAATATCCGAAGGCACTGATCCAGTTCGAAGATTTTCTGACCCCCAATGCCTTTGCCTTGCTGGAGAGATACCGTAACCGGGTGCTTTGTTTCAATGACGACATTCAGGGCACTGCCGCGGTTGCGCTGGCCGGGGTTTACGCCGCGACCCGGATTACCGGGGTTGACTTTGCAGATCAAACCATCATGTTTCTCGGTGCAGGTTCAGCCGCAACCGGTATAGGTGATCTGATGGTATCTGCTTTTGTTGAGAAAGGCCTGGGTGAAAATGCAGCCAGACAACATTTATGGTTTGTTGATGTCGATGGGCTGGTGGTTGCCGGACGGCGTAATCTCATGGCACATAACAGGCCTTATGCACATAAACACGAACAATTGGGTTTTATTGATGCAATCAAAAAGGTCAGACCTCAGGTGTTGATCGGTGCGACCGGCACACCGGACACCTTTACCAGAGAAGTCATCACGGCCATGTCCTCAGTCAACGAGCGGCCGGTGATATTTGCGTTATCCAACCCGACTTCCAGGGCGGAGTGCACTGCCGGGCAGGTCTATGAGTGGAGTAAGGGCAAGGCCATTTTCGCAAGCGGCAGTCCGTTTAAGGCGGTAACTTATAACGGTAAAACATTCCATCCCGGCCAGGGCAATAATGCCTATATTTTCCCCGGTGTTGGTTTGGGTGCCGTTGCCTGCAGCGCAAGCCGCCTTACCAGCGAAATATTTCTGGTTGCGGCGCAGACCCTGGCTGACAACGTCACACAGAATGAACTGGACAGGGGAACACTCTATCCGCCGCTTGCCGGTATCCGTGACCTATCATTGCGGATTGCAACGAATGTTGTTGAGAAGGCCTATGACCTGAATCTTGCACGGGAACCAAGACCCGCAGGCGATTTGAAACTATTTATCGCCACGCAGATGTATGATCCACATTATTAAATTTCAATCTGGAACATGAATAAGCCATATGCAGAAGCCTGTGACCGGAACCGGGGACCGATTCTGTCCGTGATTGATCCTTTATTCGCAGATTGCAAAAATGTACTTGAGATCGGCAGTGGTACTGGTCAGCATGCGGTATATTTTGCAACGAAGATGCCACATCTTGTCTGGCATATCAGCGATGTAAAAGAAAACCATGCTGATATTAAAGCGTGGTTGTATAAAGCGGAATTATCCAATATACGTGCTCCAATATTACTGGATGTGAAACAAAAGGACTGGCCAGATATAACAGCCGATACGGTGTTCTCGGCCAACACAGCCCACATCATGCATCAGGATGGAGTGGAGGCCATGTTTTCCGGTGTGGGCAAACTTCTTCCTGAGCAGGGCAAGTTTGTGTTGTATGGCCCTTTCAATTACCACAATCAATATACCAGCGATAGTAATGCCAGATTTGATATGTGGCTGAAGGCGCGTGACCCGCAGAGCGGCATACGTAATTTTGAGGACCTTGATAATCTGGCAAAAGCTGCAGGCCTGATTATCAGGCAGGATTATGAAATGCCGGCAAACAACCGTATTTTGTACTGGCAGAAACTATAGAGCCTGTCTCAAAATTACTGCGCTTGCTGATACTGCGTTGAAAACGAACTCGAAATGCTCATGTACTATCGTGTACACTCCGCTTTCTCGTCCATTTTCGCCTTGTCTCATCTGCGCTCGCTACATTTTGAGACAGGCACTGAAAAGATATCAAACATTGTGAGATTCTTATCTGTTCTTTTGTCAGGATTACTTGCTATTTCAAATGTAATGGCTGACACCTGCCCATCACCCAAAGACATCCGCGACCGGGAAATCTCTACCCGTTACGACTGGGCAGTCGGTGAGAACACGTCACTCAAGGAACTATTGTCCGTCCAAACACTGTATGCAGTACGTATCATGGATTACGACGGTTATGTTTCCTGCCGCTACACTACAAAAAAATGGCCAGTCATACTCGATGGTACGCCGAAACCAGAACAATGCCGGGTCATGCCCACCGGCGGCGAATGGACCGGCACCGATTCAGGCCAACTGGTTTGCCGGGAAAAAGACGTCACGAAATGCTTGTTCAATCTGGAATGTAAAAAGAAGACAGATTGATGGTACGCATTGTCATTTCGAAGGAGCAAAGCGACTGAGAAATCTCCGCAAGCATGTCATTTCGAGCATCAGCAAGAAATCGCCGCAGGCGTCCCGAACGAATGTGAGGGACCTGTATCAGCTCAATTTGTCATTTCGAGCGTCAGCGAGAAATCTTCTTATAACACGAGCCAACTGGATATCACGGAAAATATCGTCTAAAGTTAACCCCATCATTTGATACTAAGAAGGATTCAATATGAGTTCATATCATCCCTGTTTACGTACTTATTGGATATTCGATTCTTAATGCTTCATTAGAGTTTGCAGTTAAAAATGCTTACGTTCCATTTTCGCATAAACGACTCATTCCTCAGCTATCCGAACCATCCGTTGACAGTTCCAAGAAGCGAGGTTGATTACGCGGCTGTGGAATTAGAAAGAATAAATCAAGGCACACTAACAGTTATATTTCCGTACGGAGAACGTCGTGAAGCGCACCTTTACGGAGGGGAAGCAGGATTCGGTGATTACTACCAGATCCGGTTCCATGGAGCTGACAGAAGTCTTCCCTCTTATCTCCAACTGAACGCAGACTTAATCGTAATACTCATACGGTTTCGAGAATCAAACTACGTAATCATCGAACTCCTATAGTGAGCTCAATATTTTTGCAGAGTAACAATTCCAAGATCATTTGATAGAGTAGAGATGCTGTTACAACGGGATTTACAGTCAGGCAAAAACGCAAAATGTTACTCTAACCACAATTATAATGCTTAAGTTATTGAGCATAATAAGCTCATAATGAATTTATTCTTGATAAGGTCTTATAGAAATGGATCTAAAAAATTTTGAATCTGAAATATCAAAGACAGGATTCGTTCTGGAGAACAAGATTGCAAGATTGTTGAAATCCAATGGATGGACAGTGATAAGTAATAGATATTATGTAGATGATCATCAAGAAAGCGTTAGAGAGATAGATATTGTAGGTTATAGGGTAGCCAAAGTGCAGCATTTTGATGTATGCACAACATTACTTATCAGCTGTAAAAAAAGTGAATCTAATATTTGGGCATTACTTGCAAGAACTATTGATAAAAACGATCCGAATACAGATTGGTGGCCATTGCATACTTGGACTAATGATAAGGCATTACAATATGAGATTTCTAATATAGGTTTTGCAAAACGGTATCACGAAGAAATGATATTAGATGGTTTGGTAGAGCCACTTCGGTTCCCTGAGGTTGATGTATTTGCTTTTCAAGAGATGAATAAGGTTAAAGGAACTCCTAAAAATGATAGCCCGATATTCAACTCGATTACATCTCTAATGAAAGCCCAAGCGTATGAGCAAACTGCCTTGCCTAATCGTAAAAAGACTCCAGCAATATATCAGTTTAATTTGATATCTATTATTGACTCTGGCTTAGTGCGTTTGAAATTTGAAAATGACAATATTGCTGCATCTTCAATTGAATCCGAGCACTATATTGCTAGATACATAGTACAGAAGAAGGAAACTTTTTCTAGGATTAGATTTATCCTGGCGGATAAATTTGATACATATATTAAAGAGTATGAATCACTGCATAGAAAAAATTGTGTTTATTTTAATAATTTGTGTAACGAGTTTTTTGCTAAAAGTATTAAAGAAACAAAACGAACTCAAGTTTTTATTGATATATTCAGAAAGCGTGTTTCTTGGTTCTTATCTTGGCAAATAAAGAAGAATCTTAATATTACTGTTGAATTGGATGATCTAAATATTTCTTGGCGTAATGATGAAAATATTGCTGTCATAGCAGGACCATATACGGAAGAAGGAGAAAAATTACTAAATAATGACAAATTATCGAGACAGAAGGTTTCTGATGCGCTGAAGGAGTTGTATCGCTATGAAGGTAAGTTCATTTTTAGTGAGGATGAATATATACCGTTTTGATTATTTAACCCGCCTTTCTGCGTGAAGCACTTTTGCGTTCGTGTTCAAGCAGTAATTTTTTACGCAGGCGAATGTTCTTCGGTGTGATCTCGACCAGTTCATCATCATCAATAAATTCCAGCGCCTGCTCCAGACTGAAACGTACAGGTGGAGTCAACAGGATGTTATCATCCTTGCCGGCAGCGCGGATATTGGTCAGTTGTTTGCCCTTGAGCGGATTGACGACCAGGTCATTATCGCGCGAATGTATGCCGACAATCATGCCTTCGTAAACTTCCACACCGGGATCAATCAGCAACTGGCCGCGTTCCTGCAAATTGAATAATGCGTAACCCAGTGCTTTGCCGGTTCCATTGGCAATCAATACGCCGTTCACACGTTCACTGACACTGGTTTTTTTCACCGGGCCGTAATGATCGAAGACGTGGTACATCAATCCGGTACCGGAAGTCGCGGTGAGAAACTCCGTGCGCAGTCCAATCAATCCGCGTGCAGGAATCACATAATCCAGCCGCACACGACCTTTGCCATCCGGCAACATTTCCTTGATTTCTCCGCCACGTTGCCCGAGCATTTCCATGGCTGCACCCTGATAGGTGCTTTCGAGATCCACGGTAAGTTGTTCGTAGGGTTCCTGTATTTCACCCTTTACTTCCTTGAGGATCACTTCCGGCCGGGAGACACCGAGCTCATAACCTTCACGGCGCATGGTTTCAATCAGAATAGAGAGGTGCAGTTCTCCGCGGCCGGAGACCTTGAACTTGTCCGGGTCTTCGGTGGCTTCTACGCGCAGGGCAACATTGTGTTTCAGTTCCTGCTGCAGGCGATCAAAAATCTGTCTCGAGGTGACATACTTGCCTTCCTTGCCGCAGAATGGTGAATCATTCACCTGAAAGGTCATGCTCACAGTAGGTTCATCAATAGATAATTGCGGCAATGCTTCGGGATGTTTGGGTGAGCAGAGTGTTTCGGATATGCCGAGGTCTTCTATGCCGCACATGGCGATGATATCGCCGGCAGATGCTTCCGGAATTTCGATGCGTTCCAGCCCCAGGAGTTTGAAGATCTGTAATACACGCCCGGATCGTTGTTTGCCTTCGATATTGATGACAGTGACCTGGGTATTGGTTTTAATCGAACCGCGGGTCACGCGCCCGATACCGATAATGCCGACATAACTGTTATAGATCAGCGAACTGATCTGCATCTGGAATGGGCCGTTGGGATCTACATCGGGTGATGGAACATTATCAACGATGGTCTGAAACAGCTCCTGCATATCACCTTCGCGTGATTCTGAATCCAGCGAACTGTAACCGTAGATCGCGGAGGTATAGACCACGGGGAAATCGAGTTGCTCGTCGGTTGCCCCGAGTCGATCAAATAAATCGAAGGTGCGATCCAGCACCCAATGCGGACGGGCGCCCGGACGATCAATCTTGTTAATCACAACGATAGGCCGGAAACCGCAGGCCAGTGCTTTCTGTGTAACGAAACGGGTTTGCGGCATGGGGCCATCGACGGCATCCACCAGTAACAATACCGAATCTGCCATGGACAACACGCGTTCTACTTCGCCGCCGAAATCGGCATGGCCCGGAGTATCAATAATATTAATGCGGTAATCTTTCCACTGTAATGCAGTGTTCTTGGCCAGGATTGTAATGCCGCGTTCCCGCTCCAGCTCATTGCTGTCCATGACGCGTTCCTGTAATACAGCACGGGCTTCAAAGGTGCCGGACTGGCGCAAAAGCTGATCGACAAGCGTGGTTTTACCGTGGTCGACGTGGGCGATAATGGCGATATTGCGGATCTGTTCAATCATGGAAGGGTCATGCATGACTTGGGAAAGGCGGGCATTATAGCCAAAACTTTTGAAATAACTACGATTATTTAAGGAATTAACCCGGTGAACAAGGCTGTTATGCAAATGGATGACATGACGCAACAGAATGCCGCCTCCCTGGTTGAGCAGGCGGCGTCCAGCGGATCCATGAGATTGCAGGGGAGAAACCGGATGAGGTGAGCGCTTCTTTCGGCTGGAGAATACCGAAACTTTCAAGCATGTTGCAATGCGGCGACACGGAGCACCGGTCAAAGCTACTTTGTTGTTAACAAAGGGGAAGTTTATGAAAATGGAAGTTCAGGATGGCTGGCAGGAATTTTAATTATAGAGATTTATAAAGAATTATGTAATGTTGATTTATTTGGTTTCAGATAACATTTTGAATATATGTAAAAGAAACTCTGATTAAATGTCATCACGAGCAACGCGTGGCGGGACAAAGCGATCTCGTAACTACCTGAATTGTATAAAAACAAGATTGCTTCGCTACACTCGCAATGACTGTATCATTAATTAATCGGAGTATCTGTATTATGACATTGAAGTAAAGCATGGATGCATACTGGTGCGTTAGTTAATACGCGTATAAATATAAATAATGTATTTCTTTATTGCATACCGAAAGAAGAAAAATGCAAGAAGCTCCACTGCCATATAACGAGACACAACGTTTGGCTTCCCTGCATAATTACCATGTTCTTGACACAACAGCGGACAGGGAATTTCAGATGATTGTCGAACAGGCTGCCGCCGTTTGTAATGTACCCATTGCATTGATTAACTTCATAGACAAAGATCGTGGCTGGTTTTACGCTAAATCCGGGACAGAGGAAGTCGAGGTTCCCCGCAATAAAACGTTTTGCGCCCACGCCATTCTTCAGCGGGATGCCTTCATCATCACTGACACACGAACCGATAAGGCTTCTTTGATAATCCATTTGTTACCCGTAAACCATCTGTAAGATTTTATGCCGGCATACCGTTAATTACTCCTGATGGTTATGCTATAGGCACATTATGTGTTCTTGATTTTATCCCTCGTATAATTGATAAGGAGCAGATCAGGGTGCTGGAAAAACTGCGTGACGAAGTCATCGACCAGCTTGAGTTTTATTATAACTTCGACCGGTTGTTAATTGCCCATCAATATCAGGCCTTACTGGATATAGCGCCGGATGCAACGCTCATCACTAATACAGCCGGACGCATCCTCTATGCCAACCATCATGCAGAGAAACTGTTTGGCTATGACTGGACGGAATTGATCGGCAATGAAATTGAAATATTGGTGCCGGAAGAGTTACGGAAAAAACATGCGAAATACCGGCAACGCTATCTTGCGGATCCCAGGCCACGCCCAATGGATGCGGTGAATATGGAATTTCCCAGCCGCCGCAAGGATGGCACATTTTTCCGGGCGGAGATCAGTCTGAATCCGGTAGTCACAGGGGAAAACAAGCTTTTTATTGTCTGCGCCATACGGGATGTCAGTAATCGCGTCAGCGATCAACGGGCATTAATCAAGATTTCAAGAGAAACTTTTACCAGGACGGGGGAAGATTTTTTTCCGGCCCTTGCAAAAATACTGGCTGAAGAACTCAAGGCAGATTATGTGATTATCGGCGGGCTTGCTGTTAACAGTGAGTGGGTTGAAACGATTACTGTCGTTGATCATGGGCGGATAGTGCAAAATTTCAAATATGAATTGCTTAATACTCCTTGTGTAACTGCCATGGAGGATTCCGTATGTATTGTGCCGGATCATCTGCAACAGAAATATCCCGATGTTCCGCTGATCAGGAAAATGGAGATGGATGCTTATGTTGGCGTCCGTCTTTATGATTCACAAGGTGAGACATGTGGCGTTATCAACACGCTGTATCACAAACCACTGACGCCTGAAAAAGCCAGACGTGCCGAATTCCTGTTGCAGATATTTGCTCTGCGTGCGACATCCGAACTTGAACGCACGTTATTAACAGGTGCATTGCAGCAGAGTGTACACAGTTTCAGAAGACTTTTCGACAATTCACCTTTCGGGATGGTTATCCTCGACCAGCAAGGGAAGATACTGAAAGCCAATCAGGCGATAACAGTTATTTCCGGTTATTCCCGCGATGAGTTACTGGATAGGGATATTACCAACCTTCATCACCCTGATGTATCAGAGGCAGCTTGTCAGCTTGTTCTTCAATTAGCTGTTAACACCTGTTCAGATCCGGTATGTCAGATTGAATCACGTTTTCAACGCAAGGATGGAAGTGTGATTTATGTACGTGAGTATGGATATCGAATAGATGACATGCACACAGAACCTTGCTGTATCGTGCTACACATTGAGGAAATCTCCAAGCAGAAAAAAGCAGCCGATGAAATCCACAAACTTTCGCTCGCCATTAAACACAGCCCGAATGTATGCCTCATTACAGATAAAGATGCCCGTATCGAATATGTCAACTCAAAATTCACCGAGGTCACCGGTTATTCCGCCGAAGAAGTTATTGGAAAAAAACCGAATATACTCGCCAATGAGAAAACACCCAGGGAGGCCTGCGCCAGGTTGTGGGCGACAATATTGTCAGGTAGTGAATGGCGTGGGGAGTTTTATAACCGGAAAAAGAACGGCGAACTCTATTGGGCGCGGCAGGTCATCTTTCCGGTCATGGATGATGCTGGTGAAATCCGTCATTTCGTAAGTTTCCATGAAGATGGCACTGAGGCCAGAAAATACACGGAGAAACTTTCCTACCAGGCCACTCATGACCAGCTTACCGGGCTGATCAATCGTTATGAATTCGAGCGCCGGCTGGAACGCATAATCAATGTGGCGCAAGTGGATGGATCCACACATACCTTGTGTTTTCTCGATCTCGACCAATTCAAAATCATTAACGATACCAGCGGCCATGTGGCGGGCGATGCATTACTGCGGCAACTGGGCAAACTCTTCAGGGAAAAGATCAGGCAACATGATACCGTTGCCCGCCTGGGTGGCGATGAATTCGGGATACTGATGGAGCATTGCCCTCTGGAAAAAGCACGGGATATCGCCGGAATGTTATGTGCGGAACTGACCGCTTTCAATTTTATGTGGGAAAAGATGGCACATCACATCGGTGTCAGTATCGGAATAGCAATCATCAATAAAGACACCTGCGATACAATAGAAGTCATGAAACAGGTGGATACGGCCTGTTATGCGGCCAAGGATTCGGGCAGAAACCGGGTCCACATCTACAATGAGGATGACATAATACTCTCACAACGCCTGCATGAGACCAACTGGGTACCGGAGATAAATGCAGCTTTGGTGGAAAACCGGTTTGAACTGGTTGCCCAGACCATCATGCAGCTTAATGCCAATGGATCAGATAATGCCTATGAAATCCTGATCAGATTGAAGGATTCCCATGGTAACATTATCCTGCCCGGTGTCTTTCTGCCTTCCGCCGAGCGCTATAACCTGTCCCTGCGGATTGATCGTTGGGTGATTGACCGTGTTTTTCAATGGTTAATTGAACACCCGGAGCAAGCTGCCAATATCGACAGTCTTGCAATAAATCTGTCCGGTGCTTCTATAAGTGATCGTGATTTACTGCACCATATCGTTGAGCAATTTGAAGCCAGCGGCTTACCACCATCGAAGATCGGGTTCGAACTGACTGAAACATCGGCCATTGCAAATATGCTGGAAGCAAAAAACTTTATGAGGAAACTGCGTGATATCGGTTTTCAGGTTGCACTGGACGATTTCGGCAGCGGACTTTCTTCCTTTGCTTATCTGAAACATTTGCCGGTAAACATGCTGAAAATAGACGGGATGTTTGTCAAGGATATTGTCCATGACAAGTCAGATTACGCCATGGTCAATATGATTAATGAACTTGCCCATGCCCTGGGCATGCAGACCGTGGCGGAATATGTAGAGAATGATTTAATACTGGAACGACTCAAAAAAATAGGGGTAGATTATGTGCAAGGTTATGCTATAGCTGAGCCAATAGAAATAGACAAAATTTCCTGATGGTCAGAATCCTGTAATTTTCATTAAAAATTCACACCTGGTTGTAAGCCACATATAGCCTTGGCGCATAAATAACAATGTGCATTTATTATCTTGTGATTTCTGAATCAAGAGGCAGACTGATATTTACAATTTTGTCCTGATAATCCGCAGTGGATGAAAAATTGAATTTGTGGGCCAGATGTATCATGGCTTCGTTTTCCAGAAGTATCTGCCCCACAAGTCGTTTAACACCCTTGGTTTTGCTGTATCGGATGATCTTGTCCATCAAGATGGTGCCCAGACCCAGTTGTTGCTTGTCGCTTCGGATGATGATGGAGAATTCACCTTCGATACTATCAGCATCGCAGACGATTCTGACCACGCCGATGGTTTCCTCATTCCCGTTGCCGTTTTTCGCACGCACGACAAATGCCATTTCCCGGTCGTAATCAATCTGGGTAAACCGGGCCATCTGTGTATGACTGATATCATCCACGCTGCGGAAAAAACGGAAATATTTATCTTCCGGTGTGGTCTTTTCCAGAAATTCCTGATGCGCAGGTTCGTCTTCAGGTTTAATCGGCCGGATCATGACAGTCTCACCGGAGCGTAGCGTAACCTGTTCTTCCAGTTCTTTTGGATAAGGTCTTATTGCAAGATGCTTGCCGGGTTTGCCGGAATAAGGGTTAATTTTTATACGTGCATCCAGAGCGAGAACACCTTTACTGTCTGCAAACAATGGATTGATATCCAGTTCATTAATTTCAGGATGATTAATGACCAGCTGTGAGATTTTGAGCAGTGTCAGTTCAATTTCTGTGATATCAGCAGACGGAATGTTCCGATAACCTTTCAACAGATTGTAAACCCGGGTACGCATGATCAGATCTTTTGCGAGTTTGAGGTTTAACGGTGGTAATGCAATCGCCCGATCTTTGACGATTTCTACCGATACACCTCCCTGACCAAACAGTATTACCGGGCCGAAAACCGGATCAGTTGTCACGCCGATGATCAATTCGTGCGCACCCGGTCGTTCAACCATTTTCTGAACGGTGAATCCTTCTATTTCAGCATCAGGTTTTAACCGTTTGATACGTGCCAGCATACCTTCCGCCGCAGCACTCAGGATTGCAGGTGTTTCAATATTCAACAACACGCCACCGACATCTGATTTGTGTGAAATTTGTGGAGAAATGATTTTAATCACTACGGGATAACCGGTTTTTTCGGCACATGCCAGTGCTTCATCGACATCCTTTGCAATCAGGGTTTCAACAACAGGGATGCCATAGGCGGCGAGGATGGATTTCGCTTCATGTTCACTCAGAATATCCCGTTCTTCGGGGAGAACTTTCTGAATGATCCCGCGAACAGTTTCTGTATCCGGTTCAAATTCTTCCGGAATGGAAGGGGGAATTTCAATCAGGGCATCCTGATTATTCTCATATTCGACGATCTGCATGAAAGCGCGAATGGCGGATTCAGGTGTGTCATAAGTGGGTATAGCTGCCTGTTCAAAAATTTTCCTTGCAGGGTCAACCGCGTCTTCTCCCAACCAGCAGGTGAATACAGGTTTTGTCGTTTCTTTAATGGCATTGGCAACCGCTTGTGCCACTGTTGCATTATCAATGGTAGCTACCGGTACCAGCATTACGAGGATTGCATCATAGTGTGGATCCTTGAGCAGTATTTTCAGCGCATTCACATAACGTTCCGCATCGCTATCGCCAATGATGTCTACCGGATTGGCGTGGGACCATGTTGGAGGAAGAACCAGATTTAATGCATCGATGGTTTCCTGCGACAATTCGGCCAGTTTGCCACCTTCAGCAATCAGGGTATCTGTTGCAAGCACGCCGACACCGCCACCATTCGTCATGATGATCATGCGGTTGCCATGAATTGGCCGTGCATGGGCCAGGGTTCCAACCGCATCAAACAGATTCTGGATTGTGTATACACGCAACATGCCGGTGCGGTTAATCGCTGCATCGAAGACATCATCATTACCTGCCAGTGCTCCGGTGTGTGAAGTGGCAGCTCTTGCGCCTTCTTCAAAGCGTCCTGATTTGATTATAATTATTTTTTTGTTTCTGGAAGAAGCACGGGCGGCTGAAATAAATTTTCGCGCCTCACGGATGGATTCAAGATACAGGAAAATACTGTGCGTCAGGTGATCGGTACTTACAAAATCAAGCACATCGCCCACATCAACATCGGTACTGTCACCAAGAGAAATAAAATATGAAAATCCGATACCACGTGATTTGGCCCAGTCCAGGATGGCGGTACAGATTGCGCCGGATTGTGAGACAAGCGCAATATTGCCTTTCAGAGAATGAGTATGCGCAAAGCTGGCATTGAGACCGATATCCGGATTCAACATGCCGACACAATTAGGACCAAGGATACGGAAGTTGAATGGTTGAGCTGCATCCAGCATTTTCTGGCGTAAGGAAACTCTGTCAATTTCCTGATTGAATCCGGCACTGATCACGACTGCAGCGCGGGTGCCATGTTCACCCAGTTCTGTAATAATGCCGGGTACTGTTTCTGCAGGTGTGCAGATCACTGCCAGGTCTGGTACTGAAGGTAGATCGGCTATATTCTGGTAGCAGGGTTGATCCAGAATTGATTTATATTTTGGATTGACAGCGTAAACTGGCCCATTGAAACCACCGGCTAGCATGTTTTTCAGCACAACCTGACCAATGGAATTTGCTGTGTCTGAAGCGCCAATCAGGGCAACGGATTCTGGATGAAACAATTTATTGAGATTGATAACACTCACAACATGATTACCGGATAATATCCATAATCATTATTATAACCTCATATTAAAACTTTATGACGCGTTCCACGATTGGCCTGTTCCTTGGCCCTTTTTTGTTTTTGCTGGTATTGCTGTTACCAACCCCTGAAGG
>Ga0209342_10004669_pt1 | contig 14177 bp, 14 predicted proteins | sample RifCSP16_2_FD_184023 | JGI IMG/M metagenome (GOLD analysis project Ga0209342, IMG submission 184023) | Soil microbial communities from Rifle, Colorado - Rifle CSP2_sed 16_2 (SPAdes) (version 2) | ecosystem: Environmental > Terrestrial > Deep subsurface > Rock core/Sediment | place: Rifle... | reverse complement strand
CAGCACGCGCTCGCCGGCCGACGTCGGCGCGCGGACGACGAACCCGTCGTCGAGCTCGTTCAGCACGAGGTCGGCGCCGGTCGTGACCTCGGGGCCGGTGCCCATCGAGGCGCAGAAGCAGGTGCTCGAGGCGAGGGCGCACTCGACGGCCACGGTGATCAGGTCCCGGCGGCGAGCTGCATAGTCGGGGTCCACGGCCGGGCCGTCGAGGAGGACGCGATTGTGGACGGCGAGCGCGGCCAGGTCGCAGGCCCTTGCGCCCACGATGGCCAGCGGCACCGGCTCGGCCGGCGCCTCCACCCGCACGCGGACGCTGCCGTCGTCCGCGGTCTCCATCGACAGCGCATCGACGCGGCTCGGGAACGTGAAGCGCTTGATCCCCTCACCCGAGACGGTGTACTGGAAGGTCCGGACCCGGCCGGGACCGTCGGGCAGGCGCTCCAGGCGGGCTCGTCCCGGCGAGGTCTCGAGCGTCAAGCCGGCCGGCAGGGCCGCGGCACTCGCCAGGTCGGCGAAAACGATCGCGCCGTCGGAGATCGTTGGGCCAACCACCCGCCGGCCGCCCGTGCCGAGCGACGCGAGAAGCTCGTCGAATCGCTCGCGCGGCAGGAATCTCGGTGGTGTCGTCGCCAGCGCTCCGCCCGAGCCCATCACCACGGGTCGACCTCGGCGCCGCGGAACAGGTCGAGGAGCTGGTCGCGCGTCGCCTCGACTCGCGCCGCGATCGCCTCCATGACGCGCGGCAGGAAGGCGCCGGCGACCTCGTTGTCCGAGGCCAGGATCGCCCGGAGGTCGTCGGCCGGCAGGGTCGCGAGCTCGGTCGGCTCGAGGGTCGTCGCACTCGTGGTGGCCCGGTAGGGTGGCACGATCGCGGACCAGCCCACGATGTCGCCTGGGTCGAGCGTCAGGATCGTGACGGCACCGCGCTCGGGGACTCGCAGGCGGAGGGCGACGCGCCCACGCACGATGATCGACATCGACTTCGTGACGTCGCCTTCGTGCATGAACGTGGCCCCGGGGTCGAGCTCGCGGCGCGTCACGAGGCCCAGGAGGCGCTCGCGGGGACCGGGCGGCAGGCCATCGATGATCGGAACCGGACCGGAGGGCCCGGACGGATCGGGCGCTTCGGCGGAGGGGGCGGCGCCGGGATCGGCCTGGTGGGCGCTCGACATCGTGGAGACCTCCAGCCCCGACGGTACGGGCGAGAAGCCTCAGCCCAGCAGCGCCATCGGTCCCGATCGGGGCCCGCCGCCGGCCCCCGCGGGCCGGGACCGCGAACGCGGAGTCCCGAGGAATCCGGGACCTTCGGCCCTACCCGTGAGCCGGGGCCCAGCCCACGATGCGCTCGCGGTGGATACCGGAGGGGACGCCCGGTATCCACCCTTTGATTCCCGCCGGGCCCTTCGCGAGCGGTGCCGACCGGTGCCGACCGGGTGCCGACCGGGTGCCGACCGGGCGTTGCTCGGGGGTGCTCGGGCGCCGCTCGGGCGCCGCTCGGGAGATGCGGGGCGCTCTCATCAGCCTCTCATGAGGTCCGCGGCATCATTCGGGCATCACATCGACCCGGCCGCGCGACGCGGCCCCACGAGGTTCCCCGATGCCGTCGTCCCGCCTCTCGCTTGCCCTCGCCGCCGTCGCGCTCGCCGTCGTGCTCGGTGGCTTCGTGGCCGTCCAACAGTTCCTCGCCGGCGACGACGTCGCCCGGCTGACCCTCGCCCCCGTGGCCACCGCGTCTGCCGACCCGTCCGCGACGAGCGACGCGTCGACAGACCCCTCGGCCGACCCCCCGGGCAGCACGGATCCGAGCGCTGGAACCGGGACGGCGACCGCGGCCGAGCTCGCCGGGACGTGGACGGTGGCCGACGGCAGCGTCGTCGGCTATCGCGTCCGCGAGCAGCTCGGCGGGATCTCGGCCCTGACCGACGCCGTCGGCCGAACGAGCGCGGTCACTGGCACGGCAACCCTCGAGGCGGACGGCACGTCGCTCATCGTGACCTCGGCCGCCTTCGAGGCCGACCTCAGCCAACTCGAGAGCGACGACGGCCGGCGCGACAACCGAATTCGCTCGATCGGCCTCGAGTCGGACCAGTTCCCGACCGGTTCCTTCGTCCTGGCCGAGCCGATCGAGGTCCCGGCCGCGGCACTGACCGGCACGACGGTCGACGTCACGCTGACCGGCGATCTCACGATCCACGGCGTCGCGCGGCGGGTCTCGATCCCAGGCCAGGCACGCCTCACCGGCGCCGCCATCGAGGTCGCCGGTTCGCTGACCTTCCCGTTCTCCGACTTCGGGATGACCCCGCCCGACGTCGCGGGCTTCGTCCAGGTCGAGGACGACGCGACCCTCGAGCTCCTGATCTCGCTGGCGAGGGCGTAGGGCTCCGATATCGATCTCGAGCGGCGCAGGTCTCAGACGGTCCCCCGGGGAACGTTGGACACGCTCACGGGCAGTCGCCGGCTTCGCGCAGGGGAGATCGCCAATCGGCTGAGCACGAACCGGCACTCGGCATCGCCCGAGGAGCGCTTCAGGGGTGACTCGAGGCCGTCGAACATTCCCCCCAGGACCGTCTGAGAAAGCCGCGCACCGCGACGTGCGAGGTGTGGCGGGGTGCGTCGCACCGCGACGTGCGAGGTGTGGCGGGGTGCGTCGCACCGCGACGTGCGAGGTGTGGCGGCGGGGACGTGGGGCGGCGGGACCTGTGGCGCCGGGGACGTGTGGCGGCGTTGGCGGTCGCAGATGGCGCTGGCAGGCCCTCTATACGTGAGCTCAGTCCAGGTGGAGTCGCCGCGCCTCCGAGCGGAGCTCGTCGCGGAAGTTCGGATCGGCGATGCCGATGAGCGCCTCGGCCCGCTCGTGGAGGGAGCGACCCCACAGCTCGGCGACGCCCCACTCGGTCACGATCGTCCGGGCGTGGGCCCGGGTCGTGACGACGCCGGCGCCCTCCTTCAGCGTCGAGACGATCCGCGACATCGTGCCGCCGGCCGCGGACGACGGCAGGGCGATGATCGCCCGGCCCTCCGAGGCCAGCGAAGCGCCGCGGACGAAGTCCATCTGGCCGCCGACGCCGGAGTACATCCGGTGGCCGATGCTGTCGGCCACCACCTGGCCGGTGAGATCGACCTCGATCGCCGAGTTGATCGCGGTCATCCTGCTGAAGGAGCGGATGACATGGGTGTCGTTGGTGAAGTCGACCTGGCGCATCTCGACCATCGGATTGTCGTGGACGAAGTCGTAGAGGCGCTGGGTGCCCATCATGAAGGCACACACGATCTTGCCCCGGTTGCGCTCCTTGCGGTTGCCGTTGACCACGCCCTTCTCGACGAGGTCGACGACGACGTCGGTGAACATCTCGGTGTGGACGCCGAGGTCGCGCTTGTCGGCCAGGGCCGCGCCGACGGCCGACGGGATCGCCCCGATGCCCATCTGGATGGTTGCGCCGTCGGGGACGAGGTCGGCCACGAACTGGCCGATCCGCCGCTCGATCTCGCCCAGCTCGCCGACCGTGTGCTCGTAGACCGGCACGTCGCACTCGACGGCCAGGTCGATCTGGTCGACGTGGATGAAGCTCTCGCCGAGGGTTCGGGGGACCGCCCGATTGAACTGGACGATGACGGTCTTCGCCGCACGGATCGCCGAGTGCATCGCCTCGACGCTCGTCCCGAGCGAGCAGAACCCATGGGCGTCGGGCGGGGTGGCGTTGACGAAGACGGCGTCGAGGGGGAGAAGGCCGCTGTCGAAGAGACGCGGCACGTCCGACAGGAAGGCCGGGATGTACTCGGCCCGGCCCTCGTTGATCGCGGCCCTCGCGTTGGGACCGATGAACAGCGCTCGATGCCGGAAATGGGGGGCCATCTCGGGCGCAAGGTGAGGTCCGGGCCCTTCGCAGTGGAGGTGGACCATGCCGACGTCGTGGAGCCCGGGGGCCCGGGCCACGAGGGCGTCGAGCAGGACCGAGGGCGTGGCCGCGGCACAGTGGAGGTAGATCTGATCGCCGGACTGGATACCGGCGACGGCCTCTTCGGCGGTGACGATTCTCATGCGTCGAGGATAGGCGGCGGAGGGTCCGGAACGGCGGTCCGGACGACCCGCGATCTGCGGGCCGAATGTCGGCGATCGTGGCCCGCGCGGAGCGGGCGGAGCGCTAGTTGCTGCCGCGGTCCAGGCGGTGCTTGGCGACGAACGCGGCGGCCTGGGCGCGCCGCTCGAGGTTCAGCTTGGAGAGGATCGAGCTGACGTAGTTCTTGACGGTCTTGTCGGACAGGAACACGTCGGAGGCAATCTCCTTGTTCGTCTTGCCCTCGGCGACGAGGAGCAGGATCTTCTGCTCCTGGGCGGTCAGCTGGGCGAGCTCGTCCGTGTACGTCCCGGTCGCGATCCGGCGGACCCGTTCCAGGACCTTCTCGGTGACGGCCGGGTCCAGGAGCGACTCGCCCCGGCCCACAGACTCGAGGGCGGAGACGAGGTCGCGAGCCCGGATCTGTTTCAACAGATAGCCCGAGGCACCGGCGACGATCGCAGACAGGACCGCCTCCTCGTCGGGGAACGAGGTCAGCATCACGACCCGCGTCCCGGGCAGCTCGGCCCGGATCTCGCGACAGGCCTCGATGCCCGAGCCGTCGGGCAGGCGGACGTCCATGATCGCGATGTCAGGCTGGAAACGGAGTGCTTGCTCGACGGCCTCGGCCGCCGTGCCCGCCTCGGCGACGACCTGGAATCCCTCACGCCGGTCGAGCAGCGCGACGAGGCCCTGCCGGACGACCTCGTGGTCGTCGACGACGAGGATGCGGAGCGGGCGGGTGGGCGTGGGTTCCGTCACGGTCGTTCGGTCTCCGGGCTGGCGAGGGGCAGTCGGACGATGATACGGGTCCCGCCGCCGATTCGGCTGGTGACTTCGATGGCGCCGCCGACGGACGAGGCTCGATCGCGCATGTTGGCGAAGCCGAGGTGGCCGCTCGCGGCCGGGGTCGTGGGATCGAAGCCCACGCCATTGTCCTCGACCGATAGCTCCGCCTCGGCATCGTGGGCTCGCAGGGAGAGTCGCGCTCGCGGCGCGCCGCTGTGGCGGACGGCGTTGCTGAGCGCCTCGCGGGCGATTTGCAGGAGCTGCGTCGCGGCCGGGGTGGAGAGGCGCTCGTCGACCTCGGCGACGTCAGCGAGATCGAGGTCGAGGGCCATCCGTGCCCCCGACGTCAGCAGCTCGTCGGCGAGGCCGGCCAGCCGTGAGCCGATGGACGCCGCCGACGGCTCGCCACCGAGGCCCTCGATGAACGTCCGGATGTCGCCGATCGCCGAGTTCAGTCGGTCGATCGCCCGGTCCACGCGCGCGTTCGCCTCGGCGGGATCCTCGGTCATGAGATCGGGCACGTCCTCGAGCGAGAGGGCGACCGCATAGATGCCCTGGATGATCCCGTCGTGGAGGTCGCGCCCGATCCGGATGCGCTCGTCGACAACGGCCAGCCGCTGGACTCGGGTATGGAGCCGGGCGTTCTGGATGGCGATCCCGGCGTGGAGGGCGAACATCTCGACGAGCCGCTGGTCCTGCTCGCTGAACTCGGCAGCGCCGATCTTGTCGGTCAGGTAGAAGTTGCCGATCGCCTCGCCGCCGGTCCGGACGGGCACGCCCAGGAACGACTGCATCGTTGGGTGGTGGGCCGGGAATCCGTAGGCATCCGGATGCCTCGAGATGTCGGCGATCCGGTAGGCCTGGGAGTCCCGGATGATGAGGCCCAGGAGGCCGTGGCCCCGCGGCGGCGCCCCGATCCGTTCCCGCTCGGCAGCCGTGATCCCGCCGGTGATGAACGTCTCGATACGCCCGCTGGCATCGACGATGCCCAGCGCGGCGTAGCGGGCGTGGACGAGGTCGCGAACGCTGTCGACGATGAGCTGGAGGACCCGGTCGAGATCGAGCTCCCCGGCAATCGCCCGGGTGGCAAGGTCGAGGGCGTCGATCGCCGCGACGACCGAGAAGTCGCCGCCCTGGGCCTCGGAGAGCCGTCGCGTGACGGCCTGATCGGTCATGGCGCAAGCGTAGCAGCGGCGTCGGCGCGCCCCGGATCGAGACGAACGGCCACGACGCGGGCCACGACGCGGGCCACGGCGGGGCGACCACCGGCCCGGATCAATGTGCCAGACGTCACTTTCGGTACATGGGCCGGCTGACGACCATGCGTACCTACACAGTCATGACTGCCCTGCCGATGTCGTCCGCTCAGGCCCGACCGTCCCCGATGGGAGGGATACGCCGTATCCTCCTGGCGACTGACCTGTCGCCGGCGTCGGAGGGCGCCGCCATCCAGGCGCTGGACCTGGCTCACGATCTTGGCGCCGATCTCCTGATCGTCAGCGTCATCGATCCGCGGTCCCTTCGATTGCCCGGCGGCCGCTTCGGAGTGCGCGTTGACCAGGTCCGGACCGGCCGCGAGGCGGCCGCACAGGAGCTCGTCTCCCGCGGTCGCGCGGCCGGCGTCCGGGTCAACTTCCTCATCTGGGACGGCGACCCAGGCGAGTCGATCGTCGATGCGGCCAGGAGCGAGCAGGTCGACCTGATCGTCGTTGGCAGCCACGGCCGCGGGCAGGTCGGTCGGTTCCTCATCGGCAGCGTGTCCGACCACGTCGTCCGGCACGCCCATTGCCCGGTCCTCGTCGTCCGGGCCCAGCCCTCACCCGAGCCGCCACTCTCCTGATTCGGGGATCCCAGACCCACGGGATCCGCCCGTCAGCCGCTCGCGTCGATGCCTCTGGCCGTGACGATCTCGGCGGCAGCCCGCTCTCCGGACGCGATCGCCCCGTCGATGTAGCCGGCCATCCAGGCCGCGGTCTCGGTCCCTGCCCAGTGGATTCGGTCGCACGGCTCCCGGAGTGCAGGCCCGAACGCGAACCAGCCACCGGGCGCCATGTGGCCCGAGTAGCAGCCGCGGGTCCAGGGCTCGGCCGACCAGTCCAGCTCCACGAGCTGCTCGACCTCGGCGGCCGCGGGTCCAAAGACGCGGACGAGGCTGGCGATCGCCGCCTGTCTCCGCGCGACCGCGGGAGCGGCGCCGAGGCGACGGGCCTCGCGACCCTCGATGAACCCGACGATGACGCCGCGTCCACCGCCCGGCGGCGAGTTGTCGGCCGTGAAGCTCACGGCGCCGTCGGTCGAGAACGACAGCCCCGACAGGCCCGCCGCACGCCAGAACGGCGCCGCGTAAACGACCTGGATCTTGATCACCGAGCCGTGGGGCATGTGCTGGGCCAGGCCATCGCGGAGCGCCGGGAGCGGCGGATCGACCTCGATTCGACCGGCCAGCATCGGCGACACGGCCACGATCGCACGGTCGGCCTCGAATCGCCCGCGGTCGGTATCGACGAGGAGGCCAGCGATCCGTTGCTCGATCCGACGGACCGGCGCCGAGAGGACCAGGTCGCGACCGAGCTCCGCGGCGATGCGTTCGGCGACCGCCTGGGGGCCGCCGACGATCCGATCCTGCTGCGCGGCGCCCTCGAAGCCGAGTGCCTCCGCGAGCGAACCCGCCGTCCGGGCGTGGAACAGGAAGTCCAGCAGCGAAACCTCCCCCGCCGGCCGGACGAACATGGACTCCACCACCGACCGGACGAGGGCGCGGGCGCGAGCGTCGGGCACGTTGCCGTCGAGCCAACCGGCCATCGTCTGGCCGTCCATCCGCTCGGCATCGGGCGCTGCCCACGGACGCTCCAGGGAGATCCCGGCGGCGAGCGCCTCCAGGTCCTCGAACGCGTCACCGACCGCCGCGGATGTCGTCGCGCCGAGATCCGTCGGGAAGCTGCCTTCATGGCGACGGGCCTCACCCTCGAAGACCGTGACGGTCTCCCCTTCGAGGAACGACGGGGTGGTGGCGATCCCGAGCTCGTCGAGCAGGCCGTGGATCCGCGACTGCGTCGGCCCGATCCACTGGCCGCCGAGCTCCAGCAGCGTGCCGTCGTCGAGGGTCACGTCGAAGGTCCGCCCCCCGACGCGATCGCGGGCCTCGAGGACGACGACCGAGGCGCCCGCCCGGCGCAGCCTGCGCGCCGCGCTCAGGCCGGCAAAGCCGGCCCCGATGATCGCGACGTCTGCGGCGCGGGTCACGCCGTCCACGCGCCGCCTAGCGCGTGTACGCGCCGGCCGGATCGAGCTCCTCGCGGATCAGGCGCAGCTCCTCCGGGCTCGGCGCCGGGGTGGCGGTCAGCGGGTCCGAGATGCGCGGCTGCCAGCCGACCGTCGCCCGGACCTCCTCGACGCTCGCGCCCGGGTGGAGGGAGTCGAGCCGCATCTCGCCGTCGTCGTCGAAGTGCCAGATCCCGAGGTCGGTCACGACGACCGACGGGCCCCGTCCCAGCCAGCCGCCCTCGCGCCGGATCCGCTCCGCCTGCTCGGCTCCGCCGAGGTTGCCGGGCGACGTCCGGAAGTCGATCCGCTCGACGAACGAGCGGGCGCTCTGGCGCATGATCACGAAGACCTGTCGGGCGTTGATCGCGATCTCGCAGGCCCCGCCACTGCCCGGCAGCCGCGTCGTTGGATGGGTGTAGTCCCCGATCACCGTCGTGTTGATGTTCCCGAAGCGGTCGATCTGGGCGGCCCCGAGGAAGCCGACGTCGACGAGCCCGCCCTGGAGATAGAAGCTGAAGAGCTCGACCATAGAGACGACGGCGGTCGCGCCGGTCACGATCGTGGGATCGCCGATGCTCAATGGCAGGCGGGCCGGGCGGGCCCCGAAGACCCCGGCCTCGTAGACAAGCTCGAGATCGGGCGCGACCGTCCGCTGGGCGAGGTTGACCGCGATGTTCGGCAGCCCGACGCCGACGAAGCAGACCCGCTGCCCGGCGAGCTCGCGGGCGGCCGCCACGATCATCATCTCGGACTTCGAGAAGGCGGCCGACGTCGCCGGCCCGACGGGCCCGGTCACCGGTACTCCCCGTAGTCCACGACACCGGACGGCGCCGCGGCGGTCGGCCTCAGGGCGGCGATCCGCTCCGGACCGAGCTTCTCGACATAGGCGGGCCGGCCGTCGAGGTCGTAGACCCAGTCGCGGAGCCAGGCCTGGAGGCTCGCCTCGTCGCGGGTGATCGCGTCCCAATCGCGGTAGAACTGGTTGTCCCGGTCATAGGCGCCCTGGACGTAGCTCGGGTGGGCCCCGAACGGCTCGACGACGACGGCGTCGACGATGAGGCCGGGGATGATGGTGCGGTTTGGGTCGGCCCGGATGACGGCCTCGTCGACGAGCTCCTCGACGACCACGATCACCCGGTCGGCGGCGAAGGCCGCCTCCTTCTGGCAGCCGAGGAGCCCCCAGACCTGGCTGTTGCCGGCGGCGTCGGCCCGTTGGGCGTGGACGATCGTGACGTCCGGCCGGAGCGGCGGCACGGCGTAGACCTTCCCGTCGCCGTACGGCGAATCGAGCTCCCGGATGAGCGGGTTCGCGACCGGCAGGTCGCTCTCGAAGTAGCTGCGTAACGGATAGAACGGCAGGTTCGCAGCACCCGCCGTGTAGCGGCCAACCATCCCGAAGTGGCTGTACTCCTCGACCTCGAGCGGCGCCGGCTCGCCGGTCTCGATTCGTCGCCGGATCGCTCCCAGCCCACCGACTCCGGGGTTCCCGAGCCAGCTGAAGATGAGCTTTCGGGCCACGCCTCCCGCGATCATCTGGTCGTAGATGAGGTCCGGGGTCATCCGGGCGAGGGCAAGGTCGCGCTTCCGCTGGCGGATGATCTCGTGACCGGCAGCGAACGAGATGAGGTGGGTGAAGCCCTCGATCGCGACGGTATCCCCGTCGCGGACGAGATCGGCGACGGCGTCGCGCATCGACGCGACCTTGAAGGTGCTCATCGGCCAAGTATCCGGCACCGGCCGAGAGCCGCGCTGGGGTTGCGAAACAGCGGCCACGAGGCTCTCCCCGCTGACTACGATGCGATGCGGAGGCGCCGGCGCGGGTCCGGCGCGATGGAGGGCGGCACGGATGACATCGATGGGCATGGCCGGATCGGCAGGCTCGTGGGCCAACCAGGTCAGGGCGCTGTTCTACGTCGCAATGGCGGTCTTCCTCGTGACGATCGGGATCGGGCTCCTCAACGGGCTCGACATCGTCGAGTTCAACCCCGACGAACTGCTGACGCACGTCCATTCGGGGACGCTCGGCTGGATCACCCTGACGCTCGTCGCGGCGAGCGCCTGGTTCGCCCGCGGCATCGACGCCCGCCTGGCCTGGGCGCTTGCGATCGTGATCCCGGTCTACGTCCTCGCGTTCTACCTGGCCGTGCCTTGGCTGCGGGCCGTCGTCGGCGGCGCGCTCCTCATCGTCATCCTCTGGCTCGTCGTCTGGGCCTGGGGCATCTACACCAGCCGACGATCGCTGCCGGCCCTGGCCATCGCCCTCGGCTTCACGACGTTCACCTACGGGGCGGTGATCGGCGTCCTGCGCCAGGTCCAGCTGGCGGACGGCCCGAACCTCTTCCCGGCGACCGCCGACCCGATCGGCGCCCATGCCTCGGCGATGGTCTTCAGCTACCTGATCCTCGTCGCCATGGGCCTCCTCGAGTGGCGGGTCCGCGGGACGAGCGGCCTGCCGATGGCCGGTCTCGTCCAGCTGGGCGCCCTGTTCGCCGGCGGGCTCGTCCTGTCGGGCACGCTGCTGTTCCTGTCCGGCGACGCGATCCAGGCCGCCGGCGGCATCGATCTCCTCGTCAACATCGTGGCCGTCGTGATCTTCGCCGTCCGGGTCGTCCCGGCGGCGCTCCGGACCGACTGGATGGCCGGGGCCGGCCGGCACGTCGCGGCAGCCGCGGTCTTCGTCCTCGTCGCGATGGCGATCTTCCTGTACGTCGTCTACAAGTTCATCAGCGACCCGGCCATCGCGGCCGACCCGACCTCGATCGGCGGCGTCCTCGTCGCGAGCGACCACTCGGCATTCATCGGGGTCATCACGAATCTCGTCTTCGGGCTGCTGCTCACGCTCACTGCCGACCGCGCCGACCGCTGGCCGTGGGCAACCCAGGTCGGGTTCTGGGGCACGAACCTCGGCCTCGTCGCCTTCATCGTCGGGCTCGTCGCCGAGAGCTCGACGCTCAAGATGGTCGGCGCCCCGGTGATGGGAGTCAGCCTCCTCGTCGGCCTCGCCGTCCTGGCGATGCGCCTCCAGGACTCGGAGCTAGCGGCGGAGGCGTAGGCCCCGCCGCGGCAGCCGCGGCCACCCGGAGACGCGGGAGCCGCCGGGCGGTGGGACGCCGGCGGCTCCGTAGTTGGGGTCGAGCGATGCCGGTGGACGCCGGCCGGCGGTCACTCGGCGGCGGGGACCAGGTTGACGATGAACTCGAAGATCGGCGGGAACGTCAGTGCGAACCCGGCGAAGACGAGGATCAGGGCGGCGGCGAACCAGCGGCCGAAGTTGACCTCCTTGCCGCGGGCGACGAGGTGGAGGGCGACCCACGAGACGAGGAACGCGGCCGTGCCGAGGAAGACCTTGCCCGACAGCGGGCCGACGCCCGCGCCGAGCCCGTAGTTCGCGTCGAACTTCAGGAAGTTGCTGACGTCCGGTGAGACCTCGTTGAGGACCACGAAGATCCCCAGGACGAGAGAGCCGATCCCGGCGGCGACGAACGCCGCAGCCACCGGACCGTTTGGCTTGGTCTGCATGTCCTGCATCGTTCTGTCTCCTAGGCGACCGTGGCGGCCTTCGTGATGAAGGCGCCGAAGAGGCCGGCCACGCCGGCGGCGAGGAAGGCGAGGGTGAAGAAGATGATCGCCGCCCGTCGGATCTCACCCCTGCGGACGAGCTGGGCGCCGTAGTACAGGACGGCGAACGCGACGGCGGTCGCGAGGAACGGGGCGATCCAGGCAACGTGCTCCTTCCACTCCATGCCCAGCTTGTGCCACTCGGCGGTCTTCTCAGAAGCGAGCAGCCAGTAGCGCGGGAAGTCGGCGAGGGCGTCGCTCTGGACGGTCCTGTCGATCCCGTCTGGCGGCGTGGCCCGGTACCACGGGTAGACGACGAACGTGCCGCTGATGACGGTGAGCCAGGCCACGACGGCCATGACCACCGATCCGATGAGCAGGCGCGGCGTGCGCTCGGCGATGCCTTCCTCCGTCAGGTAGTGGGCTTTCAGGCTGTACAGCCCGGCGAGCCCGCCGCCGAACGCCAGCAGGAACAGTGACCCGAGCACGAGGCCGTGCCCGACGGCCCAGAGTTCCCGATCGGTGAACTCCATGAATGCCCTCTCTTCCTTCGTGGATCGATCCCCGGCGCTGACACCTGCCGGGCGGCTTCGGTCCTCGTGTCACTGGCAGGTTGCCCCGGCCGACGACGACCGCCGAGGGCCCCCAGGGACCGACCACCCGAGCCGAACGGCACCTGTTTTCAGGGCCGAACTGCCCGGGCCGATGGGCCGCTTCACCCGTCCTGGAGCGGCGCCACTGACGCGACGATCGGGGGCAATCAGGCGCGTCCCAACCGCGCGAGGAGGACCCCATGGGTCAACGAACCGCCGCGTTCCTGGCCGCCGCGTTCGGCGGCGGCATCGAGCTCTTCGGAGCCCTCTACGGACAGGGCGTGCTCGGCCACGGCCTCCTCTTCGGGCTGGTCGGCAGCGACACCCGCCCGGAGGCCGCGATGCTTGGCTTTGCCATCGGGAGCGCCACGATCGTAGCCGGGGTCGGGTTGATGCTCGTCCGTGACCCGCGGCGCTTGGCCGCCATCGTCGCCGTCATGGCCGTCGTGGGCACGCTGGCCGCCGGCCAGATGTTCGCCTACGGCGCTGCGCTCAGCCTCATGGGCGCGGTCGTGGCGACCCGAATCGACCGGACGGCACCGCTGTACTGATCCCATCGGTGCGGGCGGCGACCTCGGTGACCGCCTCGCCGACGATCCGCAGGGCGGTCGCCATCTCGTCCTCGCTGACCGTCAGGGCCGGCGACATCCGGACGGCCGACTTGCCGCATTGCAGCACGAGCAGCCCGCGCTGGAAGCAGGCCCACTGGACCTCCTCGGCGTGGGCGGCAGTGTCCAGCTCGAGGCCGATCATCAGGCCGCGCCCGCGCACGTCACGGATGAGCCGCGGGAAGCGCGTCACGAGCGGCCGCAGCCCGGCCATCGCCTGGTCGCCGCGGGCGCGAGCGTTGTCGACCAGTCCGGCCTCGATGAGGTCGAGGGTCGCCAGGGCGGCGGCACAGGCGACGGGATTGCCGCCATACGTCGAGCCGTGGGCCCCTGCGCCCCATTTCTCGAGGAGGTCGGCCCGGGCGACCATGCCGGCGATCGGCATGCCCGAGGCGATGCCCTTCGCCGTCAGCAGGATGTCCGGCTTGACGTCCCAGAGATCGACCGCCCACATCGCGCCGGTCCGGCCGACGCCGGACTGGATCTCGTCGGCGATGAGCAGGATCCCGTGGCGGTCGCAGATCTCCCGGAGACCGGGCAGGAAGCCTTCCTCGGGGACGAGGTAGCCGCCCTCGCCCTGGATCGGCTCGACGATGATCGCCGCCACCTCGTTGGCCGGCACGAGCTTGTCGAACAGGACCTCGTCGAACCACTTCATGCTCTCGACCGTGCCGTACGGCGCGTGGTAGACGCCCGGGAGCAGCGGCCCGAAGTGCGCGTGGTACTTCGACTTCGAGGCCGTCAGGCTCACCGCTCCGTATGTGCGGCCGTGGAAGGCGCCCAGAAACGCGACGACGTTCTGCCGCCCGGTGGCGTAGCGAGCCAGCTTGATCGAGGTCTCGACGACCTCGGCCCCGGAGTTGCCGAGGTACGTCCGGGCGCGACCGCCCTTGATCGGGGCGAGGTTCGCGAGGCGCTCGCAGAGCTCCGCGTAAATCGGGAGATAGAAGTCACTCGCCGAGAAGTGGATGAGGTCGGCCGCCTGCTCCTTGATCGCGGCCACGACCTTGGGGTGGCTGTGGCCGGTCGAGGTCACCGCGATGCCCGCGGCGAAGTCGAGGAAGAGGTTGCCATCGATGTCCTCGACCGTCAGGCCCTCGCCGCGGACCGGCACGATCGGATAGGCCCGCGGCAGGCTCGGCGACGTCCAGGTCTCGTCGTAGGCGACGTGGGCACGGGCCCTCGGCCCCGGGATCTCGGTCACGATGTGGGGAACCGGCCGCGCGTGGGCGAGCCGAGACGGGGCGTGGGCCACAAAGCACCTCGAAGCGGTTGCTGGACGCCTGCGGTCGGCCCGGCGGGCACCGGGG
>Ga0209342_10004667_pt1 | contig 14177 bp, 15 predicted proteins | sample RifCSP16_2_FD_184023 | JGI IMG/M metagenome (GOLD analysis project Ga0209342, IMG submission 184023) | Soil microbial communities from Rifle, Colorado - Rifle CSP2_sed 16_2 (SPAdes) (version 2) | ecosystem: Environmental > Terrestrial > Deep subsurface > Rock core/Sediment | place: Rifle... | reverse complement strand
AGCTCAAGCCCTCGGACATCGAGGCCTGCCTGCAGTACCGGCTCGTGGGCGTCGACTGCGACGTGCGCTACAACGACTTCTACATCGGGGAGAACGCGGCGCCGGGCGGGTACCTATGGGTCTTCCCGAAGGGGCCGGGAGAAGCGAATGTCGGGATCGGCGTGTCGCTGAAGAAGAGCCCTGGAATCGCGACTGCGAAGACCTACCTCGACGCGTGGATCAAGCGGCACCCCGGCTACGCGAAGGGCAAGTCGATCGAGGATGTGGCGGGCGCCGTCTCCGTCTCGCAGCCCCTCAAGCGCACGACCGCGAACGGCGTGATGCTCGTCGGCGACGCGGCACGGCTCGTGGACCCCCTCACGGGCGGCGGCGTGGCGAACGCCTGCATCTCGGGACAATACGCCGGCGAGGTCGCGAAATCGGCTTGGGAAGCGCACGACTTTAGCGAGAAGTTTCTGCAGCTCTACGAGAAGAGGTGGAGGGCCGAACTCGAGGAGCAACTCATGCGCAATTTCATGGCCAAGGAGACCCTGCTTAAGATGTCCGACGAGACGATCAACAAGGTCGTCGACGCGCTGCAGGGCGTGACCTTCACGAAGGTGACGACCCTCGAGATCCTCAAGGCCGTCCAGGCGAAGTACCCCGAAGTCGTCCAGGAATTCGAGGAGATGCTGGCTGGGTGAGCCGATCAGGCCGACCGGCAAGGCCGCGCCTCCGTGCGCCCGGGGCCGTGCGCCTCGTTGAACTGCTCGAGGACCAGTGCGACCCCAGCAAGTGCACGGGCCGCAAACTGATGCGCCGGGGACTCGCGGAGGGCACCTCCACCTTGCGCGCCTTGCCCCGGGGGGCAGTCGTGCTCGACCCCCGAGCGGCTCAGGCGTTGTCTCCTGCCGACGCCAATGTGGCCCGAAGGCGCGGGCTTGTCGCCCTCGACTGTTCGTGGAGGCACGTCGAGGCGAGCTACGAGGCGCGCGGGCTCGACCGGCTCGGGGTGGCTCGGGCGCTCCCCTTCCTGCTTGCCGCGAACCCCGTGCACTACGGCCAGCCGATGCAGCTCTCGACCCTCGAGGCGTTTGCCGCGGCGCTCTTCATCCTCGGTGAGGACGCGCAGGCCCGCGAGCTGCTCGGCTCCTACACTTGGGGACCGATGTTCGAGACCTTGAACGCGCAACCCCTGCAGGCCTACGCGCTTGCGAAGGACTCGACCGGGGTGGTCGCCCTCCAGCGCGAGTTCGTGGGCCCCGGGCAAGAAGGGGAGTAGGCCCTACTCCCTGGGGCCTCCAAAGAGCAGGCGGTCCGTGAAAACGTAGGCGAGCGCGAGCGCGCCCAGCACCGTGACCACGAGGATCCAGAAGGCCCAGACGGCCGGGGTGTCCGTCGGCGTTTTCGCGATCATCTGCGCGCGCAGCGCGAGGTTGCCGAACCCCTGGTCGTAGACGGCGCCGTAGACGGTGATGTTGTCACCCTCGACCCAATCGCCGTTCGTGGGCCCTGGTGTGAGGCGCGTGATGCTCGTCGTGTCGATCCAGACGGCACCGCTCGCGTCGCCCACGCTGAAGGCGTTGTAGGTCGCGTTCCAGTTGCGACCCGTGGCGCCGACCTTCGTCTCCTCCCGGTCGATCGCTTTCGTGCAGTGGAGGCACTCGACGACGCCGTAGATTTTGACGACCGTGTCGGCGCGCAGGTCGCCGACCTGCGTGATCGGCGCTTCGGCAAAGGGGATTTCGGGAGCCACGAGGCCGTACGCGAGGAGCCCAAGCGCCGTGACGACGGCGCCGCCGATGAGGAGGGCAGTGTGCCGCCGCTTGCGGCTGTCCCCGTGCTTCCCGAGGAGCCAAAAGAAGGCGCGAACCGCGGGGTTGCTCAAGCTCACAGCACTCCGGGCGTCTTTAGAAGCCGAGCGGGCCCACGGCTTTCTCGACGGCCTGCACGAGCGCGCCCGACTTAACAAGCTGCGCGGCCGTCTCCAAATCGCGGTAGATCGGGCGGTCTCGGAGGAGCGGCTTCACCTTGCGCCGGACGGCGGCCCGGCCGGCGGCCGAGCCCTTGCCGGGGCGGCCCCCGTGGAGATCCATCCCCTCGGCGGCGCAGAGCAGCGTGATGCCGACGACGCGCTGCGCGTTCTCGACGACCGCGCGCGCCTTGCGCGCCGCGATCGTGCCCATCGAGTTGTGGTCCTCCTGCCCGGCGGAGGTGGGGATCGAGTCGACGCTCGCGGGGTGGGCGAGCACCTTGTTCTCGGAGACCAGCGCCGCCGCCGTGTACTGCGCGATCATCCAGCCCGAGTTCAGCCCCGCGTCGCGCGCAAGGAACCGCGGCAGGCCGCCCTCGTCGCCCGCGACGAGCCGCGCGACGGTGCGCTCCATGATGTCGGCGGCTTCCGCAACCGCGATCGCGAGGTAGTCCATCGCGAGCGCGACAGGCTGGCCGTGGAAGTTTGCCCCCGAGATGACCTCGCCGGTGTCGGGCATGACAAGCGGGTTGTCCGTGGCCGAGTTGATCTCGACTTCCAGCACGGACCGGGCGTGTCGGACGGCGTCGAGCGACGCCCCGAGCACCTGGGCCAGCGCGCGCGATGAGTAGGGATCCTGAACTCTGTCGCAGTCTTCGTGGTCCTTGATCATGCCGCTGCCTTTCACCATGCGGTCGACGGCGGCTGCCACCGCCTTGGCGCCGGGGTGCGGCCGCGTGGCGTGGAGGCGCGGGTCGAAGGGTTTCTCGCTGCAGTCGAGGCACTCGAGGGCCATCGCGCCGGCTGCGGCGCAGGCGGCGAGCAGCCGCTCGGCGTCCAGCACGGCAAGCGCACCCACCGCCGTCATTGCCTGCGTGCCGTTAACGATGGAGATCCCCTCCTTCTCCCGCAGCGCGTAGGGCTTGAGGCCCGCGGCCCTGAGTGCCGCACCCCCGCCCATCCGCTGGCCGCCGAACTCGGCCTCGCCCTCGCCTATGAGGACAAGGCCGATGTGGGCAAGCGGCGCAAGGTCGCCCGACGAACCGACCGACCCCTGCGACGGGACGACCGGGTGCACGCGCTGGTTGACGAGCGCGGCCATCGCGTCGACGAGCCCCGGCGTGACGCCCGAGTACCCCTTTGCAAACGCGTTCACGCGGATGGCAGCCATTGCGCGCACGACTTCGGCCGGGAAGGCCTCGCCCACACCCGCCGCGTGGGAGCGGATCAGGTTGACCTGGAGCTGGCGCAGCTTTTCGGGCGCGATGCGGACGTCCTTCAGGTCACCGAAGCCGGTGTTCACGCCGTAGACCACGTCCTTGGACGCGAGGATCTGGTCAACGGCAGCCCGCGAGCGCGCGACCGCCTTCGCCGCAGCGGGCGCGAGCGCGACTCCCTCGCCCGTGCGCGCCACGCGCTCCACCGCCTCGAGCGTTAGGGTTGATCCATCGAGGCGGACGACCACGGCGCAGTCCCTGGCGGTGGCTATCCGCAGGCGCGCCTATAAGCCTTCAATCTCGGTCAACAGTACCCGAACCCTTAAGTCGGCCGCGTCGAAGATAGGGACGGGGAGCCCCATCCGCGCCGCTGCCTTCTCTCTGGTGTTGGCCTGCCTTGGCGCGTTTGCGCTCCTTGCGGGGGGCGCGTCGGCCGCTCCGCCCTGCCAGGCCGGTTCCGTTGCGGGCCAACTCGACTATGCAGGCGACGTGTACAACTTCAGATCGTCTGCCCAAGAACCGGGCCACGACGACTACGACATCGTCGAGATGCGGTCGTGCCGCGACGGCCCCGACATCGTTCTCGGCCTCAGGGTCGCCGGCGCTATCGACGCCGACCACGCCGAGGCGTTCTACGGCTTCGTCCTGTACGGGTCGGAAGCTGCCCACGCGGAGAGCCTCTTCTTCACCAACGGGTCGGCGTCCTACCGCAACAGCCAGGGCAAGACGGTCTCGCTTGCAAACGAGACGTCGGGCGCCTGGCTCACCCTCCGCTCCCCCGCCGCTGCCTTTCCGGGGACCTCGAACGGGTGGAGCCTGAAGGCGTCGGCGGGCATCGACACCGACTCGGACGATGCGGCCGACTACAAGGACTGGTGCGAGGGGTCGCTCGACTTTGAGTTTGCGCCCGACGGCGATATCGCCGCGGCGACCACCCCCTTTGGCGCGCCGACGATGTCGATCAGCTCGCTCGACGTGGCCACGACCGGGTCGCAGCACACCCTGACCGTAAAGGGGACGACGACCGGCTCGGTGGGTGAGGTTCGTGTCTCCATGGGCCTGTACGCGGTTGGGATAACGGTCAACGCGGGCCGTTGGAAGTTCTCGGACTATTGGTTTGAAGAGTCGTTATCGGAGGGCGACCCTGCGGTCTTGCTCGCGCGGGGCGGGTCGTCATGGGCGGAGTGGACCTTCACGCGCAGCTACGACAACGGCGATCTCTTGGACCTCTTCTATTACTGCGACGCGACCGCCCGCGAGTTGAAGGTAGAGGCGCGCGCGATCAGCGGCGACGGCAGCTGGGGCCACGTCAACGGGAGCTTCCAGCCTCCAACGCTGAATTTCCGTTGCCCGCCAAGCATGGGGCGCGGCGGTGGCGGCTCGACGGCCCCCGCAGTCGCCGGCGCTAGCCCGACTCTCACGGTCGCGGCAGTCGCCGTGGCCGGCGCCGGCGTTCTCGCTGCGGCCCTTTGGATACGGAAGCGGAAGAAGGCAAGCGCCCCGGCGCCGGCAAAGCGGGGCGGGGCCGGCGCTGGCCCGCGGCTAGTGGCGCGGCCATGAAGGATGGCCGGCCTTAGGCGGGCCTCCTCCAGATCGGCCGCTTCGCCCGGCGCCTCTTGTCGCGCCTTGTGTCCGCGAACGTCTTGCCTCGTTCCTTCCGCTCCTCATTGCGGTAGACAACGGCGCCGTCGAGCGCAGCTCCGACCTCTTCGGGGCTCGTGGGATTCGTGCCCGCGAGCGCGAGTTCTTGGAGGTCCCCCGCGTGCGCCTCGACCGGGTTCATCCAGCTCGCCCTCGTCGCCGTCGCCACGAGGCACACCCGGTTTTTCCTCGCCCAACGCCGGATCTCCGGCGTCCAGTGGTTGCTGTTGTTGTCCTGAATCCAGTAGACCAGGTGCTTGCGCGGGTACTTCGCGCGCTCGTGTCGCATGAACGCGAGCCAGTTCACCGCGTGCTTCGTCCGCCACATCTCCCCGGAGAGCCGCTGGCGGTGGACGTTGAGCGAGAGAAAGTAGTACACCGTCCCGAACATCTTGTTGTACTCGGCCGGGATCCGTCCCGGCCGGCGGTGGCCGAACCAGCCCTTCGCGCCCCTCGGGATGATCTGGATCGGCCCGACCTCGTCCGCGCTGATCACGACCGGCGGGTTGTGGCGCTTGCGCGTGAGCTTGTCCACGCGCTGCTTCTTTTTCTCGAACTCGGGGTCGGTGCTCTCCTTCCACGTCCGGATGCTCTGGTGGCTGAGGTCGGCCTCGTGGAGAATCACGCGGAGCCACTCCTCGCTGATCGATTCGACCACGCCGCGGTCCATCGCCGCCTTCCGCAGGCGACTGAGGCTCCACTCCTGGAAGGGCAGTCCGAGGTCCTTCGGGCGGCTCGTGGCGAGCGCGACGAGCCCCCTGCGCTCGTCGTCCGTGAACTTGGGGGGCCTTCCAGGGCCCCACTTCGGCTTCAGCACGGCCATCCCGTGCTGGTTGAATGCGTGGATGATGTCGCGAACGTAGTCTTCGTCCATCAGCGCGATCTGACTGATCACGGGCGCCGTGAATCCCTGGGCGCTGGCCATCACGACCTGCGCGCGCTTCGCCTCGATCCGGTCCTTCCCGTGCCGCACGATCTTGCGGAGCTTGTTCCCCTCTTCGTTCGAGATGGGTCGGACCCTGAGGACCACGCCAGCACCCGAGGCTACGCCTCGAGGCTGGGATGCACGTCCCTAGACCTAGACTTTGCGGTTGGAAAGCCGGTCGACCTTGCTAGCCGCGCCACTAGGCGCGCTGGAAAGTCGCCTTGACCCACTTCCCGTCGATGAGGGCAAAGAGGAGCACGGTGAGCAGCGCCATCCCCGCGACCATGAGCGCGATCCACGACATTGCCAGGGCCGGAAAGAGGTCGTACCCGAGGGAAAGGAACGCGACGGCAAGCAGCGGGGGCACGGTTACGATCGCGAAACGCGCGATGACGGGGCCGTTGAGGAGGTAGGTGTTCGTCCGAAGGCCCGTGAGGTAGGCCGTTGCGACCGCCGTATAGGCCGAGGTCGAGAACGCGACGGGCAGCGCGAGCGCGAGCTTCCAGACCTCCTGGTTGATGAAGGCCATGAGGACGACGAAGAACGCCGTGATCCCCGCGGTCACGAGGAAGAAGATGATGAGCTTCGCCTTGATGAGCCGCGGGACCGTGATCGGGAGCGTGTCGTAGTACTCCGTGATGTCGATGTGGTTGAGCCACGAGTAGATCATGACGCCGAAGAAGCCGACGTTGCCGGCGTAGAAGACCGTGTCGAACCTGAGCGCGATACCGAGCGTGTTGTTGAGGAACCAGATCGAGAGGGACAAAAACACGAGGGGCACGGCGAAGGAGAAGGCCATCTTCGTGAGCGCGTGGGACCGCTCGAGGTCGATCCACTCCTTGGCAAGCAGCGGCGCGTAGCCGCCGAAGCGGGCGAACCGCCGCTGGCGGTCAAGGAAGTTCTCTTGGAATTCCGATTCGGTGGACTCGAAGGTCTCCTCGACGAGGACCGTCGCGCCCCAGGAGAGGACCACCACGAGCGCGACGGTGACGATGAGCGACAGGGCGTCCTTGGCAAGCTGGAACTGGATCGAGGGGACGAGCCAGCCGACCGGGAGGAAGGCGGTGAAGCTCGAGAGGGCGAGGAGCCCGATGAACCCGAGCGCGAGCGCGATGAAGAGCCGGCGCGAGCGCAGGTAGACGGCGGAGAAAGCGTAGGCGAGGGCGAGCCCGAGCGAGAACGTGAGGATCACGGAGAGCCAAAGGTAGAGGACGGAGGCGTACGTGTAGGACGAGAAGGGCTTGGCGAGCGCAAGCCCCGCCGCAATCGGCGTGAGCGTGAAGAGGAAGTAATAGCCCGCGTCCTTGAGGTAGAACGCCGACGTCGTCGTCTTGAAGCGGATCGGGAGCGTCGAGGGGGCGGCGATGAGGAAGTTCACATTGCCAAACCGCCGGTCGACAAGCTCCTTGCCAAGGAACGCGAAGGCGCCGGTCGAAAGCCCGTAGAGCAGCATGGAGAAGTGGAGGGTCACGAGGAGCTGCGGCAGCGGCGTCGTGGCGATGAGCTCCTCGTAGAAATAGCCGGCCGCAAAGGCGAAGAGCGCGAGGATGAACGGGAACTCGTAGAACGAGAGCTTCGACGTGAAGTTGCTCTGGAAGCGGGACTCCTCGCGCACCATGAGCCCGATGAGGTTCAGGAAGTCGCGGGTTTTGCCCGTCTTTGCGCCCCCCTCGTCTCGATGATGTCGAGGAAGGTGTCGGCAAGGTCGTGGCCGTTTGTGCGGAAGGACGCGATCGGCCCCTGCGCGAGCACCTCGCCGCGATCCATGATGAGCGCGTCCGTGCAGACCTTGTCGGCGACCTCGAGGATGTGGGAGCACATGAAGATCGAGCCGCCGGACTTCACGTAGTCGACGAGGAAGTCGCGAACGCGCCGCTGGTAGATCGGGTCGAGGTTGATGAACGGCTCATCGAGGAAAAGCAGGGGCGGCCGGTGGATGAAGGCCGAGGCGAGCATGATTTTCTGTCGCGTGCCCTTCGACATGTCCTTGCAGAGGGTGTCCTGCTTGTCGGCCATGTCGAAGTATTCGAGCCACTTACGGATCCGGGCTGCGCTGTCGGAAAGCCCGCGAAGCCGGCACACGAACTCGAGGTACTCGAGGCCCGTGAGGAAGGACGGCGGCGACTCGGACTCGGGGACGATCCCGACGTTGCGCTTGAGGGGGACCGTGTCCGTGCCGGGAGCGTAGCCGAGGACCTTGGCGCCGCCCGCGGTGGGCTCGAGTTGGCCGGTGAGGATCCGGAGGAGCGTGGACTTGCCGGCGCCGTTCGGCCCGAAGCAGCCGAAGAACGCTCCGCGCGGGACCTTGAACGAGACGCGGTCGAGCGCCTGGGTCCCTGTAAAGGCCTTCGAAAGGCCCTCCACGGAGATGATGGGGTCTGGCACCGCGGCGGCAAGGTCGGGAAGGCCCACGTTCGGGCCAGACCGAGCCCTCAAGATAAGGGTTGGCACCCGCGTCGGGGGGCTCGGAAACGTCGCCGCTTCACGAGGGTGGGGACCCCGCGGGCGGCGCGGCGCCGGGGGTCTCCTCGGGAAGGTGCCCGAGCCGCGCGAGGATTTCGGCGTCGCTTGCAAGCGGGCGGCGGCGCCAGGAGACGATCGAAACGAGCGTCGCGAGCGCGCCGATTGCAAGGACGACGAGCGGCAGGACGCTCACGACATCGAGGGGGATCGCGGGGCCGGGCGGGCCCGCGGTGCCCGGCCGCGACGCGAAGGCGGCCGTGGCTGCAGCGCCCACGGCGGTCACGACCGCCGACAGCCCGAGCGCAAGGGCAATCCGCGTGCGCTCGGGGTCGAGGATCCGCTCGCCCTTCGTCGTGAGGCGGTAGTAGATCCACTTGCGCTCGGCGTCTTCGCGCAGCACGAGCCCCGCCTCCTGGAGGAGCTCAAGGTGCTTCATGACGCCGGGCTTCGAGATCTGGAGGCGCTCCGCGAGGTCCGTGAGCGTCATCTGGTGCTCGGAGAGCGCGCGCAGGATCGCGATGCGCGTCTCGGAGGCAAGGGCGCGGAAGCTCGCCTGGTCGAGCGTCACGCGGGGTTCGAACATTGACACGCCAAATCCTCCCGACTTCTGCCGAATATGGCCGGTGTTTGACTCATAAGGGTATGCCCGTAGTTAACCTGTCGACTGGGAAAAATGCGCGGTCTGGCTCGGCGCGTCAGAGGACGACAACGCCCTCGCGGTCGATCTTCGCCTGGAACGCCTTCCCCCCGGCCCTTTCGATCGCGGAAGAGCACGCCTTCGAGTCCCTTGCAAGCGCGATCATCGAGCCCCCGCCCCCGGCGCCGGTGAGCTTGGCGCCAAGCGCATGGGGGCGGGCCGCGGCGATGAGGGCCTCGAGTTCGGGGGACGACACGCCAAGGGCCGAAAGGTGCCCCTGGTTCTCGTCCATAAGTTGGCCGAGGCGCACGAGGTCGTGGCGCGCAAGCGCGCCGCGCCCCTCCTCGACGATCGCGCCGATCCGCGCGATCCGGGCGCGCGCGCCGGCGTCCGCCTCGCAGGCGCGGCGCACCCTCTCGATGAGTTCGGCCGTGTTCCCTTTCTTGCCCGTGTAGCCGATGACGAAGTCCATCGGGGGGAACTCGAGGTCGTGGATGCACCAGCGGTTCCCGCCCTTCTCGACCGTCCACAGGTGGCGCTCGTGCTCGTCCCTTGCGATGTAGACGGCGCGGCCGTGGCTTGCCGTTGAGGTGTCCGTGGGGGACGCACGCCCCTGGACCGCGAACTCGACCTCGAAGGCCGTGCGCGCGACGTCCTCCTGGGACAGCCGCCCGCGCATGGCTTTGAGGGCCGCGACGGTCGCCACCGTGAGCGCGGCGCTCGAGCCGAGCCCCGAGGACGAGGGGACCGACGACGAAGTCGTGATCTCGAGGGGCCCGCGAGCGCCCCACGCCTGGCGGACGGCTTCCTGGTAGTACGCGTGGTGCTTGCGGTCCATCGGCCGGCCGTCGACCCGCGTCTCGTCGCCCCCGGAGACGCGCACGCGCGTCTCGAAATAGAGGGTGAGCGCGACCGCGATCGCGCCCTCCCCGAAGACCACCGCGTGCTCCCCGAAGAGGATCGCCTTGCCCGGCGCGCGCGCCCCGGCCTCAGTCACCACAGGGCCTCGAAGCAGCCGGAGGCCCCCATGTAGTTTCGCGGGCCCGTGGCACCGACCAAGCGTGTGAGACTCAGAGTGTTTGATCCCGCATTCAAAAACGGTTAAATACGCTGGCGGCAGTCAAACGCCTCCTAAACTTAAGCGCCAGCCTGGCGAGAGACCTACAGGGGGGGCCCCTTCAACGGTGGACTACGAGTACGCCAGACGCCGCTATCAGTGGTCCAAGCGCTTCAACTGGATCGCGCTCGGCGTGTGCGCCGGGCTGGGGGCCGTCGCGCTCTACTGGGGCCTCTTGCGCTACCAAGACTGGCAGTGGCTGAACGAGCACTTCTCCGGAGCGGGGTCGTCGACCCGCTGGACCTCCGACAGGATCTCGAGCTACTTCACGACGGCAATCTTCGCGCTCGTGACCGGCGCGCTCGGGATCATCACCTTCCTCATCGGCTTCCTCTTCGTCCGCAAGGCGCTCGACGAGGACAAGGTCGACGATGTGAAGCGCTGGTCGATGATCGCCGGCGTTACGGGGATCCTGCCTGGCGTGGTCTTCGGCGGTCTCCTCGAGCTCTTCATCTGGCGCGCGCACGCGTCGGAGGGCTTCACGATGTTCTCGCTCCTTGGCAAGGCCCCGGAGCCCGCCGCGGCGGCAGCGGAGCCGGTCTACAACCCCGCGGCGACAAAAGCCGTCGACGATGCCAAGCGCAAGGCGGAGTACATGGCGCTCTTCGGGGCCCAGCAGGCGGCACCATCGTACGCGCCGGACTATGGGTACCAGCCCGCGCCGGACTACACGCAGGCGGCGGCGCCCTCCGCGGCGGTCGACTACGGGTACGCGCCCTCCGCCGGACAGGCGGCAGCCGTCGCGGCCGCGGCCCCTGCGGACGCGGGCACACAGTACGCGGCGCAACCTTCGGGCGCGCCGATCTGCACCTGCGGGCGGCCGATGGAGTTCGTGCCGGAGTACAACCGCTATTACTGCTACACGGATGACAAGTACGAGGGCGAGGCGTGACGCAAGAGACGGAAGGCGAGGTCCCGCCAGCCGTGAAGTTCCTGAGCCAGGAGCTTGGGCCCCTTCAGTGGGCGCCCCCGCCTTCAGTGATCGCGCGGGTCGAGGCCGCGCGCCGCGGAAAAATGCGGCTCGGCCTTGGCCTCGGGCTCGGCGCCCTCGTTGCGGTGGCAGCTTCCGTCCTCACGGTCGCGCCGGGCCTCTACGGGATCGCTACGGTGTCAACGGTCCTCGCCGTGCTGCTCTTTGCCGCCTCGGTGTGGCTCACGGGCGCCGCGCGGAGGGCCCCCCCGTTCCCCTTCGCCGTCTTCGAGGAGGGCGTGTTCGTCCCCGCGACCTTCGAGAATGTGCCGGGGTTGCAGAAGGTCGGCCCGGCACGCGCGGTGCGCCGATCGAGGGTGAAGCGGTTCGAGGACGTGCGCCTGCCGGAGGGGAGGGCGATTCTGCTTTGGACAAAGACGGGCACGGGGGGCATCGTGTCGGGGCGGGTGGGGGACGTCGACATCCCCGCTGGGGAGGTTGACCCCCTGCTCGATGGATTCAAGGCGGCGCTTCGGGCGATCGGGATCCAAGAGAGCCAGACGGCGGAGCGTGAGGGCGGTGGCGAGGGGGGCGATGGAGAGGCCCCTACAGGCGCGCCAAATGGAGGCCCTCCCGCCCCATGATTCTTGGAGCAGCACAACCATGGTCGGATTCCAGAACGCTTCGGCAGCAGTGCCCGACCCATCGTGGGGTCCGCCAATCATGCAAGCCGATGCCGCGCGCCTTGCGTTTTTCGACGCGAGAATGGCTCGGTTCAAACGCCAAGTTGCCACGCTTGCCGCCGTGGGCTTTGTGGCTCTTCTTGCAGGCGTGGTTCTTGGCCCGTGGTTGCCCCCGAAGGTGGGGTTCTACGTTGCCTTTGGCGGCTTCCTTGGGGCCCTTCTTGGGCCCTATGGTTGGTTCCGGACGAGCTTCGCCGCCCACCGGATGTTCGGCATTTACGAGAAGGGCATCGTGCCCCCGATCCACTACAAGGGCGGGTGGGACCCTTTCGTCCCATGGGATGAGGTTCGGTTGGTCAAGGTGCTCCACTTCCCCCTTGCCGTGCCTTCGCCCTTGGGACGCCCTGAGCGCTTTGTCTTGCGCATCGAGGACGATAGGAGGTGGCCTCACCGAATCCGAGAAACGGATCTTACCACAATCTTTGGCTACTCGGAGGCCGAGTGCCTCTCGATCAAAGAGGAGGTGCTCGCGGCGGTGCGGTTCAAATTGCCCCGTATCGCCGTGGAGTTGCCGCTGAAGGCGTCCAACGCGCACCACGACAGCAGGCAAGGTGCGCAGTAACCTCAGGCTCGATCGACGCCACCTGACAGGCTGTGCGCATCATCCGGGGCTGAATCGAGAAGGGCCTTCAGGACCTCCGGCTCCGTGAGCTCGAGTTTCTTCATCCAAAGGACGCCCTCGTCCGTGATTTCGTAGATGCTCCTTATTCCGCCGGGGGTTCTTTGCAGGTAGTTGGACACGAGAAGCGGTCCTGTCAGTCGGTTCAAGTGGAAGCTCACCGAGCTGTCGTCGGCGACGCCGAGGCGCCTCGCGACCTCCGTGAACGTCATTGGGCGTTGTTCCTGGAAAAGGACGGCCAGGATCCGCTGGCGGAAGGGATTGTCCAAGGAGGCCAGGGTGTATTGGATCCCCCGCAGCTTGGCTCCGGGCGGCGACCTGGGGCGCCGAGCCTTCCCGCCAATCCGGCGAGGCCGGTTCGCGCTTGCAACCATCATCGAACTGAAGAAATATTCAGGTATTTGAACCTGGGGCCGGGCGAGGCGAAAAGGGCCCGCATTCCGGAGAATGGGTCCTTCGGCGACCTCCCCCCCGGTCGGTTAAATAGGCCCGCGTGGTCATGGGCTCGATGAGTACCCCACCATTTCGCATCTTCGTTCTCGGTGGCTTTACGGACATAGGGAGCGCGGCCTCGACTAGCAAGCGGCTCCTTGAGCGGCTCGTCGCGGAACTCGTTAAGCGTGGGTGGGACGCCTTCCTGAGTGGCGACCCCCGAAGCGTGCAACTTGCGCGAGGCAAGCTCACGCCAAGGGCAATGACAGAGGTTCTGGAAGGGCTGGCCGACCTTGCGGTCTATGTGGGCTGGGTGCAGGGGCGAGGCGACGGGTGGGTAAGCGAACTGACCGCGATGCAGGTGAAGCACCCCGAGAGGGCGCCGCGTCGGTTGGTCGCGCTGGAGGAAGGGTATCCTCTCACCACAATCCTCGACCCAGGGTCCGCAGGCTACCTTTCGGATCCGCCCGTTCAAATCGAATGGTGGTGGGGCGAAGAGGATCTCCTCAAGTTGGTCGAGAGGGTTGCTGATCGGGGGCTGGGTTAGGACGCGGCGGATCGAACCGGCCCCGGCCCCCGGGATTCGCTTCATAAACCCGACCCCCCCTGCCCGCTCCCATGCCCGTGAAAGTCGACGTGGTCGACAACGGCGGCCAGTGGACGCACCGCGAGTGGCGCGTGCTGCGCGACCTCGGGGCGACGACGAAAATCATCCCGAACACCACGGATCCAAAGAAGGTCGACGCGGACGCGCTCGTGCTCTCGGGGGGCGCCCCCTCGATCGGCACGGAGGTCGAGAAGCTCGGGAACTGCGGGCGCTACCTCGACGAGCTCGACATCCCGGTCTACGGGATTTGCGTGGGCGCGCAGTACCTCGCGGTCCACTTCGGCGGCAAGGCCCATGCGGCGACGAAGGGCGGCGAATTCGGCAAGGCGCACCTTGTCGTCGACAACCCGAACGGGCTCTTCAAGGGGCTGCCGAAGGAGTTTGTCGTCTGGCAGTCGCACAACGACGAGATCCATGACCTGCCGGCGGTCTTCGACTCGCTCGCGCACAGCGAGCACTGCGAGCACCAGGCGATCGCGCACAAGACGCGCCCCCTCTTCGGGACGCAGTTCCACCCGGAAGTCGAGCACACGGAGCACGGGTACGACATCTTCCAGAACTTTCTCGACGTGGTAGAGGCGTGGAAGACGCGTTGAGCGCCCGCGCCTTTTGCTACCTTCATAGAGGTAGCAAAACCGGGGGTTTGCCACCCTCATGGTCGCGCCAACGCCCCTTGTGAGGTAATCCCAGTGGTCGGGGCGGTCACCGCGTCGCCACTTGGATCGCAACACCGCCGAAGAGCAGCTGGGCCTGCTCGACCTTGGCAAACCCGGCCGCCTCGATTTCCCTTGCGACCTCTCCGGGCTGGGGCCACCTGTCGAGGCTCTCGACAAGGTACTGGAACGATTCGTGCTGGCGCGAGAAGAGCCCCGCAAGGCGCGGCATCCCCTCGCGGAAGTAGAGCAAGTAGGCTTC
>Ga0209342_10004666_pt1 | contig 14178 bp, 10 predicted proteins | sample RifCSP16_2_FD_184023 | JGI IMG/M metagenome (GOLD analysis project Ga0209342, IMG submission 184023) | Soil microbial communities from Rifle, Colorado - Rifle CSP2_sed 16_2 (SPAdes) (version 2) | ecosystem: Environmental > Terrestrial > Deep subsurface > Rock core/Sediment | place: Rifle... | reverse complement strand
CATTGACCACGATGGCGCCCGGCACCGCGGTACCCCAGGGGACCACCCTCGCATCGGCGTGGACTCGATCGACGAGCTTCTTGGCCGTCGCCTCGCTCCGCGCCGCCACCGTCACCTGCCGAGCTGCGCCGGCGACGAGGACCGCAGCCGCGGCGCCTCCCGCGCCGAGGAGCAGCACCTCTTCCTCCGGCAGAGACTCGAGGGCTCGGCGAAGGGCGGCGACATCGGTGTTCCATCCGGCAAGGATTCCGTCGCGCCGGGCGAGCGTGTTGACGGCTTCCGCCCGCACTGCATCTAGGTCGAGGAGACGGCATGCGTCGTGGGCGGCGCGTTTGTGCGGCATGGTGACGTTGGCTCCATCGAGCTCGCCGGCGGCGATCTCCTCACACGCCCCGGCAAACCCGATGGCGTCGACCTCCCGCGCAACGTACTCGCCGGCCAGACCGCAGGCAGCCAGGGCGGCCCGGTGGATGCGGGGAGACCGGGAGTGCCCCACGGCCATCCCGAGCACGGCCAGCCTCACGAGTTGGCTACCGCCTCCTGTTGCCACTGGAGGAACTCGTCGTAGTCCGCGGTGAAGGAGAACTTGCCGGAGTCGTCCTTCGTCAGGAAGTACAGGTAGTCGCTCTCGGCAGGTTGCGCGGCGGCGACCAGCGACGCCAAACCCGCTCCGGAAATGGGCGTCGGCGGCAGGCCCGCATGCCGGTAGGTGTTGTAGGGCGAGTCGATCTCCAGGTCTTCGAGGGACAGCCCACCCTCGGGCAGACCCCCGAGGGCATAGACCACCGTGGCATCGAACTGGAGACGCATCTCGAGATCGAGCCGATTGAAGATCACGCTGGCAACGAACGGCCGATCCTCGTCGAGCGCGGCCTCTCGCTCGATGAGCGAGGCGATCACGATCCCCTGGTACGGGGTCATGCCACGCTCCACCAGGAAGGTCCAATCGATCTCTCCGACCCGATCCTCGGCGGTTGCCGCCATCAGCCCGACGATGTCGGTGGCGGTGGCATCGACGTGGAACTCGTAGGTGTCGGGGAAAAGCAGACCCTCCCAGTCCTGGAGGCTGTCGGGCTCCTCAGGGAGCAGTCCGCTGGTAATCGTTCCGTCGAGCAGCGGGGTCGTCAGCTCCTCGAAGGGAATGCTGGTCTGAAACGACACCGACTCCAGCATCCGGCCGACGGTGAGCCCCTCGACGATCGTGAGGAGATAGACCTCCGAGGGCGGGCCCTCGATCAGGATGGCGAGCACAGCTTCAGGCTCCATCCCGGTCTCGAGCTCGTAGGTGCCGGCCTGGAGCCGGTCGCTCGCACGCTCTTCCCGCACCACCCGGTCGAACGCCGACGCCGACGGGACTACCCCGGCGGCGGCGAGATCTCGGGCGATCTGGCTTGCCGGCGCCCCCGGCGCCACCTCGAAGGTGACGGGGGTCCCGGCGACGACGGTGGTCCCCTCCGGCCCGGCGATCACGTCGCTGACCTCGGCCGCCAGCCACTTCACCCCCAGGTAGGCGCCGAGGAGCAGCCCGGCGGTGACACCGAGTCCGAATAGGATCCGGATGGCGCGGGAGCGGCCCGGCCGGGGGTGCCGATCCTTCCGGTATCTCTCGAGTTCGAGGCTCATCCTCGCCCGTTCAGGTAGTCCTGCAGGAACACCGCAGCGGCAACGCCATCGCGTCGGGCCCGCCGTCGCTCGCGGCGCGCCCCACCGGCGATCATCGCCCGCTCGGCGACCACGGTACTGAACCTCTCGTCGTAGAGCACGGTGTGACGCCCCGTTCCGGCCGCGACCTCGGCGGCGAAGGCTCGCGCCGCCTCTGCCGCGCTCCCCTCCGTGCCGTTGAGTCGGATCGGCAGGCCCACCACGATCACATCGACATCCCACTGCTCCAAGAGCAGGAGCAGCCCGGCGAGAAAACCTTGACCTGCCGGGAGCACGCCCACCGGCTGGGCGGTGATCCCGATCGGATCGCTGACCGCGACGCCAACGCGCCGGGTGCCGTGGTCGAGAGCGACTACGCGGCCCACGCTCAGCCTCCCAACGCGGCCGAAGCGGCCCGGCGCGCCTCGGCGAGGGCGTCGCCGAGACGGTCCCCGTGCGGCCCACCCGCCTGGGAGAGCTCCGGGTCGCGGCTCCCGCCGCCCCCGACGACGCGAGCGGCCGGACCCACCACCGCAGCGGCCGAGACCCCCCGGGCGACGAGATCGGGAGACACCACCGCTACCAACCCCGCCTTGCCGTCCCGCTGCGATCCGAGGACGGCGACCCCGGACCCGAGATGATCGCGCACCTGCATCGCCAGCAGCCGGAGCGCCTCAGGATTGAAGCCCGACGCCTCGGCGATCACCAACCGGACGCCTCCGATGATCTCGGCCCCGGCGGCGATCTCGGCGGCCAGCTGGGATCGGCTCTGCGCCTCGAAGGCCTCGATGCGCTCCCCCTGGGCGCGGGTGCGGGCGACGAGCGCTCCGGCGGCGGTCCCCACCTCATCGGGCCGCACCCGCAGGTGCTCGGCGGCGGTCTCCAACTGGCGACGAAGGCCGGTCAGATACTCGTACCCGGCGGATCCGGTAAAGGCTTCGACGCGCCGCAGGTTCGACCCGATCGACGATTCTCCGACGATCACGAGTGGCCCGATCTGGCCGGTGGTGGGCACATGAGTGCCTCCACACAACTCCCGCGAGTAGGTGCCCGCCTCGACGATGCGGACCTGCTCGCCGTACTTGTCGCCGAAGAAGGCGAGAGCGCCCATCTCGTCGGCCTCGGCGCGCGACAACTGGTATGCCCGAACCGCGGCGTTCTCGATGACGCGCTCGTTCGCCAATCGCTCGGTGGCGAGGATCTGCTCGTCGTCGAGCGACGCGAAGTGCGAGAAGTCGAAGCGGAGGCGGCCTGACTCGACCAGCGAGCCCGCCTGCTGCACGTGGGGACCCACGATCTCCCGCAACGCCCAGTGCAGGATGTGGGTTCCGGTGTGGCTCTTCCGGATCCGCTCCCGCCGTCCGGCGTCGACCGACAAGAGCGCCTGTTGCCCCACCTTCACGGTGCCGGACTCGACAGTCCCCCGGTGCCCATAGAGACCAGCCACGGGGAGCTGGGTGTCCGTGATCCGGAGCATGCTCGACTCGGTGGTAGCGGTACCGGTGTCACCGATCTGGCCACCCGATTCGCCGTAGAAGGTGGTCCCCGAAAAGAACACCTCTACCTCGGCCCCGGCCGGTGCCGACCGCACCGGTTGGCCGTCGCGGACGATGGCGAGCACCTCCGACCCGATGTCCAACTGCTCGTATCCGTGGAAGTTGGTGGCGCCGTGGGCGTCGAGGATGCCCCGGTACACCGGCGAGGCCTCCGACACGCCCGCCTTGACCCGTGCCGTTCGGCCCCGTTCCCGCTGCGCCGCCATCTCGGCGTCGAAGCCGGTGCGGTCGACGGCAAGTCCTCGCTCCGCGGCGATCTCCTCGGTCAGTTCGACCGGAAAACCGAAGGTGTCGTGCAGCCGGAACGCGGTCGAGCCCGGCAGGGTTGCCCCCTCCTCCAGGCCCCCCATCTCGGTGGCCAGCAGGGTGTGGCCCGACTCGAGTGTCCGGCGGAACCGCATCTCCTCACGCTCCGCGATCTCGACGATGCCGTCACGGGCAGACCGCAGCGCCGGGTATCCCGAGGACATAACGTCGATGGTGGCATCGACCAGGTGCGGGGTGATCGCCTTTTCGGCGCCGAGCTGCCAGGCATGGCGCACGGCCCGGCGTAGCAGACGGCGCAGCACGTACCCCCTGCCCTCGTTGGAGGGCACCACCCCGTCTCCGATGAGAAATGTGATGGCGCGCCCGTGGTCGGCGAGGATGCGCAGGCTGACGTCGGCGTCGGGGGATGAGCCGTACCGCACCCCGGTGGCCCGCTCGCCGGCTGCGAGCACCGGCCGCACGAGGTCGATGGCGAACACGTCGGCGACGCCCTGAGTGAGGACCGCGACCCGATCGAGACCCGAGCCGGTGTCGATCGACTTCGCCGGGAGATCGCCGATCACGTGATACGGCTCGTCCTGGACGTACTGCATGAATACGAGGTTCCAGAACTCCATGAACCGCTCCTCGTCGACGACGGGCCCCCCGTCGGATCCGAAGGCGGGACCCCGGTCATAGAAGACCTCGGAGCACGGGCCGGCGGGTCCGGCGACGCCCATCTGCCAGAAATTGTCCCGGTCCCGTCGCTGCACCCGCTCCGGCGGGACCCCGACACCGTCGATCCAGATGGCAGCCGCCTCGTCGTCGCTGTGGTGCACCGTGAACCAGAGGCGATCGGGATCGAAGCCGAGCACCTCCGTGGAGAACTCATACGCCCACGGAATCGCCTTTTCCTTGAAGTAGTCGCCGAAGGAGAAGTTGCCGAGCATCTCGAAGAAGGACATGTGCCGGGCGGTGGTGCCGACGATGTCGATGTCGACCGTGCGAATGCACTTCTGCGAGGTCGTGACCCGCGGATACGGGGCCGGTTCGTCGCCGAGGAGGTACGGCTTGAAGGGCACCATCCCGGCGACGGTGAGCAGCAGGGTCGGGTCGACCGGGATCAGGGAGGCCGAGGGCACGATCGTGTGACCGCGCGCCGCAAAGAAGTCGAGGAAAGCCTTCCGGATTTCGGCCCCGGCGACGGGGTGGCTCGGCATCGGGCGGAGAGTACCGGAGTCGCTGCCGCTCTCCGGATCGCCTCCCTCAGCGCCGACCGCTGCGGCCCATGCGCCGGTCGATCTCGGCGAGGCGTTCCGCGATCGCCGTCTCGGCTCCGATGTCCCCGGGCCGATAGAGGATCCGGTCCCGGGCGGCATCGGGGAGATACTGCTGGGCGGCGAGGCCGCCGGGGTGGTCGTGGGGGTACACGTACCCGGCGCCGTGCCCCAGCACCTCCGCACCCCGGTAGCCCGTCGACCGGAGGTGCGCCGGGACCATGGCCGCCGGGGTCTCCATCACCGCCGCGCTCGCAGCCGACATGGTGCGCCCGATCGAATTCGACTTGGGAGCCGTGGCGAGATACAGCGTGGCGTGGAACAGCGAATACGCAGCCTCAGGAAGCCCGACGAACTGGAGAGCCTGGACGGCGGCGACGGCCACCAGCAGGCCCCTGGTGTCGCCGAGCCCGACGTCCTCCGAGGCGAGGATCACCAGACGCCGGGCGATGAACTCGGGATCCTCGCCCGCATCGAGCATCACCTGGAGCCAATAGGCGGCGCCGTCGGGATCCGACCCGCGGACGCTCTTGATGAACGCCGAAATGACGTCGTAGTGCTGGTCGCCGGCACGGTCGTACCGGATCACCCGCCGCTGCAGCGCCTCTGAGACCGCAGGCAAGTCGACGACCGACGCACCCCTCCCGGCGGCGATGAGTGCCGCCACCTCGAGGGCATTGAGCGCGAGGCGAGCGTCGCCTCCGCATCGTTCTCCGAGGAGCGCCTTCGCCTCCGGGGTGATCCCGGGAGGTTCCCTGATTCCCCGCTCGTCGCCGAAGACACGATCTATGAGGGACTCCACTGCTGCGGGGGAGAGCGCCTCGAGCCGAAACAGGGTGCTCCGGGAGATCAGGGGCGAGTTCACCTCGAAGAAGGGGTTCTCGGTCGTCGCCCCCACCAGGATGACGGTGCCCTTCTCGACCCCGGGCAGCAGGGCATCTTGCTGCGCCTTCGTAAAGCGATGGATCTCGTCGAGGAAGAGCACGGTGCGCCGCTCATCCTGCTCGAGACGCTGGGTGGCGGCGGCGAGGACGTCGCGCACGTCCTTGACCCCGGCCGAGGTGGCCGACAGCGAGGCAAAGGCCGCGTGCGTCGCCGAGGCCACCAGGCCGGCAAGGGTCGTCTTCCCGGTGCCGGGCGGACCCCAGAGGATCATCGAAATCGGCTTCCCCGCCCGCACCATCTCCCCGAAGGCGGCCCCGGGGGCGAGCAGGTGCGGCTGGCCGACCACCTCGTCGAGGGTGCGGGGGCGCATGCGGGCCGCCAGAGGTTCGGCGGCCCGTCGGTGCGCATCCCGATCGACGGCGAAGAGGTCGTCCATCAGGGCGTGGACGGCTCCCCCGCCAAGGCGGCCTTGACCTCGGGACGAAGATCGATCCCGAGCTCTTCGAGCTGGAGCTCGTCGACCGGTCCTGGGGAGTTCGTCATCGGGTCGTATCCGGTCTGCGTCTTCGGGAACGGCATCACCTCGCGGATGTTCGGCTCGTTCTGCAGGACCATCACGAGCCGGTCGAGGCCGACGGCGAATCCGGCATGGGGCGGCGTCCCGAACCGCAGCGCCCGCATGAACCACCCGAAGCGAGACTCGGCCTCCTCCTCGGAGATCCCCAGCACCTCGAAGACCTGCCTCTGCGCCCGGGGATCGTGGATCCGCTCGCTTCCCGAGCCGAGCTCGACCCCGTTCACCACGAGGTCGTAGGCCCGGGAAAGGGCGTGCTCCGGATCGTCCCGCATCTCGTCGACGCTGTAGGGAGCGGTGAACGGATGGTGCTCGGGGGCGAGACGGCCATCGTCGTCGACCGAGAATACCGGAAAGTCGAACACCCATAGGAAGTCGAGCCGGTCGTGCCGCAGCGGGCGGCCCAGGTCGAGACGCAGGGCCCCGAGCACCGACCGGGCCACCTTGGCACGGTCGCCGACCACGAGGAGCAGGTCGCCCGGTCCGGCGGTGAGGGCCCGCCCGAGCGCCTCTTGTTCGCCGGGGCTCAGGTGCTTCGCCACCGGTGATCGGAGCGTCCCATCCGACTCGACGACCATCCACACCAGGCCCTTCGCCCCCAGCGTGCGGGCCCGCTCGACGAGGGCGTCGAGCGCCGAACGAGGCGTCTCCCGGGCCCCGGCGTTGATGCCGGCGATCAACCCGCCCCCGGCGAGCACGGCGGAGAACGCATTGAAGCCGGTGCCGGCGAACACCTCCCCCAGGTCGACGAGCTCCATCCCGAAGCGGGTGTCGGGCTTGTCGGTGCCATAACGCCGCATCGCCTCCTGCCAGGTCATCCGGGGGAAGGGAACCGGCAGCTTGATCCCGCGCAGCGCCTCGGTCACTGCGACGATCACCGGTTCCAGAGCGGCGAACACGTCCTCGCGACCCCAGAACGAACCCTCGATGTCGAGCTGGGTGAACTCGATCTGGCGATCGGCCCGGAAGTCCTCGTCGCGATAGCACCGAGCGATCTGGTAATACCGCTCCACCCCGCCCACCATCAGCAGCTGTTTGAACAGCTGGGGAGATTGCGGGAGGGCGTAGAACGACCCCCGGCGGAGCCGGCTCGGGACGAGCACGTCCCGCGCCCCTTCCGGGGTCGACTTCACCAGCGTCGGCGTCTCGACCTCCAGGAAACCCTGGGCGAGCATGGTGGTCCGCATCGCCCCCATCGCCCGCGACCGTGCCAGCAGGTTCGCCGCCATCCGGGGCCGGCGGAGATCGAGGTAGCGGTACTCGAGCCGCCGCGACTCGTCGACCTCGGCACGGTCGTCGATCCTGAAAGGGAGCGGGTCGGACGGTGAAAGCACCGTGACCTCGGCGACGGCGACCTCGATCGACCCCGTGGGCAGATCGGAGTTGGTGGTGCCCGCCGGACGCAGGCGCACCATGCCCGCAACCGCGATACAGAACTCGTCGCGCAGCGATCGGCCCGCCTCGGCGGCGGTCGGGTTCTCCACCGGATCGATGACCACCTGGACGATCCCCGACGCGTCGCGCAGATCGACGAACAGGACGCCTCCGTGGTCGCGGATCGTGCCCACCCAGCCGGCGAGGCGCACCTCGCGCCCCGAATCCTCCTCCCGCAGCTCCCCGGCTCGCGCCGTTCTCACCGGTGCAGCCACTCGCCGACCTCCTCGATGTCCAATGCGGCCTCCTCGCCCGTCGCCAGGTCCTTCACCCTCACCTCGCCGGCGTCCCACTCGTCGCCGACGATCGCCACACCCCGCGCCCCGCTCCGGTCGGCGGCCTTGAACTGCGCCTTGAGCGAGCGGCCCCCGCCCTCCCAGTCCACCCGCAGGCCGGCGTCACGCAAGCGACGCACCCACGCCGCCGCCTCCGCGGTGCGGGCGTCGCCCGCCATCGCAACGAAGAGGTCGAGCCGCGGCTCTCGCGTCTCGGGCATCGCCGCCACGATCCGTTCGCATCCGAGGGCGACGCCGACGGCCGGGATCGGTCGCCGGCTCCCGATCAGCTCGCCGAGGGGGTCGTAGCGCCCGCCGCCGCCCAGAGATGATTGCGCCGCCGCGAAGGCGCTCGAGAACAACTCGAACACCGTGCGGTTGTAGTAGTCGAGCCCCCGCACCAGGCGGGGAGCGATCTCGTAGGTGACTCCCAGTGCGTCGAGACCAAACCGCACCGCGGCGAAATGTGCCGTCGCCTCCGCCCCGAGGTGGTCGAGGGGCACCGGAGCGGCGGCGACGACGGCGGCATCCGCCTTCGAGTCGAGAATCCGGAGCGGGTTGTCGTCGATGCGGCGCCGGGAGTCCAGGGACAACTCCCCGGCGACACCGTGGAGGAAGTCGCGCAGCAACTCGCGATAGACCGACCGATCGGCGGCATCGCCTATCGAGTTGATGTGCAGCGTCACGCCGGGGACGCCGAGTTCGGCGAGCAGCCGGCACGACATCTCGATGATCTCGATGTCCGCCCGGGCCTCCGGATCCCCGAGGTACTCGAGGTCGACCTGGTAGAACTGCCGGCGGCGCCCCTTCTGCGGTTGCTCGTAGCGGAACTGGGGCCCGGCGGCGGAGAGCTTCATGAACCCCGCGCCTCCGGACTCGAGGTAGGCGCGGACCATCCCGGCGGTGAACTCGGGGCGAAGGGTCACCGAACGGCCGCCCTGGTCGATGAAGGTGTACATCTGCTTCTCGACCACCTCGGTGGCCGCCCCGACCCCGCGGGCGAACAGCTCGGTGCTCTCCAGGACCGGCATGAGCGCCAGGTCGTATCCGTACCGAGCGGCGAGGTCATCGAAGGCGCGCAGCAGCCTCCGCCACCTCGCGGACTCCGGGGGGAGGATGTCGTCGGTTCCCTTGAGCCGGGAGATCACGTGCGAAGTGCCTCGAGGAAGGGGTTGGACTCGAGCTCGCGGGCCAGGGTAGTGGTGGGGCCGTGTCCGGGGAACACCGCCGTATCGGGCGCGAGCGTCAGCACTCGATCCCGCATGCTCTGCATCAGAGCGCCGAAATCGCCGCCGGGGAGGTCGGTCCTTCCGATCGATCCGGCGAACAACTGGTCCCCACTGAAGAGCAGCCCCTCGCCCGGCAGATGGAAGCAGCAGTGTCCCGGCGTGTGCCCCGGAGTGTGGATCACCGCGACGGCGAGCCCGGCGAGGTCGAGTCGCTGGCCGTGATGGAGTCGCTCCCATCGCTCGGGACGGGAGTACTCACCGGGCGGCACCATCCCCCACAACATGCGCAACTGCTCCGCCGGATCGAGGGCCAGCCAGTCGTCGTCGGGATGGAGGTAGGCGCTGAGGGCGTACCGGGCGGCCACCGCCCCGGCCCCCCCGATGTGGTCGGCGTGACCGTGCGTGGCGAGCAGCGCCACCGGCGTCAGGTCGTGGCGAGCCAGTAATTGCGCCACCCCGGAAGGGTCGGGGGGGGCATCCACCACGATCGCCGGCCCGCCCCGCTCCCGGGCGAGAACCCAGCTGTTGGTCTCCGCCAGCCAGAGGCCGGCACCGTCGACGAGCATCTCGCCAGGTTACGGCCCCAGCGCTAGAGCTCGTACCAGCCGACCACCTCGGCGCGCAGCGTGTTGGCGAAGAACGGCGTACTCACCGGTCCCGCGAAGTTGATCGTCGCGTTGCCGGTGGTGCTGCTCGTCGAGTTCTTGCTGATCGGCGAGCCCGGGGTGTCGCAGGCGTCGACCGCCACCACCGGGCCCCAGGAGTCGGCGGTGCCCTGGTAGCGGATCTGCTCGTGAGCCAGGATCGCTCCTCCGAAGGTGGCGCTGCCGTTGAAGGCGACGTCGCCCTGGGCGACCAGTGTGATGTCGTAGCCGGCCGCGGCGAGCGAGGCATGGCGGACGACATTGCTGTTGGCTCCGATCTCGATGTTCCCCGTGGCCGGCATGGCGCACCCCGACCCCTGCCCGTTGGCGACGATCAGCGAAGCCTCCAGGACGAGCGCGGAGTCGCCGAGCTTTCCGGAAAAGTTGCCGTTGTCGATGTAGAACACGCCTCCGGTCGAGGCACTGGGCCCCGTCGTCCAGCCGACGACCCCACCCTGGAGCTTTGCGGTCCATCCGGCGAGGGCCACCACGGTCTCGTTGCCGCTGCAGGGGACCAGGTCGGGGTCGGGGGTAGCGGCATGGGCCGGCCCGCCGTACACCAACTGGTCGTCGCAGAGGACGAAGTGGGCGAACGGATACATGGCGAGCGGCTCGATGACCGGAAGCGGTTCGACCGGGGCCGGGCTCGGCGGGCACTGCGCGGTGGCGGCGAAGGTGGTCGCCGAGGCGGTGACACAGCCCTCGACGACGTATGAGCCGGACGAGCCGATCGTGCCGTTGGCGTGCACCGCCGCCCCGTCGTTGGCGCTGATGTCGGTGATGGTGGTATTTCCGGAGACCTCGAGATTGCCGCCCACCAGCAGGGCGTGCTCCACCTCGTAGATCCAGGGAACCGCGTCGACGCTGGCCCGAATCACCCGCACCCGCCGCTCGGTGGCCGATCGCGAGGGTGCGTAGCCCACCGCCAAGAGCATCGTCGAGTTGGCCGGGCGCACCACCACGTACTCCCCCTCGGAGACCACCACCACGTCCGCAGCGGACCGGGCATCGGCCGCCGCAACCGCCCACGGGCCCTCCGCGGCGGTGCCGACGACCTCGACGGGGATCGTCTCACCGGTGGTGAAGGCGAAATCGCGATCGAGCACCTGCAACCCCTGATCGAGGCCCGCTTCGGCCGCAAACAGGCCGTTGTCCCAATTGGTGTCGCCGGCGGTGTTGACCAGCTGGCGCATCCCCCGGGCGATCATCACCGAGGAGAGCAGAACCAGCACCACGCCGACGAGCAGCACCAGGGCGATGGCGGCCCCGTGTTCATCCCGGTGGAGAGTGCGCAGCTTACGGTTCATCACGCGTTCCTCAGGTAGATGTCGAGGGTGTGCTGCAGCTCGTCGTAACCCGCCTGGGTCTCGGCCAGGGCCACAAATGTGATGGTGACCCGGGTGACGTCGCCGGGGATCGTGGCGTCGTAGGCGAAGCTGCTGGCAGCGCCGGAGAGGTTGGTGGCGAGCACCGCCCCCGGTTGACCGTCGTCGGCGGAGCGAACGATGGTGGATCCGTCGATCGCCCAGGTGATCGTCTCCCCGGCCTCGGCGACCCCATCGCGGTCCCCATCGAGCCAGTAGGCGAGCGACGACACCCCCGCCTCGGTGAGGTAGCCGGCGCTGCGGATCTCCCTGCCCAGGCGGTCGGTGACCTGGCGGAGATCGGCGAGAGCGTCGTCGTAGGAACGGTGGCTGTTTTCCGACGACACCCCGGCGAACACCCAGGTGATCATCACCGTGGACAGCAGGGCCGTGATCAGCATCGCCACGCCGAGTTCCACCATGGTGACACCGCGCTCCCCGAACCCGCCGCCGGGATCGCATTGCACCGTCTCCGCCGGGTTCCGCATCATCCTGGCGATCCCAGCAGCGTCGTGGTGGTCGTGGAGGTCGTGGTGGTCGTGGTGGTCGTGGTGACCCCACCCGGGTTCTGGCGGGCCGTCACCTCGGAGACGAGCGTCGAGGACAGCAGGGTCTCCGCGGCGGTTTCACCAATCCAGGTCACGAGCACCACGAAGCGACGCAGGCCGCTCGCGGCGTGGGTGACATAACGCCACACCGTGTAACTCTGCCCGTCGACCTCGTGGGTTCCCCATGGGTGGACCGCGCCGGTGAGGGGGAAGACCGCCAGCACCTCCGTCCCGGCGAACCCCGCCTCGCTACCCAAGAGCGCGGTGTCCGTGGCGTCGAGCATCGGAGCGGCGGCGTCGACCGAGCTCATCGCCACCTCCGGCCAGGCGAGGGACCGCACGTGCTCCACCTCCTCGTTGACCACGGCTGTGGCCTGCTGGCGGAGCAGGTTCCCCCGGGTGGCCCCGAAGGCGACCCCGAAACTGGTGGCGAATGCCAGGGCGAACATCACCACGAGGCTGGCGGCGACGCTCACCTCGATGAGGGTGAAACCCGATTCGCGATGGCTGATGGGCATGGTGACGGGTGACGGGTGGTGGGCTTGGCCCGCGAATGGACTATCGGTAGCCGCCGATGCCACTTTGAGTGTTATCGGGCCCGGCGTCGCGCTGACTAGTCCTCGGGGTGGTCGGGTCCGCCGCCGGGGAGGAGGCGGTAGGCGTCGTAGACGCCGTCGACGCCCCTCATCTCTTCGATGGCGCGGTCGAGGGTGGCAGCGTCGGAGAGCTCGATTTCGAATCGGAGGATCGCCACCCGGTCGCGGTTTGTGACCGTCGAGGAGGCCACGATGTTGGCCCCGAGGTCCGAGAGCGCCGAGGTGACATCGCGCAGCAGCCGGGGTCGATCGAGCGCCTCCGCCTGCACCGCAGCCCGAAACGTCCCGGCGTGCTCGGCGGTCCAGCCCACCTCGATCATGCGCTCCGAACGATCCACCAGCGCCCCCACGTTGGTGCAATCGGCCCGGTGGATCGACACGCCCCTCCCCACGGTGACGTAGCCGACGATCGAGTCTCCCGGAAGCGGCGTGCAGCATTGCGCCACGCGGACGAGCATGTCGTCCATCCCCTCCACGGCGATGCCGCCCGCCGGCACCCGACGTACCGGCATCGCCGAGGGGTGGACCTCATCCTCATCATCATCGCGCTCCTCCTCGGGACGAACCAGGCGCACCAGGCGGTTGACCACGGTGTGCGCCTGGGTGTTCCCATCACCGATGGCGACGTACATCGTTTCGAGGTCGCGGAACCCGAGCGAATCGGCTACCTCGGCGAGGAGCTCATCCCGCTTGGCGGCGCCGAGTCCCAGCCCCTCCCGGCGCAGCAGCTTGGCGACCACCTCGCGGCCTTCGTTGAGCGACTGTTCCCGTCGCTCCCTGGTGAACCAATGCCGGATCTTGGCGGCGGCGCGCGAGGTGCGGACGAAGGAGAGCCAGTCCCGGCTCGGGGCATCGGCCTTCGACGTGATCACCTCGACGATGTCGCCCGATTCGAGGCGGGTCGACAGCGGGACGAGACGACCGTTGACCCGGGCCCCGGTGCAGCGGTGCCCGACCTCGGTGTGCACCGCATAGGCGAAGTCGACGGGCGTGGCTCCCCGGGGCAAGACCTTGACGTGGCCATTGGGCGTGAGGGCGAACACCTCGTCCTCGTAGAGATCGAGTTTCAGCCCGGCGAGGAACTCCGCCGGGGTCTCGTAATCGTCCGCGGTGTCGGCAAGATCACCAGGCATCGCCAGATCCTCGGCGGTGGCGCCGCCCTCCTTGTACCGCCAATGGGCGGCGATCCCCTGCTCGGCGCGATCGTGCATCTCTTTCGTCCGGATCTGCACCTCGAGGGCCTTGCGGTCCGGCCCCAGCACCGTCGTGTGCAGGCTCTGGTACAGGTTGAACTTGGGCATCGCGATGTAGTCCTTGAACCGGCCGTGGACCGGCGGCCACCGGGTGTGTGTCACGCCGAGAGCGGCGTAGCAATCGGCGACCTCTTTGGCGATGATGCGGATGCCGATCAGGTCGTGGATCTCGTCGAAGGTGCGGGCGCCATCGACCATTTTCCGGTAGATCGAGTAGATGTGCTTCGGGCGGCCCGTCACCTCGGCGGCGATGCCGGCGTCGGCCAGCATCGCCTCCACTTCCGCGATCACCGCACCCAGATAGGCATCTCGTTCGGGAGCCCGCGCCCGCATCAGCTCGACGATCTCCGCATACCGGCGGGGATGGAGGATGGCGAAGCAACGGTCCTCCATCTCGTGCTTGATCTCCTGCACGCCGAGGCGGTGCGCCAGGGGGGCGTACACCTCGAGCGTCTCTGCGGCGATGCGCTGCTGCTTCTCCGGAGAGAGCGGAAAGATGGTCCGGACGTTGTGCAGTCGGTCGGCGAGCTTGATGAGGAGAACCCGTACGTCTCGCGCCATGGCGATGACCATCTTCCGGATCGTCGCTGCTTGCTGGTCCTCCCGGTTCGAGTAGCGGACCCGATCGAGCTTGGTGACCCCGTCGATCAGAAAGG
>Ga0209342_10004665_pt1 | contig 14179 bp, 15 predicted proteins | sample RifCSP16_2_FD_184023 | JGI IMG/M metagenome (GOLD analysis project Ga0209342, IMG submission 184023) | Soil microbial communities from Rifle, Colorado - Rifle CSP2_sed 16_2 (SPAdes) (version 2) | ecosystem: Environmental > Terrestrial > Deep subsurface > Rock core/Sediment | place: Rifle... | reverse complement strand
GGGCCCCGGCCTCGGATCATCGCCGCGGAGCCGGAGGCGGCGCCGTCGCTCACCCGCGGCGTCTACCGCTACGACTTCGGGGACACCGCCCGGATGACGCCGCTGGTGAAGATGCACACCCTCGGCCACGACTTCATTCCCGAGCCCATCCATGCCGGCGGCCTCCGATATCACGGCATGTCGCCGCTCGTCTCGCTCCTCAAGGAAGAGGGCCACATCGAGGCCCGCGCGGTCCACCAGCGGGCGTCGTTCGAGGTCGGCGTGCAGTTCGCCCGCTCGGAGGGCATCCTGCCCGCGCCCGAGCCGACCCACGCCCTCAAGGTCGCCATCGACGAGGCCATGGAGGCCCGGGCCGAGGGCCGCTCCCGGGTGATCCTCTTCAACCTCTGCGGCCACGGCCACTTCGACCTGTCGGCCTACGAGCGGTACCTGTCGGGGATGCTCGAGGACTATGAGTACCCGGCCGAGAAGGTCGCCGACGCGCTCAAGGCGCTCGAGGGCCTGCCCGTCGGCTGACGGCACGGTCGGCTGACAGCACGATCGGCTGACGGCCCGTCGGCTGACGGCATGGTCGGCGCAAGCAGGCTTCACCGAATCTCCACGACGCCGCCACGACCCGTCCACGGCGCGCGGTTACCCTTCGCGGGTGACCACTGACGGACTGGCCCTGGCTACGCGCGGGCTCGTCAAGCGCTACGGCACGCGGCCCGCCCTGGCCGGGCTCGACCTGTCCGTGCCGTCGGGCGTCGTCTACGGCTTCCTCGGTCCCAACGGGGCCGGCAAGACGACGACGATGCGCCTCCTGACCGGGCTCATCCACCCCGACGCGGGCTCGATCGAGGTCCTCGGCCGGCCGTTCGGGCGGACTGACCGGCATCGCCTGTTCGAGGTCGGCGCACTCATCGAGTCGCCGTCGTTCTATCCCTATCTCTCCGGGCGCGAGAACCTCCGGGCGCTCGCCGCGACCGGCGCACGCGTGGCGGCCACCCGGATCGAGGAGCTGCTCGAGCTCGTCGGCCTCCGCGAGCGAGCGAAGGACAAGGTCCAGACCTACTCGCTGGGCATGAAGCAGCGACTCGGGATCGCCGCGGCGCTCCTCAGCGACCCGCGGCTTCTCCTCCTCGACGAGCCGGCCAATGGCCTCGACCCCGCGGGGATCGTGGCCATGCGCGAGACGCTCCGTCACCTCGCCTCGGCGGGCAAGACCGTCTTCGTATCGAGCCACGTCCTCGGCGAGGTCCAACAGCTCGCCGACGTCATCGGGATCATCGCCTCCGGCCGGCTGGTCCGCGAGGGCCCGATCGAACATCTCCTCGAGGGCGAAGGCGAAGTCCGGGTGCGGGTGCCCGCGGATGATCTCGACGCGGCGCGGGCGGCCCTGGCCGCGCTCGTGTCGGACGGCGACGTGGCGCCGAGCGGCGCCGACGACGGCTGGCTGACGGTCCGGATCGAGACGAATCGGGCCGCCGAGGTCAATCGGGCGCTCGTCCAGGCGGGGATCTATGCCTCCGGACTGGAGGCGGGCAGCGACCTCGAGTCGCTCTTCCTGGAGCTGACCCGGGGCGACGGATCGGGCGGTCACGAGGGCACCTTCTTCGGCGTCGCCGGAGGCTCGCGGTGAGGATCTTCGTCGTCACCCTGCGCAAGCTCGTCCGCCGGCCGGCGAGCTTCGTGACGCTCGGCATCCTCATCGGCCTCCTGGCGCTCATCCTCATCGCCGTCGCGGCCACGGCCAGCCAGCCCGACGCCGGGCCGGGCCAGCGCCAGGGGCTCCTCCTCGTCACCTTCCCTGGTGCGTACACGGTGATCCTGTCCTTCATCCTCGGCCTCGGCGGGCTGTTCGCGGTCATCTACGGCGCGGCGGTCGCCGGCTCGGAGTGGTCATGGGGGACGCTGAAGTCGGCGGTCGCCCGGGGCGAGAGCCGCAGTCGCTACCAGCTCGCCTCGTTCGCGGCGATCGCGCTGATGATCGGCGTGGGCATGGTCATCGCCTTTGGCGCGGGGATCGCGGTCGCGATCGTCGGCGCCAACATCGCCGTCGTCTCGACGGCCGGGCTCTCCGATTCCGAGACCCTGGGCACGCTCCCCGAGCTGCTCGGGCGCGGCTGGCTGGCGATCGTCGAGGAGGGCGCCCTGGGCTTCGCGATCGCGACCCTGGCACGAAGCCAGCTGGCGGGCATCGGGGCCGGCATCGCCTTCTTCTTCGGCGAGCAGTTCGCCTCGATCTTCCTGCCGGACGTGATCAAGTACCTCCCCTTCAATGCCGCCAACGCGGTCGTCGCGACGCCGGGCGAAGGTGGGTTCAGTGGCGGTGGCGGCGATGGGGGCGCGGTCATCGCGAGCCTGGAGCCGAACGAGGCCCTGCTTGTCGTCGTGGCCTGGCTCGTCGGCGCGCTCATCGTCTCAACGCTGTTCACCGAGCGGGCCGAGATCTCGGGCTGAACGCTCACGTGCCAGGGGCGAACCGCGCGGCCCCGAGCGGCGCCGCGCCTCTGGGGCGGAGCGTTTTTCTCAGACGGTCGCCCCTGGATCGTTGGAAAGCTAACGTGGATGTTCCTCGGTCCGCGCCGGCGACCGCGACGCTCGACCGAGCACGAATGAGGTCACGAGGGGCGCATGCCGGCGTTCCCGCCGACCAGGATCGCTTCCAACGTGCCCCCGGGGACCATCTGGGAATTCGACCGTCCAGTCCCGCCCCGATCAACGCTCCGCGCCTGCCGCGCAGGACTACAGTTCAGCTATGAAAGGCGATCGGGTCGAGGCCGTCGTGGATACCGGCCAGGGAACCCAGACGTTCGAGATCGCGGCCACCAAGGCCGGACGGCGGATCGAGGTCGTGACCTCGCGCGGCGTCGTCGAAGTCCGCGAGGTGACCCGCTCCGGCACGCCCGTGCGGACGGGCCGGTTCATGGCCAACCGGCTCATCGCCCTCGTGGAGCATCCCGCCGCCGACGAGCGCGGCCGGGTCGAGATCTCCACCCGCCACCGGATCCAGCCTCGGACCTGAAGCCGCCGAGGCCTCGGTCCGGCGTTCGTGCCGCCGCCGACGTCAGCTCGCGGCTGTCGCCATCGGCCGACCGGTCTCGACGAGGGTCTTGAGGCCCGAGACGATGTAGACGATCCCGCCGGCGAACTCGGCGGCGGTCTTCGAGCCCTCGACGAGCCCCGACGTGGTGAGGGTCAGCTTCGTCGCCTCGCCATCCGCCTCGAGGATCCAGGCCATCTCGACCGGGCCTTCGGCTTCGAGGTCGGGGTCCCAGCGGGCGTGGAACGACATCGTCAGGCGGTTCGGCGGGTCGATCTCGAGGACCTTCCCGTCGGCCGCGATCGTGCCATCCGGGTAGGAATACGTGAGCGGCGCGCCGCTCTTCCAGGTCGACTCGACGCGGGTCCCGAAGTAGTACTGGGCGGTCTCGGCGCCGTCGGTGATGGCGCGCCAGACGCGGTCGGGCGCGGCCTGGATGTAGACGGAGTAGACGTGCTCGAAGGTGGACACGGGTGCCTCCAGGTGGCGTTTCATCGCGCTCAGTGCCCCGACGACCGGCTCGGCGTACTTGCTGATCCAGCGGTCGTGCATGAGCCGGATCGGGACGGGGTTGAGGTAGTGCCGCTTCTCCCGGCCGACTCGCCGGGTCGTGACGAGCGCCGCCGCCTCCAGGACGTCCAGGTGCCGCATCACCCCGAACCGCGTCATCTCCGGCAGGTGCGCGCACAGCTCGCCGAGCGTCTGGCCATCACGCTCGAAGAGCCGGTCCAGCAGGAGCCGGCGGCTCGGGTCGCCCAGCGCCCGGAAGACCGGGGACATCGGATCGACCGTCATCGCCGCGACGATATGTGACTAGATAGTCACCTGTCAAGAGCCGGCGCCGCAGCATCGCTGGCAACACGCTCGAGAGGGACGCTACAACCGGCTCTTGACGGGTCTGCGTCTCGGGAGGACAGTCGCAGTAGGACGCACGCCAGCGAGGTGGGGCATGTCGAAGGCCGGAAGATCGGCCGTGGCGCTTGTCGTTGCAGCGGTCGTCCTTGGCGCGATGGCCTGGTTCGACACGAGGGTCATGAGCGCGGCGCAGCAGCGAGCCACGGCGCTCTTCAACTCGTCGGGCGTGGCCTTGGCCGGGGCGGTCGGGTCCCTCGCTACCGCGGGAGCGGTGCTGCTCCTCGCCGCGCTCGTGTGGCGAGCGAGGTCAGCCTGGGTGGGAGTCGCCTACTCCGTGGCCGGGGGCTTCTTTGTGCTCCTGCCGTGGATCACCTTCAACCTGGCGGCGCAGACGAACGATACTCCGCCGGTCCTGCCAGAGCCGCTGGCCATCGCGGTGAGCAGGCTCCTCCTCGGGAGCACGGGTCCGTTGAATGCCGTCTCGATCGTCGCGGCCGGAATGGTCATCGCTGGCATCGCGGTGATTGCACATCAGTGGCGAGGGCATGCCACGACGACCGCGACCGTGCCAGCGACAACCGCGACGGGACAGCCGCTCCTCCCGTGACGCCGCGCTGATCCGTTACCCGGCCCCGGAACACTCGGCGATTGTCCGACGTGATCGACTAACGTCATGGATCCTGCGGTCGTGGTCATCCTTGCCGCTCTCATCGGGGCTGCGGCTTCAATTGCGGCGACTGCACTCACGATGCTCTGGACGGCGCGTCAGGCTGCAATCCACCAGGCCCGCGAGGAAGCAGCGGCGCTGCGAACCGAGAAGCGCAGCGCCTACCGCGACATCATCCACGCCCTTGACGCCATGAAGGCCCGCGCGACGCTTCAAAGCGGCCATCGTGTCGGTTCTCCCAGCTGACTTTGACATCCGCTGGAAGACCACGCGATGCCCTCGCCATCAAGGGCCTCGATTACACAACTGGCTGGGACACTACTGGCGGGGTACATGCGGCTGGATTCGACCGCCATCCATCGGGAGCGGAAGATCGACGTCGTACGTGATTGGGGAGGAAGTGCGATGTCTGTCATCACACAAGCTCTCGATGCGGCCAAGCGAATCGCCGGGGCGATCGGAAACTTGCTGCCGGCGCCCCCCTCCGCGGGCGCTCCACCCCCGGACATCGACGGAAAGCGGCAGGGCGAGCTGGACCCAGAGTCCCTGCGACGCGTCGAGCTCGCTCGCAAGGTGGGGAAGGGCGGGTATCGGTAGCGACGTCCTTGGAAATCGAGGTCAGCCGTCGGCCTCCATCGGCATGCCAGCGGCAGCCCAGTCGGTCATGCCGCCGTCGAGCGAGGTGACGGCCGGGAAGCCCGTCCCGAGCAGGATGTCGCGGCCCTGGGCGCTCCGGTTCCCGGAGCGGCAGACGACGACGATCGACACGTCGCGCGGGAGCTCGCCGACCCGAGTCGCCAGCTCGCCGAGGGGGATGAGGGTGGCCCCCGGGATGTGCCCGGCCGCCCACTCCTCGGGCTCGCGGACGTCGAGGACGAAGGCGCCGTCGTCACGGAGCGCGGCAGCCTGGGCGACGGTAACGGTCGCGGCGAGGCGGTTGGCCGGCGAAGCCACGACGGGGCTCGGCGTTGGTGCCGGCGCGCAACCGACGAGGGCGAGGAGAAGGGCGACGAGAAGGGCGAGAACGGCGACGATCGAGGTGCGGGGGCGGGACATCACGAACTCCATCGATGCTGAAATCGTGACCGAAGGGTCGCGGCCGCCTGTGCCCGGCGACAGGGCCGAGCGGCACGGAATCGGGAGGTCGAAACGTGCCGGGACCTGACCATCGCATCGGCGATCATGGCCCGATGGACCCGATTCCTCCCGAGGCCCTCCTGGCCGAGTACCCCGGCCCGATGCGGGACATCGGGGAGTGGCTGCGAGGCGTCGTCCGCCGGGCGATCCCGACTGCCATCGAGCGGGTCCGGCCCGGCTGGCGCCTCATCGGCTACGACCTGCCGGTGGGGCGGCGCCGGACGGTCTACTTCGCGATGATCTGGGCCGAGCCGGCCCACGTCCATCTCGGCTTCGAGCAGGGCGTCCTGATGGACGACCCCGGCGGCCTGCTCGAGGGTCGCGGGATCACGAAGCAGGTTCGCTGGGTGAACCTGGCCCCGAACGCAATGGTCGAGGAAGACGATCTCGCCGGCCTCCTCCACGAAGCGGCCCGCGTGGCCTCGATGTCGCGGAGCGAGCGGGTGGCACTGGCGATGTCGCGAGAGGACCTCGGCACGGGGTAGGCGCCGGGCAGGGCCCCACATACGACCCAGGATCGTGGTAGCGCCCGCCAGCCCACGAATCACCACCACCTACGAACCCGGATCGTGGTAGAGGCCCGGGAGGTTCTCCAGCACCGCCCTCGAGCCCGGATCCACGCTCGGCATGCCCGCCGACCGGTCGTCTGCGGTGACGCAACGTCGTCTACCACGAACGTGGATCGTAGGTGACGACAACGTCGGTCTGGCGGAGTCGGCGAACCGGCGGGAGAGGCGCCCCTGCTATCGTCAGCGCATGGATGGCGGGAGGGATTCGCTCGCGCGGAGCCCGGATCGGGCGCTCGACCCCATCGCCGCGTGCTGGCTCGGACGAATCGCCTACCGCGAGGCGTGGGCCCTCCAGAGGCGGCTCGTCGACGCGCGCGCGGGCGACGAGATCCCGGACACCCTCCTGCTCCTCGAGCACGACGCGGTCCTGACGCTCGGCAAGAACGCCGTGGACGGCCACGTCCTGGCCTCGCCCCGCGACCTCCGCCGCCGCGGCATCGAGGTCCTCCGCGTGGAGCGGGGCGGCGAGGTCACCTACCACGGCCCCGGCCAGCTCGTGGCCTACCCGATCCTCCGCCTCGGCGAGCGCGGGCTGCTCGTGAGGCCGTTCGTCCGGGCCCTCGAGGAGGCGATGATCGAGACCTGCGCGGCCTTCGGCGTCGAGGCGACCCGGCGCGACGGCCACCCCGGCTGCTGGGTCATGGAGGAGGGCCGTCCGGCGCGCAAGCTCGGAGCCCTCGGGATCCGGATCGAGCGCGGGGTCAGCTACCACGGGATCGCCCTCAACGTCGATCCGGACCTCCGCGACTTCGAGCTCATCGATCCGTGCGGGGTGCCCGGCCTCGTCTCGACCTCGATCGCCGAGGAGCTCGGCCGCACGGCCGAGCCGCCGACCACCGAGGTCGTCCGGCGAGCCGCCGGGATCTTCGCGAGGGTCCTTGGCAGCGCCCTCGGGTCGTCGATCGCGTGGCAGACGCCCGAATCGGTCGGCGCGCCGGCAACCCAGGGCGAGCCCGTCGGCATCGGGTCCGCCTGACGTGACCGCCGGGCTCTTCGAGCTGCGCAAGGACCCGATCACCGGCTGGTGGGTGGCCACGGTCGTCGACCGGGCCTTCCATCGCGACCGCTTCGCCCGCCCCGCGGAGACGATCGACGACGGCGGCGACTGCCAGAACTGCCGCCTGCCGGAGGGCGAGGGCGTCCGCCTCCGGGTCCTCAAGGACTACGCCTTCCACCTCGTCGGGACGGAGGAGGAGGCGCGCCAGCTCGATGGCCAGTTCGCCCAGGTCGCGCTCTCGAGCGCCCGTGCCGCGGGCAGCTGGCGGACGGTCGTGGCGCCACCGGGCGAGCACCGGGCCCTGCACCAGGTCGGCTCGGCGATCGTCGAGGCGCTCGTCACGAGCGCCCGGGACGCACTCGCCGCTGCCCGGACCGCCGACCAGACCGACTACCTGCAGGTGGTCCAGAACTGGGGCGCCCAGTCTGGCGCCCGGACGAACCACCTCTGCCTCGAGTTCTACGACCTGCCCCAGATCCCGCACCGGATCGCCGAGGAGCTCGGCGGCGCAGCGCGCTTCGTGATCCGGGAGGGGGAGTGCCCCTGGTGCCGGCTCGTCCGCGACGCCTCGCGCGCCCGCGAGCGACTCGTCTGGGAGGATGCCGACAGCGTCGCCGTCGCCCCCTGGGCATCCCGCTCGCCGTTCGAGCTGTGGATCGTGCCGCGTCGCCACGAGGCGGACTTCGGGCGGGCGACCGAGACGGACATCCGGGCGACGGGCGCGGCGCTCCGCAACGTCCTGAACACGCTCGCCCGGACGCTCGATGGGCCACCGTACAACCTGATCCTCCACACAGCGCCGCTGCGCGAGCGCGTCGACGCCACGTACCACTGGCACTGGGAGGTCCATCCGCGCCTGCGAGAGATCGCCGGCCTGGAGCTCGGGACCGGCCTGCCGGTGAACCCGGTCTCGCCCGAGGATGCCGTCGAAGAGCTCCTGGCCCGGGCCGCCGGCGCCCCCGCGGAGTCGGCCGGTTGAGCACGGCGCGTCACATCGCTGCGGCGTGCCTCGTCCCTCGGCACGGTGGCGCGCGACACCTTCGCTCCGCGCCGACGCCCGTCACGGAAGGACCTGGATGCTCGGCAGCAGCGAGCCGGGGGGCTTCGCGGTCGCGAACGGCGCCTTCGGGCGCACGATCGGCGGCAGCCCGATGACGGGCACCTGGGACCGGGAAGGTGCCGGCGCCTTCGTCGAGACCCTCTTTGCGAAGCACCACGGCGAGATCTACGCCTACCTCGTCCGGATGCTCCGCGATCCGGAGCTCGCCGCCGACCTGACCCAGGACGCGTTCGTGAAGGCCTATCGCGCCTACGACACCCTCGAGAAGGGCGAGAACGCCCGCGCCTGGCTCTACCAGATCGCCCACCGCGTCGCCCTCGACGACCTCCGCCGCCGGAAGATCGTCCGATTCCTGCCCTTTACCGGCGAATCGAAAGGCTCTTCGCCGTCCGCCGAGCGCCTGGCGATGGACCTCCGCCTGTCCGGCCCGCTCGAGCGGGCGCTGGCCAGGATCCCCGAGCGCCAGCGGGCCGCGCTCCTCCTGGCCGAGGTCCACGACCTCACCGGCCTCGAGCTCGCCGCCGCGCTCGGGATCAGCCACGTCGCCGCGCGAGCCCTCCTGACCCGGGGCCGCCAGAGCCTCCGCGAGGCGCTTGCCGCGGAGAAGTCGACCGAGGCCGCCGCCGAGGCGGAGCGTGACGCCGCCTTCGCCCGGGGCGAGGGGACGGGCCGATGACCCTCCCCTTCCGCCGCCGCCACAACGACGCCGAGGCCTCGCACGAGCGGGCCCGATCGATCATCGCGACAGGCTTCCTCGAGCCGACCGACCCCGCCGACGACACCTGGCTGGAGGCGCACCTCGAGGGCTGCGCCGAATGCCTGGCGGACCTCCGCGGCTTCGCCGAGGACCGCGAGCTGCTCCGTGACCTCCGATCGACGGCCCCCGAGCCGCCGCGGGACCTGTGGGCGCGGACGGCCGCCTCGATCGAGCGCGATGGTGGACGGCACGGGCGGACGAGTCAGGCTGGTCGTCAAGGTCGCCCCGGACGCGGCGGCCCGCGGATCCTTCGGATGCCGATCGGCGTGCTGTCGGGCGTCGTGGTCGTCCTCGTCGTCGTCGCCACCTCGTTCTTTCCGCGCGATGGTGGGCTCCCGATTGCTCCCACGCCGCCCAACGCATCCACGGTCGGGCTGGCGACCCCTGGGCCGGCGGCGACACCCCTGTCGGTCACGGCCCGGGGGCTGACGTGGGTCGAGGAGCGCAGCGACGGGACGTTCCAGCTCGTCTTCGCCGACGTGAGCGAGGTCTGTGTCTCCAACCCCGAGGCCTGCGCTCCGATCGATGAGGCGGGCGCCACCCGCCAGGCGCTCGAGGCGCTTCAGGCTGAGCCTGAATCGATGCTCCTCGCGCCGGACAGCCAGCAACTCGTCGTGGTGACGAAGGCGGCGCCGAGCGGAGAGGGCGGCAGCGAGGTCATCGTCGTGCCGGTCTCGACCCCGGAGCCGACGCTCGGACCCGGCGCGACGCCCCCGCCGACGCCGACGCCCACCCCGGAGCTGACCCCGAGCGCGACCCCGGTCGTGACCCCGACGCCGGCGGCGACCCCGACCCTCGGCCCCGACGAGACCCTTGGCCCGACGATCCCGCCGACCCCGACGGCGCGTCCGGACGGCAGCCTGGCGATCCTGTCGGGGGTCGTCGTCGTCGGCGAGACCGCCTACTCGGAGGACGGCCAGTGGCTGGCCTTCTCGGCTCGGCCGATCGATGGCTCGAGCGGGCCCGACCTCTACCTCTGGCACGTCGGCTTCGATGCCTCCGCGACCGCCGTGACGTCAGACCATCGGACCTTCTTCACCGGCTGGCTGGGCATCCGGATCCTCGCCAGCCGAGTCGAGACCGCCGCCGAGGGGCCATCCGAATCGCCGGACGCGTCGGGCGACCCGGTCGCGTCACCGAGCGCGAGCCCAACGGCCACGCGGTCGTCGAAACCGGACAAGTCGCCCAAGCCGAGCCGGACCCCGGCCCCCGGCGGACCTGGACAGAGCGGTTCGCCGCAGGAATCACCAGGGGCTTCCCCGGGGCCGGCCCAGGACCATCCCATCTCGTTCCTCCTCGACCCGTCGACCTCGCCTGCGACCGTCATCGACCTTGCCGGCGAGGACATCTGGCGGCCGATCGTGAATACCGAATCGGGGACCATCGTCTACTGGTCGGGAACCCTCATCCCCGATGCGACCGGCACCGGCTGGGAGCTCGGCGCAGGCCGGCTCGTCATCGACGGCTGGGTCGACCCGGCCGACGCGCCGGTCGCGAGCCCGGATCCGGGCGCCTCGTCGGGGACCTCCCCGGCCGCCACCGCGACGCCGACGGCGGCGCCGGTCGTCACGCTCGACCCGCTGGCCAGCCCGGTCCCGACGCCGCCGCCGGGCCCGGCCGGGTCGCCGGTGGTCCTCGCCGAGGGGCCCGTCAGCGACTTCGACGTCCGCTTCGACCCGACCGGGACGCGCCTGGCCGTCTGGATCCGCGACCCCGAGAACCCGGGGATCGGCACCCTCCGGCTCGTCGTCATCGATGCCGCCGACGGCCTCATCGATCCGGCCCTGGACCCGCTTCCGGCGGCCACCGCCCTGCGCGGCTTCTCGATCGACGAGGGCCGCGTCGCCTGGGTCACGCCGCCCGGCCAGGACGGCGAATCGAGCCACGTCCACGTTCTCGCCTGGACCGGCGACGAGTTCGGCCAGGTCCGCAGCATCGCCGCGGATCGACTCTTCGTCGTTCGCTGACCGGCCCCGGTGGGCGCGCCCCGCGCCCGGCAGATCGCGGCTGCGCTGGCACGGGTTCCATCGGCCCGCCGAATGCCGTATCGTCGCGCGGTGCGACCCAGCAGGACGGTCGCGATCGCGGCGCTCACCGCCGCGCTCGCGCTCGGCGCGCTGCCGGGCCTCGCGGGCTCCCGGGAGCCGAGCCGCGAGGGGCCCGTCGATGCAGCGTCGTTCCGGGAGGTCATCCTCGCGGCGGCCCGCGACCGATCGATCGAAACGATCTCGGCGCCCGATTCGGCGAGCGCCTCGGTCGGGGGTCTCGGCCCGGGAGATCCGCTCGCGGACGTGCCGCCGGCGCCGAACGCCGCGCCTGCGGATCGCCCGGCCCTGGCGGTCCCGAACGTGTCCGCGGCCTGGGAATGGAAACCGCCCCGCTATACCCTCAGCGGCTACGCGACGTTCTACGACAACGGGACCACGGCGATGCGCCTGCCCCGCGGGACGGTCGTCGTCATCTGCGGCAACGGCGGCTGCCTGGAGCGCGTCGTCAACGACTACGGACCCCAGAAGGAGATCCGGATCGTCGACCTGTACCGGCCCGACTTCTTCCGGATCTGCGGCTGCGGCTGGTGGGCCGGCACGACCTGGGTGACCGTCCGGGTCTACTGATCGGGTAGACTCGGCACCGACCTTCGCCACCGGCCACGAGAGCCGGGAACGGGCCCCGTGAGGCCGGAAGGGAGAGGAGACGCCAGTGCCACGTCGCAGCCGGGCGACGCTCAGCCGGGCGGGAGACCGCCGGGCGAGGGGACGCCGGTGGTCCGGCCGGTGGGCCGGCCGGTGCGCCGGCGGGTCGGAGCGACGCCCGTGAGCGGCCGCCGGATCATGACCGCCGAGGAGATCCGCCGGGCGGTGATCCGCATCTCCCACGAGATCGTCGAGAAGCACGCCGGCACGGACGGCCTGGTCCTCGTCGGCATCCAGCGCCGTGGCGTCCCGATCGCGCGGCGCCTGGCCGAGGCGATCCGGGAGCACGAGGCCGCGGCCCTGCCGGTTGGCGCGCTCGACATCACCTTCTATCGCGACGACCTCTCGATGCTCGCCCAGCAGCCCGTCGTCAAGGGCACGGACCTGCCGTTCGACGTCACCGGCACGACCGTCGTCCTCGTCGACGACGTCCTCTACACCGGCCGGACCATCCGGGCGGCGATGGACGCGCTCATGGAGTACGGCCGACCCAGGGCGATCCGCCTCGCCGTCCTCGTCGATCGGGGCCACCGCGAGCTGCCGATCCGGGCCGACCACGTCGGCAAGAACGTCCCGACGTCGCGCGAGGAGCTCGTCCGGGTCCGGATCGAGGAGATCGACGGCGAGGACGCCGTCGACATCGACCGGGCGGTCGCGGCGGAGCCGGTCGCGGCCCGGACGACCTGACAGTGATCACCGATCCGGCCCTCGCGGCGCCCGACGAGCTGCTGGGCGCAGGCCCGGCGGCCGATCCCGTGGCAGCCGCCGGCGGCGGGGACAACCCGGCGCCGGCCGGCCTGTGGCGCCACCGCCACCTCCTCGACGTCGACGTCCTGACCGCCGACGAGCTCGAGCTCGTGATGCACACGACGGCGACGATGTCGGAGATCCTCGCCCGGCCGATCCCCAGGGTCCCGGCCCTCCGCGGCTGGGGCGTCACGAACCTCTTCTACGAGGCCTCGACCCGGACGCGGGTGAGCTTCGAGGTCGCGGCGAAGAACCTCTCGGCCGACGTCGTCAACGTCACGGCCTCGGCCTCGTCGGTCACGAAGGGCGAGTCGCTCATCGACACCATCCGGACGCTCGAGGCCCTCGGGGCGCGAATGCTCGTCATCCGCCACGCGACCTCGGGGGCGCCGTGGCTCGCCGCCGAGACGTTCGGCGGCAGCGTCATCAACGCCGGCGACGGCTTGCACGCCCACCCGACCCAGGCCCTGCTCGACCTCTACACGATGCGGACGCACCTGCCGGGCGGGTCCGTGGCCGGCCGCAAGGTCGTCATCCTCGGTGACGTCCTCCACTCGCGGGTCGCCCGGAGCAACCTCTGGTCGCTGACCGCGTCCGGCGCCGACGTGTGGGTCTGCGGGCCGGTGACCCTCCTGCGAGGCTTCGAGGCCTGGGCCGCGGCCGGCGTCGCTGGGACGCGCCAGTTCACCGCCACGTCGGACCTCGCGGCGGCGCTGCGCGATGCCGACGTGGTCATGGCCCTCCGAATCCAGCGGGAGCGAATGGCATCGGGGCTGCTGCCGTCGCTGCGGGAGTACGCCGCCCGGTTCGGGCTGACGCGGGCGCGGCTCGCCACGGCCCGGCCGGACGCGCTCGTGATGCACCCGGGGCCGATGAATGAGGGCGTCGAGATCGCCCCCGATGTCGCCGCCGGGACGCAATCCGTGATCACGGACCAGGTCGCGAACGGGGTCGCGGTCCGGATGGCGATCCTGTACCTCCTGGCCGGGGCACGTGGGGCTGGGGAGTGACGATCGACGTCGACGCGCGCACCTCGGGCGGCGCACGCTCCTCCGTCGGCGCCCGGCTGGCAGACCTCGAGATCAGCCGGGCCTGGCTCGTCGATCCCGCGAGCGGACGCGAGGGGCCGGGCGAGATCGTCGTCACGGACGGAGTCCTCGAGGCGGTGACCTGGCTCGAGGGCGTCGAGGCGGAGGGGATCGATGCGTCGGGCGTCATCGTCGCGGCCGGGTTCATCGATCTCCACGCCCACCTCCGCGAGCCCGGAAACGAGGACGCCGAGACCGTCGCGACCGGGCTGGCGGCGGCGGCCCACGGCGGATTCACGACCGTCTGCGTCATGCCGAACACGACACCGACCCTCGACGAGCCATCCGTCCTGGCCCGGATCCGGGACGCGGCAGCGGCCTCCGGGTTGCCGGTCGCGCTGCTCGCGCACGGAGCCGTGTCGGCCGGGCGGGCCGGCGAGCAGCTCGCGGCGCTCGGGGAGCTCGCCGATGCCGGGGTCGTCGGCTTCAGCGACGACGGGGCCCCGGTCGGCTCGGCATCACTGTTCCGGAACGCGCTGGCCTATGCCGGGATGCTCGGGCTGCCGATCGTCGATCACCCCGAGGATGCGGCCCTCACCGAGGGCGCCGAGGCGAACGAGGGCCTGATCGCGACGATCCTCGGC
>Ga0209342_10004664_pt1 | contig 14179 bp, 16 predicted proteins | sample RifCSP16_2_FD_184023 | JGI IMG/M metagenome (GOLD analysis project Ga0209342, IMG submission 184023) | Soil microbial communities from Rifle, Colorado - Rifle CSP2_sed 16_2 (SPAdes) (version 2) | ecosystem: Environmental > Terrestrial > Deep subsurface > Rock core/Sediment | place: Rifle... | reverse complement strand
TGGATCGTGTTGAGCAGTCTCATTATCCGTTCTGGTTCATCAGGGCGGACGCGCTGGACTTTGCGCGACACTTTGGGGCCTCATTTGACGTGATTCACGCTTCCCCTCCGTGCCAGGAATATTCTCAGACGCGATATTTGCGAGATGCGAATGCCTCCATCCTGAACTACATCTCAAATGTTCAGGCCAAACTCATCGGTGAAATACTACCCTTGCTCAATTCCCTGCATAAGCCCTGGGTGATTGAAAACGTCGTCAACTCGCCTTTGCCCAGTGCCGTCCAATTGTGTGGATCGATGTTCGGTCTGCTATTGCGCCGTCACCGATGGTTTGAATCGTCCCATCTGCTCTTTGCGCCCGGACCGTGCCGGCATACCACAGGGTTTTATGGCCTCGTGGGAGGCAAAGTAAGAGGATACGGAGACTTCACCAGTGGGAAGACTTACCTGAGCGCAACGGGAGAGGTCCGTAAACGCGAATCGTATCCGCCCAAACAGAAGGGGGTAGACGCAATGGGCATTGATTGGATGACCATACCAGAGATGTCTGAGGCCATTCCCCCTGCCTATACGCGTTACATCGGTGAGCAGATGATGCGCATTGTTCGTGCGCTGGAGAAATCAAAGAGCGCGGCCTACGACCTGGAGCAGGCGGCGGGCTGCTAGAGGAAAGGAAGAACGCATGTCTGACAGCAAGTTTGAGATGCAGTGCCTGGTAGAACTCTTCGGCCACTCGAAGATCGCGGGCAAGGTGACCGAGCAGAGCATTGGTGGGGCGACGTTCATCAGGGTTGATGTGCCCAAGACCAGCAAGCGCGAGGGCTTCACGCGGTTCTACGGCCCCGGCGCGATCTACGCCATGACGCCGGTGGACGAGAAGATCGCGGCGCTCATGGCCGAGCAGCTCGAAGTCGAGCCGGTGTCGGAGTGGACGCTCCAGGCCGCCATGCAGAAGCTGCTGCCCAGCGCGGCGGCGGTGGCTCCACACCCCGATGATGACGATGAGGATGAGATCGATGACGATGAAGCGGACGAGGTTGTCGACGACGAGCCGCATGAGTTCGATGGCGAAGAGCCGCCGCCGAGTGAGCGGGAGAAGGACAAGCAGTCCGCTGCGCAATGGGCACGCGACCTACTGAAAGGCGAGTTCGTCATCGTCGACACGGAGACGATCGGCTCCGAGGCGGATGATGAGATCATCCAGATCGGCGTCATCGACCAGACCGGCGCTGTCGTACTCGACCAGCTGATCAAACCGGATCAGCCGATCCTCAACACGCAGTATCACGGCTTGACCGACGAGATGGTGAAGGACGCGCCGCGCTTCCCGGAGGCCTACGAGCGGATCAAGGCGGCGTTGCAGGGAAAGCGCATCGTTGCTTACAACCGCGATTTCGACTCCAAAATGCTCTACCAGGTCTGTGCGAAACATAACCTGGAAGCGTTGGATGATCCCGACGAGTGGGATTGCGCGATGGAGATGTACGCGCAGTTCAACGGGGAGTGGAACGACTATCACGGCAACTATCGATGGAAGAAGCTGCGCGAGGCGGTGGCCGATTTCGGGCTGACACAAGCGGTGGCGTTCGGCGGCGAGGAGCACAACGCCGTCGCGGACTGCCGGGCGGCACTCGCTGTCATCAAGGCGATGGCGCTTTACAAGGCGGATGTGGAGAAAGTGCCTGCGCGAGGGGATAGCGCAACATGACCGCGCGCTGCCCCCAGTGCGGGAGTGACGCGCTGCTCTGTGACGGCACGCAGGTCGCCGAGCAGGACGGCCACGTGGTCCAGCGCTATGGCTTGGGCACCTGCGGCGACTGCGGGACGATGGTCCGGCTCTACCCGGATGAGCGGGTCGAGGCGACGACGTGGCAGGCGGAGCGGGCGTTGACGCTCCAGACCATTTCGAAGATCGCGGCGAGAACGCCGAAATGAGGCAATAGAGACCATGTTGAACATCGCGTGCGACGGCGCATTGACCCTCCCCATCGACGACCTGCTCGGCGAGAGCGTGGCGGTGCTGGGCATCAAGGGCAGCGGCAAGAGCAATACCGCCGCCGTCATCGCCGAGGAACTGCTTGGCGCAGGCCTGCCCCTCTGCATCGTCGACATTGCCGGCGAGTACTGGGGACTGAAGGAAAAGTATCAGGTCCTGGTGGCGGGCCGGTCGGCGAACGTCGACGTGGAGACCGCTCCATCCGGTGGCGGTGCGCTGGCCGAGTTTTCATTGCGCCAGGGTGTGCCAGTGATTCTCGACTTGAGCGGGTTCCGAAAACAGGAGCGCTTCGATCTGCTCCTCGGCTTCTTCGAGCGCTTGTGGGACCTGGCGGGCGATCTGCGTCGACCCTACCAGATCGCGCTCGAAGAAGCGCACAATTTCGTGCCGCAGGGAGGATCGACGCCCGTCAGTGAGGTCCTGGTCCAGATCGCCACCGAAGGCCGCAAGCGCGGCCTGGGGATCGTGATGGTCTCCCAACGGTCGGCGCGTGTCGACAAGAATGCATTGACGCAGGCGGGCATCCTGTTCCTGCACCGCGTCCGCCATCCGACGGACATCGCCGTCTACCGGGACATCGTGCCGAAGGAGCGCGGCTGGGTCGAGCGCACGATCAACACGCTCCAGGTCGGCCAGGCCATCGCGCTGTACGGCGAGGACGTGATCGTGGTGACCATCCGGCAGCGCCACACGTTTCATGCCGGATACACGCCCGGTCTCAGCGATGTCGTCGCGCCGGACCTCCGCGCCATCGACGCGGCGATGCTGGACGAGCTGCGCCGCGCGCTGGAGGTCGCTCACCCTGACCAGGGCGATCCCGAACGCGAGCAGCTGCGCCGTCAATTAGCGGCGGTCGAAGCCGAACGCGATGCCCTTCTTGCCGAACGCGATGCGTTGAAAGAAGAGAGCGCGCAGTTGAAATCGCAGATCGACATGCTCAGTCAACTGCGCGTCACGGTTGAAAACGCACCGGTCCAGGCGGTCGAGGCGCTGGCCGTTGAATCGATTCACGCGCAGCAATTGATCGCTCCCAACGGCGCGCAGCCGCTGCCGATGACCGGAGGGAACACCGAAGGTATCATCACGCCCGACCCGTCCGCCAAAAATACTCCATTGCCTCCCGTTCCAGCAGCGGAACCGTATCGCTCGCCGCTGGCGACGGCGCGGGCCGTCCAACGGCAGGACCGGCGGTTCGAGAGCCTGCTGCGCGATCTCGACACCGTGAAAAAGCATGAGCGGCGTATTCTGGCGTATCTGGTGGAACGGGACGATCTGCTTCTGTCCGTGCGCGACCTGGCGCGCTATGTGGGGTACAGCGAATCGACCCTGGCGGCCAATCCGCCGACCCAGCTGCTCCGCATGGGGCTGCTGCGGCGCTCAGGAAAACCGGGCCACTTCCGGTATGCGGCGAATGCGCGCGAACGGTTCGGGGAGATGTTCCCGGACCTGGATGTGGAGAGATTGTGTGAGCGGCTCCTCAAAACGCTGGGCCGCTGACGGATAAAACGGGGGAACATGATGGAAAATTCTGATCTGCATTCCGCTTTGCTCGAATGGCCTGAGATCGTTCCTGATCTGAAGGTTACCATTCGAAAGATCGGCGGCGAAACCTGGTTCGACTTCGAGGAGCCGAAAATTTGGGAATCCGAACGCTCGCGCGTGTGGATTTACAACACCGCCAATAGACGAGCAGTGACCGTGATTATGGTGGATTATGAGAACGATCCGCTTGATCGCGCATGGTTAAACGTCATTTACGGTGGCGTGTTGTTTTATCTCAATTGGCAAGCCGTCCCACTGTTTCAATTTCGCGGGAAGTACGATCTGCTCAGTGATAAACGCGCCAAAGCGGATAGGAATTAAATATGAGCACAACTATTGCCATCCTCAACAGCAAGGGTGGCGTGGGCAAGACCACGCTGGCCGTCACGCTCGCCGCCGGGTTCGCCGGGGCGGGCAAGAAGGTCGCGCTCGTGGATACCGACCCGCAGGGCAACGTCGCCAAGTGGTTCGGCATGGCCGAAGAGAGCGGCATGTACGACCTGCTGATCAAAGAGCGCCACGTCGCGGAGGTGCTGCGCCTGGTGCCGACGGCGCAGTGGTGGCCGGGCGAGACGGGCGGCGTGCTGGCGATTCTGCCCGGCAACGCGCGCACCACGACGGCAGGCGTCGCGCTGGCGGTGGATCGCGCGCCCGCGAGCAAGCTGCGCGAGGCGCTGGAGCCGCTGCGCGACAGTGTGGATGTGGTCATTTTGGACACGGCCCCGACCGTGACCGAACTCATGGCGAACATCTTCCTGGCGGCGGATTGGGCGATCATCCCGACGGAAACGCGGGTGTTGAGCGTCAACGGCGTCATCAAGACGATGGACCGGATCGAGGCGGTCCAAGACCAGATCAGCCTGGCGGTGCTGGGCATTCAGCCCACACGCCACGCGGCACGGCAGATCGAGTGTCAGGAGAACTTGAAGACGCTCAACGACCTGTACGACGGCAAAGTGTGGCCGGTCATCGGCGAGCGCTCGCCCTGGACCGAAGCGCCCAGCTTTGGCAAGAGCATCTTCGCCTATGCGCCGCGCCAGCATAAGGCGGTTCGGGAAGCGGCGCAGTTCGTCAAGATGGCCTGGGATGCGCTGGACGCAAAGGCGGTGTGGTGATGGGCAGTCGACAATTACGGCAGGGCACACGGCTCGGCGCGCAGAGTCAGGATATGGCGGCGCAGAACGATCACAATGACGTGCGGCGTGTCCTGTATATCATCGATCCAGAAGCGCCAGTCAGCGTGGACCCCAACCAAATCACCGTTGATTCGGCTATCCAGGTCCGGATCGGAGGGCTGAACGAGGAGCGCGTCGAGCGGCTGATGCAAGTGCTTCTCAATGGCGGCGCGTTTGAAGATCCGATTGATCTATTCCAGGATGGCCTGATCCTGGCCGACGGCCTACACCGGCGCGAAGCATATCTGCGCGCGTTAGCCGATCCTGGCGTTGTATCCGGCGAGATCGCACTTGCCCCTCTGATGGCGAACTTTCATCCTGGCGGATTTGACGAAGCGCTCGAATTTGCTGAAGAGGCCAACCTTCGGCATGGCGAGCCACTGACCACGGATGATCTCAAGAACTTGCTCTATCGGCGGTTGGAGCGGGGCTATTATGGAGTCGACGTTTCCAATCGCCAGATCGCTCAAACTCTCGGCGTAGCGCATACGACGATTGGGCGCTGGCGTCTGGAATGGCAACACCGCACTGGTGCGCACGCACCAGTCAGAGAACATCGCGAGAAAAAAATCGTGACAAAATCGGGTCAAACGATGCGCGTGGACGGCATCGCGGCGGCTAATAAAAAGCGCGCCAAACAGGGGCCGACTGCGACGCAGATCAAGCGGGCGGTCGTCAAACACCTGGAAGACGCGGCGGGGGGCCTGGAGCGGCTGGGCATGTCGGACCATGCGGACGGGCTGCTCGATTACGCGCGTGAGCGGCGCGAGGAGTGGGGACTGTGAGCGGCGGCTATCGGTTCAAGCGCGAACACGCCCTGCCCAGGGCTGAAGCGTTGGTCGAGGCGCTGCGTCCGGCCTGCGCGCAGATCGAGATCGCGGGCAGTCTCCGGCGCGGCAAGGCGACGGTGGGGGACATCGAGATCGTCGCCCGGCCCCTGGTCGAGGAGCGCCCGGTCGCCGGGCAGTTGGGGCTGTTCGGTGGCGACCAACCGGCGACCGTCGAGCGAGTGAGCCTGCTCGACCCGCTCCTGGAGCGCCTGGCGGCGGTGGGGGAGATCCACCGGGATCGTCCCTATACCCACGACAAGGGCGTGTGGGGCGAGAAATACAAGCGGTTCTGGTTAGCGCTCAACGACCTCGGCGAGTACGTCCAGGTCGACCTGTTCCTGGTTACGCCGCCTGCGCAGTGGGGACCGATCTTCACCATCCGCACCGGGCCGGGCGAGTTCGGCCAGGCGCTGATGCGCCACATCAACGCTCATACGCTGTGGCGGCAGGACGACGGGCGGCTGGTTCACCGGGGCACGGGCAAGGAAGCCCACACGCCCACCGAGCGGGCGTATTTCGAGGTGTTGGGTGTGCCCTGGATCGAGCCGGCAGATCGCAGCGCCGAGATGCTGAGCAGGGCGTTGCGCGAAAATGCGAAACGAGGGACAAATGGTTAAAATAACGGATGATGTTTCCCGGAAAACCAAATGGACGTGTTGTCCTCATATCCCGATGGGAGAACACCAGCCCAAATTAACGAACACTGCGACGCTGATTGAACTCGAGGCCGGCCATCTGTTGGCCTTGTGCCCTCTCTGCTGGCAGATTATTGAAGGTCGCGCGCTCAGAAATGTGATCGCAGAAGCGGCAACCAACGCTTTTCGTCGTCACCCTGGGGGGTGATCGCCCTGGCGTGTATCAGCACCCAGGGCAGCCATGCCTATAGGGAGGCACAGCATGTCCAATGATACCACAGAACGCAATACGGCGGTTGTTCAGGCGTTGATTGATGGCGCGACGATGTACGACGTTGCTGCTCAGTTCAGGATGCGTGTTGCTCAAATTCGGCTCATTCTCTATGACTGGTATGAGCATCCTCAGTCGCCCAAAATGCCCGATCCTGATGACATCTGGCACTTGCCGCTTGAGGACCATGCCTTCCGTCTCTATCGACAGGCGGGCATTAAAAGCGTAGCGCAGTTGATTGAGTTTCTGGAAACCGGAACACTCCCCAGCGGACAGATCGCCCTCAATCGCTTAGGCAAACAGGAGCGCCAACGGACGATTCAGATGCTTCAGGAGCGAGGCCATGCGGTTAATCCAGAAGTTAAGCCCATTCTATACGAGTTTCTACCCGATGAAACATGGCAGGAATGTTTAGCCTATTGGGGGAATGTCTGTGCGATCTGTGGCACAGCGCCCACGCCGAATAACCGACTGGTGCAAGATCACTGGATACCGCATTTTTCCGATCTGTTCCCTGGCTCAGAACCCACCAACATCGTGCCCCTGTGTCTCATGTGCAATAGCCACAAGAGAGATAGTGAGCCGTTTCATTGGTTGGTTAAGGAACTTGGACATCGGAGGGCAATCTACAAAATGGCTGACATCTCGGCTTACTTCAAGATGTGGTTTGAACGGCTGGAGAGTAGGGGATGAATGGCTCCAAACGGACAGCCCGCGACAGTAGACCTGCCATTACGCCCGATGATGTCTACAATGCGATTTGCGCGTTTGCCGAGGCGCATTCTGCCTTGCCGACGCAAAGCATGGTTGCCAATGAACTAGGCTGCTCGCAGCAGTTGATCAGCATCATGATGAATGTGCTGTCCGATCCCCGTGATGGTCGCATTCGCTGGCTGTCACAACGAATTTACTTCGTAGATAAATCCCGCTGGGAACGCCCCGAACATAGTGAAGTTTCCACTGCTAGTTAAGTCACGGTAAACCTACAACCTCACTCGCCCCGAATTCTGCGCTACACTAAAAGCAGGCTCTCGGACGATGACCGGGAGCGCGCACCGGACGTAGGGGCTACAGCGTGGCGCGCGGGCTTCCCCCTGCCTTTTGCCGCAAATCTGTGGCCCCCTTGCCCGTTTTGTTAACCCTTTGGGTGCCATGCCATTCCCAATGCGAATTGAACCGCCAAGACAGGCATGGCTGAGGCGGTTCGGACCGACCTTCCCGCCTGATCACCGGGAAGCAATGAGATGAGCGGTCCCCGTGTGGACTGCGACCATCAGCGACACGGCGCTGGCTTTTGGCGTCGTGTCGTTTTTGTTGTGGTGAAGGCAGGGCGGGCTGAACGACTGGCACATTTTCACCGGCGCGGCGCGCGCCCTCTTGCGCGGCCAGAACCCCTATGGCAGGGACGGGGTCTACCACGCGCCCTGGCTGTTCGTGCTGCTCATCCCGCTGCTCTGGGTGCCCGAGGCGCTGGCCCCCGCGCTGCCCTGGCTCGCGCTGTTGGCAGTTGCGCGCCGTTCACGGGTCATGGCGCTGGTGCCTATCGTCGGTCTCTCGCTGCCCTTCGTGCTGTTGACCTGGCTGGCAAATACGGACTGGCTCGCGCTGTTCGGTCTGGTCGGCGCGGGCTATGCCGCGCCGTTGTTCTTGACCGTGAAACCGCAGGCGACGGGCCTGGCGCTGGCGGCCTATGTCAACCCGCAGCGCGCGCGCTATCTGGTGCCCCTGGCTCTGGCGAGCGCCCTGGCGTTGTTGCTCTGGCGCTGGCCGCTGGTCATCGTCGAGCAGCGCCAGACGATCACCGCCTACGGCCACAACTGGGCGCTGTGGCGCATGACCTGGCCGGTCGGTCTGTGGGCCGCGTGGCGCGCGTGGGCGCAGCGCTCGGTGATGTGGGGCTGCATCGCCTCCGTGCTGCTGACGCCCTATCTGGCGTTGTACTCGCTCGTGCCCGCGCTGGTCGCCGTGACGCGACGGCATCCGAAAACTGGCTGCGCGCTGAGTCTCGCCAGCTGGGGGTTTGCGTTTCTGTAGGAGCATCCGTGGACGCTTCTCTTCCCGCAACGATAGGCCCCTACCGCAACCGCATCATCGGCTTGCGGGTCATGCCCGTGGGCGCGCTGCTCGACAATCCGCGCAACTGGCGGCGGCATCCCGACGCGCAGAAAAGCGCGCTGGATGCGGTCATGCGCTCACTGAGTCAGGGAAATTCAATCGGGCGAATTTGCCATGCAATCGCCGGGCTGCATCGTCGTATGCTTCAGCGGCAGCTATAGCGGTTGGGAAATAGCCAAGATAATGACGAATGCCATCAGCTTTAATCTCGGCAGACCAGCGAAACCGCAGCCCTTTGGTCCAACGATTGTATCGAACGCCTTTGTATCCCGATTGGTTGTCCGAACGCCTATGTTGGTTTTGGAGGTTTTTGGCGTGCGACGTTATGCGAATGTTCTGGCGGCGATTGTCCAGTTGATCGCCATTGATGTGATCAACCACTTCGCCCGGTTGGAGCGCGCGGCCAAGCAACCGTGCGGCTATCGTGCGGTGCAGGTACTCGTGCGATCCTTTGTAGGGTTTACGCGCCGCATAGCCGCCAGTGTGGAAGTACCAACTCGTCTTCGCCAGCGCCGCATCGCAGTCGTCAAAGCGGGCAAATTTCCCTTTGGTGAGGGGAATCCTGATACACATGGGGTCTCTCCTTACTGGCCTTACTGTCGGGGTGTGGAGCGCCGGGTAAGGCTCCGGTTTCATGCGGGTAGCTATTCCGCACTAGCTCCACTCAGGAATTATATCCTGTTTCGCGGGGGACGCAAAGTTCGCCTGCTCGAGTCGTCGCCGGTGACCGAGGGCGCGTGATGTGGCCGACGCGAACACCGTCCAAGCGCTGCTCGACCAGCCGCTCGATCCGGCGGCGTGGGAGACCCTAGCGCGGCGCGACGGCGAGACCGCCAAAGCGCACGCGGCCTTCCTGGAGTACGTCCGGATGGGCCCGGGCCGCAGCCTGCGCAAGCTCCACGCGCGGTACGTGGACTGGCGACGGACTGGCGACGGACTGGCGACAGAAAAGCCGCCGACGACGCGCCTGCGGACGCTGATGGAGTGGTCGTCCAGGTTCGAGTGGCAGGCGCGGTTGGAGGCCTACGCCGAGGAGCGGGACCGGGCGGCGATAGCGGAATGGGAAGCGCGGCGGCAGGCACTGCGCGAGATCGATTTTCAGACCGGCGACGAGCTGCGCGACCTGGCGGCCCGTATTTTGGCCGAGACGCCGCAGTTCCTGAAGACGACGCGGCGGCTGATCAAAGGTCGAGACGGCGCGACGGACCGGGAGATCATCACGGTCGGCATCGACATCGACGCGATGCTGAAGGCGCTGAAGCTGGCGAGCGACCTGCAGCGCGCAGCGGCGGGGCTGCCGGCGGCGGCGATTGAGGTGAGGCATGACCACCGACTCGATACTGACCAGTATCAGCGCGCGCTTGAATCACTCGCTGCTGCCCTCGGAACAAGCCTACCTGAGGCGGGCGCTGACGGGGACGGCGATCTGGACGCCGCAGAGCGCTAAGCAGTGGCAGGCCCTGCTCAGCCGCGCGGACGAACTGTACTACGGCGGCGCGGCGGGCGGCGGGAAGACGGATCTGGGTCTGGGCATGGCCTTCGAATGCCACCAACGCGCCATTTTTTTCCGGCGCGAGTACACGCAGCTGACGGACGTGGTTGACCGGGGCAACGACATCGCCGCGCCGTACCAGGTGAGTTTCAACCACCAGCGACGGCGCTGGGAATTTGGCGGGCGGTTCGTCGAGCTGGGCGCGATAGATCACCCGCGGGACTTGAAGAAGTACCAGGGCCGCCCGCGCGACCTGTACGTGTTCGACGAGGTGACCTATTTCCTGCGCGAGTGGGTGCGCTTCATCACCGCCTGGCGGCGCAGTAGCGATCCCACCCAGCGCACGCGGGTCCTGCTGCTGGGCAACCCGCCCCTGTCGCCCGAAGGGGAATGGATCATCCAGGAATTCGCGCCCTGGCTGGACGATCAGCATCCGAATCCGGCGCCGCCGGGCGAGCTGCGCTGGTTTGCCGTGCTGGACGATGAGACCGTTGAGGTCGGAGGGCCAGAACCCATCACGCATAAAGGCGACACGATCCGTCCCATCTCGCGCACCTTCATCCCGGCCTATCTGGGCGATAACCCGTATTACCGGGACACGGATTACCGGACGGTGCTCCAGAACCTGCCGGGCGTGCTGCCCGACATTCTGCTCGACGGCAAATTCAACGTGCGGGCCGAGGACGATCTCTGGCAGGCGATCCCGACCGCCTGGGTCGAGGCGGCGCAGGACCGCTACCGCGCAGGCCAACGCCCGGACGTGGCGCTGCGCGCCGTCGGGCTGGACGTATCGCGCGGCGGGGAAGACGAGACGGTGGCCGCCAAGCTCTATCACGAATGGTTTGAGCTGCACAGCTGGCCGGGCAAGGCGATCCCGGACGGCCCGGCGGCGGCGGACCACGCGTTGAATGCGTGTCTGGACGATGCGCCCGCGCCGTTTTTCGTGGACGTGATCGGCTATGGGGCGTCGGCGTATGACAGTCTCAAAGGGCGAGACGGCGTGACGGCGTACCCGGTCAACGTGGGCGAGGGCAGCCAGGGGATGGACAAAACCGGCAAGTTCCCATTTTTCAACCTGCGGGCGGAAGTCGTCTGGCGCTTTCGGGAAGCCCTGGATCCGCAGAGCGACCATGCGATGGCCCTGCCCCCGGACCGGCAGGTCAAGGTCGATCTGTGCGCGCCGCGCTTCAAGATCGGCAAGAGCGGCATTCAGATCGAGGCCAAAGAGGATGTGAAAGCGCGCATTGGCCGCTCCCCGGATAAAGGGGATGCGATTTTGCTGGCGTGGTACGGGGCGCAGGGCTATGGGCGCGCCTCCGTCGAGTTCGTGTGAGGTGAGCAATGATCATCGCAAGCATCCGCATTACGGGCTATCGCGGCCCCCAAACCAACACCCTGTATCTGCCCCCCGGTGAGTATACGGTGGGGGATTTCGACATCGCGGCGCATACGGTGCCGGAGGCCCTGGCGCGGTATCTCGTCGACACCGGGCAGGTGACGGCGTATGCGGTCCAGGCAGAGGAGCCGCCCCCCGGTGAGACGGGTCAGGAACCGCTGGTTGAGTCTGCGCTTGAAGAACCGACGGCAGACGCCCCGGACTCTGGCGAGGAGATCGCCATCACAGGCGAGGCGACGATGGCCTTAGAAACGCCCGATCCGTGGCAGCCGCTGCCAGTCCTGGATGAGGCGGCCCGGCAGGACGCCCTCGCGGAACTGGAAGCGATGACGGTCGACGAGCTGCGCGATCTGGCGGCACGCCAGGGCGTGGAGCTGCCCGTCTATCGTCTCAAGAAAGCGGACCTGATCGCCCTGCTGATGCCGTAAACGAGGCGTTTGATGGCTGCTGTAGTATCAGACCGCACGCGCGTGCCCCTGAGTCAGGGCGCGGCGCTGCTCCAACGCTGGGATCGCGAGTACCAGGCCGCCAAGCGCGCGCCGAGCGTGATCTGGCCCGCCGATATGTATGGCTGGTATGGCGAACCGCCGCCGGTCGAAGTCACGGCGACGCCGATCCATTACCGCACCAGCGAGGCGGTCAATGCGGCGGTCAAGGAATTCGCCAACCGGATCGCGTCGACGGCGCTGCTCCTTTACAAACACACCTCCACGGAGGGCGAGCGTGAGGAAGTCAAGGCGCACCCGGCCCTGACGCTGCTGCGCAACCCCAATCCGTTTCTGCGGCGCTGGGATTTGCTGTGGCACACCGTCGCGGACCTGAAACTGGCGGGGAATGCCTACTGGTTCCTGGCCGGACCACACTCTGGCGCGCCGGTGGAAATCTGGCGCTGCGCGCCGCAGATGACGCGCATCGTGCGCAGTACGCGCGAGTACATTGGGGGCTACGTGACGGAGATCGACAGCCGGCTGATTCCGCTCCGGCGCGAGGAAGTGATCCACTTTCGCGCGCCTAACCCGGTGCTGGTCGACACGCTCTATGGCCTGGGGGACCTGGCGGTCGCGGCGCTGGCCGCGCAGACCGGGCGCGAGATGGCCGAGTGGAACCGCAAGATGTTCGCCCGGGATTTTGCGGTGCCGGCGGGCGTGGTGAACATCGAAACGAATATGTCGGATTCCGACTACGAGCGGATGAAGGCGGAATGGCGCACGTCCTACGGCGGCAAAGAACGCCGGACGGCCTTTCTGCGCGGCGGCAAGGTGCAATTTCAGCCCATCGGCCTCTCGCAGAAGGACGTGGATTTTCTGGAAGGGGCCAAGTGGGAGGCCGAGAAAATCTACCGGGTGTTCGGCACCTACCATCTGCTGCCCGCCGAGTTCGCCGATGACCGCAAGGTCAACGAGCGCCAGTTCCTGGAGAACCACGCCTGGCCCTTGCTGAGCTATGTGGCCGAAACGCTGACCGACGAGTATTTCAGCTTCTGGGGGCCACGCGATGGCGCGGGGTTGTTGGAAGCGGCGTTTGAGGACATCCGGCCCCGCGAGCGCGCGCTCGATCTGGAAGAGGAACGCGAAGAGGCGAAGGGCATCACGCTGAACGAATGGCGCGCCGCGCGCGGCAAAGATCCGCTGGACGGCGGCGACGACGTGCTGTTCGTGCACGTCCAGGCGGGCGACAAGGTGAAGTTCGAGGTGGACGCGCTGCCCCCGCCGCCCGAACCGCCCGCGCCCCCGCCGGTCGAAGCGCCGCCTGATGAGCCGCCGCCACCCCCGGAGGCACAGGATGCCCAGGAGAATGCCGAGGAGCGTGAGAGCGCGGGCGATGAGGGGGGCGACGACGTGGGCGAGGTGGCGGACAAGAGCGCCGTGCATCGCGAGTTGGCGGCCTGGGAGCGGTTCGCGCTGCGGCGGGTGGGACAGCCCCTAGAGCGCACCTTTAAAACTGAAACCATCCCGCCGTTTCTGGCGGACGTGGCGCGCGCGGCACTCACCGACTGTCAGGATGGGCAGGCGATTAAGACCGTCTTTGCGCGCCTGCACGATTTGGCTGAGGGCCGCTGGCCGGGCGCGAAATCGAGTTACGGCCCGCCGTCCGGCACGGTCGTGCTGACACTGAGCGACGTCGAAGACATCCTGCTGGTCCAGCAGGTGGCGCAGCGCAGTATGGCCGCCGATGCCCCGGCGCGCTGGACGCCGCGCGAGCAGCTGCACGTGACCATGATCGACGCGCCGCTGGTGGACGAGCCAACCTTCCGCCAGATCTTCCAGGAGACGGTCGGATTTGCGGCGCTCGACCTGCGCGCGCTGCGCGTGACGACCTTCGAGGGCGACGGCGAGGCCGTGCCCATCGTGGCGCTGGTGGACCCGACCGACGCGCTGCGGGCGCTGCACGAGCTGATCTGGGCCGGGTTTGCGGTGCGCGGCATCGCCGTCTCGGAGTACAGCCAACCCGATCTCTGGACGCCGCACATTACCCTGGGCTACGTCGAGCGGGCCTACCGGGACACGATGGGTCTGATGCCCGACCTGGCGCTGGAATTCGGCTGCCGCGCCGACACGCTGGCCTTTACGCGGGGCGAGTATGAGACCATCCATGCCCGCGCGGGGGGGGTGGCAATGGTGGCCTTGCCAGAGTCAACGCCCGAACCGGAGTCGATGAAGGCGATCCAGGCGACCCGTCTGGACTTCGAGAGTGAGTTCGAGACGCTGCTGGCGGCAGGTCGCGAGGC